>Ga0210377_10002602_pt1 | contig 15737 bp, 23 predicted proteins | sample PLM4_65_b1redo_FD_155480 | JGI IMG/M metagenome (GOLD analysis project Ga0210377, IMG submission 155480) | Groundwater sediment microbial communities from an aquifer in East River, Colorado, USA - PLM4_65_b1 redo | ecosystem: Environmental > Terrestrial > Soil > Riparian zone | place: USA: East... | reverse complement strand
GCGCTTTCGCCACCGGCCACGATGGCCGCCACAGCTGGGAACCCCCAGCACCACCCGAGGGAGACTAACCATGGTCGGCTTACTGAAAACGATTGAGACGCCAGCTGGACAAACGATCGGCCTCATCCGAGAGAACGGCCAAGTCGAGGACGTGGAAATCGTCGCGGCGCTGAGCGCGAGCTTTCTGCCGATCCAAAACGTGCGGTGGCTGGACGAGCTTTTCACCGGCACGTCGACCGGTTCGATCGCCGAACCGTTCACGCTCTTCTCCCAATTCTATGCCGGGCTCGGTCTCGTGAGCCAAGGTTGGGAGCTCACGCTGCCGGGCCTCGGGGTGACGCCTGACGCGCCGGTACCGGATATCACTACGGTGAGCGCGATCACTTTTCAGGGGGTCGACAGGCGCACGTCGCAGCTAGCAGCGCTCGCGATCGCCAACCAAACGGGCAACCCCAGCTTTGTGTTTCGCCAACTCGGCCTACCAGGCCCGGGGCAGCTGCAAATCGGCGACGGCACGCTGAACCTGGACTTCATCGACGTTGACATCAGTGTGGCCATCCCGACCGGCACCGCGCTTTTCGGCACGGTGCGGATCGTCAATTCGCACTTCACCTTTGCCGTGTTCGCCGGCGCAGCGGGCTCAACGTTCACGCCGGCGCCGACGCTCGAGATGTACGGCGGCGACATCAGCGGCCAAGTTAGCTTTGGCACCGGCCAATTTTGGGACGTGCAGATCGGGGGCGGCGTCATCATCAGCCCAACGACCGCGGGGGGTACCAGTCGGTTCGTCGGTTGCCACTTCGGCGCCGTGGTCACGATCGACAATACGGCCGGCCCCGTGATCCAAATGGACACATACTCGCACGCCTCATTTGTCGCCGGCGGCGGAGTTTTCGCCGGTACGATCGTGGTGGTCGGAACCCCGAAAGAGACCCTGTCGATCGTGGTGCCCGCCGTGCTCGCGGGACAGGTCGGTTACGTGACGACCGCGTTTGCCGGCGCGCTGGCAGGCTTGCCGCAAGACACGCCGCTAGTCGCCAACCCCACGGCCGATCTGGTCGCCGCCGGCGCCGGCGGCGGGTTCATCAATGCCCGCGTGAGCGCCGCCGGCTCAGTGCGATGCGCGTTCCTGGGCCCGCTTGCCGGCGGCGCCTCCAACTTCACCTTTGCTGCGCTCGGGTGAGCACGCGGTCCCAAAACTGGATCGCCGTCTCGCACGCGTCGCAGTGCGGGCAGAGCGGCCCCGAGAAGCCGCACGCCCGCTGCGAATTGCAGTAAGCTTTGCAGAGTCGCGGCTGTTTCATCGAGACGGCGGAGGGGCGGAAGAAGAGCGTTTGCCTTCGAGCTTGTCCCAATATTCCTTGGCCTGTTTCGTGGCGCCAACGAGCCCTATCTCAGGGGCGTTTGCGACGCGCTCTGAAGCGGTCGTGCCGCCCGCCAAGTAAGCAGCAAGCCGATCGTTCCCGCGCGTCAGCGCTGTCACCGCGTCCGCCAGGGCCTTCAGCGCCGGCGTTAGCTCGGGCTCGGGCCGCACGATCCGCAGGTAACGCGGCTTAGTGAAGGTCGCACGCGCCGGCTCCGCCTCTTTCTCTCGTGTCGTCATGGTCAATTGCCCTTCCCTTGGCACGCCAGTTTCAGCGCTACTCCGAGCAACGCTTGAACGGTCAGCAGCTCGGCGCAGAGCCAACACGCGCGAAAGTGCGCGTCTGGGTGCCAGTCAAACTGAACCCGCGCCGCCGTGGCTCCCATGCCGCAGCAACTGCAAAGCTCATCAGCTTGGTACGGCCGCGGCGCGACTTTCTTAAGTAGAAAAATTCGTGGAAGCGCTCTCACCGGGGATTCCACCCTTGCGGCCGTCGCACGATGCGCCGCAGCTCCCGGATCGTCTCAGTCCGGGACGGCAGGCCGCCGGCGCACTTGGGGCAGTAGCAGTAACGCAGCGCCTCCGGGGCCCGTGGCATGGCTTTACGAGCGGCGGCGAGCTTCCGAGCTTTGCGGGCGTCGGCGAGCTCCTCGGCCTGCTGCTGTGCGATGTAGCGCTCAACTCGGGGCAGGTGCTGACGCCGACCCCTTGCGATCCCCTCGCCTGTCCGCTCGGGAAAGCAGTCCGTGCACCACGTCCACCCGATGTGAAGCCGAGCCGGCCCGAGCTCCCACACCACCGCCGGATACCCGCAGGCCGTTGGAGCGGCCCCCGGCACGGCCAGCGCCGAGCTCTCGCCTGCGCCGTCGCGGATGCGGTGCATGAAGCGCTCGCAGCCTGAGTGCACGTCCGGATCGCCGGTGTAGTCGATAACCACGAGCTCGGGCAGCAGGTTCGGCGGCCGCACGCACTTGACGGCGCTCCCGTCGGGCAGCAACCCGAACGCCGCCGGCACGCCGTTGGAGGTGATGGCCTGCCATGCCCCCGCGCCCCGTCGCCAGAGCCGCAGGCCGCACCGCTTGCACGATTGGTGCGTCTCGTCGAAAATCTGCCAGTCGTGAATCATCGCAACGGCCGCGAGCGTTGCAGCTTGAAGGCGCCGCACGCGCACAGCAGACAGCCGGCGAGCTTCGGCCGGTTCGGTTGCGGCTCGGCGTCAATCCACGACCGCGCCGGCGCCGGCGGCCGATGCTCTCGCGAGCGCTGCAAGTGCTGCTCGCGCTTGTGCCCGCAAGCGCAGTGGGCCGGCCCCTCGAGCAAGGGCATGCTACCCCGCACCGCCGCCGGCGTTGACCTTGCGATCCTGAACCGCCTGCTGGATCAAAATGATCACTTGCAGCATCAGAAGCGTTGCACGCTTGCCGGTGCGTTCGTCGATGTAGGTGACGAACGCTTTGGCCGCGTCGTTCTTGGCCCAGCCCTCGGAAATCGCGCTGGGCAGGTTGCCCGTTTGCACCACCTCGCCGTTGAGCAAATCGGGCATATCGAAATAGAGAAAGCCGAGCCGTTTCGCCTCGGGCAGCTTGTGCCATTCGCCGGCCGCGTCGTTCAACGCCTCCAAATCCGTGAGGTAGGAGTCCGGCGGCACTTCGCCGATCACCCTCTTAAAAACGAACATGGCCGCCTCGCGGAATTGCGTGGTCACGCGCCTTCCTCGTCGCCTTCGTCCTGGTCGCCGTCGTCGAAATAGTCATTGAAGCAGCGGCCGAAATCAGAGGGGTCGCTACCCTCGCCGGCGCTGATCGAGTCCAGGAAATCGATCGCGCTCTCGATCTCGCAGACCCGATCCTCAATGCCGGCGCCGAAAAACTCGATCCAGATCCCCGGTTCGTCGTCGGGCACCTCGCGCACGCCGATCCCCGCCTCCGTGGCGCCGATGCGTGCGAGCTCGGCAAAAATCGCCGGGTACCATTCGCGGCCGGCCGTCACGTCGCACCGCCGGCGTCGTTCAGGTTCCAGAGCTCTTTAGCGTGCTCGGGACAAAGCTTCCACTCGCCGACCTCGTCGCCTACTCCTTCGTCTGGCTCGTAACGAAAAACGCTCAGCTTCAGCTCGCCGTTTAAAAAGTCGTCGTCAGACTTCGAGCTTTGGGCGAGGCTGCACGCCGCTAGCCGCGTTTGGACGTGGAGCGCGTAATGCATCTCGCACAAGTCGAGCTGCGTTTCTTCGGACATGTCCCAATCGATCGCTAGCTCCAGGTCAACGGTATAAGCCGCCTCGACAGCCGGGCGATGCCCTGAGCCACTCTTTGCGGAGCACAGATCGCAGCTCACGAACCCACCTCAAGCCGCCGCACGACCGATCGGAAGCGGCTGATCAAAACGGCACCGCCCCGCCCCGACTCTGGCGCTCGACGCGCGCTTGCTCGGCTAGCAGCTGGTTCAGGTACCGATCGGCGTCGTGCTGCATGAGCTCGATCACCTCGTCGGGGTTCTCTTCGGCCCAGTGCAAGAAAGCCTCCGTGCGGCTGATCTTCGGGCCGCCCTTGATGTGCCGGCGCACGTGATCGAAAACGGGAACCATCGTGGGGTGCAGGTTCGATCGCACTTCATCGTCCGACTCGGCGCGACGCTCGCCCGCCGTCGACCGCAAGCGGCTTGGCTTCTCGTGCCGTTGCATCTTCCGTTCAAAGCCGCGCTCTTCGTCGAGCTCGCGTTGCCGTTCGGTGATGACGACGGCGCCGGCGTGCTTGGCCTGCTCGGCGCGAGACTGGCAGTTGAGCCGCGCCTCAACGCGAGCTCGCGCGCAGTCGGTTCGCACGGTTGCAACGGCCTGGCGTTTCGCCGCGCGAGCGCCCTTGATCAGCTCGCGCAGCTCAGCAAGCCGCGTTTTGAAGCGCTCGCGCTGCGCCTTTTGGATTTCCCGCTTCAGCTTTTTTTTGTCGAGGGCGACCATTTGGGAAAAAGCCTAGGCGAAAAATGCCCCGCCAATGGGCCAGGGGGGGACCGGCTCACACTGGCGAGGCGGCCCAAAAGTATACTTTCGGGCCCGCCGAATCAAGCGCCGCGCGTAGTACTTTCTCCCGTCACTTTTGGGGGGTCGTTTTCTGCTACTTTTGGGTCAGTGCAAGCCATCGACTGGACGCAAATAGTCATCGCCGCGCGATTACAACCGCGGGGACGGTGCTGTCCGGCTTCTTTGCCGCCCGGTCGCGCCGCCACGCCGGCCGAGCCGCGCAAAGCGCTGAGAGGGCCGTTGAGGCGTCGCTACGCCCCGGCCGCGAGCTCGTGACGGACCCCCCTCCCTCGGAGTAGAGTTCGGCTGTGGCTCGGAAGCGCGTCAGCGACCAAGGACTAGTCCACGCGATCCTTTTTATGGCCGTAGTGACGTTTTTCCTCGGAAAAGCAGCCCTAAACGGCGAGGAAGAGCAGCCGCAAAAGGCCGCGGCGTGAACTACTCCCCCACGGGATCGGCGTAGTACTGCAAGCTTCCCTCGAGCATCGCAAGCACGAAGCTTTCCCGGTCCGAGGCTGAATATCGCGATTCCGGAAACTTCGCCTCGGCTTGCGCGCGGTATTCTGCGAGCTTTTCTAGCAAATGCTTGGCGGCGCTGACTGAAACCGGGCGTTTCACTGCGTACCCCCGAACGTTGCCCGGCGCATGATCGCGACTTCGCACGCGCCGTGGAGCGAACGGCGCACAAATTCCGAGAAACTCAGCCCTTGCAGCTTCGCCTCTGCATCCCAGCGCGCCCAATCCTGCGGGGTAGCCTCGAAAACGCGCCTTTTCTTGCGCTTCTGGTAGCGCTTGACCTTGTTCACCTCGAGCGGCTTTTGCATCGGGTGAGTATAGCCCTGAGGATGTACTCACGCCAGCCCGTGACGACCACTCGCACCGTCCGTGACGCGCGCGGACGGTCCGGGTGAAACGATGCTTTTAGCTTTTCACCTCTTGACGGTCGGCCGCAACTATGCGTTGCGCCGAGCCATACGACAAGCCGGCATGTTTTGCGGCCTTTCGCAAAGTCAACCCCTGTTCAAGTGCCTGACGAAGCTGGGCGCGCTGATCGGCAGAACCCGCCGGCGGCCGGCCCCACTTGGCCCCCCGAGCTTCCGCGGCCGCGCGGGCCGCCTCCCGCAAATCACGCTGGTTCTCGAGCTCCCATTCCGCGATTGCGCCGATGACCGCGATCACGACGTCGCCCATGGGGCCGTGTAGTGAAAAGTGGTCGGCTACGCTGGCAACCTCGCAGCCGTAGGCGCGCAGCTCGTGAACCACGGCCAGAAGGTCGGTGGCCCCCCGGCGGGTTAGCCGGTTGAGCTTGAAGACCCACAGCCGATCGAGCTCGCCGCGCCGGGCCAAATCCCGCACAGCATCGAGCTCGGGGCGGAGCGAGGCTTTACCCGACCGCTTTTCGCTGAACCAGAGCTCCACCGGCTGGCCCCGTGCGGCCGCTGCGCGCGTGATCGATTCCCGCTGTAACGCTTCGTCCTGCCCCCGGCTGCTGACCCGCAAGTAGGCCGCCGTTCGCCGCACCGGCCCCTTATAGCGCTTTCCGGGGCCCGTAGGGCCCGCCTCTGCCCCCCTTGGGGCGCGAACGTAACCAGGGGCCCGCCAGGGCCCGCGACGAGTGCCCCGGCTTTGCGGGGTACGTCCGCCCAGGGTGGCGGGGGTCGAGCACTCCGCGCGCTTACTGAGAGGTAAACGTCAACCGAGAGTGGTTTGTCTCTGGCTTGGATCTTTGCGGTTTCACGTTGAACCTAGGGGGTAGGTTCAACTTACAACAGCGAGGGGTGACGGCCCGGCGTTCGGTTGGATCCATGGTGGATCCGTCGAGGCTCCGCCCGGCGTTTTGTTCAGTGCTGTTCAGTATGACGGCTGACGAAATGCACATGCGCGCCGTTTTCGGGGCGCACCTCCGCCCCGACCCGCGAGGGGCCTTGACTTCGGCGGCGGACATTCCTTGTCAGTCCGGCGGGGGGTCGGGCTTGCGCTCGAAATCGGCCGGCAAAGCGGGCTCACTCGGTTCGCTGCGCTCCCAAGCCGGCGGGGGCTCCGGCTCCTGGCGCTCCGGCTCGGCGGGCAAATTGGCTAGCTCCGCCTCGAGCTCGGCGGCGGTGTAACGGCGCTGGGCGCGTTGCTCGGGCTTTGGCGCCTTCGGTTGCAGGATCACCGGTTGGGGCTTCGGCTTCTGCGGAGCGCGGTTTACGATCTTCGCCACGCGCGCCGCTGCTATGGCCGCCATCGCCGCGCCGGCGGCCATGCCACGCCCGATCGTCCACCGGTGCGAGTAGCCGCACGTTTGGGGCTGGGGGAGGCCGGGCAGCTGTTCGCCGAGCTTCGCACGCGCCTTGCCGATCAAGCCGAGCTCGGCGGCCTGGTTTAGTGCGCGCTGCACCGTTGAAAGCGACGTGCGAGCGTAGACGGCCAGTTTCTTGCGGGCCGTCCAGCAGTCCTTAAAACTCGCCACGTTCGCGATCACGAGCGCTCGCGCGGCCGTCAACCCTTGATCCACTGCACGCACAAACGCCGCGTCGGCTTCCAAATAGTCGGTGCCGACGTAGCGTTTGAGCATCATCGACCACCACGGCGCCGGAGTTCAGCGTAGTGGGCCCGCTCGGCTTCTTCAGCCGGCTCGGCTTTCCGGCGCTTGTCTGCGTTGACCTGGCGCCGCATTTCAGACTTTGCGAGGCGTTGGCGTTCAGCGTCGGCAGCATCCGGCGCGTCAACGCGCGGCTTTCGCCGTGAAACCGGCGGGTTTCCTGGACAGTCGCCGGGGACCTTCATGATCTCGCCGTCCGGTGTGGTGAATTCGTGGTGCCCAAAAAACCGGCCGTCTCGGCCGCTCCGAGTCAGGCCGCACTGACGGCACCTGTGTCCGTCCCACCGGTGCCGCGCCGCTTTCCTAGGCGGTTTAGGCCCATGGACCTGACGCACTTCCGATCTCAAGGCGGTTTCCGCGGCCGGTAGGGGGTCCCGAGTGGCCGTTTCCGTCCACCGGTTGCCCGAAATCGTCCCATCAAAGGGCAACGCCAATTGCCGCGGGTCCTCCCCGTTGCTAGGGTGGTCCCACGTTCGCGGCTCAGTCGGCCTAGTTGAGTGTTGCGGCATTGGTAGTGCCGTTCCTTCCCTGGTTTTTCATGTTTTTTGTGCGCTAGAACGCACATTTGCGTGAGACTGTAGCGGCGTCGGACCCCCGGATCTACTCAGATCACCGGGGGTCGCCTCTTTTTGTTCACACCCAGGGAGCGCCTGTTCATGGGTCATCGGCGACCCACCCCAAAACGCTCGGGACATTTGGACGCCTCTGACGGTCCTACATTGGCCCCCTCATTTTTGCCACGTGGGTCTTTGTTGACCCCCCCGGCCGTAGGTTCGCTAAGCTGCTTCGTCAGCCATGGCGAAAAAGCGAACCAAGACCCAGTCCCGTGCGATCGTCGTCCGCGAGCGTAGCCCTGCCCCGATCATTCGGGTGTCGGCCCCGCGCGCCACACCCGTCAAGCACAAGCGCCGCCGCAAGGGCGGCGGCGGCGGCGGTAGCCGAGCACTCGGCGCAGCCACGGGCAGCATGAGCGCCACCAAGAGCGGATCGCTGGCCCTCGGCGGCTTCATTTACGGATATCTCGAAAAGAACGTGACGCAGATTCCGACCCTGCCGCTGATCGGCAAGTCGGGCGCTATCGCTCTGATCGCGTACTTCATGGGCGGCAAATCGCCGGGCATCATCGCGGACATTGGCAACGCGGCCAGCGTGATCGCGGGCTACTCGTTCGGCAGCACCGGGCGAGTGAGCGGTTTGACTCCCGGGGTTGGCGGCGTCGCAGCTCAGCTCTGATCCCAGACTCTCGGAGGGGCTAATCCCCGAGGGTTAGTTCCTCCGTGGCGTGAAACGCAACGAAAGGAACGAAGATGGCAGGTCAATTTGCAGTTGTCGGCTACGACGACGCCGGCGAACCGGTGTATCAACCGGTCGAAGGCTCCGTCATGGGTTCGGTGATGGGCCAGCAGTACGGCATGGTGCCGTACGGCGGCGGCGGCTACGGCGGTTATCCGGGCATGGTGCTCGGTGCAGCTCATGCGCGCCACCACGGCCACCACCGCGCGATCGTGCCGCCACCCAAGCCGGAGTGGCGTCACGGTGACTTGGCGCACGGCGTCCAGCAACCGGACGAGGGCTTGCTGCCGATGCCGCTCGCCGGCGCCGGCGGGACGAGCGTGTTTACGGCCACCGTGGCCAACATCACGTTCGAGTCGCAGGTCCAGAAGCCCTACCGGGCGGAACGTATGGTGTTCATCGTGACTCGCACCGGTGCGAGCGCGGCGGCGCTGCGAGCGCAGGGGCAGATCTTCGTCGGAACGGATCTGCAGCAAGGCGAGCTCGGCTTGCTGGACTTCGAAAGCCTGGGCGCGCCCACGGCGTTCGGGTTCCGCTTGTCGCTCACGCCGGCAAGCCCTGGCGTGTTTCTTCGCTTGCAGACGCAGCTCGTTGGCGGCGCCCTCACCGGCACCGACACGATCGCGATCAATTGCTACTTCCTCGGCCGCGTCATTCACTGAGCGAAAGCACGTCCCCATGCGCGTCAATGTTGCGATTCCCGAAGCCCACGTCACCAAGCCGGTACTGGACGCCGCGTTGGAATCGGTCACTCGTCTGAACGAGCAATTGCTCGCCGGCGGGCACCCGACTTTCCAAGACGCCTTGCGTAAGCAGGGCATCAAGTGGAAGCCCGAACCGCCTGGACAGGAGCACTTCGATCACGCTGGCATTGTCGCGCACCGTGGACACGGCGATTGTGATGACCTCGCGCCGTGGGAAGCGGCGAGCCTCCGATACACCGGCACCGACCCGGGCGCCAAAGCGATCGTCGTTCGCTCGGGGCCGAGCATGTGGCACGCGATCGTGGAGCACTCCGACGGGTCGCACTCCGACCCAAGCAAGGCCGCGGGCATGCACCGCAACCACGGCTACCACGGCGCGGTGCTGCCGTTGATGCAGCCGGCGTCCGTTGTCGGCGGGCATTTCGAACCGCGCCCCACGTTGGCGCTCCGACCTTTCCCCCGCGGCTACCAAGCGCGCGTGGACGTGCCCTGGTATTCGCCGGGCGTGAACGGCGAGCCATCGCCGACCGACTACGCCATGACGGCGCTTCACTCCGCGCCGGTGCCCTCGCAAGCCCTGGTCGGCGCTGTCTGCGGCGCCATCGAGCTCGCGGACGCCAGCGGCTACGCGAACCCCGAGCACTTGCAGCGTTTGGCGGCCGTCGCCGACGCGTGCAACGGCTGCCCGCCTGACGAGCTCGAGGAGCGGTATGGGACGCAGCACGCGCTTGCAGCTCAGCAGCTCGTGGGCTCGTTTTTCGGCGACGTGTTCAAGGCGGCCGCGAGTCCGTTCACGTCGGCCGCTCGCTTTGTCCAGCACCCGAGTCTGTCGAACCTGACGCACATGGCGACCGATCCGTTCACGTCGGCCGCTCGAGCCGCTAACCCGCTCCTGCACATGGCCGCGCCGCTCGCCAAGATGGCCTCTCCGTTCGCTTCGATGATTCCCGGCTTTGGTCCGCTGGCCTCGGGGGCGCTCGACATGGTGCAGCACGGCATCCCGACCAACTTCCAGCAGATGGCGCAAATGGGTATGCGCCAAATCCCCAACCTGATCCCCGGCGGCGGCATGCTCGCGCAAATGATGCCGGGCATGATGCCCGGCGGCGGCGGCGGCGGCGGCGGCTTCCCCGGCTTCCCCGGTTTCCCGCAAGGCTTCGCGTTCCGATGAGCGCGGCAACGAAAGAGCCCTGGCACCTCTGGGGGCAGACCAAAACGATCGAACTGCTGTCCACCGGCGCGCCAACGGTCAGCAATCAGCAGCTCGCGCGGGTCGACTACCACCGGCCGGAGACGTGGAGCTTTTTTTTCGGCGTCAACTTTTTGGAAGTGAGCGGGGCGCCGGCGGCCGACGTCAATTTCCGAGTGGCGATCGACGTGCTGCCCGGCGTCGGCCTGACGTTCTTCGATACCACCAACACCGCGCCGCTCTTCACGCCGCCGCAAGACCTCAGCTTTGCGTTCTTTCAGTTTCACCTCCCGGCCGGGTCACTGCCCGTCGGCAACATCGTCACGCGGCGTTGGACCACGGCGGTTCGCTCACCCTTGACTGATGACCTCGACCCGACGAGCCGATTCCTGATCGATCGCGTCGTCGCAAAAAACTTGCAGTGCAAAGCCAGCATCACCCAGTCAACGGGCGGCCCTAACATCGGGGCCAAGTTCGAGGTGACGGCAATGTTTGCGCCGCGCGTGCACGTGCGGCCTGACTGGTGGCATGGCGACTTCAGCGGCGGGGAGCTCGGCGGCAAATGAGCGGCCCGCCGATCACTGCCGGCAACGACCGCGCGGCGGCTATCCGGCTATGGTGTCTCAAGGCACCACGGCCGACTTCGCTCCGTGTGTACGGCAAGGACGGCCGCGAGCACGACGTGGAGATCAGGCCGGGCACGTCGTGGAGCGATGCCGCCGTTAGCATTGCGGCGCTCGAGCCGGATCGCCTCGAAGCGCAAGGGCCCGAGGGCAAGTTTCTGCGCGCCGTCGCCCTGGGTGATCTCTTGCGAAAAGAAGAGCAGCAGGCCGCGCAGCAGGCCGCCACGTTTTCTGCGATGCAGACGACAGACCCCGAGACTCAGCGCATGATCGTTTTCGCTGAGCTGCTCGAGCGCGCGTACGCGAAAGCCTACGAGTCGAGCCAGAGCACGGTGGCGGTAGCGTTCACGCAGCTGCAAGAGTTCTCGGCCAACCTCGCCGCGCAAGCGACCGCGTCAACACAGAGCGCGAACGAGCTCAGCGTGGCGATCCGAAATCTTTTGGTGCAGCAAGCCCAAGAGGCCGTGGAGTCGGCGTCCACGCCCGAAGAAAGCCCCATGGAGAAGCTCGCCGCTAATTTCCTCTCCGGCCAGCAGCTGGCCCAAACGGAGGCCGCCAAGACGAACGGCGTTGCCCCGAAGAACGGCAAGCCGAACGGAAACGGAAAGCACCCATGAGCCTCGAAATCCTCGCCCTGTTCGCTATCCTGCTAGCCAAAGCGCAAAAGATCCTCGCGCCGGCCGGCGCCGCCAACGAACACCAGCAGGCCGCGAACCAGGCCGCCAGCCAGGCCGCAGACGCCGCGGCTCGCGGCGACCATGCGACGGCGGCCGCCAAGAGCGCCGAGGCCGCCCAGCACGCCGCCACGGCCGCCACGGCCGCCAAAGCCGTTCGCACGCCGCCCCCGTGGCCGCAGGTGGTCCCGGCCGGCTTGCCCCCCTTCCCCGGCCCTGACTGGCGGCCGGCTAGCCCCGTGACGGGCGCCATGGCGGCTCGGGCGTGGCAGCTCTTGCCGCAGCTCTGGGCGCACGGGGAGGGCACGTGGAAGACCGAGAAGACCGGCGACCGGTGGGTGACGTACAAGGCCGCGCACACTTCGCCGGACAAAAAGGGCGTCGTCGCCTACACGACGGCCGCGCAGCCGGCGGCCGCCACCGGGCCGCTCGACACGACGCCGGCGGCAATGCGCCCACAAGCCCCGCCAGTGCCGCGGCCGCCGCAGGGCGCGCTGGGCCCCACCGTGCCGGCAAGCGCAACGGTGGCCCCGTCCGGCATGCCCACGTTGCGGCTTACCTCCCCGCGGATGACCGGGCCATCGGTCGTCTGGCTGCAACAAAAGCTCGGCATCCCGGCCGATGGGGCATTTGGGACCGGGACCGATGCGGCCGTGCGCCACTACCAGAGCGCTCACGGCCTGGCAGCTGACGGCGTCGTCGGCCGGGACACGTGGGCCGCGCTTGGCGTTGGCCAGGGCCGGGCCGCGGCGTGAGTCCGTTGCTCCTGCTGGGCGTCGCTTGGCTGCTCAGCGAGCACAGTAAGGGCGCCGGCGCCGGCGGCAACCTGATCGACCAAAAGACCGGCCCGGACGCGCTGGCCAACTTGCAGCACCAAAAGATCGTCATGTCGCAGAGCCAGACGCGCAGCAAAACGGAGACCGCTTTCCCCACGGAGTGGTGGACCGGCCCCGCTCCGGACGGGTCCGGCTCAATGATCTATCTCGTCTGGGCCAGCGACGAGCCGAGCTCGTGGGCCGTGTACGCGGTGCACAAGCTGCCGACGCTCCCAACCGAAATCGCTCGGGGCAAGGGAGCCCAAACCAACGCCGTTGCCTCTGCGCTCAGCAGAAGGGTTCTGGGATGAAAACGAAAACGTACAAGGTGCAGACGTGGGACGAAAAAGGCGCGCTGAGAAACCACTACACCGTGGAAATCGCCAGCACCGCCGAGCTCGCCCACCTGAAAAAGTTTCTGCGCAAAAGCGCCGCTCACGTGGTGGTGGCGCCCGTGGCCGATCACAAACCCGCGGCGAAAAAGTGAATGCAAATTGTTCCGGCCGTCGTCACTCCCATCACCGCCGAGCAAGCGCGCGTCGCGCTCGTTGCGGCGATGCCGGGCATTGACCGCGAGACCGGAACGCTACTGCTCGCGCTCATTTGGATCGAGACGGGACGCGGCCACCTGATGAACTTCAACGCGGGCAACATCACTGCCGGTCCGCAGTGGCCGGGCGACGCTTGGCGCCCGCCGTGGTTCGATTTGTCGACGGCCACCACGCCGCACTTGCTCGAGCTCCACGAGAAAATGTTGCATGGCCAGGCGCCAAGCGCGTTTCGCTCCTACGACTCGCTACTCGCGGGCTTCCAGGACTTCGCCCACGTGCTGCAACACCAATTTAAAAGCGTGCTCGAGGCCGCCAAAACCGGCGACGCTCGAGCGTTCGTGGCGGCGCTGCACGACTCGGGTTACTCGCGCGACTACTCGCCGGCCCACGTGCCGAGCATGACGGCGCTGCAAGCCGAGCTCGGCCAGCAGTTCGCCGGCTTCCCCACCGCGAAGCAAGTCAGCAACGCTGCGCCCGGCTTCTTCGCCAACATTGCCTTGGACGTGGGGATCGCCGTCATGGCCGGCCTGATCATCGCCGCCCACAACGAGCACAAGCGCGATAGTCAACGCGCGAACCGCCGAGCTCGGCGGGAGGGCTGGCTCAAGTGACGCCGCCACTCGTGACCAACCCCCTAGCCATTGGGGTGTACCGGATCGATCTGCCCATCGAGCTCGCCGGCGTCTTCGGTAAGTGGCGCCGAGCTCAGCGCGGACGCGTGCAGCTCTGCGAGCTCGAGAACGGGCCCAATGGATCGGCGCGCGTCTCGTTCGCGGTGCTGGACCGGCCGGGCGCTTTCCCGTTCGGTAAGCTCGGCAAGCCAACCCGCGGCTCAATCGTCAGCGGCGGCGTTCTGCCGGAGTGGAAAGACGTGGTGCTGTGGCCGCTGCGCCAGTTCCCGGGCGCCGAGCTCGCGTTGCAGGTTGGTACGTGGGCCAACTTTTTCGCCACGCACGCCACCGCCGAATTTGCGGCGCTGAAAGAGGCTGTCATCGTCGCACGCGCGAACCTTGCGGTGGTGCGCGCGCAGCTCGAGCTCGTGCGTAGCGGCTCGGTCCCGAACCCCGGCGCCGTGCTCGCAAACGCCGCCGCGACGGTGAAGGCGTCGGTGGAATTGCTGCTCACGCGAGCGGCCGCTATCCCGTTTGCGTATCCACGCGAGCTCGTCAACTCGGCGATCAAGGAACTGACGGCCGTGGCCGATGCCATCGCGGCGGCGCCCGGTAAGGCGCTCCACGCGCTGACCGACTTCGCCGGCGACGTGGCATCCACCTTCGCGTTGCCCGTCGGCCTGGCCGAGGTGGGAGCCATCGCACTCGCCGCCGGCGGCTTGCTCGCGTGGAGCGAAAAGAAGGTCACGCCAGCGAGCCGTAATTTGATGCTCGGCGGCGCTGCCGCTGCTTTCGCCGCCGGATTCTTCGGCGCCAAAAACGTCGACGCCCTCCTACACCGGAAAGCCGCCACATGATCAACCTCTGTTCCGACCCCACGTGCGACGAAAACGCCGCGCTCACCATCCAACGGCAGATCGATATTGCCCCCGTGGGGTTCTGCCTGACGCACGGCTACCAGCGCGAGGCCGAGCTGAAGCAACGGCTCGAAAACTACACACTGGTGACGGTGGTGCAGCAGGCGCCCACCGAGCTCGAGCTCGCGCAAGCTCGTATCGCCGAGCTCGAAGAAAAGACCCAACCCGACGGCGGCGGCGAGCTCCGGATCGGCGATGACCACACCGCCGAACAGCAGCTCGAGACGGTGCTGCGCACGCTCGAGCAGCTCGAGCGCACGCGCTCTGAGCTCGCCGAAAGCAAGGAAGCGGGCAACGTCGCGCGGCGCGAGCTCGAGCGGACCCGCAGCGAGCTCGAGCGCTTGCGGGCAGAGCGTCGAGCAGAGCGAACGACCGAGCACGTGACGACGCCGGCGACGCCGGCGCCGGCGGTACCGGCCACCACTCCGCCGCCCCACACCCCCCCCGACCCGAAGCCATGATCGTCTGCGCTAGCGTCATCACCTACGAGCTCGGCAAGCGGCTTGGTGCCGCCGAAGCCGCTACCGAGTTCCACCGGCAGGCTACGAGCTCGCTCGACAGCGAAACGGATCTGCCGTCCGCGCGTTGCGTGCGCCGGCTGCGCCGGCTCGCCGACGTGGGGCTGATTCACGACGCCGGCGGCACCTCGATCGGTATCTCCCGCTCGCGCCAGTTCACCATGGCGCTCGAGACGGGCGCCGAAGCGTGGCTGTCAATCGACGACGATCTAGACGCCGCCGACGACACCCTAAAGCACTTGCTCGGCGCGCTCGACACCAAGACGCCGCAGATCGTGATCGTGCCGTACTGGCTGCGCCAACACACGCCGGCCGTAGCCGTGGCGCTTGATCCATCGTCCGAGCTCGAGCGCGTCACGGCCACGGGCGCGCACTTGCGTAAGGCGCTCACCGGCGGCTTTGGTTTGGTGGCCGTCACGCGGCCGGCCATGCTGGCGATGCAAAAGGCATGGCCGGGCCTGGAGTACTTGGATGACGACGGGCAGACGCGGATCGGGATGTTCATCGAGTTCGTGCGCAACGGCTGGTGGTACCGCGAGGACTTCGCCTTTTTTTCGCGCGTGCCCCGCTCGGTGCGCGTCGAGGCTTTGTTGACTGGCTACACCGTGCACGCCGGCCGCCCCTTGAAGCTCGAGACGACCGAGCAACACCCGATGATGACCGTCCCGCGCGACATCTTGCGCATGCGCGAGACGTGCGGCGAGGAGGGCGGCTTTGTGGATCAACTCCGCGGCCATGTCCAAGGCCGCTGCGCTTTCGCCACCGGCCACGATGGCCGCCACAGCTGGGAACCCCCAGCACCACCCGAGGGAGACTAACCATGGTCGGCTTACTGAAAACGATTGAGACGCCAGCTGGACAAACGATCGGCCTCATC
>Ga0210377_10002601_pt1 | contig 15741 bp, 12 predicted proteins | sample PLM4_65_b1redo_FD_155480 | JGI IMG/M metagenome (GOLD analysis project Ga0210377, IMG submission 155480) | Groundwater sediment microbial communities from an aquifer in East River, Colorado, USA - PLM4_65_b1 redo | ecosystem: Environmental > Terrestrial > Soil > Riparian zone | place: USA: East... | reverse complement strand
GGAACCGGCGTCGCGCCGCACTAAAGGTCACTGGCACAATAGGGGCTCCCGTGAGCTTTGCCAGCTCGATGACACCAGACTTGACCTTTGCCCGCGGACCCCTTGGCCCGTCCGGGGTGATCACGAGGTTAAACCCTTCTTTGAGGGCGAGAATCATCTGCTTGATCGCACGCACACCCCCGCGCGTGGCGGAACCCCGGATCACACGGGAACCGAACACCCCTGCAATGCGGCTGATGTACTCCCCGTCCAGATGCTGGCTGATCAGAGTCGCCAATGGTTTCCCGGGATAGGCAAAGGGCATCATCAGGAGGCGTCCATGCCAGAAGGCGAAAATGATTCGCTCCCCCTTTGCCAAGCAAGACCCAGGCGAGCCACGGTTGACATGAACGATCCGGAGCAGCCGATACAGGCCCACCATGAGCCACACAGCGACACGAGGGACGATGAGCAAGACGAGACGGTGTTCTCTCAGCCTCGTGACCGCGCGCGAGATGTGTGACGTGCCCATCACCCCTTCCCGACTGGTGCCGCTGCCCCGGCGCTCACCTGCAAGACCTCCAGGATAGCCTCCGCGGCCCTGGCCGCGGCTCCCGGCGGCCCCAACCGATCACGCACCTCCCGGAGCCTCTGCTGCATCCGTCGGCGGCGCTCTGGCGATTCAAGCAGCCTGCTGGCCTCGTCAGCGATCCGCTCGGGAGTCGCCTCAAACTGGATCAGTTCAGGCACAACGCTCTTTCCGGCAACCAGGTTCACCATCCCAATGTATGGGACCTTGATCAAGAGCCGACCTAGCAGCCACGAGATGAGCGCGAGACGGTACACAATCACCATGGGGGTGCCGATGATGGCGGCCTCCAAAGTTGCTGTGCCGGAGGCCACGAGGATCAGATCCGAGGCGGCCATGACCTCGTGGGTCCGACCCTGTACGACTCTGACTGAAAGGGCCTCCTGTTTCAGGTAAGAACCGATCAGATCCAAAGGGAGACCCTCGGCTGCAGCAATGATGACACGCAGGTCCGGCCGGTCCATCATGAGCCGACGGGTCGCCCTGAGCAGGAGTGGCAGATGCCTCGTCAGTTCGCCGATGCGGCTGCCGGGCAACAGTCCCACAACGGTGGCTGAGTGCTCCAGCTCGAGGCGACGCCGAGCCTCATCCATGGCCGGCGGAGGCGATAACCGATCCAGGAGCGGATGCCCGACGTATCGGACCTCGATCCCACGCTGCCGATAGAACTCCTCCTCGAAGGGGAAAATGACCAGCAGCCGACGCACATGCCTCGCGATCGCGCGTATCCGACCGGTACGCCACGCCCACACCTGCGGGCTGATAAAGTACAGGACTGGGATTCCGAGCCGAAATGCGCGGGAGGCAAGTAACAGGTTGAAGTCCGGAAAGTCCACAAGAATCAGCAAGTCATGGCGTCTCTCGCGAAGAAGCCGGACCATACTGCGGTATGCACGCAAGAGGGCGGAGAGCTTGTAGGCGACCTCGACCAAGCCGACGACCGCCAGATCGCCGGCATATGCATGGAGGCGGACGCCTGCTTGTCGCATCCTGTCTCCCCCGATTCCCTCCACCGTGAGGTGGGGAGCCCGCCGCAGGAGTTCTTGAACCACGTTGGCAGCATGAAGGTCTCCTGATGCCTCCCCTGCCACGATGAGAATCCGGCCAGTCGGCATCTGGCTCAGAGCCTCCAACTGCTCTGCCTATGGTAGTTAGGCACCGTGCCGAGCCAAGAAACGAGCAGAGCAAGGCGCGGCTCACGGGGCCGACCGAGACGTACGATGCCAGCTACGTCGCAGGGAGTGCGCCGGGAGCCGGCAACACCGCTATGCGAAGTTAATTGGACCGGCATTAGAGCCTCTCCACGATTTGAGAGGCCACCTTCAAGGCATCCCGGCCCTCCTCTCCAGAGACCAGGGGCCTCTTTCGACTTCGGACACACTCGATAAAGCTCTCCAGTTCAACCCTGAGCGGTTCCGCTTTGTCGATGAAGAGATCCTCCCTCACGATCCGAGGGGTCGTCTCAGGGGCCCCCTCCGGATCGGCTGGAATGCGATGATAGACGGCAATCTCCTGCTGAGAATAGTCAAGGGAGATGAAGGTGTCACGTTGGAAGATCCGCACCCGACGGACCCGCTCGATGCTCACCCGGCTGGCCGTCAGGTTCGCCACGCAGCCAGATTCAAACTGAAGCCTTGCATTGGCGATGTCCACTTGATCTGAGATGACGGGGACGCCAACTGCGGTCACCGCCGTGACGGGGGACTTGACCAGGTTCAGGATGATGTCAATGTCGTGGATCATCAGATCCAGGACAACATCGACATCGGTGTTGCGGTGGGCGAACGGGCCAAGGCGATGGCATTCAATGAACCCGGGACTCTTCACGATGGTCTCGAGCGCCTTCACGGCTCCGTTGAACCGCTCGATATGGCCAACCTGGAAGATTCGATCGTCAGCCTTGGCGATCTCAACCAGTTCGTCGGCCTGGGCAAGCGACTGCGCGATCGGTTTCTCCACGAGAACGTCCACACCGGACTCAAGGAATTCCTTGGCGATCGCGAAGTGTAGGAGGGTCGGGACCGCCACGCTGACCGCATCAAGATTGCCCAGGAACTCGCGGTAATCGCGACAGAGCTGGATGTGGTGGCGCTCGCCCATCTCCTGCAGGCGCGCCTCATCGATATCGACCACTCCAACAAGGTCAACCCCCGGCAGCTCCGAATAGATTCTGGCATGGTGCTGTCCCACATAGCCAACACCTACCACCCCGACTCGAACCGGCCTTCCGTTATTCATTCCAGATCTTTCCACCTCTAGCGTTGATGTCACCAGGGATGCCCCCAGTTATCACCCGTCCGGTCTCGGCGCTAATTTGCCGGCTGTCGCCTGATGGCCGACGGCTAAACGCTGACGTGACATTAGTCGGCGACAATCGCCAGCCCCAACTGGTCAGCGGTCGCCACCACCCTCTCTTGATCCAGCATTAACGTCTGATCGGCATCCAGGGCGAGGGCAGTCGCGCCCGCCTCTTTGAGGGCGGCCAGAGTGTCCGGACCTACCACCGGAAGATCGAAGCGCATGTCATGATCTGGGCGCCCCACCTTGACCACCACGACCCCGCCGTTGCCGAGCGCGCCGCCGCGGCGAATGGCGGCGTCGGTTCCCTCGATAGCCTCCACAGCCAGGACTGTTCGCCCCTTGACCACAACAGTCTGGCCGATGCTCAAGGCGGCGATCGCCCTAGCGAGCTTTCGACCGAAGGCGATGTCTTGCTGTTCCTCGAACGTCGGCGCGCGCGCCGTCAGCAGGCCTTTGCGCAACACCACCGAAGAGAGAAACCGCCGACAGTCGTGCAGGGTAATCCCCTCCGTTGTCAGAACATCTCCCAATGCCGAGAGGATTGAATCACCGCGTCGGTCTTTGAGCTTCAGGATGAACAAGATCCCCCTTAAATCGGTCTTGAAGCGCGAGAAGAGCATGGTCAGAGGGATCTTTCCGAGCATCACGGCGTCCGCCACCTGCTCGCGATGGAGCGCCTCCATGAGCCGCCCCAACTGACCGGCCCCCACCCAGGAGATCGAATCCACTTCGTCGGCCAGGTCGGAGGAGGCAGCCTCCTCTATGGCCACCGCGACGACCTTCAACCCTTGGGCACGCGCCTCCCGCGCCGCAATGATCGGGAGAGGGCCTCCGCCGGCGATGATTCCCAGACGCTCCATAGAACTACAGTTCCGGGTTCCGAGTGTCGGGTTTCGAGTGAGGAAGTAAACCGCTGCAAACCGGAACCCGGAACTCGCAACTCGAAACCCTCATTTAACGGGCAATTCCTCTCGACGAGGTTTTGATGAAGTGAATCAGATGTTCCACTTCGGGGCAGGACCCGACCTCCGCCGCTACCCTTTCCAAAGCCTGGGAGGTGTTGAGCTTGGAATGAAAGATGAGTCGATAAGCTTGCTTGAGCTGACGGACCGTCTGCTCAGAGACGCCATTCCGGCGAAGGCCCACCGTATTCAAACCATAGCACCTCGCGCGATTCCCGTCGGCCATCATAAAAGGTGGGATATCCTGTGACACCGCAGAGCAGGCACCGACCATAGCGTATTTTCCGATCCGGACGAACTGATGGATACCAGCCTGCCCTCCGATGACCGCCCGCTCCTCGACCTCGACGTGGCCAGCCAACCCGGCTTGGCTTGACACTACCACCTCATCGCCCAACACACAATCATGGCCGACGTGGGCGTAGGCCATGATGTAGTTCCGCTGCCCCAGCACCGTGGCTCCGTTGCCTTTGGAAGAGCCACGGTGCACCGAGGCGAACTCGCGGATCACGACCTCGCCACCGATGACCAGTCGGGTCGTTTCACTCCGGTCCTCAAGGATCTGGGGCGGGGTGCCCAACACCACGTGAGAGGAGATCTGGCATCTTTCTCCGATCTCGGTAGTCCCATCGATGAAGACATGAGAGCCTATCCCTGTCCCCTGCCCAACGGTGACTCCCGGTCCAATGATCGTATACGCGCCCACCCTGACATCCGAAGCCAGCTTTGCCTCTCGTGCAATAAGAGCCGAAGGGTGGATCCGGATCATCTCATTCCCACCGTTGGGTCGGCGTCATGGGAGAAGTCCTGGGACTCTCGGTCAACGATCGCGCACGACAACTCGGCCTCCGCCACCAGCTTTCCTTCCACGTAGGCGCGCGCTTGCATCTTGCTGTTGTGGCTTCTCAAATGGAGGAGTTCCAGCTCGAATCTGAGCTGATCTCCCGGCAGCACCGGCTTTCGAAACTTGGCTCGATCGATGCCGGTGAAATACAGGAGCTTCTTCTCAGGGTCCGCATTCAACGTCCGCATCAGAAGGACCCCTCCGACCTGCGCCATGGCCTCGATGATCAGAACGCCCGGCATGATCGGTTGCCCGGGGAAGTGGCCCTGGAAAAAGGCCTCGTTGATCGTCACATTCTTGAGGCCCACCACCCTCCGTCCAGGCTCGATCTCCAGGATCCTGTCAATCAGCAGGAAGGGGTACCGATGCGGAAGCATCGCCTGAATCTGCCGAATGTCCATTAGCTCGATCCCCCTTCCGGCGGCGTAGGAGAGCGATGCACCGCGGCACGCCGTTCCCCAAGGGCCTCCTCCAGGGCAGTGAGGCGAGCCTCTACCCGCTGGATGATCTTCAGGAGTCGCGGGATCCGATTCACCGCGGCAAGGCTGCGCTTGAATTCGAGATGCGGCATGGCGGGAGAACCCAGGAAGATCATCCCTGGCGGGATGTCGTTGCTCACCCCGGATTGGGCCCCCACGGTGACATCATCGCCAATCTCGACGTGATCCACGACCCCGACTTGGCCCGCCAGGGTCACGCGGTCTCCGATCTTCGTGCTGCCGGAGATCCCGCTCAGGGCCGCAATCACCGTGTCTTCTCCCACCGTGACGTTGTGTGCGATCTGGACCAGATTGTCGATCTTGGTCCCACGCTTGACCCGCGTAGTTCCCATGGTGGCCCGGTCGATCGTCACGTTGGCGCCGATCTCCACGTCATCTTCAAGGATCACCCGCCCAACCTGCGGGATCTTGACACGAACCCCTCGGCTGTCCCTCAGATACCCGAAGCCATCACTGCCGATCACAGCTCCACTGTGGATGATGGCTCGATCCCCGATCTCGACATTTTCCCGAATCATGACCTGCGGGTAGACGTGGCAGTCGGCGCCAATGCGAGACCCCCTCCCGATATAGACCTGGGGGCCGACGACGCTTCTTGGGCCGATCGACGCGCCTTCCTCGATGTACGAGTGCGCCCCGACAGCGACCCCCTCTGCCAGGCACACCCCGTCCCGCACGATGCTCGACGGATGAACGCCAGGGGTCGGCAGCTCTGCAGGGTGGAAGAGGCGAAGCGCCTGGACAAAGGTCAGATACGGGTCGCTCGTCAGGAGCGCCGGCTTGGAAGACCTCGGCCCCTCCTCCTTGAGGATGGCGGCAGATGCCCGGCTCGCCTCCAGTTTCGGAAGGTCGCGGGGGTTGACGACAAAGGTCAGATCCCCTTCACCGGCCTCCTCGAACGGCGCCAGACCACGCACCTCGATCTCTCCGTCGCCCACCAGCCGGCACCCCAGCTTTTCCGCCAACTCCCGCAATCGCATCGCCGTCGCTACTTCTTGCTTGAACGCGCGTTGTAGCGCTCCAGGATATCTTTTGTCAGGTCAGCGGGATCGCTGCCGTAGATCACTCCACCCTGCCCCTTCTCGAGGATGAGCGAGTACCCCTTCTCCTTGCCATAGTCCCGGATCACGGCGGTGACATCCCTGAGCAGATCATTGACGAGCTCGGCTTCGCGCTTGGCCAGGTCCCGGTTGAAATCCTCGGTTAGCCGCTTGAGGTCGCGCAGCCTGCGACGGATCTCCTCTTCTCTTTCCTTCTTCGCGGCATCGCTCAAGACGGGGCTCTGTTTTTGAAGTTCTGCGTCCATCTGCTTGATCTCGGCCTCTTTGGCACTGATTTCTTTCTGTTTCTCTGCGGCCTCGGCCGCCACTTTGTTTCTCGCCGCCAGCCCCTCTTTTGATTGGGCGATGACTGCTTGGATGTCAACAAAAGCGACCTTCACGGGCGAATCCGCAGCCTGGCTCTCAGAAGCCATAAGCATGCCCGCGGCAGCCACCAAGCCAAGCCACCATCGCACGCCGAGTGTGAATCGCTCCATCAACGGCTCCCTCCCTGCGCTAAAATACCGACCCGACGGTTAAGTGGATGGCGTTACTCCGCTCTCCAGGCTGTTTGTCCAGGTTGAAGCCCCATTCGACCCGAACCAGTCCGAAGGGGGTGCCGACTCGAAGCCCGCCCCCGGCGGTTGGCCGCAGGTCGAAAGAAAGAGAGGTATTCTCGTCGAACACGTTCCCAACATCGACAAAGAACAACCCCTTGACCCCCAACGGCTCGTAGATCGGGAACAGCACCTCGTTATTGAAGAAGATCGCCTTGTTGCCGCCGATGCGGTTTCCAGCAGCATCGACAGGACTCAAGGTAAAGGTCCTAAAGCCGCGGACGGTGTTGGTGCCGCCGAGGAAGATTCGCTCCTGCACCGGTATCTCCTTGCCGCCGAAGGGCTCCACCACGATCAGGTTTCCCCGAATATGGCCCACAAACTTCCAGAAGAGTGGGTGATAATAGCTCAGATCGAAGCTGAACCGATTGAACTCGTTCTCCCCGCCAAAGAATTTCGCGGCGAGTTGATACGTCGCCGTGCCGACGAAGCCCCGTGTCGGATCACGGCGATTGTCCCTGAGGTCCATCGAGAGGCCAAACCCGGCGCTGGCAGTCGTGCTCGTTCCTTCCTTGATCAGTGCTGCGTTGGGGTTCGTTGTGAGCTGTTCTTTGAGCGCGTCTGTCAGATTGAAGATCCGGACCTGCTCGTATCGATAGGAAATGGAACCGAACAGCTCCTTGTAGAGGCGCCGGCCAAGCGCGAGCGTCCCACCCTTGGAATCTTGATCGAAACCGGTGAACGACTGGAAGAGGAGCCGCTGGTTATAGAGAGAGACGTCGAGCGAGGTTTCGGTATCCAGGATATGGGGATCTTGGAAACGTATGACGAATCGGTTGGCGTTACTGCCGAGCTGCCCAGAGAGGGAGAGCCGCTGTCCCAGTCCCAGGAAGTTATTCTGCGAGATCGAGCCAGCCCCCAGGACACCATCGATCGAGCTGAATCCGGCGCCGATGGAAAAGGAGCCGGTCGGTTTCTCTTTCAACGCACGTCGATATCAACGCGATCCTCGGCTGTTCCGCGTCGGGTGTCAACCTTCACGTCTTCGAAGTATCCGAGGCTGTTGAGATTCTGACGGCTGCGGGCCAGCAGGCGGCTGTTATAGAGGTCGCCCTCGATAAGGGCGATCTCCCGTCGGATGACCTTCTCCCGCGTCTTGGTGTTGCCTGAAATCTCGATCCGCTCCACGAAGACCTGCTTCCCCTCGCTGACCTCTAGGCCCACATCCACGATATGGCTGGCTCGGTCGGTGTTAATGATCGGGGCGATGTCCGCGAAGAGGTAGCCGCGTTCCGAATATCGGTCTGTCAGGGTCAGGATGTCCCGCTGGAGCACCTCTCGGCTAAAGACCCCCCGCTTAGCGATCTGAACCGGTTTCAGGACCTCGTCGGTCGCAAACACGGTGTTTCCCGTGACCTTTACCTCTCCCACCCGGTATTGCGCCCCCTCTTCCACCCGGATATCGATCTCAAGCTTCCGTTTCGCCTCGATCACCCGGATCTTGGGCTCCTCCACTTTGACGTCCAGGTAGCCGTTATCCAGGTAGAAGGCCTTGATTCTATCCAGGTCTCTCTGCAACTCTTCCCGTTTCAGGGTTCCGTAGAAGAAGAAAAGGAACAACTCCCGGGTGCCCATGTGGTCCTTGATGTCCTGCTCGTTCAACTCCTTGGCCCCCAGGATCCGAATCGTGGAGATCTCAAACTTCCCCCCTTCATCGATCTGGAAGACGACCGAGACATCCCCCTCCGCCACCTTGTCCACCTGAGGGATGACCTTGGCCTGGTAGTACCCCTCCTCCTCGTAGAGCAGTCGGACCTTCTCCGCATTGCTGGCGACTGCCTGGGGGTTGAACACCCCACCCTCTGTGAGCGCGAGCTTCTCTTTGATCTTGTCGGTGGCGATCTGCTTGTTGCCTCGGATCTTCACCTCCCGGATGGTTGGTTTTTCGGTCAGGATGAAGGTGACCTTCAGGCCCCCTTCGAAGACCTCGGCGTCCACCGCCACATCGTCGAAAAAGCCCAGCCGGTAGAGAGCCTTCACGTCCTCCCGGGTCTTCTCCAAGAAGAAGGGCTCCCCAACCTTGGTCTTGAGTTTGAACCGGATGGTGGCTTCGTCGATCTTTCGGCTTCCCTTGACATCGATCTGTTTGATGAGCGCCCGCTCCTGGCCATACGCTTTGCCGAATGCCACCGCCAAGAAGAGGAGGAGCAAGCTGGCGGCGACAACCTTTACGCTGTTGGCGGAAGTTTGCACCTGACGACGTCGCTCCTCGAGTTTTAACGCGCCACATGCCCTCAAACTGGCGTCAGCACTGTACCACCTCTGCCAGGGAAAGGCAAGGAGAAAGTCGCCCGGAACGGGCCAAAATCGGGGGGTTATGGGGTAGTGATGGGTGAGGCTATTTCGGGGCTTGGAGGAGGCTGACCTCCTCGAACGTCAAGGCATCGCCCTCTAGTTTAACTTTGAGGGTGCCTCCTTCTGCGAACCGCCCCTTCAACACTTCCTCGGCCAAGGGGTCCTCCACGTAGCGTTGGATGGCACGGCGGAGGGGCCTGGCGCCCAGGGTCGGATCGTAGCCGCGGTTGATCAGAAAATCTTTGGCGTCCTCATCGACCGCAAGCGAGATCTTGCGTTCCCCAAGCTGGAGCTGCAGTCGGGCGAGCATCAGATCCACGATCTTGCGAAGATCGTCCTTGCTCAACTGGTGGAAGACGATCACCTCGTCGATCCGGTTGAGCAATTCGGGGTTGAAGACCCGTTTCAGCTCGCCCAGGACGATGTCCTTCATCTTCTCGTACGTCACCCCCTCGTCACCGCCCTTGGCGAAACCCAAGGTCGTGTGGAGGCCGATCTGACGGGCACCGATGTTGCTCGTCATGATCAGGATCGTGTTTTTGAAGTCGACGATGCGCCCATAGCTATCCGTGAGGCGGCCATCCTCGAAGATCTGGAGGAGCAGATTGAACACCTCCGGGTGGGCCTTTTCGATCTCGTCGAGGAGGATGACAGAGAACGGGCGTCGCCGCACCCGTTCTGTGAGCTGGCCCGAGTCGTCGTAGCCGATATAGCCAGGAGGGGCGCCGATGAGACGGGAGATGGAGAAGCGCTCCATGTACTCCGACATATCAACGCGGATCATGGCCTCCTCCGTCCCGAAGAGGAATTCGGCAAGCGCCTTGGCCAGCTCGGTCTTCCCCACGCCCGTCGGCCCAAGGAAGATGAATGATCCAACCGGCCGGTTCGGGTTCTTGATCCCGGCCCTGGCACGACGAATAGCTCTGCTGATGCTCTCGACCGCTTCGGTCTGTCCCACCACGCGTTTGGCCAGGTCCTGCTCCATCCGGATCAACTTGGAGGACTCCTCCTCCTCGATCTGGTGGAGCGGAATGCCTGTCCACTTCGAGACGATATACGCGATCTCTTCGGCGGTGACAACCGTCTTCTCCTTCGCCCGCGACTCCTTCCAGCGCGCCTTCTTCTCTTCCAGGTCGGCCCGGAGCTTGCGCTCCTGGTCGCGGAGTCTGGCCGCAACCTCGAAGGCCTGGGTGCGGATGGCATCCTCTTTCTGGCTTCGGAGGCGCTCCACTTCGTTCTCCATCTCACGAAGCTCCTGGGGAAGCATCAGTGTCTTCAGCCGCGCCCTCGAGCCGGCCTCGTCGATGACGTCGATCGCTTTGTCGGGCAGGAAGCGGTCAGCGATGTAACGCTGGGACAGACGGGCGGCGGCAACCACCGCCTCGTCCGTAATGACCGCGGAATGGTGAGCCTCGTAGCGGTCTTTGATTTCCTGGAGAATCCGAATGGTCTCATCCACGCTGGGCGGGCCGACCTGAATTGCCTGGAACCGCCGCTCCAGTGCCCGATCCTTCTCGATATGGCGGCGGTACTCGTCGAGCGTGGTGGCGCCGATGCACTGCAGCTCGCCACGGGCCAATGCCGGCTTCAACATATTTGACGCGTCGATGGCGCCCTCTGCGGCCCCGGCGCCCACCAGGGTATGGAGCTCGTCGATGAACAGAATGATGTTCTGCGCCTGCTGGATCTCCTTCACAACGGCCTTCAGCCGCTCCTCGAACTGGCCACGGTACTTGGTGCCGGCCACCATGCCGGCGAGGTCAAGCTGGACGACCCGCTTCCTGAGCAGCGTCTCGGGCACGTTGCTGGCCACGATCCGCTGGGCCAACCCCTCGACGATGGCGGTCTTTCCGACGCCGGCCTCCCCGATCAGGACCGGGTTGTTCTTGGTCCGACGCGAGAGAATCTGGATGACCCGCTCGATTTCTGTTTCCCGCCCGATGACCGGGTCCAGCTTATCCTGCCGGGCCATCGCGGTCAGGTCAACACCGAACTCATCCAGTGCCGGCGTCCTGGTGGATGTCGTAGACTTGGACGCCTGCTCACCCAATAATTCCTGAGCCTGGGCTTTGGCTGCGGCCACGCTGACGCCGAAGTCCCTCAGGACGAGCGAGGCGATTCCCTCACTCTCGCGGATGAGCCCAAGCAGGAGGTGCTCGGTTCCGATATAGTTGTGGCCCAATGATCTGGCCTCGGAGATCGCGTATTCCAGAACCTTCTTGGCCTGTGGGGTAAAGGGGATTTCACCGGGAGGGCTAAACTCGGAGCCAGCCGAGACGATCTTTTCGATCTCCCCTTTCACCGCGGAGATGTTCACATTCAGCTTCTTGAGGATCGCAACCGCAAGTCCGTCGCCTTCACGAATCAACCCGAGCAACAGGTGCTCGGTCCCGACGAAGTTGTGTCCGAGACGGATAGCCTCCTCCCGGGCAAGAATGATCACCTTGCGGGCTCGCTCTGTGAATCGCTCGAACATCGGCTCGCTCCCCTCCTGTTAGTGCCCGATAGACATCATCGTCCTTAGTATAGCGGATGCCACGAGAATTTCAAGTCTTCTCCACAATTCGACCGTCGAGCATGGCCACGATCCTGTCCGACCGACGGGCCAACCCCTCATTGTGCGTCACCATCACGAAGGTCAGGCCCCGTTCCCGGTTCAGCCGCCGAAGGAGCTCAAACGCCTCGTCACCGGTCTTCGTGTCGAGGTTCCCCGTGGGTTCATCCGCGAGGATGACCTTGGGTCCAACCCCCAGGGCCCTCGCGATCGCCACCCGCTGCTGTTCGCCTCCGGACAGCTCGGGAGGCCGGTGTGCCAGCCTGGACTCCAGCCCGACTTCCCTGAGCAGCGACGCGGCGATGTCCCGGGCTTCCAACCGCTTCCGGCGCGCCACCAAGAGCGGCATCATGACATTCTCCAGAGCAGTGAACTCTGGCAGCAGGTGATGGAACTGGAAGATAAAGCCGATCGTCTGGTTGCGAAAGCCGGCCAGTTGTCCATTGTCCAACTGCCCCAGGCTGACGCCTTCGTAGAGTATTTCCCCTGCGCTCGGGCGATCCAGGGCGCCGAGAAGATGCAGGAGCGTGCTCTTGCCGACTCCCGACGGGCCGACGATCGCCACGAACTCTCCCTTCTCGATGCTGAGATCGACACCCTTCAGGACCTCAACTGTTCCGGCGCCAAGCTGGAACGATTTGTAGACGTCCTTCGCCCTGATGAACTCACTCATAGCGGATCGCGACGACGGGGTCGAGTCTGGCCGCCTGCCAGGAGGGATAGAGCGTCGCGAGGAAGCTGAGGACCAGGGCCGCCGAGGCGATCAAGACTAGGTCGGTCCCTTTCATCAAGATCGGGAGGGCGTCGAGCAAATAGACGTCGCCCCGGAGCCTGACGATCTTATAGGTTTCCTGCAGCTTGCAGATGATGGCGCCCCCCGCGGTGCCCAACACGGTGCCGACAAACCCGATCACCACTCCCTCCACCATGAAGATCGACATAATGCTCCTGGAGGTCGCGCCGAACGATTTGAGGATCCCGATCTCCGCCGTCTTGTCCATCACCTTCATGATCAGGGTGCTCACGATGTTAAAGGCGGCCACCAGGACGATCATGGCGAGGATGATGAACATGGCGATCTTTTCCAGCTTGAGGGCCGCAAAGAGATTCCGGTGAAGCTGCATCCAGTCCCTGCTGAAATAGGGGAACCCCAGCCGCCGCTGAATCTCCGTGCCCACGTCCTTGGCCCTGTAGGCGTCGTCCACCTTCACCTCGATTCCTGTGACCGCCGTTCCCATCCGGAAGAACTGTTGGGCCGCAGGGATGCTGACATAGGCCAAGGTGCTGTCGTATTCATACATTCCCACCTCGAAGATCCCGGCGACGGCGAAGCTTCGTATTCGGGGCGATGGCCCGAAGGGCGTGAGGACATTGCCAAAGGGCGAGATGACATTCACCCTGGCGCCCAGGCCGACTCCCAGGTTCGTCGCGAGGGCACGTCCGATGATGATACCCTCGGGGTCAAGACGCCACCCGGTTCCACCGGCTGGCTCCTTCAGCCGTGCGGGATCCACCTCGGTGAAACTGTTGGTCAGCGCGGTGACCTCCTGCGCCGAGTTCAGATCTATGCCACGAAGGACCGCACCCCCAGCTCCTCGATCGGTGCTCAGCATCACCTGGTGGTAGGTGAAGGGGGAGACCGCCACGACGTGCGGAACGCCGCGAATCTGTTCCAACGCCTGAGCCGGCTCCTCGATCCCCCGATCCCCGTACCGCAAGACCCAGAGGTGGGCGTTCGTCCCCAGGATCTTCGCACGGAGGTCATGCTCGAAACCGCTCATCACCGCGAGGACCACGATGAGCGCCATCACGCCAAGGGCCACCCCGCCGATGGAGATTAGGGTGATCAGGGAGATGAAGGCCTGCTTCCGCCTCGCCTTGAGATACCGAAGCCCCACGAACAGCTCAAACGGCATCGGCGGTGTCTCGATCGCCCTGCACCGGTTTCAGGAGGGGAAAGAGGATGACATCCCGAATAGACGGGGAGTCCGTGAAGAGCATGGCGAGCCGGTCGATGCCGATCCCCGCTCCAGCCGCGGGCGGCATCCCGTATTCCAATGCGCGCAGGAAATCCTCGTCCAGCCCATGGGCCTCAAGATCGCCTTGATCCCGGCGGCGCAATTGATCGAGAAAGCGGGCACGCTGTTCGCGGGGATCGTTCAGCTCGGAATAGGCGTTGGCGATCTCCATCCCGCCTGCAAACAGCTCGAACCTCTGGACGGTCTGAGGATCCTCTCGTCTCGCTTTGGCCAGCGGAGAAAGTTCAGTGGGAAAATCGATGATGAAGGTGGGCTGGTGAAGCTTCGGCTCGACCAGGGCGTCGAATAGCTCACCCAGCGCCTTCCCCCTGCCCCATCCGGGCAGGATGGCCAGCCCATGACGTCGGGCCGTCTCCATCACGCTGTCCTCCGTCTTGAGGGTCTGTGCATTGAGCCCCCCCAGCTTCACGAGGGCCTCCTCCAGAGTCAACCGGGGCCAGGGGGGAGCAAAGGAGAGCCGCGTTCCCTGGTAGGTCAACTCCTGGTCCCCAGCCACCTCTTTGACGAGATGAGGGAGCAGCTCTTCCATCAGCTCCATCAAATCGCGGTAATCGGCATAGGCCTGATAGAATTCCAACATGGTGAATTCGGGGTTGTGTTGAGTGGAGATCCCTTCGTTTCTGAAGCTCCGGTTGATTTCGAAAACCCGGTCGAATCCTCCAACGATCAGACGCTTCAGATAGAGCTCGGGCGCGATTCGAAGGAACAGGGTGAGGTGGAGGGCATTGTGATGCGTGACAAAGGGCCGCGCCATGGCGCCGCCCGCCATCGGCTGCATCATGGGCGTCTCGACCTCGAGGAAGCTCCTGGACTCGAAGAATCGGCGGATTTCGGCGATCAAGCGGCTGCGCGTCCTGAAGGCGTCGGCGACCTGGCGGTTCACGATGAGATCGAGATAGCGTTGGCGAAAACGGGTCTCCAGATCGGTCAGACCATGCCACTTTTCCGGAAGCGGCCGAAGCGACTTCGAGAGGAGCTGAAACGTCCGGACCCGCACGGTGAGCTCACCCGTCTTCGTACGAAAGAGTGGGCCCTCGACCCCCAAGTGATCGCCTACGTCCAGCTTTTTGCAGAGTTCGTATGCCTCGGGACCGACAGTGTCCCGTACGATGTAGATCTGAATCCTCCCGGAACCGTCCTGGAGGTGAGCGAAGGTCGCCTTCCCATGACCCCGTACCGACATCAGGCGCCCGGCGATCGATACCTGAGGAGCCCCCGCGTCCCCCTCTTCAGAGAGAGCCGCATACTCCCGATGAAGATCGGCAGCGAGGTGACGGACATTGAAACGAGCCGGATAGGGATCAACGCCGGCCCTCTCAAGCTCCATCAACTTCCGCAAGCGCTCGCTCACTAACGGGCTTTGTTCGTCCACCATCTCTCCGTAGGTTGAGTTCGCTCGATTATAGGGAGGGGGGTGATCAGTGTCAAGGTGCTTCAGGCTTCACATTCCTTCTTGCTGTCATGAGAAGTGGCTGGCATCTTCAGGTGGGCGTGAACGATGTCCCCTCCCTCGAGGAAGGCCGGCGGCTGGACAGAAGGGCTCGACCTAGGAATCAGCGAGAGGGAAGCTCAGAGGGTTCCAACTACCGACCTCCACGGCTTGCGTAGCCAATCCGTCCTCCGCGGAAGGAGACTTCGCTCCGCGTGGATATGACTCGCTGCAGGCCACGGTGACCCCGCCCTGTAGCGCAGGCTTTTTTCTTGACAGGACCTGCGGTAGCGTGTGAACATTGGTCAGAATTTAGACCAACCTACAGGAGAACCAGATACGTGAAGACGCTCCCGCTGTCCGAGGTCAAGATGAAGCTGAGCCAGCTCATCGAGGAGGTCCGCTCACGAGATGAGCAGATCATCATCACGCGGAACGGCAAACCGGTCGCCGTTCTGATCAGCCCGGATGAGGCCGAGAGTTGGCAGGAGACCATGGCGATCCGAGCGGACACTGAGCTGATGAAGGAGATCCGAAGAGGCCTCCGCGGTCTTGCGAGGACAAAGCGGCTGTTCTCCCTCGAGGAGCTGAT
>Ga0210377_10002600_pt1 | contig 15744 bp, 15 predicted proteins | sample PLM4_65_b1redo_FD_155480 | JGI IMG/M metagenome (GOLD analysis project Ga0210377, IMG submission 155480) | Groundwater sediment microbial communities from an aquifer in East River, Colorado, USA - PLM4_65_b1 redo | ecosystem: Environmental > Terrestrial > Soil > Riparian zone | place: USA: East... | reverse complement strand
ATTATCACCTTGGCAGTAAACCGGCTTCACTTTTGTCTGATTTCACAGTGGGGCACAGGTTGAAATGGTTTTACGGCATATTGGATCATTTGGTCATTCGTCTAAAAAACGGTGATGATTCGCTCAATATTCTATCTGGGGCTCCCACTTGCTGGCAGGTGGTCAGGGAACTCGTGGAAATCGGAGATAAAAGCACATCGTCTGACGTCTATGATACAGAAGACTTACAGCCGTTTATCTCGGAAACTAAAGCGTACATAAAGAATGTTATTTGGAAGAAACAATGATACGAATCCTTCACACCATTGACACTACCGGTTCGGGCGGGGCCGAGACGGTTTTTGTGAATTTGATTAAGGGATTAGACCATCAAAAGTTCGAGCCGATCGTTGCCATCAGAGGGTCGGGGTGGGTATATGATGAACTTAAAAAAAACGGAATCAGCCCACTGTCCATAAACTGTAAGGGGTCCTTTAATTTTAACTATCTCGTGGAACTCATCATGATAATGCGCAGGAACAGCATAGATATTGTTCAGTCTCACCTCTTGGGCTCCAATCTTTATTGTAGTCTGGCTGCCATGATGTGTGGAGTCCCTGTAGTTTCAACTTTTCATGGATTTGTGGATGTAAACGCTAAGGAACGATTTTCTGCAATTAAGAGTAAGATTATTAACTGCGGCTCTAATAAAATAGTTTTCGTATCTGACAGGCTAAGAAATTTCTTCGTAGAGAAGAAGGGATTCTCAGCTCAGAAGTCGGTCACAATTTATAATGGAGTCGACGTCTCTCTCTTCAAGCCACAACGAGACGTTACTATCAGAAAAAAACTTGGTTTGGGTCCAGACAATGTCTTAGTTGGAGCTGTTGGCAATATACGGCCTTCAAAAGGATACGAATATTTGCTTAAGTCGGCAAAGCTGGTAGTCGATCGGTTCCCGCAATTTCGTTTTGTTGTCGCCGGCGAAGGATCCGGGAAATTATTCGCAAATTTGCTGGATTTGAGAAAAAGTCTGGGATTGGAAAATCACTTCTCTTTCTTAGGATTTGAGCCTGATGTCCCTAGATTCTTGAATAACCTGGATATATTTGTGCTTCCGTCGATTTCTGAGGGGTTTTCGATTTCGACTATTGAGGCTATGGCATGTGGAGTGCCAGTAATAGTTACCTTCAGCGGGGGACCTGAGGAAATAGTAGAAAATGAATTAACCGGCATCATTGTCACTGCTGGTGATCATTGCTCGCTTGCTAAAGCAATAATTTATAGTTTTGAAAATTATGAAAGCAACGATAAGTCGATATCGGCTTTACAAACATGTAGTAACAAATTTTCAATTAGTAAAATGATAAACAATTATGAAAAAGTATATCAACAAATAACTGAAAAGGTCTGAATAAAAAGAAATCTTTATGAATAATATTAATAGAGTTTGGATTTCCTGGGAAACCCAACGTAGATCAATAGAATTAGCAAAAAATCTAAATTGCAAATTTTATTTATTCAAACGTAGTGGGATTTTAAGGTACCCACTGAATATTATTAATACATTAAAAGTTATGTGTAATGTGTCTACTAACATAATATTTGTACAAAACCCATCTATGATATTAGCTACAGTTGCATGTATGTATAAAATAATATCTAAGAAAAAACTGATCGTAGATAGGCATTCAACATTCTTCTTAGATGATACAAAAAAATATAGCATTAGATCTATAATATTTAGAATGTTGCATAAATTTACCATAAAGTATGCAGACTTAACTATAGTAACCAATAAATACTTAGCGAATATAGTAGAAAAAATGGATGGAAAAGCTTTTGTGTTGCCAGACAAATTGCCAGAAATGAAACAAACTAAGAATTATTATGTTGATGGAGAGTTAAATATTTTATTAATATCTTCTTTTGGTGAAGATGAGCCTATTGAAGAAGTATTTAAAGCTATGGAAAAGATAAGTGTCAAAAACTTAAAATTATACATTTCAGGTGATTATAGAAAACTACCAGAAGCATTGATGATAAATGTGCCACCGAGTGTTGTATTTACAGGTTATCTAGAGGAAGAGGATTATGTGAATTTACTGTATTCTGTTGATGCAATAATGGTTCTTACTACTGCGGATTATTGTATGCTGTGTGGGTGCTATGAATCTGTATCTGCATGTAAGCCAATCATAACCTCAAATAAGTCTGTATTGCAGGAATATTTCGGGGGTAGTATATTTGTTGATAATAATAGTGAAGATATAATCAATGGTATATATGTTTTGAAAGACAATTACGAGTGCTATAAGCAAAACGTAATTAAGCTTAGACTCATACTTGAAGATCAGTGGCGTTGCAAGTATGAAGAATTGGAAAGAATGCTGAAAGCTTTTTGTAAGGCTAAGATATAAATACTATCGATGTTAATCGGATCTGGAATGTTAAGAAAGTACTTTATATATCATTTATATTACAAATATACTGGTCAAAGGGTATTTTATTGGAAAAATCAATTCACAAAAACGCAATGGCTCGACACGGATGCAGTAAATAAAAAACAATTTGAAAATTTAAGAAGCATTCTCAAATATTCATATAACAATATTCCTTATTATAAGAGAAGATTCGATGAGGCGGGAATAAAACCTGCTGATATACGCGAAGAAAAGGATGTTATTCGTATACCTACAATTCAAAAAAAAGATATTATTGAAAATTATAACGAGCTATTTCCTGCAAAATATAATGGAAAAACATTTATCAGGGAAACTAGTGGATCTTCAGGATCACCCTTAAGATTGGCAAAGGGAGTTAAATCCTTAAGTGTTATGGATGCAATAATGTATAGAAACTATGCTTGGTTTGGAATTGATGTGGGAGAAAAACAAGGAAGATATTGGGGTACTCCTCTAAGTTCTTTTGCAAAATTAAAAACACAATTCAAGGATTACGTTTTAGGTAGAATAAGGTTCTCTCCTTTTGATATCTCTGAAAAAACATGTCTTGATTTTTATCAACAGCTAAGAAAATATATGCCTAAGTTCGTATACGGATACTCTCAAACTGTATATAGATTTGCATATCTCTTAGACAATGTTAATATTGATCTTGAAGAGCTTAAACTAAAGGCCGTTATAACAACCGGAGAAATGATTTACTCGCATCAGCTTGAAACAATAGAAAAGGTCTTTAGGTGTCCAGTGACAAATGAATATGGATGTACAGAACTAGGAATAATTGCTATGCAGTGCCCACAAAAGGGTATGCATCTTATGACTGAAAATCTTTATATTGAATTCGTAAAAGATAATCGCCATGCTGTTTCTGGCGAAGAAGGTGAGATAGTACTTACTGAGCTGTTTTCTGATCTCGTGCCTCTTATAAGATATAAGATAGGCGATATTGGAATAAGAAGTGACAATATTTGTACATGCGGGCGAGGATTGCCATTATTGAAAGAGATTAAAGGCAGGTCTGATGACTTTATAATCTGTGTAAATGGAAAGCAAGTTGACCCTATTGTTTTTGAATACATATTACAGGGACTCCCCTCTTCTTTGGGCAAAATATCACAATTCCGTATATTACAAATAAATTTCGCTACTCTTGAAATTGAAGTTTGTTATGAAGGTAAATCCTTTTCAAGGATGTGTAGTGAGCTCGATAGTAAATTGAAAAACATCCTTGGACAGGAATTTGAAATTAAGTTCCATCGTAAGGAAAGTTTAGAAGCGGACGCTTCTGGGAAACTTCGCTGCTTTATTTCCCAGTTGCGGAGGTAGGGATGGGAGCTATTTGCGGAATTATCGAAAATCAATTCGAAAACAAGCCAGAGAGAGGATTGCTCGATCAGATGCTCAAGGTAATGGCTCATCGTGGGCGAGGAGAAGGTAATTTATTCCTTAACGGAAACGTTGCCCTCGCTTGGAAGAGCAGTTATCCAATGACGAGATCCACAATTTGTAGTCCTCAGATTTGCGCTAAGTTTCCTGTCTGTGTTTTTGACGGATTGCTGTTTAACTACGATGACTTTGACGCTGCCATTGATCAACAAGAGCGCGATTTTCTCAACGTTGATTTCTCCAAGATCATAAGTGACCTCTATTTTTCGATTGGCCTTTCCTTTCTTGAAAAACTCGATGGGGTATTTGCCTTAGCGATCTGGGATCCGGAAAAAAGACAGCTTCTCCTTGCTCGTGATCGCTTTGGCACCAGGCCTCTGTATTATTGTGAAAATAATGGCCGGATACTTTTCGCCTCTGAAATGAAAGGGATTTTCAGCGTTATTAGCCCGAAGCCTGCAGCCAATCTTGCCGTATTACCTGAATACTTGACATTCCGATCGGTGTTGGGTCCAAGGACCTTTGTTAATGATATTAGAGAAGTTCGGCCCGGCTATTACATACTAATTAAAAACGGTGAGATTACTGAAAAGAAATATTGGGATATTGAGGATTCGATCCAGGAAGGGAGCATTCGAGAACCTGCATTCTATGAAATGAGACTCGAAGAGCTTTTGCGGAAAGCCGTAATCAAAAGGGCCAGTTTTTCCAAGCGGATTGGAGCCAACTGTAGTGGGGGCATTGATTCAGGTCTTGTTACTGCTTTTGCCAGCGCTATTCATAATGAAGGCGCCCTGGAGACATATACGGTCGGTTTCAATGAGAAGGGATGGGACGAGCGCTTCTATGCAGGGCTCACGGCACGGAAGTATGGAACCAGGCACTCTGAAATTGTCGTAAAAAGCGGGGAATTTATTGAATCGCTAGAGTATTTGAACTGGCAGAACGACGAACCTCTCAGCGATCCCAATTCGGTTCTGCTCTACCTGCTGGGGAAATTTTCACGGGACAGGATCGACATCCTCTTGACGGGGGAAGGGGCTGACGAAGCTCTTCTCGGTTACCCGAGATATAACCTGTTGAACCTATATTCCGTTATCCGATCGCTTCCAAAGCTTCTCCAAGTCATAACTAGCTGGGGCTGCTCCATTGTTCCGAATAGGCGGCTTGGGAAGTTGCACTCGGCCCTGAAATATGGTCCGCTTGATGCTGTGGTTTTGAATTCCTCCTTTGTTGCTTCTGGTATACTGCGAAGTATACTGAAAAAAGATTTACTGAACATCCGGTTTGAAGAGCGGGAAGGCATTGTTAATTCCCTCAGGAGTCACGAGGATGTCCTTTACGGCGTCATGATCTATGATATCAAAACTTATACCGCAAACTCGCTAAAGCGTTTGGATAAAATGAACATGGCAGTTGGCCTTGAAGTTGTAAATCCCTTTCTTGACAAGGAATTATTCGAATTTGTTTTGAACGTACCAAGGAAATACAAGATCAATTATTTTAATAACAAAATCATTTTGAGGGATATTGCCAGAAAGCATCTACCCCAGGAAAATATGAAAATGCCGAAATCCGGGTTTGGTGTTCCCATTGGTGAATGGCTAGCAGGTAATTCCACTTTGCGTACATTTTTTGAAGAAATGTTCCTTGATCGGGAGATCAATAAAATTTTTGAAGTCGAGGAACTAAGAAAGATTTTTTATATGCACCGGGAAAGAGTAGTAGACCATTCAGAGATTCTCTGGTTGATTCTCAATTTTTATCTTTGGCATACTAATTTCTACAGAAATCAGAGGTAAATAACCCTTTGAAAAATCCAACAGTGCCTCTGGCGATATCATTTTGAACATTGGGAGTACTATCACCGACATAGACACATAGCTGGGCATATGACCGGTCCAAACTATTTTTAATCAGTGGGACGCACCCGTAAAGTATCCCGTTAAAAACCGGCAGATTTTCCTGGCAGGCGACAAAGCCTACTGACGATTATCTACGGGGCACTCTGAGGTGGTTCTCCTGCGCGGGAATAAGGAACTAAGCGCCTAAAAAGGAGTAATAAACCATGAAAAAAATATTTGAACTGTTTTCACACTCAGCAATCGCCCTTGTTTTCTTCGCCCTAACAATTAGTTTCCCTCCCCTTGCTGTCGCCATTACTTATACATATTCCAATTCCAGTTTACCATTCGATAGAATAGTTCAGAGTGGCGATCCGGTTCTTTCCTCGCTTCTTCTATCATCACTTGGGGATCAATTCTCCATTTCTATTACATCCGCCGACCCCATTGATTTCTCTCAGCACCTCAATCAGTACCTTAGTGAATATGCACCTTCTGCATCATGCACAATTTCGGAAGGCGCGTATACCTTTACTGCTGCTCCTTTCTCATCCGCTTCTCCCTACAATATTAATGATTTCATTGTCCTACTAACCAATAGTTCTGGGATGCCCCTTTTGTTTCGCTATGAATTTGCCACTATTCTGTCTAGTACACCGCAGCAGACCTTGGCTCTCCAGATTATAACCGACAATAACCTGAGTTGGAATGGTGTTGCCGAGACCTTATTTGACACATTATCAGGGGATGTTATTGCATATGCCTCAAAATTTTACGGCGGTGCTGCAGGTTGGCTATATTCAGAAACCACACCAGTACCAGAGCCAGCATCGATATTCCTAGTCGGCGCCGGGCTAGCAGGGCTGGTTGGGTCTGGTCTCAGGAAGAAGAAAGCCTAACACCCCTTCACATAGTTGCCGATGCTGACCGCGTCAGCACCTTGCTCGGTCGGTATACTCGACCGCCGATGGTGGGTCAATTTGAACGGCGATTGACAATTTTCATAGGATTTACCACTACTGTCCGGGTAATTTCGAATGTACGTCCATAACCATCTGATTATTGACGCTCTTTGACACAATTGTTCTTTTTTCGATTTGAATTCGTCCCTTGCCATCGGGGTGATACCTTCCTGACAACTCAGGAGGGTGCCCATGCCCATGAACTCTGGCCAAACCGTCTTTCGACAACTACTTCAGTACCTCCCACGACATGAATTCAACGTCTGTGTTAGCCGATATCGCGGGGAGCACTGGGCCAAGAGCTTTTCCACATTCGACCAGTTTCTCTGTCTGGCATACGCACAGATGGCCGGTCGTGAGAGCTTGCGGGATATTCAAACCTGCTTGAACTCTCATCAGGAGAAACTCTACCACATTGGTTTTCGTGGCGATGTATCCCGCACGACGCTTGCCGATGCGAACGAGCGCAGAGATTGGCGGATCTTTCAGGATTTTGGTCAGATACTGATCGGTATTGCCCAAGAGCTTTACAAGGGCGATCCGCTTGCTATCGAACTGAAGCAGCCACTATTTGCTTTTGACTCGACGACCATTGATCTCTGCCTGACTTTGTTTCCATGGGCCGAATTCCGGAAAACCAAGGCAGCGGTCAAGATGCACACGCTGATTGACTTGCGTGGCTCAATCCCGACATTCGTGGCAATCACTACCGGCAAAGTGAATGACGTAAAGATGCTGGACAAAATGCCAGTTCAAGAAGATGCCATCTATACCATGGACCGCGGGTATGTTGATTATGCTCGCTTGTACTCAGTTCATAAACAGGGAGCTTTTTTCGTCATCAGGGCCAAAGACAACCTGAAATTCAAGCGCCTCTACTCTTCACCAAAAGACAAGGAAGAATGTATACGGGCTGATCAGGTTATCACCTTGGTGACAAAAAAATCGAAGAAGGGATATCCGGAACGGCTACGCCGGGTTAGTTATGTTGACAAAGAGCGAAACAAGCGACTGGTGTTTCTTATCAACAACTTTGACATCCCGGCAAAGACAGTTGCAGACGTCTACAAGCAGCGATGGCAGGTGGAGTTGTTCTTCAAGTGGATCAAGCAACACCTGCGGTTCAAAACGACTCAGCATTCCGTGTTCGCTTTACACTTTTCTACAGATTCTTGAGGTCAACTTATTCGCGAGAAAGCCCATTTCATCACTGGTTGCTGAGGCTCTCAAGCAAAAAACGGACACACCAGACTATAACCAGCTAAATTTATTCAGTTATTAACCGGACAGTAGTGAGGATTTACTGAAGATGGATGCACCTCAGTCACAGATTCGCAGGTTGAGTGAGTTTCAACGGCAAATTGCGCATGAATGCCTCAACAAGAATGTGTTCATCTACGTGCACGATGCGAGAAGTAAAATTGAATCATGGCGCAGGGACTATAATTCCACCCGGCCACACAGCTCTTTGAATAATTTACACCAGAAGAATTTGCTGGCACTTTACCCCAACCAGGCCGAATCACTAACTTTCTGTTGGTGGGATGAAGGGGAGATGGTCACTCTTTCAGGAACGGCAAGTTAAGGACCATTTCACAAAAAAGCCGCTGAAGGCTTAGGTTTCAGCGGCTTTCCAAGTTTAATCGAAAGTGAACAGTGAGATACTACAAAACAAAAACTTATTTTTTAAACAAAATACTAAAATTCACTTGAGTTGAAATGATATGCTGGAATTAGTAAGATACAATTCTTAGAAAGTTGGGGGCTTGAGGTGCCGAAGCAGTATTGTCCGGACCGATATAGCTGTTAGACATTACAACGTCATCTATGTATATGTCGGTATTCTCGTTAAAGCCTGAATTCGACCAACCCATCAAATATCCTGTTTTAAAATAATTGCCAACAGGGGCTGCATCATATTTCAATGATGTGCTGCCATATACTCTGATACCATTCACGAAAAGTTCAAGCGCCCCGTCTCCGGCACCAGAATCAGATTTGAAATGCCACTCAAAACATAACCATTTATTCAGGTCACTGGCTTGTAATGTCCAAGAATTCAGTATTCCACTCCACCAAATATGTGTATAAAAAGCACCAGGCGCATATGATAACCGATTTGGGTTATATTGCATGTATGCTGTAGGGCCTAATTGTGCCAAACCACTAGGGGTATCCCATGCTTCAGTGCCCATTAAACCCCGATCAGTGCTGTAATTCCCTTCCTCGCCCCAAATTTCAATGAATTTATTATTACTTGGTGAATCACTTCTAATTTTATAATTAGAGGGAAATTTTATATAGTATCGGATATATACATTGGTCCTGGGCGAACCTAGCGTAAATCTTTGCTCTGCCGTAGTATCGGTGCCTAAAGGAGTGGCTGGATAGTTGAATTTTAACGAGGATGTGCCCGACCTCGCTGTATCAGATGATACAGTTACACGCCCTCCATTACCAACCATCCACGCGACACCGTTTTCGGTGTGAAGTTTATCCCCAGATTCAAAGTTGTCTTGGAAAAAGGGTGCGCCGTAAGATGGGTTTGTTAAACACAGGCATGACAAAATACTGAAGATTGGTAAACTGATTGATGAAAGTTTTTTTAACATGACAAATACCCCTATTGACTTATTTGGTTGCATGGATGGGAAGTAATGTTAAACACCTCACGATGAAAAAAGAAACGGACCGCAAGAAATGTTTTATACTAAAGTGGCCCTGCATTGTTTTTTATCAACTTACTATGCAGAATAAAAAAAGCCGGGGCCGAAACCAATTTGGCATTTCGGCAACCCGGCTGTCTCGGTGAGACCCTGTAGGCTTTCCGCCCCATCCTCGCGGATGGTTAAGTATTATCGTCTACCGTGATTAAGCTGATTTTTTATAAATTATAGCATAATCCTTAATAACCCTTTGTGACCCTTATCACAAAAAAATAAAAAGACGGGTAAAAAATCATTTCGTGCATTTCGACAACCCGGCTCTTTCGGTGAGACACTTTAGGCTTTCCGCCCAACTCTTGCGAATGGTTTGCTATCATCTCCCACCAAGTATTTCCTGCGTTGATTACATTTATAGTTCTTATCATTGAGAAATTATGTGACGGGAATCACCAACACGACTATTGCCATACATCGGGAGAAATACTCCCTGAGCCTCGCTCAGTGCCGCTGCAAGGCTCTTCCTCATCTTTCAGACGGCACCCACATGACCATCCTCTTCCCCCTGACAAATCGCCACCACGCCACAAGAATCGCCGTATTGACCGTCACGAAATACATAGGGATCTTCAATAACGCGTGGGAGGGTGGCGACTTTGCCAACCAGCCCCCAACAGCGATGCCGTAAAAGGCAAGGTGAAAGAGAAGCAGCACGGAGTACTCGATGGAATTCAGGCTTAACGCCATATTAGCCGCCAGGGCGGTAAACATGAAAAGGGGAACCAACCACCTGAGCAGCTTGTGGCAAAAATACTGGTAGGAATAAAGACCGTAACGAAGGGGGTTGAGGAATTCAAGGTTATGAAAGAATACCGTTAATCCCCTGAGCACGGTGCGGACCTTTCGGTCGAACTCGCGCTTGCTGTCGGAGATGTCCTGGTAGTAACCGATGGAGTCCTGATCGCTCACCCCCCGCAGTCCCAATTTCATGCTGTTGAGCACCGTCCTGAAGTCACTCTGCATCTCCCCGGAGAAATCTCGACACACCTCCTTGCGCGCGGCGAAGAACGATCCGCTGAGGCCGACAAGCGAGTTGACCTGCGATTCCAAATCCCTCAGCCACATTTCGTATCTGACGTAAAAGCCCTCGCCGCAGGGTTTGCCGTCACGGCCGATGACCCTGTCGACGCTGCTTACGCACCCTACCGACGGATCGATGAAGTTGGCGACGATTTCCCTGAGACCGTGGGGATCCAGGCCGGTGGCCACATCGGAGAATATAATGACTTCGCCGGTGGCGTGGAGCACCGCATCCTTTTGGGCACTCTCCTTGCCGCGGCGCACTGGGAAATCGAGGAGTTCGATACCGTGGGAGGCATGACTTCGCACGATCTCGTTGGTTCCGTCGGTGGAACCGTCGGAGGCGACTATGACCTGAAGTTTTTCCCACGGGTAGTCAAGAGCGATGGTGTTCTCAAGCTTGTCCCTGATCCTGCGTTCTTCGTTGCAGGCGGTTATGATCAGGGTTGCGGGCGGTTCGAACGGGGCCTTCGTTACCGTTTTCCTCCTGAAGGAGCGAAGGAGGCTGAGGGTCAACGGATAACCGAAGTAGGCGTGGAAGACCAGAAAAAGGGAAGCTGCAAAAATATACTCCATGAAATTCTCCCTATTTTAACCACGAAGGACGCGAAGAAACACGAAGAAATGCAAGAAAACGGAACGAGCATTTGATGCGTACGGTCTTATGCTGTTACTGATCTCAGGCAGTTGTTACTGCCCGACGATAGAGCCGATAATAACGTTCAGCCATTCCCACCGCGGAAAAGGCCCGTTCAGCCTTCTCTCTGGCGGCCCGCGCCATTCTATCACGCTCTTGGCGATTGGCCTTCAGGAACAGGCACTTTTCAGCAAAATCACCTGGCGAGCGACCGTCAATCAGGAAGCCCTCTTTGCCTTCTTCAATGACCTCGACGATCCCCCCGACCGCAGGGGCGATGACGGGAAGGCCATGGGCAAGCGCTTCGAGAATGGTCATGGGTATCCCCTCGTGGACCGAGGTGTTGATATAGATGTCTAGTCCCCGGTAAAAGGAGTCCATATCGTCCTGGTGCCCCTTAAGGATAAAGTCGGCATTCAGCCCGTAGCGCTGAACCAGGGCTTCGAGTGACGGCCGCTCGGGGCCATCCCCTGCCAGTTCAAAGCGCACGTCATCTGCGCCGGTGGCGGCGACAGCCCGCGCAATCTCCACCATGAGCGGGTAATCCTTGACCGGAAAGAGGCGGCCTGATGAGCCGATCACGAACGTCCCGGCATTTCTCCGGGGAGAAGGGGAGGGGGGTAACTCTATGCCGTTGTGGATAACCTCGACCTTCTCTTTCCGGAATCCGAAGCGGCTGACCAGGACGTTGCGGATGTCCTCCGAGACCGCCACTGTAGTAAAAAAACGGGAAAGTGTCCAAAAGTTGGTTTGAGTTTTGAGTCGTTGATTGATGCTCGATATGTTCTCGTCGAATTCGGGGAGACCGTGTTGTGTGGAAAAAAGCTTTATTCCGCGACAACATCCAGAGATCAGGAGTGCGAGGAAGTTCTCCTTGTAGCGATGTGAGTGGATGATGCCCGGGGGATTGTTGCCGATGATCGTTTGCGTTTTTCGAAATAAGTCCCAAAATGAATTGAGATTTTCATCGAGAACGTGAACAGTGAGGCCGTTGGCCCGCAATTCATCGGCAAGTCTACCCCTGTTGAGGAGAATGACGGAAACGTCCAGGTCGTCATGATCCTTCAGACGCCTGAGCAGATTGCAAGCCATTGTTTCGGCGCCTGCCCAGAGGTCCCCTGAAACAAGATGCAAGACCTTCAGTCTGGAATAAACGGAGCTCTTCATAGTCAGGAGTCGAGTCACTTTGGAAGTTATTTATAAATTAAAACTATAACATATGTCCTTTCAAAGAAAAGTGACTTTTTTCGACAGTGTAGCCGTACTGACACCCCGCTGTTACTGGCTAAATACCGTAGTCTCTAACCACATGCAATTACGTAGAAATATGCAGTCAAAGCTGTGTACGGCATACATTTTTAATTTCCATTAGGTAAACCCCCGGCTCTGCCGGGGGACTCCTAAAGTTTGACAGTTCCGGGAGTATATTGTTAGTCGGCAGACTCGGGTTTTGATTTTGACTTTCCGATTGCGATAAGGCCCCTTTGAGGGGCCAGCAATCGTAAAGCCCCCACCTCTGGTGGGGGATACTTACTGACATAAATAGTGGCGTCGGGTAAAAGATATCGCGCATTTTTGCTCTGAGGGGAATTTGCAATAAAAACAATTGGTAGCCGATAATACTAAACCATTCGCGAGAATGGGACGGAAAGCCTACAGGGTCTCACTGAGACAGCCGGTCGCCGAAATGCCAAGATGGTATGAGGCCCGGCTTTTATTTATTTGTAACCAAGAATACTGCTTTAGTGATTTCTGTCACATGTCGATTTGCGGCTTTCGGCTATAACGGTATCCAACAACTAAAGGTAGACGAAAATACTAAACCATTCGCGAGAATGGGACGGAAAGCCTACAGGGTCTCACTGAGACAGCCGGGTCGCCGAAATACCAACATGGTATATATGGCCCGGCTGTCTTTTTTTATTCGTGATGGAGCACACGCCGGGTTGTGGGGAAATCACAACACGGCTTTTTATTACCAAGAAGATGGGAGAGAAAGATGAATACTGGAAACGGATTAAGAAAAGGACAACTTATTACATCCAAATCGTTCTTGGCCATGATCTTCGCATTGGTCATTTTCTTTGCCGGCCAGGCCACGTGCTTTGCAACCAATGTGTCACTCCAGTGGGACCCAGCAACGGACCCGAGCGTTGCCGGATACAAGGTCTATTACCAGGCGGACTCATCCACACAGCCATTTAGCGGCACAGGAGCCACTAATGGGGCTTCTCCGATCAATGTACAAAACCTGACGTCCGCCACGGTCAGCGGTCTCGACCCGAGCCATGCTTACAATTTTGCAGTAACCGCTTATAACGCCTCCGGCGTGGAAAGCCCCTATTCGAATATAGCTTATGTCCCTGAATCGGCCCCACCGGCAATTTCACTAAGTTATCCAGCCAACAACGCTACTGTTAGTGGTACTGTTTCCGTCACCGCCAGCGCCACCGACAACGTAGGGGTGGCGAAGGTTGAGTTCTATGTGAATGGGGTCATTCAGGCCGCGGATACATCTACTCCCTACCTTTATTCATGGAATACGTCATTGTTAGCGGCTGGAAGCTATACATTGATGGCCAAGTCGTATGACGCCGCAGGTAACGTTGGACAGTCGAGCAATGTTACTGTAACGGTCGTCAACGACACGACGCCTCCCACGGTGTCCCTGACGGCACCCGGCAACAGTGCGACGGTGAGCGGGAATGTGACGATTGCGGCAAGTGCCAGTGACAACGTCGGGGTGAGCAGGGTTGAGTTTTACGGAAACGGAGTACTCCTGTCCGCAACCAATGTGGCCCCATACAGCTATAATTGGAATACGACCTTGGTAGCGAACGGCAGTTACACACTGGTCGCTAAGTCCTATGACACAGCAGGCAACGTGGGACAGTCTGGTAATGTAACGGTGATAGTGAATAACCCGGTACCGGACACCATTGCCCCGACAGTATCAATTAGTGCTCCGGTCAATAGTGCCACGGTCAGTGGGACGACCTCGATTACTTCCAGTGCCAGCGACAATGTCGGAGTGACCAAGGTCGAGTGCTATGTGAATGGTGCACTGCAGACCACGGACACAGCCTCCCCCTACACCTTCAGCTGGAATACCACTGCTGTGACCAACGGTATCTACATCCTGACGGTGAAGGCCTATGACGCCGCCGGCAATGTCGGCCAATCCGCCAACGTTACGGTCACGGTGAATAATCCAGTTGCACCTCCACCTCCGGGGAGCTACACTGCCGTTTTCGGTAATGCAACCGGCGCCAATTACCCTAATACGGTCCAGGACACCTTCATCAATATCAACTATGATGTTAACGCGACAAGCACGGCCCTCAACACGTATACCTGGCCTGCAAATACACCTGCCAATGCTATCCTGATGAAGTGGGATATTTCCGCGCTCCCTGCCAACGCCCAGATTCAGAGCGCCACACTCTCTCTTTATCAGACAGGAAGCGGCGGCGACAGCCTTTACGATATGCCGGTGTCACAAATTATAAACAAATCACCGCTAATCGCCAATTGCAACGGATATACGTATGATGGGACCAACCCGTGGGATCCGAGCAGTGTGCCCTACAACGGCATACCTCTGGCACAATCCGATATCGGTCCGGCGGTTGATGCCCCGCAAGTCGATACGACGTTAGGATACAAAAACTGGAACGTGATAGGCATTGTCAAGGACTGGCTGGCCAACCCCGCCAACAATAGAGGGCTCATGTTGAACTCGTCGCTGAATGCCAGCAGCGACAGTAACCGCTTGTTTGCCTCCAGTGAGGCAACTGACTCCAGTCAAAGGCCAAAGCTTGTGGTGACCTATACCCTGGCGTCTGACACTACTGCTCCCACGGTTGCGATCAGTGCACCGGCCAATGGCGCAACAGTGAGCGGGACGGTTGCTGTGAGCACGGCGGCAGCTGACAATGTCGGGGTGACCAAGGTCGAATTCTTCGTGAATGGCGTTCTGCAGGCCACTGACACCGCCTCCCCATACACCTTCAGCTGGAATACCACTGCAGTGACAAACGGTTCCTACACCCTGACCGCCAAGGCCTATAACGCCGCCGGCAACGTGGGGCAGTCGGTCCAGGTATCTGTCAATGTCCTTAATTCAGCGACTCCCACGGTCACCATCACCTCGCCCAAAGCGGGTTCGAAAGTCGCCGGATCGAACGTAAAAGTCAACTCCTCGGCTACCAACCAAGTTGCGATCAGCAAAATGGAGCTTTACATTGATAATGTTTTGAAAACAACAACATCCACCAGCAACTTGGCATGGACCTGGAACGCAACTTCATACCCAAAAGGGGCACATGTGGTTAACGTGAAAGCTTACGATGCCGCCAACAATGTGAGCTCAAAGTCCATAACGGTTTATAAATGATGTTGTTGACGGATTAATGGCAAGATGGGCACAGGAGAAATCCTGTGCCCATATCGATTTGTATAGTGACCCGTTTTCCCACCGCTTATATGCGATGGCATTAATTGCCGAATTTGAACTTTCCCCAAAAATCCATTCATTTGTGATTTGCATCACATGTTTTGTTCTCCTACAGTGATATCTGTTGCGTTATTTGTTCAACAAGGGCTTAAGTGTCCTGAGCCTTCACGTTAAATGTAAATAAAAATATTAAAAAAGCGGTAGACGATAATACTAAACCATTCGTGAGAATGGGACGGAAAGCCTACAGGGTCTCACTGAGACAGCCGGGT
>Ga0210377_10002599_pt1 | contig 15744 bp, 16 predicted proteins | sample PLM4_65_b1redo_FD_155480 | JGI IMG/M metagenome (GOLD analysis project Ga0210377, IMG submission 155480) | Groundwater sediment microbial communities from an aquifer in East River, Colorado, USA - PLM4_65_b1 redo | ecosystem: Environmental > Terrestrial > Soil > Riparian zone | place: USA: East... | reverse complement strand
CGAGCTGCGCGGTGGCAACACGCACTACAGCGGCGGCCTCCTGCGCTTCGCCTACGACCGCGCCGAGGACCTGCTGCCGCTGGTGCCGAACGTGGACGAGCAGGTGCCGGGCTTCCTCGCGGGTGTCGAGCCCTATCCGCAGAAGCGGTTCCACGCCGACCTCGAGCGCGTGACCGAGGGCCGCAGCGATCCCGAGCTGGCCGAGATCCTGATCGGCCGCTCCTACGACACGGTCCGCTGGATGGCGAAGCAGGGCATCGCGATGGAGGCGGCGGTCTCGCTCAGCGGCGTGCGGGTGGGCAATACGATCAAGTGGTCGCCCGGCGCCGTCATCCGCGCCCGCCACGAGGGCGTCGGCCTCTCCGCGATGTGGTTCAAGACCGCCCAGGAGCGCGACGTCGAGATCCGCTACGGCATCACCGCGGTGCGGCTGCTGCAGGACGCGCGAGGGCGGGTGACCGGCGTCGGCGTGCGGGACGGCGACGGCCTCGGCGAGATCTCCGCGAAGGCGGTCGTGCTCGGCTGCGGCGGCTTCGAGGCGAACCCCGAGTGGCGCGCGCGCTACCTGGGCCGCCCGTGGGATCACGCCAAGGTCCGCGGCACCCGTTACAACACCGGCGACGGCCTGCGCATGGCGCTCGAGATCGGCGCGCTACCGTGCGGGCAGTGGACCGGCTGTCACTCCACGCCGATCGACGCCGAGGCACCGCCGCACGGCGACCGCAAGCTGACCGACAAGACCAATCGGCTCTCCTACCCGTTCGGCGTGCTGGTCGACGTCAACGGGCGGCGGTTCTTCGACGAGGGCGAGGACCTCTGGGCCTACACCTACGCCAAGCTGGGCGGGATCATCCTCAACCAGGCGCGCGGTGTCGCCTACCAGATCTTCGACCAGAAGGTGGCGGGCCTGCTCGAGGGCCGCTACGCGACCGGCAAGCCCGCGAGGGCGGATTCGCTGGCGGCGCTGGTCGCGCAGCTCCCCGTCGATCGCGCGCGCTTGCTGGAGACCCTCGAGGGCTACAACGCCGCCGTCGCGCCGGGCGCGTTCGATCCCACGGTGCGCGACGGGCTCGCGACCCGGGGCCTGGCGCTGCCGAAGTCGAACTGGGCGCAGCGGCTGGACACGCCACCGTTCACCGCGTGGCCGGTGACGGGCGGGATCACGTTCACGTTCGGCGGCGTGCGGGTGAACGACCGCGCGCAGGTGCAGAGCACGAGCTGGACGTCGATCGCCGGGCTGTACGCGTGCGGCGAGATGGTCGGCGGGCTCTTCCACGGCAACTACCCGGGCGGCACCGGCCTGACGTCCGGCGCCGTCTTCGGACGGATCGCCGGCGCCAACGCCGCGGGGGCCTGAGCGATGCGAGCGACGACCGCGCTCCGGCAGCTCTTGAAGGGCGAGGGCGTCGTGGTCGCGCCCGGCGTGTACGACGGCCTGTCGGCGCGGCTGGCCCGTCGCGCCGGCTTCGCCGCCGTCTACGCCACCGGCGGCGGCATCGCGCGGAGCATGGGCTATCCGGACCTCGGCCTGCTCGGCATGACGGAGGTCATCGAGCGCCTGGCCGGCATCGTCGAGCACGCCGGCGTGCCGGTCATCGCCGATGCCGACACCGGCTACGGCAACGCGCTGAACGTGCGGCGCACCGTGCGGGAGTTCGAGCGGGCCGGTGTGGCGGCGCTGCACCTGGAGGACCAGACCTTTCCCAAGCGCTGCGGCCATCTCGACGACAAGTCCGTCGTCCCGATCGCCGAGATGGTCGGCAAGCTGCGTGCCGCGCGCGACGCCGCCGGCGACGCCGACCTGGTGCTCATCGCCCGCACCGATGCCATCGCCGTCGAGGGGCTGGACGGAGCCCTCGAGCGCGCCCACGCCTACGCCGAGGCGGGCGCCGACGTGATCTTCGTCGAGGCGCCGGTCAGCGAGGCGCAGATCGAGGCGATCGCCCGGCGCGTGCCCGGCCCCAAGCTGCTGAACATGTTCGAGGGTGGCAAGACGCCGCTGGTGGAGCTGGCCCGGCTGCACGCGCTCGGCTACCGCATCGTCATCATCCCCTCCGACCTGCAGCGCGCGGCCATCCGCGCCATGCAGGACGTGCTGGCGGCGATCACGCGCGACGGCAACAGCCGCAGCGTCACCGACCGCATGGCGTCGTTCACGGAGCGCGAGGCGATCGTGGGCACCGCGGACTATCTGAAGCTCGATCGGGAGGATGCGCGATGACGACGCCGCGGATCGGGTTCGTGGGGCTGGGGGCGATGGGCGGGGCCATGGCCGGCCGCCTGGTGAAGAGCGGCTACGCCGTGGCCGGCTACGACATCAGCGCCGAGCGGGCCGACGCCGCCGCGCTGGCGGGCGTCACGCGGGCGGCCACGCCGGGCGAGGCCGCGCGGTCGGCGGACGTCGTGATGTCGAGCCTGCCCCATCCCGCCGCCGTGCGCGAGGCGTACCTCGGACCGCACGGCGTGCTCGCGGGCGCGCGGGCCGGCGCCACGCTCGTCGACCTCAGCACGATCGATCCCGACACCTGGAAGGAGGTCGCGCGCGTGGCCGGTGAGCGCGGCCTGGCCTGCCTGGACGCGCCGGTCAGCGGCGGCCCGGTGGAGGCGGGCAGCGGCGGCCTCGTCTTTCTCGTCGGTGGCGAGGCGCCGGTGCTGGAGCGCTGCCGGCCGATCTTCGCCGCGCTGGGGACGGAGATCCACCACGTCGGCCCCCTCGGGTCGGCCCAGATCGTGAAGATCGTCAACAACGTGATGACGATGGGCAACGTCGCCGTCGCCGCCGAGGCGATGGTGCTCGGCGTGAAGGCCGGCCTGGATCCCCAGCGGCTGTTCGACATCCTGTCGACGAGCGGCGGGCGCTCGCATCACTTCCTCAAGCGCTTCCCCAACGTGCTGGCCGGCGACTTCGCGCCGCGCTTCAGCATCGCGCTCTCCCGCAAGGACCTGGGCCTCGCCACCCGCCTGGCCGAGAGCCTGGGCGTGCCCATGCTCATCACGGCCATCGTGCGGCAGGTGTACGAGGCCGCCGGGGCCGCGGGTCTCGACGGTCAAGACATGGCCGCGGTCACGGCGCTGTTCGAGCGCTGGGCCGGCGTGCAGGTGCGCGGCACGCCCTCCGCTCGCTAACCGCCGAAACCGCCGAACTGCCGAAACCGGCAAGTGACCGGCGGTGGTCACCCGCCTCGCAACTGGCTGATTTTCTTTAGCCGCGATCCGGCACCGCTCTTGCCACTCCTCCGCGTCGACGACACGGAGGAACGGACGCAGTGAGCGATCGGAAAGCTGAAAGGAGTCGGTGATGGGCTCGTACTCGTACGCGGAGTGCCTGAGGAACTCGTACCGGGTCAACTGGAAGATCAGCGACGTGGTCGGCGGGCGTCACTTCGACGCCAGCCGTCCCTGGCTGCCGGCGCGACTGTCCGGGGCCGGCCGCATCGCGTGCCTGACGCCGGCCGAGAAGATCAAGCTCAGCCACGTCGAGATGGGCTCCTACGCGCACCTGTTCGGCTTCGTGGAAGAGTTCATCGCGCCCAAGATGCTCGCCCTCGCGCGCGACTTCGAGATCGACCGGCGGGAGGCGTTCGACGCGTTGACCAACTTCGCCGCCGAAGTGGCCCGGGCCGTGCTGAGCAAGCACACCGGCGCCGTGCTCCTGCTCACGGCGGCCATCGAGTGGCTCACCCAGCTGCACTACCTGAGCTGCTTCGAGGGCGACGAGTCGCTGGATCCGTTCACCCGGGACATCTTCAAGTCGCACTGGCTGGAGGAGTCGCAGCACGCCCGCATGGACCACCTGGAGACGCTGCGCGCGTTCCGCGCCCGACGATGAGCACCGGCGGCAGCCGGCGGGCGGCGCCGGCGGAGCGGAGCAACCGCGCCACCTGCTCGCGCACGGCGGCGATCGGCTCGCTCTCGCCCAGCACCTGACCCAGGACAGCCATGGGCCGCATCGTACCTGCAAAGCCCGGATGGTGGCGAGTCGAGGCGCCGCGAGGGGGCCGCCCGATCAGCTAGGAGGCGATCGGCGTCTTGCGAGCGGGCGAGTCAGCGGCCGGGCGAGACGTAGGCGGTGAAGCGCGTGAGCCAACAGGTGGCGTGGTAGAGCCCGTCACGTTCGCGGACCGCGGTGGTGTCGCCGTCGGGCACGCGCTCGCCGCAACTTCCGCACGAGGTGTCGGCGCCGCCGCGTGGCGTCTCCTCCGCGAGGGTGCGCGAATCGCACTGCCACGGACTTCCATCGTCGTCGGGCAGCGTCTTGCGCTTGCCGGCCAGCACCGCGCGGCGGACGAGCTCCGCGAGGTGGTCGAACCTGAGGGGCTTGGGGACGAAATCGAAGGCGCCGGCCTTGCGCAGGTCGCGCGCGATCTTCTCGTTGTCGTTGCCGCTCATCATGATGACGGGGATCGAGTCGTCCAGCGCGAGCAGGTCGCGCAGCACGTCGGGTCCGGCGCGCTCGGGCATCCGGACGTCGAGGAGCACCGCGTCGGGCCGGGCCAGCGAGGCGAGCACGAGCGCGTCACGGCCGTTGAGGGCGCACGTGACGGCGTAGCCCCGCCCCTCGAAGAACTCGCGCAGCACCTCACCCACATCCGCCTCGTCATCGACGACCAGGAGCGATCCCGCTTGGCTCACGGTACCCTGCAACTTCAACTCTCGTGCCGGGAATCCCCGAGCGCCAACCTCGCGTCTTTGCGTCACTTCCCGCGCTGCCCGGCTGGCTTGGTGGATCGTCTCTCACCAGGCATACTGGCCCAGCCGGCGAGAAAATGATCAGCCGCCGGCCCCGCTCCCGGAGGAGAGCGCTCGCATGCCGAGCCCGCCCGTCGCCGAGCCCGCGGCGCTGCCCGTCGAGGGATTTCGCGGCACGCCGGAGGAGATCGAGCGTCAGTGGTACGAACAGGTCTACCGCGGGCGCGGCGACAGCATGCGCCAGCTCACGTGGCGCGCGGTGGTCATGGGCTCCCTCCTGGGTGGCGTGCTCTCGCTCACCAACCTCTATATCGGGCTGAAGGCGGGCTGGGGCTTCGGCGTCGCGATCACCGCCTGCATCCTGTCGTACGCGATCTGGACGGCGCTGCACCGGGTGGGGCTGGCGCGCACGCCGATGACGATCCTCGAGAACAACTGCATGCAGTCGACGGCCAGCTCGGCCGGCTACTCCACGGGCGGCACGTTGATCTCGGCGTTCGCGGCCTACATGCTGCTCAACGACCGCCCGATGGCGCTGTCGACGATGCTGGCGTGGGTGTTCCTGCTCTCGGTGCTCGGCGTGACGATGGCCATCCCCATGAAGCGCCAGATGATCAACGTCGAGCAACTCCGCTTCCCGAGCGGCATCGCGGCGGCCGAGACGCTGCGAGCGCTGCACGCCGCCGGCGGCGCCGGCCTGCGCTCGGCCCGCGCGCTGGCCTGGGCCGGGCTGGTGGCGATCGCCGCCAAGTTCTGGGCCGAGGGCCTCGGGCTCGTGCACGCGGCGCTGGCGCCGCTGATGATCGGCACCTGGATGACCGCGCTCAACCAGCGACTGTTCGGCCCGGCCTGGATGGGGCGCACCGTGATGCTGTCGTGGGAGCCGATGTTCATCGCGGCCGGCGCCATCACCGGCATGCGCGTCTGCTGGAGCATGCTGCTCGGCAGCGTCACCGCCTGGATGGTCTTCGCGCCGATCTTGCAGCACCACGGCGTCATCGAGGGGGCGGGCTACGCCCAGATCGTGCAGTGGACGCTGTGGGGCGGCGTGGCGTGCATGGTCACCTCCAGCCTGCTCGTGTTCGCCCTGCAGTGGCGCACCGCGGCCCGCGCCTTCGCCGGCCTCGGCGCCATGTTCAACCGCGGGCGGCCGGCCGCTGATGATCCGCTGGCGGCCATCGAGACGCCCGGCTCGTGGCTGATCGCCGGCCAGCTCGTCGGCTTCGTCGGCCTCGCCTGGCTCGGGCACGCGACGTTCGGCATGCCCTACTGGCAGACGGCGGTGGCGGTGCTGCTCTCGTTCGCGCTGGCGCTGGTCGCCTGTCGCGTCACCGGCGAGACCGACACCACGCCGGTGGGCGCGATGGGCAAGATCACCCAGCTCACGTTCGGCGTGCTCAGCCCCGGCAACGTGAACGTCAACCTCATGAGCGCCAACGTCACCGCCGCCGCCGCCGGCAGCGCCGCCGATCTGCTGACCGACCTCAAGAGCGGCTACCTGCTCGGCGCGAATCCGCGCCGGCAGTTCCTCGCGCAGTTCGCCGGCATCTTCGTCGGCACGCTGGTGAGCGTGCTGGCGTTCCGGCTGCTGGTGCCCGATGCCTCGGTCCTCGGCTCCGACCAGTTCCCGGCGCCGGCCGCCCAGACCTGGCGGGCGGTGGCGGTGGCGCTCTCGCACGGCGTCCGCGATCTCGGCGCGGTCAAGCTGTGGTCCATCGCGATCGGCGGCCTGGTGGGCGTCGTGCTGACGCTGCTCCCGAGGGCGCTGCCCGAGCGGCGCCAGCACCTGGTGCCGTCGCCGGCCGGCCTCGGCCTGGCGTGGACCTTCCACTGGTACTACGGCGTGCTGTTCTTCCTCGGCGCGCTGCTCGGATGGTGGGTGGAGCGGCGCCACCCGCGGTGGGCGAAGGAGCTCACGTTTCCGGTGGCGTCGGGCTGGATCGCCGGCGAGAGCCTGATGGGCGTGGTGCTCGTGATGTGGGAGAACGGGCCCGCGCTGCTGCGGGCGCTGCTCAGCGCAGGCCGAACCCTCGCGCCATGAAGCTGGCGACGAAGACCATGACGACGACGAGTGCCAGCTCGACGTGATTGAGGTGGTACAGGCCGCGGGCGGCCGAGGTGTCGGGGGTACCGCCGCCGCGCATCGCGGCGCGCCAGCGGATCAGCGTCACCATCGGACGGATCTCGAGCGCGACGATCAGCACGAACAGTCCCATCTTGGCCAGGAAGAGCCACGAGCCGAGATAGAACGCCGTGCCCTTCTCCAGACCGCCGAACGCCCGCAGCAGCCCCGTCGCCAGCCACAGCGCCGCCGCGATGCCCCAGACCGTGTCGGCGGCGAAGAGACGCCGCAGGCCCTCGCGATCGAGCCGGCCCTTGAGCGCGCGCCCCCGCAGAAAGACGCTCGACGGGCCGATGCCCAGCGCGAGCAGGTGCAGCGCGGAGACGATGGCGGAGAGCACGGGCGCATTCTACGTCAGACGGTAGGCGGCCTGTCGATTCCGGGCGCCCCCGTTCGTCTCATCGGCGAAACATCGACGACCCGGGGCTGCCCCGAGCGGCCCGGGCAGGGAGGACTGGTGATGCCGAAATTCCTGGTTCTGGCGCGCGGCGCCGGCATGGATCCCCGGAGAAGCCCCGAGGAGATGCAGAAGGTCATCGAGAAGTACCGGGTGTGGACCGAGGGGATCCAGCGCGCCGGGCGGTTGCTCCACGGCGAAAAGCTGCGAAGCCCCGAGGGACGCGTCGTGCGGCGGACCGGTGGCGAGATGATGGTGACCGACGGTCCCTACATCGAGTCCAAGGAGTTCCTGGGCGGCTTCTGGATCATCGAGGCCGCGAGCTTCGACGAGATGCTCAAGCTGGTCAGCGACTCGCCGCACCTGGAGGCGGGCTCGCTCGAGGTGCGGCAGATCGAGGAGATGGGACCGCGGGGCTGAACGATGCCATGACGGCGGATGACGGCGGCGCGGTCGGCGGACTCGTCGCCCATCTGTTCCGCCACAGCGCCGGGCGGATGGTGGCCGTGCTGGCCCGCCGGCTCGGCGCCGACCGGCTCGACCTCGCCGAGGAGGTCGTGCAGGACGCGCTGCTGCGCGCACTGCAGACGTGGCCGTACCGCGGCGTGCCCGACAACCCGCAGGGATGGCTGTTCCAGGTCGCGCGCCATCGCGCGCTCGACCGGCTCCGTCGGGACGGCGTGCTGTCCGCCAAGCTCGAGGCGCTCGGCGCCGAGTGGCCCCGGGCCGCCGACGGCGCCGGAGGGCGGGGCGTGGACGACGACGAGCTGGCGATGATCCTGATGTGCTGTCATCCGGCGCTCCCGCGCTCGGCGCGCGTCGCCCTCACGCTCAAGACGGTGGGCGGCTTCGGCGTCGAGGAAATCGCCGCCGCGTTCCTGGCGCGGCCCGCCACGGTGGCCCAGCGGCTCGTGCGCGCCAAGCGCCGGATCCGCGCCGAGGGGTTGCGCCTGGAGATCCCGCCGGCCGACGCGCTGCCGGCCCGACTGGAGGGCGTCCTCGACGTCCTCTATCTGTTGTTCAACGAGGGCTACGCCGCCCACGGCGGTGACAATCTCGTGCGGGCGGATCTGTGCAGCGAGGCCATTCGCCTGGCGCGCATCGTGGCCGCGCATCCGCCGACCGATCGGCCCCCGGTGCACGCGCTGCTGGCGCTCATGCTGCTGCAGGCCAGCCGTCTGCCCGCGCGCGCCGATGAGGCCGGTGACCTCCGGCTGCTGGCCGAGCAGGATCGCGCGCGCTGGGACCACGCGCTGACGACCGAGGGCCTGCGCCACCTCGAGCGCGCAGCCGCCGGCGAGACGGTGACCCGGTATCACGTGGAAGCCGCCATCGCCGCCTGCCACGCCGTCGCGCCCGACGAGGCCTCGACCGACTGGCCGTACGTGCTGCGCCTCTACGACGACCTGCTGGCGCTCGCGCCCTCGCCGGTCGTCGCGCTGAACCGCGCGATCGCGCTGGCGATGGTCGAGGGCCCCGCCGCCGGCATTCGCGCGCTGGAGCCGCTCGGCCGCCACCGCGCGCTCGCCCGCTACCATCTGCTGCCGGCCGCGCTGGGCGCGCTGTGGCGGCGGGCCGGCGCCCCGGCGACAGCCGCGCGCTACTACCGAGCGGCGCTGGCCCTGCCGTGCTCGAGCCCCGAGCGCCGCTTCCTCGAGCGCCGCCTCACCGAGTGCGAGCGCCTGGCCGGAGGCTGAGGTCGGTCCAGCGGGTCAGGCGAGCGCTTTGCGGACCTGGGCGAGACGGGCGAGCGAGGCGAGGACGTAGGGCTGCTCGTCGGTGACGTGGCGCACGATCACGTCGGTGTAGCCGAGACTGGCGAGCTCGAGAAACCGCTCGACGACCTCGTCGACCGTCCCGATCACGAGGGCGGCGGGATCGAAACCGCGATAGCCGGCGGTCACGATGGCGCCGGTGGCGGCCTCGGCGTCGGCGCGGGAGTCGGCGACGTAGATGTCGCGACGAATGGCGATCGTGGTCGGCGTGCGGCCGTGCGCGGCGCAGCGCTCGCGGTAGTGACGCAGTTGCTCGCGCGCCTGGCCCGGCGTGGCGCCGGGCGCGGCCAGCCAGGCCTCGCCCAGCCGCGCCGCGCGGTCGATGGCCGGCGGCGCGCTGGCGCCGATCCAGACCTCGACCGGCTCGGCCGGCCGCAGCGCCACCCGCGCCTCGCGGAACGTGAAGCGGCCGGCCGCGCTCACGACCTCGCCGGCCAGCAGGCGCCGGACGAGGTCGAGCGACTGCTCGAACGCCGAGGTGCGCGTGCGCGCGGTGGTGCCCATCGCCGCGAACTGCGCCTCGTCGTCGCCGAGGCCGACCTGCACGATGAAGCGGCCGCCGGCGATCGCGGCCAGGGTGCCGACCTGCTCGGCGAGCAGCAGGGGGTTCCACAGCGGCAGCAGGAAGAGGCAGCCGGCCGGCGCGTCGCCCCACTCGGCCAGCATGCGCGCGATGATCGGCACGTTCTGGTAGTACGGCGCCGGCGTGGCGTGATGGTCGCCGACGAAGAGCGAGTCGAGCCCGGCCCGGCGCGCCGCCGCCGCGCGCTCGACCATCCACCGCGCGCCCTGCCGCGGATCGCGGACCTTGCGGGCACTGGCCTCCGACACGCCGATGCGCATCACGGCACCAGCTTCAGCAGCGGCTCGAGGTTGCGCGGGTCGGGCTCGAGCGCGCCGACGCCGTAGCGGCGATAGAGGTCGACGACCGCCTCGTTGATCGGCGTGGGCACGCCCGCCTGGCGCCCCTCGGCGACGACGTAGCCGTTGAGGTACTCGATCTCCGTGCGCCGGCGGCGCATGACGTCCTGCAGCAGCGAGGGCCGGCCGCCCGAGCGCGACTTGGCGTCGCGGCTGATGTCGGCCTCCACCTCGTCGAGGCCGCGCCCGGCCACGGCGTCGACGAAGCGCTGGGCGGCGATGCCCCAGATCGGCTCGACCTCGAAGCCCCGCGCCCGGCCGACAGCGATCACCTCGGCGCCGAGGTACACGGCCAGCCGCCGCGGCCCGGGCTCGACCCGCACCTCGGCGGTGCCGAAGCCGCTGAGGCCGGCGATCGGGTTGGCCATGCAGTTGATCGCGAGCTTCGACCAGCGCTCGCCCCACAGGTTGGTCGTGACCGTGGTGGGCGCCACCGCGCTCAGCACGTCGGCCAGCGCCCGCGCCCGCGGCGTATCACGGCCGTCGTGCTCGCCGATCTTGAAGCCGCTGCTGCCGGCGTCGGTGCGCATGGCGTGGCCGGGCTCGTACATTCCGGCCGCGATCAGGATCACACAGCCGAGCGTGCGCTCGCGGCCGGCCACCGCCGCCACGCGCTCGTCGTTGATGCCGTTCTGGAAATCGACGACGACGCCGTGGGGCCGGACCAGGTGGGCGGCGCCCAGCGCGGTCGCCCACTCGGTGTCGTAGGACTTCACGGCGACGAAGACCGCGTCGAACGGCTTCGTGATCCGCTGCACCTCGTGCAGGTGCAGCGCGGTGACGGGAATGACGTGCTCACCGCAGGTGCCGGACAGGCGCAGGCCCTGGCGCTTGAGCGTCTCGACGTGCTCCGGCCACTGGTCGATCAGCGTCACGTCGTGCCCGGACTTCGTGAGCAGGCCGCCCACCACACAGCCGATCGCGCCCGCGCCGACGATGCCGATACGCATGCTCATGGTGGCGAGAGCCTACCGCGCCGCCGGGCGCGTCGGCAAGCGGCGGTGAGAGCCGCCGCCCCCGCCGCCTGGATACCCGCGGATTCGGCGTGAAGTCGTGGCACTATAGACCCGCCGTGATCGACTGGTCAGGCATCTTCCACATTCTCGCCACGCCGTTCAGCGACGACGGCGCGCTCGACGTCGACGGTCTGCCGAGACTGGTCGAGGCCGTGCTGGCCACCGGCGTGAGCGGGCTCACGATCCTGGGAATCGCCGGCGAGGCCCATCGCCTGACCGACGAGGAGCGCCGCCGGGTCGTCGAGGGCGTCGTGAAAGCCGTCGCGGGCTACGTCCCGGTGGCGGTCGGCGTGTCGGCCTCCGGTACGCACCTGGCGGCCGGCTTCGCCGCCATGGCGCGCGAGCACGGCGCCGACGCGGTGATGGTGGCGCCCCCGGCCGGCGCCCGCAATCTCGATCTCGTGGCCGAGTACTACCAGCTCGTGGCCCGGGCGGCGCGGCTGCCGCTCGTCCTGCAGGACGAGCCGATCACGACCGGCGTCGTGATGCCGGCGCCATTTCTGGCGCGGCTCATCGCTGAGGTGCCGACGGTGGAGGCGGTGAAGCTCGAGGAACCGCCCACCCCGCCCAAGATCACGCGCCTGGCCACGCTCGCCACGCGGCCGGTGCCGGTGTTCGGCGGGCTGGGCGGCGTGTACTTCTTCGAGGAGCTCTCGCGCGGCGCCGCCGGCGCCATGACGGGGTTTCCGTACCCCGAGGCGCTGCGCGCCATTCGCGAGCACTTCGTCGCCGGGCAGCGCGCCGAGGCGCGCGCGCTGTTCTATCACTGGCTGCCGCTGATCCGCTTCGAGAGCCAGCCCGGTTCGGTGCCCGGCACGTCGCTGGCGATCCGCAAGGAGATCCTGCGCCGCCGGGGCTGGCTGCGCTCGGCGTACGTGCGTCACCCTGCCGCTGCCCCGGACGCCGCGACGCTCGAGGAGCTGTCGGAGGTGCTGGCCGCGGTCGTCCCCGGGTAGCGTGGCCACCGCGGCCGCGACCGGCGCCACCCGACTGGTCGACGCGCTCGCCGCCGCCGGCGTGCGCCGGATCTTCTCCCTCTCCGGCAACCAGATCCTGTCGGTCTACGACGCCACCATCGGCCGCGACATCGCGCTCGTCCACACGCGCCACGAGGCCGCCGCCGTGCACATGGCGGACGCGTGGGGGCGGCTCACCGACCAGGCCGGCGTCGCGCTCGTCACCGCGGGCCCCGGTCACCTCAACGCGCTCTCGGCGCTCTACGGCGCGCGCATGGCGGACTCGCCGGTCCTCCTGCTCTCCGGCGCCAGTCCGCGCAGCCAGCGCGGGCGCGGCGCGTTCCAGGAGCTCGACCAGGTGGCGACGGCGCGGCCGGTGGTGAAGGCGGCGTGGTCGCTCGACGACCCCGCGCGCATCGGGGACGACGTGGCGCGCGCGCTGACGCTGGCGACCTCCGGCCGGCCGGGGCCCGTGCACCTCAGCCTGCCCGGCGACGTGCTCGAGGGCGCCGCGCCGGAGGTGTCGCCGGCATCGGCGGCGCTGGCCGGGCCGGGGGCCGTCGGCGAGCGCGACGCGCTGGCGATCGTCGCGCTACTCGCCGAGGCCAAGCGCCCGCTGATCCTCACGGGGCCGGCGCTGGGCCGCGGGCCGCGCCGTGCCGCCGTCCAGCGGCTGAGCGAGGTGACGGGCGCGCCGGCGCTGGCGATCGAGAGCCCGCGCGGCGTCAACGACCCGTGGCTGCGCGGCGCCGCCGCGTTGCTCGGCGAAGCCGACCTCGTGCTGCTGCTCGGCAAGCCGCTCGACTTCTCGCTGCGCTTCGGCCAGGCGTTCGCCCGCGGCTGCCGCCTCGTCTCCCTCGATCCCGACGTCGTGAGGTCAGATGCCGACTACTCCCGTTGGGGGGGTGTCGGGGGGGAGCGGCGGTCGCTCCCCCCTGATACAAACAAGACCGAGCACACGGCGCTGGCGCTCACCGCCGATCCGGCCGCGTCGGCCGAGCGCCTGGCCGCCGTCGCCGCCACCCGCGCGTGGCCGCGCACCGGCTGGCGCGACGAGGTCGAGTCGGCGCGCCGGGCCGTCCCCGCCGCCTGGGAGCAGGCGCGGCGCTCGGCCCGTGCGCCCATCCATCCGCTGCGCGTGTGCGCCGCGCTGGCGCCGCACGTCGAGGCCGGCGCGGTGCTCGTCGCCGACGGCGGCGAGTTCGGCCAGTGGGTGCAGGCGGGCCTCGAGCCGCGCGAGCGGCTGATCAACGGACTCGGCGGCTCCATCGGCAGCGCGCTGCCGATGGCCATCGCCGCCCGGCTCGCTTGTCCCGACCGGCCGGTGCTGGCCGCGATGGGCGACGGCACCTTCGGCTTTCACGCATTCGAGCTCGACACCGCGGTCCGCTACGGCGTGCCGATCGTCGCCGTCGTGGGCAACGACGCCCGCTGGAACGCCGAGCACACGCTGCAGCTGCGCCACTACGGCGCCGAGCGCGCCGTCGGCTGCGCGCTGCTGCCCGCGCGCTACGACCTCGTGGCCGAGGCCCTCGGCGGCCACGGCGAGCTCGTCGAGCGCGCCGCCGACCTCGAGCCGGCCCTGGCCCGGGCGCTGGCGTCCGGCCGCCCGGCCTGCGTCAATGTCATGATCGAAGGCCTGGCGGCACCGACGTTCGGAGGCGGCAGTGGCCACTAGAGGTCTGCTGGAGCGAGGTCCTTCGGAGGATAGAGGGGCGCCCCGGCTTCGCCGGGGTGCCCCGAACGGCGGGGGGATTGGGGGCCATGTCGGGGCCCCCATCTAGAATGTCACGTCCACTGCGCCTGTCGCGACGCAACCGCAAGATCGCCGGCGTCTGCGGCGGGCTCGCCGAGTGGCTCGGGTGGGACCCGACCGTCGTCCGCGTCCTCTATATCCTCGTCTCCGTGCTGTCGGTCGCGTTCCCCGGTATCCTCGTCTACCTCATCCTTTGGCTCGTCATCCCGCGCGAGCCCAAGGAGCGCGCGTAGGGTGACGGCGGTGCCGCGGCGCCGAGATCAATTCCAAACTCCACGGAGGAACGACGCCATGACGATCAGCAGCCGCTACCTGTTCTCGGCCGCGATGGACGTGACCGCCGACCGCGAGACGCTCTTCCACGAGGTGTACGACACCGAGCACGTGCCGCTCATCCTCACGGTGCCGGGCGTCGTGGCCGCGACGCGCTTTTCGACGCAGCCGTTCTCGATGTTCCTCGGCGGCGAGCGCAAGACGATGGATCCGCAGGGCGCGCCCCGCTTCCACGCCCTCTACGAGCTCGAGAGTCCTGACGTCCTGCTGACCGACGCCTGGGCCAAGGCCGTCGAGGAAGGTCGCTGGCCTGCCCAGGTGCGCCCCCACACCAGCAACCGCCGGCACCTCATGATGCGGCGGCTCAGCGCCTGACCGCACGCGACGACCGTCGGAAGGGGGCGAAGCCCCCTCCGAGTCTCGCAGTATAATCCGCTCTGCCGCGAACCTGGGCTGACCGGGGCCGGCCGAGGGGAGTCCGCACGTGAGAGCCAACAAGCTGAAGGAGATCTGGGCGAAGGGCGACGCGGTGGTGAACGGGTGGTTGTCCATCCCCAGCGCGTTCTCCGCCGAGGTGATGTCGCACCAGGGGTTCGACTCGCTGACCATCGACATGCAGCACGGCGTCGTCGACTACCAGGTGGCGGTGACGATGCTGCAGGGCATCTCGACCACGGGCGTCGTGCCGCTGGCGCGGGTCCCCTGGAGCGATCCCGCCCGGATCATGAAGATCCTCGACGCCGGGGCCTACGGCGTGATCTGCCCGATGATCAACACGCGGGCGGAGGCCCAGGCACTGGTGGCGGCGTGCAAGTACTATCCGGCCGGCTACCGCTCGTGGGGGCCGGTGCGCGCCTCGATCTACGCCGGCAGCGACTACACGCCCAAGAACGCCAACGACACGATGCTCGTCATGCCGATGATCGAGACGGCCGAGGCCGTGAAGAACATCGACGACATCCTGAGCGTGCCCGGCATCGACGCGGTCTACGTCGGCCCCGCCGATCTGTCGATCACGCTCGGCTGCACCCCCAAGCTCGACCAGACGGAAGCGCCGGTGGTCGAGGCCCAGCAGCGGATCTACGAGGCGTGCAAGCGGCACAACGTGGTGGCCGGCATCCACTGCGGCGGCGCCCCGTACGCGCTGAAGATGATCGCGAGCGGCTACCAGTTCGTCACGCTCGCCAGCGACGGGCGCTTCCTGGCCGCCCGCGCCGCCGACGAGGTGGCCGCCGTGCGCAAGACGGGGGTCGGCACCGGCAAACTCCCGGCGTACTAGGGGTGCGAGGGGAATCGAGGGGCGCCACGGCTGTGCCGGGGCGGCCCGAGCGTTGGGGGGGGTGGGGGCCATGTCGGGGCCCCCATTAGTATTTGACGAGGCGCTGCGCGTCCGTGCGCGTGCGCATTTGGCCGGCTTCGAGCGCCGAGCGCATCCGGCGGCCGAGCGGCGCCCGGCCGCGGTGGCCCTCGTGCTCCTGCCGGACGACGAGGGGCGCGCGTGCTTCCTGCTGACGCGGCGGGCGGATCGGCTGCGCGCCCACGCCCGCCAGTGGGCGCTGCCCGGCGGCCGCATGGACCCGGGCGAGAGCGCGGCGGCCGCGGCGCTGCGCGAGCTCGAGGAAGAGGTGGGCCTCACGCTCGGTGCCGACACGGTCCTGGGCGTGCTGGACGACTACCCGACGCGCTCGGGGTTCGTCATCACGCCGGTGGTGCTGTGGGGCGAGGGCGCCGGCGAGCTGACGCCGAACCCGGACGAGGTCACGCGCGTGTACCACGTGCCGCTCGACGATCTCGAGCGGCCCGAGGTCCCGATCCTCGTCACGATCCCGGAGAGCGAGC
>Ga0210377_10002598_pt1 | contig 15748 bp, 16 predicted proteins | sample PLM4_65_b1redo_FD_155480 | JGI IMG/M metagenome (GOLD analysis project Ga0210377, IMG submission 155480) | Groundwater sediment microbial communities from an aquifer in East River, Colorado, USA - PLM4_65_b1 redo | ecosystem: Environmental > Terrestrial > Soil > Riparian zone | place: USA: East... | reverse complement strand
CTACGTGGCGGCCGCAAACGGCTACTGGTCCAAGGCGGGGTTGACGGTGAAAATGCCCGTCATCGCCGGCATCGGGGCCATGAACGCCGTGCTGTCGCGCAGCGCGGATTTCTCCATCTCGTCCGGCCTCACGATCGTGCGCGCCAACATCCGCGGCCAGAAGGTCGTGCAGATCGCCAACACCTACGATGGGCTCATCGTCGAGCTCGTCATCTCGAAGGCGATCGCCGACGCAGCCGGCATCAATGTCAACTCGCCGATCGAGAAGCGCGCCGCCGTTCTCAAGGGCAAGAAGATCGCCGTGGGCGGCACACCGAACGCGCTGCCGCACGGCTACCTGCGTTTGTTTGCGCGCAAGGGCGGCATCGATCCCGAGAAGGACGTGCAGATCGCGATCATGCAGCCCGATGCCGCCCACGCGGCGCTCAAGAGCGGTGCGATCGACGGCTTCGCGGAGACGTTGCCGCAACCGCTCAGCGCCATCGCCGACGGCAGCGGCGCCCTGGTCTCGAGTGGCATTCGCGGCGGCAAGGACGACCGTGGCGAGTTCCCGGAGCTCATGCCGATGGCGCTGAACGGCGTGATGACGCGTTCCGATTTCTGCGACCAGAAGCCCACGGTGTGCCAACGCTTCGTCGACGGAATCGTGCAAGGCATGGTGTTCCTCCACGAGCATCCGAAGGAGAGCATCGAAATCCTCAAACAGGCCATTCCGGGCATGCAGCCGTCGGTGTTCGAGCAGGCCTTCGCGCTCACCATCAAATGGATGCCGCGCTCCGGCCGTACCGACGACCAGCGCTTCGTCCATGCGCAGGACATCATGGTCACCGCCGGCATGATCAAGGCGGAGGAGAAGCTCGCCTCGTTCAAGGACATCTACACGAACAAGTTCATCAAGTGACGCGCGTCCGGGTCGACGAGGCTGCGCAAGGGAGGCTGGACGAATTACAATGAAACGACATCGGCCGCTTCTTGTCGCTACCGCGCTCGCCGCAATGTTCGCCGGATCGGCGCCCGCTCGTGCTGCCGACGACGTCGTGTTCGCGCTTCCGGCGATCAACCTCGCCTTCGCGCCGGTCTTCATCGCCGATCACCTGGGCTACTGGAAGCAGGCCGGGCTCGACGTGAAGATGCCGGTCATCACCGGCGTGGGCGCGATCAACGCCGCCTTGGCCGGCAGCGCGGATTTCGCCATCGCGACGGGGCAAACCGTCATTCGCGCCAACACGCGCGGCCAAAAGGCGGTGGTCGTCGTGAGCTTCTTCACCAACCTGGGGCACGAGCTCGTTCTCAGCAAGGGGCTCGCGGACGCGGCGAGGATCACGCTGGACTCGCCGATCGAGAAGCGGGCACAGGCCATCAAGGGAAAGAAGATCGCCGTCAACGCGACCAATGCGATACCGCACGCCTATCTGCGGCTGTTCGCGCGCAAGGGCGGCGTGGACCCGGAGCGCGAGGTGACGGTCGCGGTGATGTCGCCCGAGGCCTCGTTCGCGGCGCTCAAGACCGGCGCGATCGACGGGCTCGTCCAGGCTTTGCCCCACTCGCTCGTCCCCCTGCGTCAGGGGACGGGCGTGCTGATTTCGAGCAATCTGCGCGAGCGCCCGGATTTCCCCGAGCTCGTGCCTCAAGTGTTCAACGGCGTCGTGACCCGCGCGGATCTCTGCAACAAGAAGCCGACCGTGTGCAGCCGGATTGTCGACGGCTTCGTCCGCGGCATGACCTACATGCACGACCATCCGAAGGAAAGCATCGAAATCCTTCGCAAGAGCATGCCCGATGAAGATCGATCGACGCTGGAGGAAGCCTACGCGCTGATGATCAAATGGACGCCGCGGTCGGGCACGATGACGGAAGAGGGCTGGGCCAAGGCGCAGGAGCTCGCGCTCGTCGCCGGCATGATCAAGCCGGAGGAAAAACTTTCCTCCTTCGCGGAGCTCTACACGAACAAGTACGCCAAATAAGGCTCATCCACGAACCGGGAGGTTAACATGCTCAATCTACGCAAAGCCGCGCTCGCGGCACCCATCATCGCGGCGGCGATCTCCGCCGCCGCGACGCCCGCCCGTGCCGCCGTCGAGGAGACGTCGCTCGCCTTGCCGGCGCTGGCGCTGATCTTCGCGCCGATCTACATCGCGGACGAGAAGGGCTTCTGGACCAAGCACGACCTCAAGGTGAAGCTGCACGATATCGTCGGCATCGGCTCGATGAACGCCGTGTTCGCCAGCAGCGTCGACTTCTCTTCCAGCTCCGGCCCGACCGTCATCCGCGCCCATGTCCGCGGCCAGAAGGTGCTCGCCATCGGCGAAACGCTGCAGATGCTGCCGTTCGAGGTCGTGCTGCGCAAGGATATCGCCGACCAGCTCGGCATCACTCCGCAATCGCCGGGGGACAAGCGCGCGCAGGCGCTCAAAGGCAAGAAGGTGACGATGATCTCGCCCAACACGATCGTGCACGCCTACCTGCGCTATTGGCTGCGCCAGCACGGCGTCGACCCCGAACGCGACATCACCATCGCGCACATGCCGCCCGAGACGGGGCTCGCCGCGCTCAAGACCGGCGCCGTCGACGCCTACAACCAGGGGCTGCCGTGGACCGAGATCGCCGTGCAACAGGGGCTCGGCGTGAGGCTGTCGAGCACCACCATCGGCGACCTCGCCGACCTCTATCCGATCTCGAGCAACGTGATCGACACGCGCGCCGACTTCTGCGACCAGAAGCCCTCCGTCTGCACCAAGATGATGCAAGGCGTCACCGAGGCCATGCGCTTCATCCTCGACAGCCCGAAGGAGTCGGTCGAGATCCTGGAGAAGAAGATGCCGGGGCTCGACCATACCGTGTTCGTCAACTCCTTCGAGCCGATCCGGAAGGGCACGCCGCGGTCGTCGAAGATCACGGAAAAGAGCATGGAGAACGCCCAGAAGCTGATGCTGCAAGGCGGCATGATGAAGGACGACGAGAAGCTCTCTTCGTTCAAGGACATCTACACCGACAAGTACGCGCAATGAACGAAGGAGCCCCGCGGCGGCGGACGAGAAGCTGAAATCCTTCGCCGAGCTTTACACCAACAAATATGTGGTGCCATGAAACTGCGACCCGCTCTTTTCGCCCTGCCCTTCATCGCCGCGCTGGCAAATCCCGCTGCCGCGGACGATGAAGCCATCCTCGCTTTGCCCGCCCTCAATCTCGGTTTCGCCACCAGCTATGTCGCCGACGGCATGGGCTATTGGACGAAGGCCGGGCTCAAGGTGAAGATCGTCGAGATCTCCGGCGTCGGCGCCATGAACGCGGTGCTTTCGAAGAGCGCCGACTTCTCCAACTCCTCCGGCGCCACGATCATCCGCGCCAATATCCGCGGCCAGAAGAACATCGCCATCGCCAACACCTTCACCGGGCTGATCCACGAGATGGTGGTCTCGAAGTCGCTCGCGCAATCTGCCGGCATCACCATCGACTCGCCGATCGAGAAGCGGGCCCAGGCGCTCAAGGGCAAGAAGATCGCGGTCAACGCCCTGAACGCCATCCCGCACGGCATGGTGCGGCTATTCGCGCGCAAGGGCGGCATCGATCCGGAGCGCGACATCACGCTGGCGGTGATGGCGCCGGAGGCCTCGTTCGCCGCGCTCAAGACGGGCGCCATCGACGGGTTCGTGCAGTCCTTGCCCTGGTCGCTGATCCCGGTCCAGCAGGGCTACGGCGTCTTGATGATGAGCAATCTGCGCGCCAAGCCGGAATTCCCGGAGCTGATCCCGCAGATCTTCAACGGCATCGTGGCGCGGCCCGAATTCTGCACCGAGAAGCCGACCGTGTGCGCCCGCATGGCCGACGGCTACACCCAGGCCATGGGCTACATGCACGATCACCCGAAGGAGGCGATCGCGCTGCTGCAGAAGCGCATGAGCGGCGAGGATCCGGCCATTCTCGCCGAGGCCTACAACCTCATGCTGGGCTGGACGCCGCGCACGCCCAAGATGAGCGACGAAGGCTGGAAGAAGGCGCAGGATCTGATGGCGATCGCCGGCATGATCAAGGAAGACGAGAAGCTCACCTCGTTCAAGGAGATCTATACCAACCAGTACATCAAGTGACGCGCAGCGTGCGGCCTCATGGTTCGAGACGCGCCCCTCCGGGGCGCTCCTCACCATGAGGGGCTTCAAATAGTGCAACTCCCCTCATCCTGAGGAGGCCGCGAAGCGGCCGTCTCGAAGGATGAGGGGCCGCAAATCGGAGGGGCACATGTTGAAGACGGTTTTGGCATTTGCAGTAGCCGCTATCCTCGGTCTCGCATTCATCCGCCCGGCACTCGCCCAGCAGGAAGAGGCGACCTTCGCCCTGCCGGCGATCACCTTCGCCTTCGTGCCGGCCTACATCGCCGAGGACATGGGATACTGGACCAAGCGCGGCCTCACGGTGAAGCAGACCGTGATCACCGGCATCGGCGCCATGAACGCGGTCCTGTCCAGAAGCGTCGAGTTCTCGATCTCCTCCATGCCGACCGTGATCCGCGCCAACGTGCGCGGCCAGAAGGTGATCGCCATCGGCGGCGCCTTCGAGGGCACCGCGGTCGAAGTGGTGATGCGCAACGAGGCCGCCAAGGCCGCGGGCATCACCGAGTCCTCGCCGGTCGACAAGCGCGCCCAGGCATTGAAGGGCAAGACGGTCGCCATGCTGGCGCCAAACACCATCGTGCACGGATACCTGCGCTACTTCGCGAAGAAGGGCGGCATCGATCCGGAGCGCGATTTCAAGATCGCCGTCATGTCGCAGGAGGCCTCGATCGCGGCGATCAAGTCCGGAGCCGTCGACGCCATGGCGCAGGTGCTACCCTATTCCACCATCTCGATTCACAACGGCACCGCGATGATGCTGACCAGCGGGCCGCGCGGCGAGTTCCCCGAGCTCAACCCCTTCGCGCTCAACGGCATCACCTCTCTGCCCGCGCTCTGCGACCAGAAGCCGACCCTGTGCCAGAAGATGATCGGAGGCTACCAGGAGGCGATGATCTACCTGCTCGATCATCCGCAAGAGTCGAAGGCGATCCTGAAGAAGCGCATTCCCGGCATGGACGAGGGCGCCTTCGACGACGCCTTCGAGATGACGCGCAAATGGACGCCCCGGACGATGAAGATCAGCGACGCGGGCATCAAGAACGCGCAGGAGCTGATGGTCATCGGCGGCATGCTCAAGGAGGAGGAAAGACTCTCCTCGTTCAATGACATCTACACCAACAAATACGTCAATTAGGAGGATCCATGCGCAAGCTTTTGGCCGCCACCCTCGTTGCGCTCTGCGTCGCGCCGACGGCGCGCGCCGCCGACGAGGCGTCTGTCGCGCTGCCCGCCGTCAGCCTGAACTTCACGCCCAACTACATCGCCGACGCGATGGGATTCTGGAAGGAGCTGGGGCTCGAGGTGAAGCTCACCCAGCTCGGCGGCATCCAGGCGATGAACGCGATGTTGTCGGGCAGCGTCGAATTCTCCAACTCGTCGCTCGCCACCATCATCCGCGCCAACATCCGCGGCCAGAAGGTTCTGGCGATCGGCACCGCTCTCGACGGGATCATGCAGGAGCTCGTGCTGTCGACCGCCGCCGCCAAGGCGGCCGGCGTCACCGAGACCTCGCCGATCGACAAGAAGGCGGCCGCGCTCAGAGGCAAGAAGATCACGGTCGATTCACCCAACACCCTGCCGCATGCGATGGTGCGCTACGTGGCGCGCAAGGGCGGCATCGATCCGGAGCGCGAGATCACCTTCGCCTCGATGCAGCCCGAGGCCGCGGTCGCGGCGCTCAAGGGCGGATCGGTCGACGGCATCGCCGGCGGCATGCCGCAGACCGTGCAAGCGGTGCGCGACGGGCTCGGCATCCTGCTGGCCTCGGGGGTGCGCGGCGACTTCCCCGAGCTGCTGCCGGTGTCCAACAACATGATCGTGACGCGGCCGGAATTTTGCGAAAAAAAACCGAGCGTGTGCGAGAAGCTGATGGCCGGCTACGCCAAGGCCGGCACCTACATGCACGAGCATCCCAAGGAATCGGTCGAAATCCTGAAAAAGCGCATGGCGGGCATGGACGAGGCGGTCTTGGCCGAATCGTTCGAGCGCATCCTGAAATGGACGCCCAAATCGACCCGGATCAACGAGGCCGTGTTCCCCAACTCGCAGGAATTCATGGTGGCGGGCGGAATGCTGAAGGCCGAGGAGAAGCTCTCCTCGTTCAAGGACATCTACACCAACAAATACACGAAGTGACCGCCGAAGGCGGTCATCCCGGACGCTGCGCGCTGCATCCCGCACGGGATGACAGAAGGGTGAGCTAATGGCCAATAAAACTCTCGAAGAGCGGATTCGCGCCATCGAGGACCGCCTCGAGATCTACAACCTGATCGCCGCGCATCCGCCCTCCGCGGACACGGCGTCGGGCGAGTTCGCCGCGTCGTTCTGGGCCGATGATGGCGTGTTCGACCAGGGCGGCACCCAACGGTCGGGACGCGAGATCGCGAACTTCACCAGCCCCCAGTTCCAGGCGGCGCTGCAGCGTGGCATCGCCCATTTCGTCGGGCTGCCGCACATTCGGGTGATGGGCGATAAGGCGGTGGTGACCAGCTATCTGCAGGTTCTGTCGCCCGACCAGGTCGCGTCCCCCGACCCACTACCAGCCCATCCGCCGCCGCAGGGCTATCAGGGCTATCGCGTGCACCGACTTTCCGCCAACCGATGGGACCTCGTGCGCACGCCGCAGGGGTGGAAGATCGCGCGCCGCACGCTGCGGCTGATCGAGGGCAAGGACGCCTCGCGCGAGGTTTTGCGCAGCGCGACCGACCCGACGGGCGCCCTACCCTAGCCCACCAACCCCACGTTGACGGCTCTGCGGGCGGCCCATATCATCCGGCCAACGTACTGGGAGGAGTTATGGTCAAGAACCGCGCAAAGGTCATAATCGCGGCGGCGGCCGCGTTTGTCCTGGGCTTCGGCCCACCGGCTGCGGCGCAGCAAAGGGAGGAGACCTCGTTGGCTCTTCCCGCGCTTACCGCGTTTTTCGCATCCACCTACATCGCGGCCGACGCCGGGTTGTGGACGAAGCACGGCCTCGACGTGAAGCTGACGCAGATCACCGGCATCGGCGCCATGAACGCCGTGCTGTCGTCGAGCGTCGATTTCTCCAACTCCTCCGGCCCGTCGATCATCCGCTCCAACATCCGCGGCCAGAAGCTCGTCGCCATCGGCTCGACGCTCGATGCGCTGCCGTTCGAGCTGGTGGTCCGGAAGGACATCGCGGACGCGGCCGGCCTCACGCTGAAAACGCCGATCGCAAAGCGCGCCGAGGCGCTCAAGGGCAAGAAGGTCTCGGTCGATTCTCCGAACACGATCGTGCACGGTTACCTGCGCTACTTCGCGCGCGCCGGCGGCATCAATCCGGAGCGCGACATGACCGTCGCCTCGATGCAGCCGGAAGTCGCGCTCGCCGGGCTCAAGGCGCGTGAAATCGACGGCGCGGTCCTGTCGACGCCGTTTTCGGCCGCCGCCGAGCGTCAAGGCACCGGCAAGATCGTCGTGTCCAGCCTTGCCGGCGACTTCCCGGAAATGCTGCCCTTCACCTTCAACGTGATCCCGGCCCGGCCCGAGTTCTGCAACCAGAAGCCGGGCGTGTGCCAGAAGCTGATGGACGGCTATCTGGACGCGCTGAACTTCATCCAGGACAAGCCGAAGGAGAGCCTGGAAATCCTGCAAAAGCGCATGGGGGGCATCGATCCGACCGACCTCGCCGGCGCGTTCGAGCATGTCCGGAAGTGGACGCCGCGCACCACCAAGGTACTCGAGGAAGGCATGCGGCACTCGCAGGAGCTGATGCTCGCCGGGCAGATGATCAAGGAGGACGAGAAGCTCACCTCCTTCGCCGACATCTACACCAACAAATTCACCAAGTAGGCGAACATGAAACTGCAACTCACCGTCGATCGGGTGCTCATCCTGGTTCTCTGCATCGCGGCGTGGCAGTTCTGCAGCATGCAGTGGGGCCTCCACTGGTTCTCGAGCCCGCTCAAGACGACGAACCGCACCATCGAGCTGCTCGGCAACGGCGACCTGCTCTATCACACCGCCTACACGGCCAAGGCCGCCCTCTACGGCTTCCTCGTCGGAGGGATACCCGGCCTGCTGCTGCCGTTCGCGCTGCGCCGCTCGCCCGTCGTCAACGCCATTCTCGATCCCTACTTGGCCGCCGGCTACGGCGTCCCGAAGCTCGCGCTCGCGCCGTTGTTCGTCCTGTGGTTCGGCATCGATCTCGAGCCCAAGGTCGCCTTGGTCGCCTCGCTCGTCTCCTTCCTGGTGTTCTTCTCCACCATGGCGGGGGTGCAGGCGGTGAATGGGCAGTACGTCAACATGGCGCGCGTCGCCGGCGCGTCCGAGCGCGACATCGCGCGCCACATCGTGTGGCCGGGTGCGATCCCATACGCCTTCGCAGGTTTCCGAATTGCGGCTCCCTACTCCATCGGTGGCGCGGTGGTGGGCGAGCTGATCTCGTCCAACCGCGGGCTCGGCTACATGATCCAAGCCGGCGCCACCGATTTCGACACCACCACGGTGTTCGTGTCGTTGTTCACGCTCACCATCATCGTGGTCATCATCAACTGGCTCGTCGCCAACCTCGAGCGCTGGCTGCTACGCTGGCGGCCGCGGACCGGCGCGGGCGCATCCTGGGTACCCGGCGCATGAACGCGACAGCAACTCCGACCCTCGAAGTCCGCGGGCTTTCCAAGCGCTTCCCGCCGCGCTCCGGGCAAGCCGAAGCGCCGTGGATCCTCGCCGATCTGTCGTTCGCCGTCGCGCAGAACGAGCTCCTGACCATGGTCGGGCCATCGGGTGCGGGCAAGACGACGCTCCTCAACATCATCTGCCAGGTCGATGCGGCCACCGGCGGCGAGGTGCAGTTCGAAGGCCAGACGATGCGGCTCGGCAATGGCACGCTCAACCCGGGCTGGGATTGCCGGTTCGGCTACGTCACGCAGGACGACAACCTGCTGCCCTGGCGCACGCTGATCGACAACGTGACCTTCCCGCTGCGCGTGCAAGGCAAGTTGAACGACCAGACGATGGCCCGCGTCACGGAACTCATGAAGACGGTGAATCTCGTCGGGTTCGAGCGCTACTACCCGCACGAGCTGTCGGGCGGCATGCGCAAGCGCGCGTCGTTGATCCGCACCCTGGCCTACGATCCGCCGATCATCCTGATGGACGAGCCGTTCGGCGCGGTCGATGCCCAGACGCGTACCCAGCTGCAACAGGATCTGCTGCGGCTGTGGAACCTTGGGCGCAAGACCATCATCTTCGTCACCCACGACATCGGCGAGGCGATCGCGCTCGGCGACCGCGTGCTGGTGCTGTCGCGTTCGCCCGCCAAGGTGGTCGCGGAGCATCGCATCAACATCAAGCGGCCGCGCGACCTGTCGAACGTCTACAAGCTCGAAGGCTTCGGCGACATGTACGAAACGGTGCGGAAGGAGCTGCTATGACCGCTCTCGCCAAGACGCTTCCCGGCCGCCGTTCGCACGCCCGCGTCTGGATTCCCGTCGGGCGCATCGTCCTCGCCATTGCCTTCTTTGCGCTGTGGGAGTTCGGCTCCTACACCATGGGTCGCGAATGGCTGCCGACGCCTGAAGCGACCGCCGCGCGCATCTGGAAGCTGGCCACGAGCGGCCAGCTTGCGCGCGACACGCTGGTGACCTTCAGCGAGGCCACGCTCGGCATGATCATCGGCGCGTCGTTGGGCTCGGCGCTGCCGTTCGTCCTGCGGCTCAGCCCGCGGCTGATGAAAGCACTTGAGCCATTCCTGTCGGCCGCCTTCGGCGTGCCCAAGCTGGCGCTGGCGCCGCTGTTCATCCTCTGGCTCGGCATCGGCATGCCGACCAAGGTGGTGTTCGTCGCCTCGATCGTGTTCTTCCTGATGTTCTACAACGGCATGGCGGGCGTGCTCTCGGTCGACCCGCGGCTCGTCGCCATGGCCCGCGTTGCCGGCGCCAAGGAATGGATCATCAGCCGCGAGATCGTGTGGAACACGACGATGCCGTTCCTGTTCTCGGGGCTGAAGATCGGCTTGCCGCGCGCGCTGTCGGGCGCGGTGGTCGGCGAGTTCATTGCCGCTGACGCGGGGCTCGGCTGGTACATCAACAATTCCCGCTCGCTCAACGACATAACCGGTGTGATGGCTGGGGTGGTCGTGGTCACCATATTGGTCATCCTGGTGAACGCCGCGCTCCAGCGCACCCAGGCGCGCAAGCTGGCGTGGCGCCCCGTCGCACGCGACATGGTGGTATAACGATAGAAACCGTTCGGCCTGAGTAGCGAGCGCAGCGAGCGTATCGAAGGCCGCGCGAGCGTGCTTCGATACGCCGCCCTTCGATAGGCTCAGGGCGGCTACTCAGCACGGACGAATTTGGGGAGCGTCATGGCGTACCAGAACATCCTGGTCGCGCGTGAAGGCCGCGCGTGCGAGATCACACTCAACCGTCCCGAGCGGCTGAATGCCATGAACGAAGCCATGGCAAGCGAGCTGCTGGAGGCCCTGCGCGAAGCCGAGGGAGACCGCGACGTGCTCGCCGTCATCCTCGCGGGCAACGAGCGCGCATTCTGCTCCGGCGCCGACCTCGGATCGTTCAAGGAATCGAAGGACACCAAGTTCGACACCTACCGCGCCCGTCACAATTTGCGTCCCAACCGCACGCTCTATCGCTATGTGCACGACTACACCAAGCCGGTGCTGTCGGCGGTCGAAGGCTACTGCCTCGGCGGCGGGCTGGAGCTCGCCATGATGGGCGACATCATCGTCGCCGGTGAGGGCGCCCAGTTCGGCCTGCCCGAGGCGCGCCACGGGCTGATTCCCGGCGCGGGCGGCACCCAGAACCTGCCGCGGCTGATCGGTCGCGCATTGGCCAAGGAGCTGATGTGGACCGCGCGCCGCATCTCCGCGCGAGAAGCGCTCGAATACCGCCTGGTGAACCACTGCGTGGCAAAGGGCCAGGCCCTCTCCAAGGCGCGCGAGATCGTGGCCGCCATGGCGAAGAACGGGCCCCTCGCGCTGATGATGATCAAGCAAGCCGTCAACCGCGGCATGGACGCGCCGCTGATGCATGGCTGGTACGAGGAACAGGACCTCGCCTACCTGCTCGCCTTTTCCGAGGACCGCGACGAGGGCGTCACCGCCTTTGCCGAAAAACGCGAACCCAAGTTCAAGGGCCAATAACCATGCAGCTCCTCCTGACCGACGAGCAGGCCATGATCCGCGACAGTGCGGGAACGATGATGGAGCGCGCGGCCGGCGCGAAGCGTCTGCGGAGCCTGCGCGAAGGCAAGCACGGGTTCGACCGCGCGCGGTGGAAAGAGCTCGGCGAGGCCGGCTGGCTGTCGCTGCTGGTGCCGCCATCGGCGGGTGGGCTGGGCCTTGGACGGTTCGAGCTGTGCCTGGTGCTGCAGGAGGCGGGCAAGCGCCTTCTTAGCGATCCGCTCGCCGCCGGCGCCGCAGCCGCGCTCGCGTTGTCGGAATCCGACGGCGAGGCGTTGAAGCGCGAAATTCTGCCGCAACTCATCGGCGGTGAAAGCGTGGTGCTGCCGGCCTTCCAGGAGGACGCGCTCGCGCTCGACCCCGCCGAAACCACCGTCACCGCCAGCCGCGCCGGCAAAGGGCTCGAGATCAAAGGCAAGAAGCGGTTCATCGGCTCGGCCGCGGTCGCGGACGGATTCCTGGTGAGCGCCCGCTCGCCGGACGGCACGATCCTCGCCTACGTCCCCGCCAAGGCGGCGAATGTCGCGGTCACGACCACCGAAACCGTCGATGGATGCGGCTCCGGCACCCTCGCCCTGGACGGCGTCGCGGTACCCGAGGGACACATCGTCGCCGGCGCCAACCGGGCACCCGGCGTAATCGCACGTACCTCCGAAGCGGCAGTGCTGGGCGTTTCGGCCGAACTCTTAGGAATCATGGAGGGTGCGAACGCCATCGCGCTTGACTACATCAAGACACGTGTGCAGTTCGGCCGTCCCATCGGTGCCTTCCAGGTGCTGCAGCATCGCGCGGTGAACCAGTACGTCGAGGTGGAGTTGACCCGTTCGCTTTTGTATCAGGCCGTGCAGACGATCGACGCAGGCAACGGCTCGCCCGCGTTCTTCTCCGCGGTCAAGGCGCGCGCTTCGCAATCCGCGCTCGAAGTCACCAAGACCGCGATCCAGCTCCACGGCGCCATCGGCTTCACGGACGAGCACGACATCGGCCTCTATTTCAAAAGGGCGATGGCACTGGCCTCGTTGTGGGGGACCGCCGCGCAGCATCGGGCGCGCTTCGCCGCGCTTGCCGAGCGGGAATCCGAACAGTGAGAGGGTTCGGTTTTCCCCGTCCGGCATGGAACACCTGATAGCGCAGTACGGCTATCTCGCCGTCCTCGTGGGCACGTTCCTCGAGGGTGAAACGATTGTGGTGCTCGGGGGACTCGCCGCGCACCAAGACCTGCTCGAGCTCGAATACGTCATGCTGTCCGCGCTGATCGGCTCGTTCGTAGGCGATCAGGTGCTCTATATCGCCGGGCGACAATGGGGCCCGAACGTGCTGCGCCGCGTGCCGGCCTGGCGCCCGCGCTGCGAACAGGCGCTCTCCATCCTGCAGCGCCACAAGGTGCCGTTCATCATGGGCTTCCGCTTCCTGTACGGGTTGCGGGCCGTCAGCGCCTTCGCCATCGGGATGAGCGGCGTCCGGCCGGGGCTGTTCCTCGTGTTGAATTTCATTTCGGCGGCGATCTGGGCCGCATCGATCTCGGCGCTCGGATTCGTGTGCGGAGAGGCGATGAAGCGCGCCATAGGCTATGCGCACGATCACAAGTACTACGCCTTCGCAATCATTCTCGCCGTGGGCGCGCTCGTGTGGCTCTATCACTTTTGGCAGCGTCGGCGCCGCGCGCGCCGCGCGGCGATTCTCGAAACCGTCAGCCGACGGCCTTGATCGAGCGCGGCAGAACGATCCGGTCGAGCGGCGGCGGCAGCATCTCCATCGTCACGATGTCGCCCGCGTTCATCACCACGATGTTGCGGATGACGTTCTGAAGCTGGCGCACGTTGCCCGGCCAGCTATAGGTACGAAATGCCATCTTCACGTCGTCGGCGAGGCGCGAAAACGTCTTGCCTTCCTCCAGCGCCGCCGCCGCCAGCAGGTACTCGGCCAGCTCGATCACGTCTTCCCCGCGTTCGCGCAGCGGCGGCAGGTGGATCGGGATCACGTGCAGGCGATAGTAGAGGTCCTCGCGCAGGCGGCCTTCGGCCACCTCCTCGAGCGGTACCTTGTTCGTGGCGCAGATGAAGCGCACATCGACCTTGTGCAGTTCGGTGCCGCCGACGGGGCGGAAGGTTTCGCTCTGCAGGAAGCGCAACAGCTTCGCCTGCAGATCGATCTGCATGTCGCACAGCTCGTCGAGGAACAACGTGCCGCGATCGGCGAGCGTCGCCGCGCCGTCCCGGTCGGCCAGGGCGCCGGAGAACGCGCCCTTCACATGGCCGAAGATCTCGCTTTCCATCAGCTCGCGCGGCACCGCCGCGCAGTTGAGCGCGATGATCGGCTGATCGCGCCGGGCACCCAGTCGGTGAATCGCCTCGGCGGCCAGCTCCTTGCCCGTGCCGCTTTCGCCGGTGATGAACACGCTCGCCTTCGAGGCGGCGGCCGCGCCGAGCACGCGATAGACGGTGCGCATCGCCGGCGAGGAACCGATGAAGCCGGCGAACGACCCGTCGTCCGGCTGGTCCGACTCGGATGTCGATTCATCGACCATGAGACGGGGCGCCGAGCCCGGCTCGCCCGTGATCTCCAGGCGCTCGAACAAATTCGCGAGCGCGATCTTGAGTCGTTGCGCATTGAACGGCTTGACCAGGAAATCGGCCGCACCGGCGCGCATGGCGTCGACGGCGAGCTTGATCGAGCCGTGCGCGGTGATGACCACCACGGGGCAGTGCGGGCTGAGCTCCCCCATGCGCTCGAGTACTTCGAGACCGCTCATGTCGGGCAGCTTGATGTCGAGTAGCATCACGTCGGGCATGCTGCGCTTCAGGTAGTTGAGCGCCTTCCGCCCGGTTTCGACGTGATCGACCGTATAGGGGCCGGTCTTGAGGAACTCGGTATAGCTCCGAGCGAGCGGCAGCGTGTCCTCCACCAGGAGGACGTGGCGAGTTGCGGTCTCGGTCATCGCGCCAGCTCCGCGAGGGCCGCGAGCGTTTCGGCCACGGCAGGAAAAAGTTCCGGAACGAGGGCGGACGCTCCGCCCCCGTCGCCGTCGGTGCAGGCGCTTTCTATCCGGCGCGCGAGCGCGGTCGCGCGGCCGGAGCCGAGCTGGCCGCACAGCCCCGCGAGGTCGTGCGCGTTGCGCCCGATCGCAACCGTGTCGCCGCGGCGCGCCGCCTCGTCGATCGCTTCCATGGTCTTGTGCAAGGTCGACTCGTAAAGCACGACAATGTCTCGGAACGCGCTCGGTTCCAGCAGGGAGCGCAAGGGGATGAGCGTGTTTTCCCCCGCCTCCTGGGCCGCTGTATCGACATTGGCTGCCATGCGGGCAGCTTCGCCCGAACGGCGTTAATTTCGCGTTAAAACAGCCTTAACGCCCTCGGCGGCGGTCCATTCACGGATCGCGCGCGTCATCTCGGCGGCCGGTCGGTGCCCCGGCGCGCCGTGGCCGGGCAGGATCCATTCGAACCGATATTCCGCGAGCCGAGCCATGGAACGCAGCAGCTCATTCCAGTCGTACCAGCAGACCGAGCGGGAGGCGCGGATCGTATCGGCGTCGCGCTCCCACGATACGTGGTCGCCCGCGAACAGGAACTTGTCGCGGTAGAGCAGGCACATCGAGCCCTTGGTGTGGCCCGGCATGGGGATGATCGCGAGCTCCGGATCGAGCTGCACCGGATCGGTCCCTTCGATAGGACGTTCCACCTTGCGGACGTTCCAGCCCAGATCGTCCGCGTGCATGATCCGTTCGCACCCGAAATGATCGCGGAATTTCTGGTGGTCCGCGACGTCGTCGCGATGCGACAGGAATATCGTGCGGATCCCGCCGAGCGCCTCGATGCGCTTGATGAGCTGCGTCGCGAAGCGCGGCGAATCGATCATCACGTTGCCTTCCGGCCGCACGATCAGCCAGCTGGCCGCGCCATAGCTCGCGCGCGCGTGGTAGCCGCAATGATAGACGCCGTCCTCGACCGGGTCGGGATAAAGCGCGTCGTCGCTCGGCATGTCGAGCTTCGACGTGGTGCCGATCGAAGCCGTGGGGCACGCGATCAGCGCCTTGATCGCCCTGATCCGTTCCTCGCGCGTCGTCGGTTGATGCACGACGACGGAGAGGTCGCCACGCTCGCCGAACGTAGCCGGCGCGATCCATCGACATGCGCCGCAATCGATGCAGCTGTGATCGACGTAGAACTCGCCCTCGACGTTGTCGGGTAGCCGCCGCGCGAGCTTGGCCATGGGTCAAGAATAGCCTACAACGGCGGCGCCATGGCAAGGCAACCCGAGCTGGCGGTCGGCCTCACCGCCGTCATCGCGGCGGTGACACACGAAGTACCCCGCGTTCTGGTGGTGCGCCGCATGACCCATGAGCTCGCGACACCGGCGCAGAAAGGCTCGCCCGTCGATCTGGCGGACTCGGCCGAAGCCCTGCCGTTCGGCCCGTTCCATGCGGTCGAGGACCGCACCCTGGAAGCGGGGCTGCGGAGCTGGGTCGAGGAGCAGACCG
>Ga0210377_10002594_pt1 | contig 15758 bp, 12 predicted proteins | sample PLM4_65_b1redo_FD_155480 | JGI IMG/M metagenome (GOLD analysis project Ga0210377, IMG submission 155480) | Groundwater sediment microbial communities from an aquifer in East River, Colorado, USA - PLM4_65_b1 redo | ecosystem: Environmental > Terrestrial > Soil > Riparian zone | place: USA: East... | reverse complement strand
AGGCGACGTCGTGGCCCAGGACGCGCAGCCACTTGGCAAGAGTCCCCAGCATGCAGTCGACGGCGAATTTCATCGCGGGTCGATCCCCGGCGGTCGCGCGCCCATCACGGCGCACCATCCTAAATCCCCCGGTCGGCCGGTCGCAAGGGCACGCTTCGGTGGAGAATACGCCGGCTCATCATGAAGGAGGGGATCATGAGAATGACGACGGTGCTCGGCGTGATCGTCTGTACGGCGGCGCTGCTTCTGGCGGCTGCGCCGTCGGCGGCCGGTTCCGCCGTGGTGGCGCCCGACCCCGCCGGGCTGCGCTTCTCGACCTTCTCGATCTGCGCCATCGACCCGAAGACCGGCGAGAGCGGCGCCGCGGTGACCACACGTGTGCCATTCGTCGGGCGGGCCGTGCCCTGGGTGCGGGCGGGTGTCGGCGCGGTGGCGACGCAGGCCTGGACGGTGGTCGAGTACGGCCGGCAGGGGCTCGACCTGCTCGAGAAAAAGGTCACGCCGCAAGAGGTCATCGATCGGCTGCTCGCCGACGACAAGGGGCGCGAGCGGCGCCAGCTGGGCCTCGTCGACATGCAGGGGAGGGCGGCCGCCTTCACGGGCAAGGAGACCAACGCCTGGGCCGGCAGCCGCCAGGGCGCGGGGTACACCGTGCAGGGGAACATCCTGGTCGGCCGCGAGACGGTCGACGCGGTGGCCGATCACTTCGAGTCGACGGCGGGAACCGGGATGGCGCTGGCCGAGCGGCTCATCCTCGCGCTCGAGGCGGGGCAGAGGACCGGCGGCGACAAGCGCCGGGGGCTCTTTCAGTCGGCGGCCATCCGCGTCGCCGACCCGGGCGACCCGGGTCGGGGCGGTGACCACATCAGCCTGTCGATCGACGTCGGCGAGCACGACTCTCCGGTGGCCGAGATGAAGCGCATCTACTACACCACTTCCCGTCGGCTGGGATACCGTTCCTTCTCCGCCGTCGAGGGATCCGACGTGGTCGAGCTGAAGCGGATGCTGCACGCCGCCGGCTACTGGCGCAAGGACGGGCCGCCGATCCCGGAAACGCCGCGGCTCGATTTCGACCGCACCCTCCTGCGCAGCGACCCGGCGCGCCTGGGCGCGCTGTTCGACGCGTTCGACAAAACGGAAGCGGCGTTCGATGCGGCGTGGGCGGTCTACGACGCCGAGACGATCGCGGCGGTCGACGCCTTCCGCAAGGACCACGGTCTCGAGTACGAGGGCAATCCGAGGGGTCTCGTCGACGCCGCGCTGGTCGAGGCGCTGCGCCGTGTGTACTACGCGCCGGCGCCCCGGTAGGCGCCTTGCCACCGCGGGGTGCGCAGGCTAGAGTCGCAGCGTTCTTGCCGCAGAGTTCGATCGAGGGGAGAGGCGAAGTGCCCGGGATACGCCACAGCCGCTGCAGCCCATTCATCCTGGCCGTTGCCTGCGCGACGATGGCCGCGGGTCTGTCGCTGGCGCAGCCGCAGCCGCCCCCCGACACGCCCGCCGCTCCGCCGTCCGCACCTGCACTAACGCCTGCGCCTGCGACCACGCCCGCGACCGCGATGACCACGGAAGCGACGGTCGCCAGGGGCCGCGTCCGCGGCGTCGTGACCGATCCCGACAGGAAGCCGGTCGGGGGCCGGCTCGTGGTCCTGGTCTCACGCGCCGAAGGGGAGTCGCTGCGGGTCACGAGCACGGACGAGAAGGGGCGCTATCAGTTCCGCGACCTGCCGGCCGGGATGTACGAAGTGCGCCTCGAGGCGGAGGGGTTCACGCCGGAGATCAAGAAGGACATCGATGTGCGGCCGCCGTTCCAGAACGTCGTCGACGTGACGCTGCGACGCGCGGCAGCGGGTCAACCATCGCAGCCGGCCGCGGCATCGGCGCCGCCGTCGGCGCCCGACCCCGCGGCGCCCGAGGCCGGCGCCGGTGAAGTGGTCCAGGGGGTGCTGCGCGACAGCGAGGGGGCGCCGGTCGTCGAGGCCGAGGTGCTGCTGACGCCGCTCGCCCCAGGCGTGCTCCGGCAGGGGAGATCGGACGAGAAGGGGACATTCCGTGTCGAAGATGTCGCGCCCGGCGCCTACCGGCTCATCGTGCGCTCGCTCGGGCATGTTCCAATCGACGTGTCGCGGGTCGAGGTCGTGCGGAGCGGCGGCCTGTCGATTCGCCTGACGCTCGTCGACTACGCGCTGAGCTTCGTGACCGGGAAGGATCTCAGGCAGGTCCAGGAGCGGCCGCGGCCCCGCCCGGCCCCGGGCACGGCGCCGGCGACACCGGCCCCGCCGGCGACGAAGGCGGTGGCGCCCGAGCCGGAGCCGGACCCGCTCGTGCCGCCGCCGCCCGAGGAGAAGTCGACCACGCCGCCACCGGCCGACCCCGGCGCCCCGTCGTCCTAGGGACTCCCCCGCCGCACGGCGTAGTAGCCGCTGCGGGTGCGGATCTCGACGTTCGCCTTCGGAGCGCTCAGGCTGATCTTGCGCCAGCGCCCGTCCCAGGCGGTGTTCGCCGGCTCGTACGACAGGTAGTACTGGCTCTTGAGCTCGGCGGCGATCTCCTTGTAGACCGTTTCGAGCTCGTCGATCTTGTCGGGGAAGAAGGCGCGTCCGCCGGTCTCCTGCGCCAGCGTCTTGAGGACGTGACGCAGGTCGAGGTCGAGGACGTTCGTTCCGAGGCCGATGGCGTAGATGATCATGTCGTTCACCTTCGCTTCGTCGAGCACGCGCCGGAACGAGAAGCGGCTGGCGGTGTCGTCGCCGTCGGACAGCAGGATGATCGCCTTGCGGCCGTCGATCCCCTTGAGCTTGCGGTAGGCGGCGTAGAGGGCGTCGTACAGCGCGGTGCCGCCGAGGGCGCTGGTGCTGGTGAGCGCCGTGCGCAGCGCCTGCTTGTCGTGGGTGACGTCCTGCAGGAGATAGACCTTGTCGTCGAAGTCGATGACCAGCGCCTGATCCTCGGGGCCGAGCGAGTCGATGAACTTGCCGGCCGCGATGTGCACTGTGTCCATCGCCTTCTGCATGCTGCCGCTGCTGTCGCTGACGACCGCCAGCGTCACCGGCCTCTCCTCGCGGTAGAAGTCGATGATCGTCTGGCGCGCGCCGTCCTCCTCGAGCACCAGGTCGTCCTTCGTCAGGTCGAGCACGTAACGGTGGCTGTCGCCGTCGGCGACGGCGGTCGCGTACATGATGACGCGGTTCACCTGGACGGCGTAGTTCAGAATGACCTTGCGCAGGATGACGGTGTCCGAGACGGTCAGCCCCTCGCGATGGTGGGCGACCGCCTTGATGACCCACGAGCGCGCCTCGGTGCCGAAGTCGAAGATGCAGTGGTACGGCGCCTCGGTGTCGATGAAGATCAGCTTGTCGTCGACGTAGAACTCGACCTTCTCGATGACGTTCGGCTCGGCGGTCTTGACCTCGGCGTCGATGTCCGAGCGGCCGAAGCGGAAGTCGTTCATCACCGGGTTGGTGATCTTGATGGACAGGCCGCGGCGCGAGCGGACCTCGGGTGGCCTGGGGAGCGACGGCGCCGGGGCCGGCTGGCCGGCGGGCGGGCCGGCGGGCGGGTTCGACTGCGGGTCCGCCGGTGCGGGCTCCTGGGAGCGGGCCGGGAGCGCCGCCAGCACGGCCACCACCAGTAACGTCACCAGCATCGCCGCCAGGGTCGCGCGGGGTGCCCGGGTCACGATGTCCCTCCCGGCCGGGCGGCCAGATCGGCCACCAGTCGCTTCACGCGCTCGGCGTCCGGCCCTGGTTCGGCCTTCTCGAGATACGCGGTGTACTCGAGCCGCGCCTCGTCCCGGTGCCCCAGGCGCAGGAGGGCGTTGCCGAGATAGAGATGCGCCTCGGCGTCGTCCGGACGGCGGGCGAGGAAGTCGCGGAACGCGGCCGCGGCCGCGGCGTCGAGACCGGCCCGGGCGCGCGCCACGCCGGAGTCGAACAGCGCATCGAGCCGGACATCTTCATCGGGGGCCGACTGTGCGACTCCGTCGAGCGCGGCGATGGCGTCGGCGAAGCGGCGCGCCGACAGGAAGGCGAGACCGGCGTCGAAACGCAGCGCCACCGGATCGAGCGGCGGGGCGTCGCCGGCCGGTGTCCCGGCGCCCGCCGGCGTCCCGGCGCCCGCCGGCGCGGCGCGCTCCGCCGCGGCGAGGTACTCCTCGGCCGCCTGCTGGTGCGCGCGCAGCGTCGAGTAGAGCCGGGCCAGGGCCGCATGGGCGTTCGGGTCGTCCGGCGCGGCGGCCACGGCCGCCGTGAGGGTCGCGAGCATCTCCTTCTCGCTGCGGGCCCGGGCGAGCGATTCGATGACCGCCCGCTTCAGGCGCGGGTCGTCGAGGGGGCGCGACAGGCGATCCTCGAGCAGGGCGGCCGCGGCGCCCGGGTCGGCCCGGGCGCGCTGCAGGTCGGCGCCGACGATGGCGATGTAGATATTGTCGGGGTCGAGGCCCCGGGCGGTGTCGAGCGAGGCCTGGGCGCGCGCCAGGGTCTGCAGCTCGATGGCGATGCGCGCCAGGGCAATGTGCGGCTCGGGATCGCGCGGCGCGAGCTGGAACGACTTGCGCGACGCGGCGATGGCGTCGTCGAACCGCCCCAGGCGCGACAGCGCCACGCCGAGGCGGGTGTAGGCCTGGCTGAAGTCGGGCTTCACCGTGATCGCCTTGAGGAACAGGTTGGTGGCGTCGTCGAGCCGGCCGCGGCGCAGGTACATCTCGCCCAGGTGCGTGTAGGCGTCGGCGAAGGCGACGTTGATCTCGAGCGCCTTGCGGTACTCGGCCTCGGCGTCGTCGTCACGGCCGATGCTCTCCAGGAGGCGGCCCATGCCATCGTGGGCGGCGGCGTAGTTCTGCTGCAGCTCGAGCGCGCGCAGGTACGCGGCGCGCGCTTCGCCGATCTCCCCGAGCTTGAGATGGGCGTCGCCGATCGCGACATGCGCCTGGATGTAGTCGGGTTGCAGGTCGAGGGCGGTCTTCAGCGGCTCGATCGCCTCGCCATAGCGCCGTTCGGCCGCCAGGCTGATGCCCAGGTAATACCAGGCCATGAACGAATTGAGCTGGAGGTTCACGGCCTGCTGGAAAGCAGCGATCGCCTCGGGGTAGTGCCCCTCGCGGTGCAGCTTCATCCCCTCGGACTGCAGCTTGAAGGCCTTGGTGCGCGCCTCGGCGGCGGTGATCGCCGCCGCCGGCGTGGCAGCCGCGGCAAGGAGGGTTGCGGTGACGATCGCCGCGCGGCAGTGACGCATCGGGAACATGACGTGGCGACACTATAGCCGAAGTCCCGCGGTCGGCCCGGCGCGGAAGGCGCCGTCTGAGCCATAATCCCGCCCGGAGGTGACGGCATGGCGCGACGCCAGAGATGGACAGGGCCGACCCGGGTGGCGGGTGTGAAGAGTCCCGCCGGTGTGGCCGTCGGGCTGCTGGCTATCGCACTGGCCGGGGTGATGGCCGGCGGCGAGGCGCGCGCGGGCGGGTATGACGTCATGTTCGGCGCCGGCCATGTGGACGGGACGTTCCTGAGCGACGACGACCAGGCGCTGGAGGATCTGTTCCTGCAGCTCGAGTTCGGCGGGGCCGGGGCGCGGATGTCGATCCGCGCGCCCTACGTGCGCATCAACCACACGGGGAACGTCACGCTCACGCCGGAGGGCGCGGTCGTGCTCGGCGCCGGCGGCTTCGGGCGGCCGCCGTGGCAGACGAGCGACGCCGGCGACTCCGCGTCGGGGTGGGGCGACGTGCTGCTGCGCTCGGAGACCTACCTGATGAAGTCCGGGGCGGGGAACAAGCCGACGCTGATCATGGTCGCCGACTTCAAGTGGGCCACGGCCGACCAGGGCGACGGGCTCGGCACCGGCGAGAACGACTACGGGGCCGGTCTCGACTACGTGCAGCCGCTGGGGAAGATGTTCCAGATCCGCGGCGCGGCGTTCTACCGCTTCACCGGATCCCCCGAGGACGTCGACTTCAACGACCGGTTGCTGCTGGCGGGCGGCTTCGGGATCATGACCGCGAACACGGCGTGGCGGCTCGGGTACGAGACCGTGACGGCGATCCTCGACGAGGTGCCGCTGTACGACCCGGCGGGTGTGTCGATCGGCGCCATCGAGGTCGAGGACTACGAGGTCGTGCGCGGCGAGGCGGTGCTGCAGAACAAGGCGGGCGGGTCGATCAAGATCTGGGCGTTGATGGGGCTCAACGACAGCAGCCCCGACGTCGGCTTCGGCCTCACCTTCGCCTCGAAGCCGCTGTAACGGCGGGCGCGGCCGGCGATGCCGGCTGCGGCGCCGGCGCGCGGACAGGCTCCTAGTAGGCCGCGATCTCGGTGATCGCCCGGCGCAGGTCCTCGACCTGGGGCAGGATGACATCCTCGAGGCCGGGCTCGTAGGCCACGAAGGTGTCGCGCGCCGCGACCCGGCGGACCGGGGCGTCGAGGTGCTCGAACAGACCGTCGGCGATGCGCGCGGCGATCTCGGCGCCGTACCCGAACGACAGCGTGTCCTCGTGCGCGACGATCACCCGGCCGGTCTTGCGCACCGAGGCGGCGATCGCCTCCCAGTCAAACGGCGCGAGCGTTCGCAGGTCGAGGATCTCGGTTTCGATCCCCGCGGTCTCGGCGACGAGTTTCGCCGCGCGCGCCGAGCGCTCCACCAGCGCCCCGTAGGTGACCACGGTGACGTCGGTCCCCGGGCGGACGAGGCGCGCACGGCCGAACGGGATCATGTGGTCGGGGCCGGGATACAGACCCTTGTTGTAGGTCTGCCGGTACAGGTGCTTGTGCTCGAAGATCATCACCGGGTCGTCGCAGCGGATGGCGGTGCGCAGCAGGCCGTTGGCGTCGGTGGCGTTCGAGGGGAACACGACGCGTATCCCGGGGGTGTGGGTGAACAGCGACTCGCCGCACTGGCTGTGGTACACGCCGCCGCCCTGCAGGTAGCCGCCGACCGGCACCCGCAGCACCACCGGGCACGACCAGTTGCCGCCCGAGCGCCAGCGCATCATCGCCAGCTCGTTGCGCAGCTGCATCATCGCCGGCCAGATGTAGTCGAAGAACTGGATCTCGACGACCGGCTTGAGGCCGCGGGTCGCCATGCCGATGGCGCGCCCGACGATCATCGCCTCGGCGAGCGGGGCGTTGAAGACCCGCGCCGCGCCGTACTTGCGCTGCAGATTGTGGGTGACCTTGAAGACGCCGCCCTTGCCCTTGACCTCGCCGAGGGATTCCTCGCGGGTGCAGTCGGCGACATCCTCGCCGAAGACGACGATGCGCTCGTCGCGCGCCATCTCGTCGCGCAGGCAGGCGTTGAGGAGATCGACCATCGTCTTCGGGTTGGTGTCGCCCCCGGTCGCCGGCGGCGCGTCGAACGCGGCCGAGGTCGGGTCGACCGTCGGCGAATAGAGATGGTCGGCCCACGAGCCGGGATCGGGGCGGGGCGCCGCCAGCGCCTCGGTGGCGGCGGCGTCGATCTCCTGGTCGACCTCCTGGCGTACCGCCTCGAGGAATCCGTCGTCGGCGGCCTTGATCTTCACCAGGAAGGCGGCGAACCGGGCGATCGGGTCGCGCGCCACCTCGTCCTTGCGCTCGCGGTCGGCGCGGTACAGGCTCTCGTCGTCCGACAGCGAGTGCGAGTAGGGGCGGATGGTGTGGGCGTGCACCAGGACCGGGCCGGGCTCGCGGCCGCGCAGCCGCGCGACGACGCGCGCCATGACCTCGTGCGAGGCGATCGGGTCGCAGCCGTCGACCTCCTCGATGGTCAGGCCGGCGACGCCGCTCATCGCCTTCGAGATGCTGCCCCCGGTGGTCTGCGCCTCGACCGGCACCGAGATGGCGTACTCGTTGTCGGTGATCATGAAGAGCACCGGCGCGCGGCGAAGGCAGGAGGCGTTGATCGCCTCCCAGAACTCGCCCTCGCTCGTCGACCCGTCGCCGCCCGAGACGTAGGCGATGGCATCGGAAGCCGGGTTCATCTGCCGATCGGCCTCGGCGCATCCCACCGCCTGCAGGAACTGGGTGCCGGTCGGGCTCGACTGCGACACGATCTGCAGCGGCCGGTGGCCCCAGTGGCTCGGCATCTGCCGGCCGCCCGAGGCGGGATCGTCGGCGCCGCCGACCGCCATCAGGAACATCTCCCTGGGGGTCACGCCGAGCCAGAGACACAGGGCGCGGTCGCGGTAGTACGGATAGAACCAGTCGTGCGCCGGCTTGAGGTGCATCGCGGCGGCGGTCAGGATCGCCTCGTGCCCGGCGCCGCTGATCTGGAAGTAGATCTTGTTCTGGCGCTTGAGGGCGATCTCCTTGTCGTCGATGCGGCGCGACAGGACCATGTTGCGGTAGATCGCCAGCAGCGTGTCGCGCCCGAGACCCCGCGTCTTGAGGTCCTTGAGGTCGAGCCCGGGCGCGTCCATCACCCGGACTCCGCCGCGCGCGGTCTTGCTCGCTCCCCGATCACCCGCCATCCGCCCATCCTCCCGGGATCGTCCGATTGCCGGCGCCCGCCGCCCGGTTTGCAGCCCCCGGCGGCCGGCTGCGGCCGCCTATGATAGCCGCCTGCGGCCCCGCGGCGCCAGCGTCCGGCGCGCCGGACGGCGGCCCGCCGGCTTCTTCGCGGGCGCCTTTGCCGGCCCTTTCGCGGCAACGGCGGCGCGCGCGGCGGCGGGGCGTGCGGCGGCGATCCGGGCGCCGGGAAGGGTGCGCGGGGTGACGCCGCGGGTGCCACCTGTCAGCGGCGGCACCGCCGGCACATGCGGCTCGCCGGGGATGGCGTACACGCCGCGGACGGCGTCCTCCGGCTCGGGCATCCGCTCGCGCCGGCTCGCCAGCGCCTCCTGCTCGGCGGCATCGATGGCGGCGGTGACGCGCGCCTCGGCCGCCTCGAGCAGTCGGGCGTTGGCCTCGCGGCGGGCGGCGGCCGGCCGGCGGCGGCCGTCGAGCGCCGGGCCGTCGGCGACAATCCAGGCCTCGAAGGTGCCGATCGGATCGCGCCGCCCCCAGTGGCGGAACTGGTCGGCGCCGAACAGGGCGCGCGCCTCGGCCTCGTCGTGGGTGGCGTGGCCGCCCATGCGGAAGGTGCGGGCGGTCAGGATGAACGGGCCGCCGCCGCGGCGGGCGGCGTCGACCATCAGGCGCGCCGCCGCCCAGGTGTCGAGGACGTTGTTGCCGTCGCACTCGGCGCCGCCGGCGGCGTAGGCGGTGCGCAGGTCTTCCATGCGTCCGGCGGAGTGCCGCGTCGTCGCGGTGCCGAGCGCCACCTGGTTGTGCTGCAGGACGATGATGATCGGCACCTTCATCACCGAGGCGAAGTTGAACCCCTCGTGGAAGGCCGCGGTCCGGCTGGCGCCGTCGCCGACGTAGGTCAGGCCGACGCGGTCCTCGCCGCGCTGGCGGATGGCGATGCCGAAGCCGGTGAACACCGGCACGAGGCAGGCCATGAACGAGTTCGGCGGGATGACGCCCTTCGCCGGGTCGCCGGTGTGCAGGTCGCGACCCCTGGTGATCTGGTCGGCGGTGCCGAGGTAGGCCTTGAGCATCTGCGCCACCGGCATTCCCATCTCGGAGCAGGCGCCGGCGTTGCGGATCATCGGGCCGACGAGATCACCGGGCCGCAGCGCGTGGGTCGTGCCGACGGTGACCGCCTCCTCGCCGGTGCCGAGCCAGGCCTTCGAGATCACCCCCTGACGCACCCAGCGCTTCAGGGTGATGTCGTGCAGGCGGAAGCGCAGCATCCCCTCGTACATCCCCAGCAGATCGGTGGGCCGCAGGCGGCCGATGAGGGTGCGGCGCCGCCGGTCGCGCGCCAGGGTGGCGCGGTACTCCGCCATCACGTCGGGCTCGGGGCGGAACTCGACGTACTCGGGCGGGTCGTAGGCGGGGAAGCGTTTCATGGGCGGCTGGGGCTCATCGGCGGGGGATCATCGGCGCGGCTCAGCGCCCGAGCAGCGCCTTCATCTCGCGCACGGCGCGCTCCATCCCGACGAGGGCGGCGCGGGCGACGATCGAATGGCCGATGTTGAGCTCTTCGATCTCGGGGATGGCGACGATGCGGCGCACGTTGCGGTAGTCGAGACCGTGACCGGCCAGCACCCGGATGCCGAGCTTGGCGGCGGCGCGCGCGGCGGCCGCCACCTTCTCGGCCTCGGCGCCCGCCTGGTCGTCGCGCCGTGACTCCGAGTACTTGGCGGTGTTGATCTCGATCATCCGGACCTCGAGCTTGGCGATGGCGCGGATCTGGTCGTAGTCGGGGTCGACGAAGATCGACACGGCGATGCCGGCCTCGCGCAGGTCGACCACCGTCTTGCGCACGAGGTTGTGGTTCAGCATGACGTCGAGGCCCCCCTCGGTCGTCAGCTCCTCGCGCCGTTCGGGGACGAGGGTGGCGTGGTCGGGCTTCACCGCCGAGGCCAGCGTGACCATGGCGGGACTGGCGGCCATCTCGAGGTTCAGGCGCGTCCTGACGCTGCGCCGCAGCACTTCGAGATCGCGGTCCTGGATATGCCGGCGGTCGCCGCGCAGGTGCACGGTGATGCCGTCGGCGCCCGCCAGCTCGGCGAGGAGGGCGGCGGCGACGGGGTCGGGCTCGTCCGCCTTGCGCGCCTCGCGCAGGGTGGCGATGTGATCGACGTTGACACCCAGCCTGACCGGATCGGGCATGCGGCTCTCCTCCGTTAGGTCCGTCCGAGGGCGGACTCGATCACCTTCTTCAGCCGGGTCGCCGCCGCTTCGATGGCGTCCCGGGGCTCGCCCTCGACCATGATCCGCGCCTTCGGCTCGGTGCCCGAGTAGCGCACCAGGACCCGGCCCTTTCCCTGCAGCCGCTGCTCCTCGGCGCTGATCGCCGGGCCGATCTCCGGGTGCGTCTCGAGGGGCGGTTTCTCGCGCACCGTCACGTTCACCAGCACTTGCGGACAGGGTCGGATCGTCGCGGCCCATGCCGCCAGGTCGAGCGGGCCGCGGCACAGGATATCCATCAGCATCAGCCCGGTCAGAAGACCGTCACCCGTGGTCGAGCGTTCGAGGAAGATGATATGCCCCGACTGCTCACCGCCGAGCACGAAGCCGCCGCGCAGCATCTCCTCGAGGACGTACTTGTCGCCGACGGGGGCGCGGAGCATCCCGACCCCCTCACCGGTGAGGGCGCGCTCGAGCCAGAGGTTGGTCATCACCGTGCCGACGACGGCGCCGCCGCGCAGCCGCCCCGCGCGCCGCAGATCGCGGGCCGCCAGGAACAGCACGTAATCGCCGTCGAGGACGCGGCCGGTGGCGTCGACCGGCAGGCAGCGGTCGGCGTCGCCGTCGAACGCCAGGCCGAGCCGCGCGCCGCGCCGGACCACCTCTTCGGCGAGGCGATCGGGGTGGAGCGCGCCGCACCCCTCGTTGATGTTGCGGCCGTCGGGGTGGTCGTTGAGGACCGTGACCTCGGCCCCGAGATCGCGGAACAGGCGCGGGGCGAGATCCGATGCGGCGCCGTGGGCGCAGTCGAGCACGACGGAGAACCCGGCGAAGGAGGTGGCGCGCGGCAGCGACGCCTTGAGCCAGTCGAGGTAGCAGGTCCGCAGCGCCTCGGGCGAGGCTGGCGCGGGGCCGGCGACGTCGTCGTCGGCCGCGGCGCGGGAAGCCGCCGCGTCGGCCGCGCTCCCCGCGGGCATCGGCCGGTCGCCCAGCACCAGCGCCTCGAGATCGGCCTCGAGCGAATCCGGCAGCTTGAAGCCGCGCCGCGAGAAAATCTTGATGCCGTTGTCGCGGAACGGATTGTGGGAGGCCGACACGACGATGCCGGCATCGTAGCCGAGCGCGCGCGTGACGCAGGCGACGGCCGGGGTGGTCAGAACCCCGCCGCGGTCGGCGCGCGCCCCGGTGGCCTCGATACCGCGCACCAGGGCCGCCTCGATCGCCGGGCCCGATTCGCGCGTGTCACGGCCGATGATGAGACGCATGGCCCGACCCCGGGCCGGCAGGATGCGCACCAGCGCCTCGCCGATGCGGGCGACGGTGACCGGGTCGAGCGGGTGCTCGCCGGCGGTGCCGCGCACACCGTCGGTGCCGAACAGACGCTTGCGTGCGCCGGCGGGTCCGCTCACCGGGCCGCCTTGCGGTGCGGCGCGGTGTCGCGCGGCGAGCGGCCGGCGGGGCCGGCGGGGGCCGCCGGTGGTTCGGTGACCGGGCCGATGCTGACATGCACGCGCACCGGCTCGGTCGGCTCGACGATGCGGATGTGATTGCCCGGCGGCGCCTCGGCCATCGGGCGCGTGGCGAACTCGAGGTCGGCGGTCTCGCCTTCGAGGAAGATGGTCCCGGCGAGGGCGCGCGTCACCTGCGCCACCTCGCTCGACGGACCCTCGATGGTGGCGACCGAGGGGGTCACGACATAGCCGGTCTTGTCGTATCCCTTCGGGGGATGACCGGAGAACTCGGCGACGATCGGCACCTGGCGCCGGGCGCGGCGCTCGAGGCGCACCGGCACGGCGGCGGGGGAGATCCGCACCACCTCGACACCGGCCGGCACGCGCAGCATCGCGCCGGTCATCGGCACGCGCTGCTCGCCCATCGGCGAGCGCGCCAGGTCGATCGAAGCCGACAGGCGATCCTCGGCGAGGTTGCGCAGGATCGGGTCGGGGGCGCGCAGCCGCACCGTGACCGTGTCGAGGATCCGCCCCGACAGCTCCATCGACGCCGGCAGGTTGACGTAGTCGACCGGCACCAGGATGTCGCGGACGCTGGTGTCCTCGGCGCGCACCACCGCCCACCAGACGATGGCGATCAGCAGCGCGAAGATCTTGAGCTTCATGTTGGCCCGCAGGCTGTCGAGAAACATGTATCCCTCAGGCCGCGGCCGGGCGGCCCGACGCCCCGGTCCCGGATGCGGCGGCGCCGGTCGCGTCGGCGCCGCCATCGGCGCGGCGCGCGCGGTGGCCGTTCACCGCCAGGTGGCGGCGCAGGAAGGCGCGCAGCGAGGCGGTGTCGTGCGGGTCCCCGAGAACCCCTTCGAAGGCGGTGCGCACCTCGCCGCGCTCCTCGGAGACCACGATGGCGACGCTGTCGTACTCCTCGGTCAGGCCGATGGCCGCCCGGTGCCGCGATCCGTACTGCCGCGACAGCTGCGGGTCGGTGGTGACCGGCAGGAAGCACGAGGCGGCGCGCACCCGGCCCTCGCCGATCACGACGGCGCCGTCGTGCAGCGGCGCGCCCGGCGTGTAGATGTTGAGCAGGAGATCGCAACTGATGGTGGCGTCGAGCGGGGTGCCGGTTTCGACCGCGTCCTTGAGCGCCTGCTCGCGCTCGATGACGATGATCGCCCCGCTGCGCCGCGCGGCCAGCGTGAACGCCGCCGCCAGGATCTCCTCGATCATCGGGTCGGTCATGCCGTGCGCGCCGATGCCGAGGATCGAGGTGCGGCCGAGGCGGGCGAGCGCCCTGCGGATGGCGTTCTGGAACAGCACGATGACCGCGAACGGGGCATAAAAGAGGATATGCCCCAGGACCTGGTGAAAGGTGGCGAGCCGCAGCGGCTTGTCGGGACCGGTCGTCCAGTAGGCGACGATGACCACCAGCACGCCGACGAGCGCCTGCAGCGCCCGCGTGCCGCGGATCAGCAGGCCGACCTGGTAGACCAGGACCGCCATCAGGATGATGTCGAGGGCGTCCCGCCAGCCGAATGTGAATGGGCCTGCGAGTGGGAAAAGGTTTTCGATCATCGGGTCCCGAAAGGGCCGCGCAGCACCGCGTCGCACAGGCGCGCCGCGCGCACGGCCGCGCGCACGTCGTGGGCCCGGATGATATCAGCCCCTCCCGCCAGGGCCAATGCCTCGGCGGCGAGACTGGCCTCGAGTCGATCGGCGGGTGCCATCGCGTCGGCGCCGCCGAGGAACGACTTGCGCCATACGCCGGCCAGGATCGGGCGGCCGAGGCTGGCGAAGACCGCCAGCCGGCGCAGCAGCGCCACGTTGTGGCGCCGTTTCTTGCCGAAACCGAACCCCGGGTCGACGACCAGGCGGGCGGGATCGACGCCGGCGGCGACGGCGCGTTCTGCCGCGGCGCGCAGGAAGGCGGCGACCTCGGGAAACAGCAGGCGGTAAAGCGGCGCGCGCTGCATGGTGGCCGGCCGGCCGCGCAGGTGCTGCAACACGACCGGAAGCCGGTACTCGGCGGCCACCGCCGGCATCGCCGGGTCGAAGGTCATGGCCGAGATGTCGTTGATGAGGTCGGCCCCGACGGCGGCGGCGCGTCGCGCCACCTCGGCCTTGGTGGTGTCGATGGAGATCAGCGGACCGCCGCCCGGCAGCCGGCGCCGGGCCGGGGCGAGCGCCTCGAGGACCGGCATGACCCGGTCGATCTCCTCCGCCAGCCCCACCGGTCGCGCGCCGGGGCGGGTCGATTCGCCGCCGATGTCGATGAGGTCGGCGCCCTCCTCGGCCATGCGCAGGGCCCGACGGACGGCGGCCCGCGGCGCCGCATGGCGGCCGCCGTCGGAGAACGAGTCGGGGGTGACGTTCAGAATCCCCATCACGAGGGTGCGGCCGGACGGGGCGAGCCGGCCGTCGCGCAGCCGCAGCGGCGGCCGCGGGCCGAAGGCGGCGGCGATGGCGGCGGCGACCTCGGCGGCAACAGCGTCGGGCATGCGCCCGCCGATGCCGACGAGCCGGGTGAAGGCCGCCGTTGTCCCCGCGAGAACGAGCGCCGAGCCCGGGGCCGGGGCGCCGAGGCGCGCCAGCGCCGGTTCGTGGCGGCGCTGCGGCGACGGGGCGCTCGAACCACCCGCCCGGCGCATGGCAGTCGCCAGGCTCACCGCCGCGGCGCGGCTCAGCCCCTCGAGGCGGACCCACAGAGAGGCGTCGCGCGGCAGGCCCACGTCGGCGGCGGAATCGCCGCGCGTGCTGCGGCGCGGGCGCGCGGCCGGCGCCAGGCCGAGATCGAGGCGGTCCCCCGCCGCCGCCGGCAGGGCGGCTCCGAGGACGAGCACGTTGTGGGCCATTGAGTTACGAAGGCTGCTTGATGGGGTCGACGCTGATCGACGCCCCCGGCCGTTCGGCGCGCGCGATCTCGGCCGCGGGGCGCGCCGTCGCGGCGGGCTCGGGGAGCGTGGGGGCGGCGGCCTGGCGCTTGCGCGCCGTGAGCGAGGCGACCTCGCCGCCCTTGACCAGGCTGGCGACCTCCTCGCCGTCGAGAACCTCGAACTCGAGCAGCGCCTCGGCGATGCGGACGAGCGCGTCGCGGTGTTCCTGGACGACCTTCTCGGCGCGTTCGTACGCCTCGCGGGCGAGCCGCTTGAGCTCGTCGTCGATCAGGACCGCCGTGTCCTCGCTGTAGTCCTTGTGCTGGGCGATCTCGCGGCCGAGGAAAATCTGCTCTTCCTTCTTCCCAAATGTAAGCGGGCCCAGGCGGTCGCTCATGCCCCATTCGCAGACCATCTTGCGCACCATCTCGGTCGCCCGGTTGAGGTCGTCGCCGGCGCCGGTGCTCAACACGTTCATGAACATCTTCTCGGAGACCCGGCCGCCCATCATGACCGACAGCATGCTCTCGAGATATTCGCGGGTGTAGTTGTGGCGGTCGTCGATCGGCAATTGCTGGGTGACGCCGAGCGCCATGCCACGCGGGATGATCGTGACCTTGTGGATCGGGTCGGCGTGCGGCATGAAGAAGGCCACCAGGGCGTGTCCGGCCTCGTGATAGGCGGTCAGCCGCTTCTCCTCTTCGGAGATGATGAGCGAACGGCGCTCGGTCCCCATGAGCACCTTGTCCTTGGCGCTCTCGAAGTCGTCCTGGAACACCACCTTCTTGTTG
>Ga0210377_10002593_pt1 | contig 15766 bp, 19 predicted proteins | sample PLM4_65_b1redo_FD_155480 | JGI IMG/M metagenome (GOLD analysis project Ga0210377, IMG submission 155480) | Groundwater sediment microbial communities from an aquifer in East River, Colorado, USA - PLM4_65_b1 redo | ecosystem: Environmental > Terrestrial > Soil > Riparian zone | place: USA: East... | reverse complement strand
TGCACGTTGGCGTACAGCGGGACGGCGATGGCGGCCAGGATGCCGATGATCGCCACGACGATGAGGAGCTCGATCAGCGTGAAGCCGCGCTGACTGCGGAGCGAAATCTTGCGAACGTTTCTCAGTCGGATCATGTCAACCCTCCTAGGGCGGTGAGCCCACAGAGGTGCACGGAGGGTGCCACGGTCGTCGACCGCGTCGAATTACACAGTTACCTCGCTCGCGGCACGAACCGGGTGACATTCCAAACCACGGACATGACCAATAACGTCGTCGGTCACGGGAGGCGTTTTCGCGTAACCCATTTCCGGGGGGCGGTCGAGGGTGGTCGTGGTCGAGGTCGGCCAGGTGGGCAGCAAAAAGGCCATGGCGGGGGAGTACCGCATCCCCCGCCATGGCCGGAGTCCCGAGTCGAACTTACGGGCAGGTGCTGCCGCCGCTCGAGTCCGCGCCGGTGCTGTCACCGCTACCGCAGAGCATGAACGTGCCGGCCACGGTCTGCGAGTACTTGTACGAGGTGCCCGAGCCCGTCCAGCCGGCCGGCAACGTGGGCAAGCTGTTCAGGAACGGACCGCCGATCTGGTTCTGCGCGTTGGTCTGTTGCGTGAGGAGCACGGTCGGCAGCGCGCCGTTCGCGGCCGCGGTCGACACCGGGCAGGTCGTGGTCACCGCGGCGTTGTCCGGCAGACCACCGCAATGCGCCGAGTAGATGCTGACGGCCGAGGCGATGGCCCGTGTATCGGCCTGCGCCTTGGCGATGCGCGCGCGCTGCTGCACGTTGGCGTACAGCGGGACGGCGATGGCGGCCAGGATGCCGATGATCGCCACGACGATGAGGAGCTCGATCAGCGTGAAGCCGCGCTGACTGCGGAGCGAAATCTTGCGAACGTTTCTCAGTCCGATCATATCAACCCTCCTTGGGCCGTTGGACCTCGGAAGGTGCACGGGCGGTGCCATGGCTATCTCTCGTGTCGAATCACACAGTTACATCGGCAGCGCGGCCGCCGGCCGAATGAGAATCATCCGGCGCGGGCGGGCGTGGTGGTGAGTTCCTCAGCGGTAAGCGCCGGGCGGGGGCGTGACGGTCTTCCAGAACTCCGGGTCGTGGCCCGGAAAGATGCGGGCGCCGAGCAGGCGGGCGAGCGTGGTGATGCGCTTGATCGAGTGCAGCGCCAGCGTGGGATTCCACACGACGCCCGGGACGCGCTGGCGCTGGGCGTGCTCCAGCCAGTAGCACGCGTCGCCGGTGAGGATCACCGGGCCCGTCCGCGGCAGCTGCACGAGCAGCGACTGATGCCCGGGCGTGTGGCCGTCGGTGCGGAGCACGGTCAGTCCCGGGGCCAGCTCGGTATCGCCGTCGAGGAGCCGCCAGCGATAGCCCGGCAGGTCGAAGTTCTTGCGGTAGTAGAACGGCTCGAAGAACGAGGCCGGGTAGTGGGCGTAGGCGTACTCGTCCTTTTGCACGACCAGCTCGGACTTCGGGAACAGGTGGGCGCCGCCGGCGTGGTCGTAGTGCAGGTGCGAGAGGACCACCATGCCGATGTCGTCGGTCTCCAGACCGAGCGTGTCGAGCCGGTGGACGAGCAGGTCCTCCTCGGTGAAGCGCGCGAAGGGATCGTTGCGCATGAGCCCCGGCACCGCCCGCGGCGATACGCCGGTGTCGAACAGGACGACCCCGTCGCTGGTCTTGATGAGCCAGCAGGCGATCGGAATCTGCACGCGGGCTTCCGAGTACTCGCCGTAGAACAGCAGCGACCGCTCGGCGCCGATGAACCCGTTCTGCAGCGCGTAGAGGGCCTCGACCGCCATGGTGATGCGATTCTACCTCACCACGCGTGGCGGGCGACGCCGGTGATCATGACGAAGATGACGATCTGCACCACCCAGCCCATGACGCAGACCCCGATCGCGCGGCCGGTGGACCGATAGTCGAGCGCCTGCCGCACGGCGACGACCACGGCCACGAGCGTCCACACCGCGCTGACCACGATCACGATGGAGCCGACGACGGGCACGATCCCGGCCACTCTCAAGATCCCGGGCGAGGTCGCGAAGCCGAGCGTCCGCAGCAGCTCGCCGATGTCGGCCTTCGTGTCGGGCTCGGGCAGCCAGCGCGTGCCGATGAAGTAGGTCAACCCGGCCCAGACGGCCCAGCCGAGCAGGCCGGCGATCGTGCCGACGACGAGCCCGCGGATCCCTGCCCCCCCGCCGATGCCGCCAGCGACGGCGGACAGGACCACGACACCCATAGCCTGCGGCGTGGCCGATCGGTCGGCCTCGATTTCCTCGTACACTCGTACGTCGAGCTTCGCGGCCCCGACCATCCGTTCGACGAACGTCATCCGTCCTCCCCGCGTGCCGGAGTGTGGGCCGCCCGCGGCCGGCGGCGGCGTGCCGGCGGTATCCTACCCGGAACGGCGGCGCAACGGTTGGAGTAGAATCGCGACAAATCTCGCCGAGGCGGGTGCCATGGATTTCGCGCTGACCGAGCAGCACGAGCTGATCCGCAAAGAGGTCTCGTCGCTCGCCCGCTCCTTCCCGCCGGAGTACTGGCTGGAGAAGGACGGCAAGGCCGAGTACCCCTGGGAGTTCGTGAAGGCCTTCGCGCAGGCCGGCTGGCTGGGCGTGATCATCCCCGAGGAGTACGGCGGCTCGGGCCTCGGCGTCACCGAGGCCGCGCTCATGCTGCACGACATCGCCGCCTCCGGCGCCGGCACCAGCGGCTGCTCGCCCATCCACTTCTACTGCTTCCCGCCGATGCCGGTCATGAAGCACGGCACCGAGGCGCTCAAGCGCAAGTACCTGCCGCGCATCGCCACCGGCGAGATCGTGATGTCGTTCGGCGTGACCGAGCCCAACGCCGGCACCGACACCTCGCGCATCCAGACCCGCGCCGAGCTGACGGGCGATCGCTTCGTCGTCAACGGCCGCAAGGTCTGGAACACCAACGCCCAGAACGCCACGCACACCCTGCTGCTGGCGCGCACGGCGCCGCGCGATCCCGCCAAGCCGTTCAAGGGGTTGACGCTGTTCTTCACGGAGTTCGATCGCGCCCGGATCACCGTGCGGGTGATCGAGAAGCTCGGCCGGGCGGCGGTGGACTCCAACGAGATCTTCATCGACGGCCTCGAGGTGCCGGTGGAGAACGTGGTGGGCGAGGTCGGGCAGGGCTTCTACCACTTGCTGGATTCGCTCAATCCGGAGCGCATCTTCACGGGCATCGAGGCGGTGGGCATCGGCCGGGCCGCGCTCGCCCGCGCGGTGGACTACGCCAAGGAGCGCATCGTCTTCGACCGGCCGATCGGCCAGAACCAGGCGATCGCGCACCCGCTGGCGATGGCCTGGGCCAAGCTGGAGACCGCCGAGCTGATGTGCCTCAAGGCCGCCTGGCTCTTCGACCACGGGCAACCGTGTGGCGCCGAGTCCAACGCCGCCAAGCTGCTGGCGGCCGACGCCGGCTTCGAGGCCTGCGACGCCGCGCTGCAGACCCACGGCGGCTACGGCTACGCCAAGGAATTCCACGTCGAGCGGCTGTGGCGGGAGGTGCGGCTGTACAAGATCGCTCCGGTCTCGCAGCAGATGGCGCTGAACTACCTCAGCGAGCACGTGCTGGGGCTGCCGAAGAGCTACTGATTCGCCACCCGGGCAAGGGGAGAGACCGATGAAGATCCGCGTGGCGTGGAAGATGGCGCTGGCGATCCTGCTGGGCGCGGTCGTGGCGTGGGCGGCACCGGCGCTCAGTGGTCGAGCCGAGGCGGCCGACGACAGTCCCGTGGCCGGCCTCAAGGACGCCCGGATCGCGTTCGACGTCACGGCCGGCGAGCCGGGGCGCTTGCTGAATACCCTCAATACGATCGACGAGACGCGCGAGGGGCTGGCCAGGCAGGGCGTCACGCCCCACTTCGTGCTGGCGTTCCGCGGCCCCGCCACGCTCCTCACCCAGACCGATCTCTCCCGCCTCAAGCCCGAGGACCGCGAGACCGCAGCGAAAATCGCCGTCAAGCTCAAGCAGCTGCGTGGCGCCGCCGGGATCGAGCGACTGGATCAGTGCAGCATCGCCATGCGCGGCCAGAAAGTGGACAAGGCCCACGTCCACCCCGACGTGACAATCGTCGAGAACGGCTGGATCACGCTGGTCGGCTACCAGGCCAAGGGCTACGCTTACATCGCGCCCTGACCTCTGGGGCAGGTGTCCGGGCTCGCTCCTAGTGCATGCGACTATCGTCGTAGCCGGCTGAGCCCTTGATGCGCTCGTCGCTGCCGGGGATGTAGCGCTTCTCCAGCTCCTGGAAGTGGCTGACGCGCGCCATCACGTGATGGCTCTCGGTCGGGTGGCCGACCTTGGTCTTCTCCAGCCGCCACTGGGCCTGCTCCTGGTCCTTCACGAGCTCCTCCATCGCGTTCCACACGGCGTACATGCCGGCGTGGGCGGCGAAGAGGGTGATGAAGATGAAGCGGTAGCCGAGCTCGCCCAGCTCCGCGAACGTGAACGGGTTCGGGTCCTTGTGCCACTTGAAGGACGACGAGTAGTTGAAGGCCAGGCGCAGGTTCGGGTGCGACTGCCGCATGGCCTTGGCGAAGGCGATGGCCGGCTCGCGGTCCGCGCTCGACAGCTCCGGCCACACCAGGTCCACGCCGGCGTCGGCGTAGGCGCGGCCGCGGCGGATCGCCTCCTCGAGGCTGCCGCCCACCGCGCCGTAGGCGTCGGTGCGGGCGATGATGACGAAGTCCGGGTTCAGCCGGTCGCGGGTGTCGACCGCGGCGCGGTACTTCCCGACGGCCTGGTCGAGCGGAATGATCGTCTTGCCGGCGATGTGGCCGCACCGCTTGGGGAAGACCTGGTCCTCGATGTGGATGCCGGCCACGCCGCTGCGCACGTACTCCTGCACCGTGCGGATGGTCGACAGCGCGTTGCCGTAGCCGTCGTCGGCGTCGGCGATGACCGGGATCTCGACGGCGCTGGCGACCATGGCACCGATGCGGGCCACCTCGGTCTGGGTCAGGAAGCCCATGTCGGGCCACCCGTTGGCCATGGCCATCGAATAGCCGCTGAGGTAGATGGACTTCATGCCCACCCGCTCGGCGATTTGCGCGTCGAGCGGCGAGTAGACGCCGCCCGTGAACAGATAAGGCTCGGTGCGGAGCAGCTCGCGAAACGTCCGGCCCGGGTTGTCCGACATACCCTTCTCCTCGTCTCGATCGCTCAGAGCAGGTCGAACGGCCGGCCGGGCCGCACGGTGGTCGACTCCAGCAGCGCCCCGGCGCAGGCCGGGCAATAGGTCGCCGACTCCAGCGAGATCGCGCACGACGGGCAGCAGGAGGCGCCGCACTCCAGACACCCGAAGCTGTGAAAGGCGTTACGTATCTCGGTACCGCAGCCACACTGACCTGGCATTGCGTCGTCCTCCTTGACGTTGAACAACGCCGACTGAACTTGCAGTCAGTGTGCCGTCGCGCGCCGGAGGCGACAATCTCAATGTTTCTATCGGGGTGATAGAATTTCTCGATCAGAAATATCTTTCAGCTCGGGCATAATGGGACCCGATCGCGGTCGGACCACGTATAAGGGAGATGGATCAGTGGAGATCGCCCAGGTCGAGGCCTTCCTGGCCGTCGGCACCTTCGGCGGCTTTCGCCGCGCGGCCGACGCCCTGCGGGTCAGCCAGCCGGCCATCAGCGCGCGCATCAAGACGCTGGAAGCCTCGCTGGGGGTGAGGCTGTTCGAGCGCGGCCGGGCCGGGCCGGCGTTGTCGCCGGCCGGGCGCGCGCTGCGCCCGCACGCCGAGCAGCTGCTGCACGCGCTCGCCCTGGCCCGCCAGGCCGTGCACGACCTGCGGCCGGCCACCGGTGGCGCCATCACCATCGCCGCCGCGCTGTCGATCTGCACCTATTTGCTGCCCGACGTCCTCAAGCGCTTCCAGGCCGCCCATCCCAAGACGCTCATCACCGTGCGCTCGGGCCATTCGAAGGAAGTGCTGGCGATGGTGCTGGCCGGCGACGCCGAGCTGGGCCTGGCCCGCTCGCTCCATCATCCCGAGGTCGAGACCGTGAGCCTGCGCGATGATCCGCTCGTGCTCGTCTCGGCGCCGGGCGGGGCCATGGCCCGCGCCGGCCGCGCACGGCTGGAGGAGGTCGCGGCCCAGCCGCTGATTCTCTTCGACCGCGGCTCGAGCGACTGGACGCTCTCCCAGGGGCTCTTCCGGCGCGCCGGGCTCGTCCCCAACGTGGTGCTGGAGGTGGAGTCGATCGAGGCCGCCAAGCGGATGGTCGAGCGCGGCATCGGCCTGGCGTTCCTGCCGCAGCTGGCCGTGGGGCGCGAGATCCGCCGGCGCCGGCTGCTCGCCATTCACGTGCGCGACGCCGAGCCGCTGAGCCGCAGCCTCGACGTCATCCATCCGCGCCAGCGTCCGCTCGGCACCGAGGCCCAGGCACTGCTCAAGGCGCTGCGGGCCGCCGTCGACGAGACGGATCCCGCGCCGCGTTCGCGAAAGCGCGCGCGCCGGCGCTAGGCTAGCGAGCGTTCGCGGGCGTGGGGGAGCCATTTCGGGGCCCCCCCCGAGGTGGAACGGCCGCCGCCACCAAGCCCGCGGCGGCGGCCAGCGCCAGGCCGAGCGCGATGCCAGCCAGGACGTCCGAGGGCCAGTGCGCGCGCAGGATCACGCGCGCCATGCCGACCAGCACGATCATCACGACCGCCAGCACGCGCACCCACGCGCAGGCGCGCCGTGGCAGCGAGCCGGCCAGAAACATGACGGCGCCGAAGAATGCCGCCGATGCCGTGGAGTGACCGCTCGGAAAGCTCAGCGAGACATCCTCCGGACGTGTGCGGCCGACCAGGTGCTTGAGGACCCACTCCAGCAGCGGCGCGATCGCCATCACCGCCACCCACAGCCACCAGCGCTCGCGCGCCCGGCGGAAGACGACGAAGAGCAGCAGCGTGCCGGGGACCAGCACCCGCCAGTCGCCCGCGCGGTTGACGATCCGCATGGCGGCCACCATCCATGGCGTGGCCAGCGCCAGCAGCGCGTCGCGCACGGCGGCGTCGGCGGGGAAGGCGCCCAGCACCACGACGGCGGCGGTGAGGGCCACGAAGCAGGCGCCGGCCACCGTGAGCACGCCACGCGGATGGAGCACGGAGGCGGTCGTCATTCCGAGGAGGCGTCCTCGCGCCGGGTCAGGATGGCGACCACGATGACGACGATGGCCCCGGCCAGGAGCGTCAGGCCGGCGAAGACGAGCGCGGTGCTGAGCGGGGACCAGCCCTCGCTGCGGAGGCCCCCGGGGTGGTCGGCCCACGCCGGCGCGGCGGTCAGCGCAACGGCGAGGGCGGCGGCGATCCGCGCACGTGTTGGCGTCGACGGAGCTCCTCCCGGCATCGTCAGGGCGCCGTCTTGTCGATCGCGGTGATCGCCAGGTTGGGTGGTGTGCCCCGCAGCGTGAATCGTACCGCGTCTCCCGGTTTCACCGACTCCAGAATCTTCCGCGATCCGGTGCGAAACCCCATGGTCATCGGCGGCATGTAGCCGGCGATCTCGCCGTGCGTGATGACGAGGATGCCGACATCGGCCAGCCCGGCCCGCACGACGCCGGTGCCCTGGAACTCGCGCTCGCCGCCCGCGGTGGCCGCCACCGCGCGCGACGTCTCCAGCTCGCGCGCCAGTCGCCGCGCCTGCTGTCCCCACCAGAGATAGCCGGTGCCCACGCCGATCATCAGCGCCAGGTCGACGAGGACGACGACCCGCCAGAGGCGCATCAGTGCACGTGCTCCGCCGGCGGCGGCGGCGCCGTCTTCTCCTCGTTGAGCCGCTGCACCTCCGCCAGCAGGAGGTTGGGATCGCGCCGGGCATCGCCGGCGGCGGCGACGATCGCGCGCAGATAGCCCTGGCGGTCGATGAGGAACTCGGCGTGGGGCGCGGGCGAGAACAGCCCGTAGGTGTCGACGATCTCCGGCGCGCCGTCGGTGACGACGGGATAGAAGATCGGCGGCCAGCCGGCCAGGCGGCGGATGGCGTCGGGCGCGGCGTCGGCGGGCACCGCGATGATCTCGACCTCGAGCGTGCCGAGCAGGCCGTAGGCCTCGGCCAGCTCCACCAGGCGCGCCCGGGAGGCGGGCAGGGTGTAGAGCACGAGCAGCACGACCCGGCGCCCGCGATAGTCCCTGAGCGAGCGCGAAAACTCCGGGCCCACGGTGAAGCCGAAGTCGGGCGCGACCAGCCACGGCCGCTCGGGATCGACGGCGGGGCCCAGCAGGCGCGCGGCGTCGGCGGCGGCCAGCGCGCGCAGGTAGTTCACCAGATGCCAGCGGGCGTCGGCGTCGAGGCGATCGGCGAAGGCCGGCATCGGCGGCCGGCCGTGACTGATCCACCAGAAGATGTCGCCCGCCGTGTGCAGGGCGACGTGATGGGCGCGCAGGTCGGGCGGTCGCCGCTGCAGCGTGGCGGCGGCCGGCCCGTCCCCGGCGGCGCGTCGCCCGTGGCAGACCGCGCAGTGCTCGGCGAAGAGCGCCTTGCCCTCGGCGATGGACGACGCCTGATAGGCGACGCCGGGCCGCTGAAACGTCGTCGGGTACGCGTCGCTGACGAGCGGCGGCACCGCGATGGCGACGCCGGCCACCAGCACGACGGCCCCGCCGGCCAGCACGGGCAGGCGAAGACGCCGCAAGGCCAGCGAGGCGAGCAGCGCCACGATGCCCAGGACCGCGACCTGGCTGCCGACGATCACCTGGGCCCGGAAGTCCGGCGCCGCCACGAGGTTGTCGAGCGTCAGCCGGAAGCTCAGCGGCCACGTCGGCTGCTCGTGACGCGCCGGCGGCGTCACCGTCATCGCGGCGACGACCGCGAGGACGAACAGCGCCAGCGCCGCCTCGGAGGCGACGAAGCGGCTCAGGCGGCGCATGGCCGGCCGGCCCACGGTGGCGGCGTCGCCCGCGAGGGTCGGGATCAGGCGGCGGCTGAGCGCGGCCAGCACGAGCATCGCGGCGAAGGCGAGCAGCTTGACGAGGAGCAATCGTCCGTGCCGCGTGCCGAGCAGTCCGGCGACGCTGCCGACCTGCACCCACGTGCTCCAGACCCCGGAGAGGACCAGCGCGCTCACCAGCGCCAGCGCCGTGCGCGAGAATCGGCGCGCGGCCAGCACCGCGTAGGGCCGCGCGTCGGCGCCGGCGGCGCGGCCGGCGAGCCACAGCAGCAGCGCCAGCGCCGGCAGGCCGCCGATCCACACGCCGGCGGCAGCCAGATGAACGACGTCGCCCGCGATGGCGGCGGCCGTCCCCGGCTCGACCGCGGCGGCGTGGCTCGCGCCGGCGACGAGCCCGAGCGCGAGCGTGCCGAGCAGGGCGATCTGGCCGCGCGCCGCGCGCCAGTCGGCGCGATCGCGGATCTCCGCGCGGATCGCGAGGAAGGCGCCGAGCAGGATCAGCAGGCCCCCGCGGACGAGCCAGACGATGCCGCCTTGCGTCTGCGTGAGCAGGCGCGAGAGCGCCGCGGGCTCGAGCGCCGCGTGGGCGCGCGACTCGAGCACGGCCGTCTGGACGGCGACGGCGACGAGCGCGGTGAGGAGCGCGACGAGGACGAATGCGCCGCAGGCGGCGAGGATCCACGATTCCCAGCGGCGCGCCGTCGGCCGGTCCGTCGGCCCGGCCAGCAACAGCAGGGCGGCGCCGCCCACCAGGAAGACCGACGACGCCAGGTGAAGCCAGCGGGCGAGCAGCCCGACTACTTCCCCCACTCGAAGCTCACTTCCGCGCCGCGCGCGAACCGGGCCGCGGCCGCCGGCATCAGGCGCAGCGCCGGCTTGCCGATGGCGACCGTGATCTTCGTCGTTGCGGCGGGCAGGGTGACGTCGGCGCCATAGTGGAAGCCCTTGCCGCCGAGCATCGGGCTCAGCCGCACCACGCGCGGCGCAGCACCCCCGGCGTGGATCGTCGCCGTGACCGGCAGATAGGGCACCGGCTCGCCGAGCGTCGCGTCGCTCACGAACACCATGAGGTGCGCGGCCGGCTTGCTCGCCCCGCCGCCGTGCTGGTGGTCGTGTCCCTGGCCCCCGCCGCCGGGCCCGGCGTAAGCGAGGCGCACGCGGTAGTCGCCCGCCACGCGCTCCCGCTCGGCGGCTCCCTCGGCGTGGTCGTGGGCGTGGTCGCCGCCGGTCAGGCCGCGGATGTAGGCGACCAGGTCGATCGTCTCGGCCAGCGTGAGGCTGTCGCGGAAGTCGGGCATGATCGACAGCCCGTCGGCGCCGGTGTGGCCGGGGCCGGTCACGATCACCGCGTTGGGGTTGATGATCGACTCCGCGAAATACTCGGCCGGGTGATGATCGCCCATCCCCGCCAGCGCCGGGCCGCGACGCGTGGGATCCGGCGTGACCGCCGGAAACGACTCGCCCTTCACCTCGTGGCACTGGTAGCACTCGAGCTTGGCGAAGGCTTCGCGGCCCTTCCGGGCATCGCCGTCGGGCCAGGAAAACCGCCAGCCGGGCGGCACCCCGCCGCCGCGATGCAGCTCCTCCATGCCGATTCGCACGCCGCCTTTCGCGCCCGCGGCCGGCTTGGCCGGTGTCGCGCCCGGGGCTCCGTGATCGCGGCTATGCTGGGCGAAGGCCGTCGCGCCCGCGAGGACCACGATGCCCAGCGCGCTGACGTGCAACAGCAACTTCCTCATCGACGTCCCTCCTCAGCGGGGCTGCGGCCGCCCTCTCCGACGGAGCGTAGCAAGATCCGCCGGCGCCCGCCCGCTCTCGGTTCCTGGAACCGTCCTTGAGTGCCAGCGATTGAAGGGATACAGTGACGTCCGTGCGCCGCCTGTCCGTGTCGATCATTGCCGGACTGCTGATCCTGGGCGGCGCGCTGCTGCCCGGTTCGGCCGCGGCCCACTCCGGCCGCGCGATTGTCGCCGCCGCACTGCCCAGCGCCCAGTTGCCCGAGCTCCCGGTCGTGCCGCCGGTGCTGCGCGCCCAGTCAGCGGCCGCAGAGATCCCGTGGCTGCTGGTCGGTCTGGCGGGCGGGCTGCTCCTCGGCGCGCTGCGACCGCAGCCGCGCCGCACGCTCGTGGTGGCGCTGATTCTACTGCTCGGCGTCCTCGCCGTGGAGCAGGGCGTCCACTCCGTGCATCACCTCGGCGGGCATGAGGCCGCCGCCTGCGTCGTGGCGGCCTCGGCCAATCATCTGACGGCGGCGCTGGACGACGGCACCCCGGCGTTGCCGGCGCCGGTCAGCGTGTCGCGCTCGCCAGTCGAACACCCCGCCTCCGGTCCGCTCAGCCTCCGCCTCGGTCCCGATCCCGCTCGAGCGCCGCCCGTCCCGATCGCGTAGCGCGCGTTTCCGTTCGCGCTTCTCATCACGCGATCCTGGAGGTGGGTGAACATGCGCCGTCTCGTCTCTCTCGCACTGTCGCTGCTCGTGCTGACGCTCGTGACGTCGCCGGCCGGTGCCCATGGCCTGGCCGGCAAGCGATTCTTTCCATCCACGCTCGCCATCGAGGATCCGTTCGTCTCCGACGAGCTGACGCTGCCCAACGTCTTGCACATCAAGCGCCCGGCGTCGGGCGACGAGCCGGCCACGCGGGAGACGGAGATCTCCGGCGAGCTGTCCAAGCGCATCACGCGCTTCTTCGGCATCTCGATCGAGGGCGAGCTTGCCCATCTCGATCCTGACGGGGCGCCGAGCAAGACGGGCTTCGGCAATCTCGAGATCGGCCTGAAGTGGCAGGCCTTCACCAGCGCGGAGCACGAGGCGCTGGTCTCGCTCGGCCTCGGCTGGGAGGTCGGCGGCACCGGGCGCAAGGCGACGGAGGCGGAGTCCTTCGACGTCGTGACGCCGTCAGTCTTCTTCGGCAAGGGCTTCGGCGACCTGCCCGACTCGCTGTGGATCCTCAAGCCGCTGGCGCTGACGGGCTCCGCCGGCGTGGCGATCCCCACGCGGAGCCGCACGCGCACGGTGACCGTGGAGGGCGACGAGGTCGAGGAGGAGATCGAGCGCCATCCGCACGTGCTGCAGTGGGGCTTCGCGCTCCAGTACAGCCTGCCGTACCTCACCTCGTTCGTGCGCGACGTGGGCTTGCCGTCGTTCTTTCGCCGGCTCATTCCGCTGGTGGAGGTCGAGCTGCAGACGCCGCTGGATCGAGGGCAGAGCGGGCACACGACGGGCACCGTGAACCCCGGGATCATCTGGGCCGGGCGCTTCTTCCAGGTCGGCGTCGAGGCCGTGGTCCCGATCAACGAACGTACCGGCAAGAACGTCGGCGTCCGCGCGATGCTGCACTTCTTCCTCGACGACCTCTTCCCGACGTCGTTCGGGCGGCCGCTCTTCGGCAAGTGAACGCGCGGCCGCTGGCCCGCGGCGCGCTCGCGCTGGCGGTGGTCCTGGCCATCGCCGGCACCGCCGCGGGCCACGCCTTCCTCGACCGCGCGGAGCCGCGCGTCGGCGGCCGGGTACGCACACCGCCCGCCCAGGTGATGCTCTGGTTCACCGAGCGTCTGGAGCCCGCCTACAGCGGCGTGCAGGTCGTGAACCAGGCGGGCCAGCGCGTGGACAGGGACGACGGCGCCGTCGGCGGTGACGGGCGCCAGCTGCGCGCCTCGCTGACGCCGTTGCCGCCGGGCACGTATCGCGTCGTCTGGCGGGTCCTGTCGGTGGACACGCACGTCACCGAGGGCGACTTCACGTTCCAGGTCGCGCCGTGAACGGCGCTCAACCTCACTGACGGCGTGCTGCGCTTCGCGGTGATCGCGGCGCCGCTCCTCGCCGTCACGGCGGTCGCGACGCCGGCGAAAGCCCACGGCTTCGGCGACCGCTATGACCTCCCCGTCCCGCTCTCGCTCTGGGTCGCCGGGGCGGCGATCGCCGTCGTCCTGTCGTTCGTCGTCATCGGAGTCTTCGTGCGAGGCGCGGCACCCGCGGGGCGATATCCCCGGACCAATCTGCTCCGCTGGAAGGCGGCTCGGCTCCTCGTCCATCCACGAGTGTGGCTCGGCGGTCAGATCGTGTCGATCGCCCTGCTGGTGCTGATCGTCGCGGCGGGCGTGGTCGGGACTCAGAACCCGGTGCGCAATCTGGCGCCCACGGCCATCTGGGTCGTCTGGTGGGTGGGCTTCGCGTATCTCTCGGCCCTCGTCGGCGACGTGTGGAAGGTGGTGAACCCCTGGAGCGCGCTCTTCGCGCTCGTCGAGCGTCCGACGGGCGGCGGCTCCCAGGCCGAGCCGCGCGTCGCCTATCCCCGGGCCCTCGGGGCGTGGCCCGCGGTCGTGCTCTTCGGCGCCTTCGCGTGGATCGAGCTCGTCTTCGACGGGCGCGCGATCCCTGCCCAGCTCGCGTTGATCACGATCGGGTACTCGGTGACCACGTGGACGGGCATGGCGATCTTCGGCCGCTTGGCGTGGCTGTGCCACGGCGATCCCTTCGCGGTCGCGTTCGGGCTGCTCGCGCGATTCGCGCCGACCGAGCTGCGAGTGACCGACGCGGGTCGGTGTCGCCGGTGCGAGGGCGAGTGTGGAGGCGCAGAGGGCGAGTGCGTGAACTGTGTCGAATGCTTCCGCCGCGCCCCCGAGGCCGAGCGCGAACTGAACCTTCGCCCGTTCGCGGCGGGCCTGGTCAGCGGCGAAGGTGTGTCGTCGTCGATGGCGGTCTTCGTCCTGCTCTTTCTCGCCAGCGTGACCTTCGACGGCTTCATGGCCACCCCGCCCTGGTCCACGATCGAGAGCACCCTCTACGCCGTGATCCCGGGGAGCCCCGACCTCAAGCTCACCGCCGTCGCGACCGCCGGGCTGGTGGGCTTCGCCGTGCTGTTCGTCGTGGGGTATCGCGCCTGCGCCGGCTGGATCGCCGTGGCCGCCGGCCAGCATTCGCCATCCCGGATCGGCCGCGTGTTCGTTCTCTCGCTGGTCCCGATCGCGCTGGCCCATCACCTCGCGCACTATTTCACCTACCTCCTGATCCAGGGCCAGCGCGCGATCCTGCTCGTCTCCGATCCGTTCGGCTTCGGCTGGAACCTCTTCGGCACGGCCGGCTTCCGTCCCGACATCGGCCTCGTGGATGCTCGGTTCACCTGGTACACGGCCGTCGGGGCCATCGTCGGCGGGCACATCGTTGCGGTCTACGTCTCGCGCGTCATCGCGCTCCGGGAGTGTGCCGACTACCGGGCCGTGGTCAGGAGTCAGCTCGCGGTCCTGGTTCTCATGGTGGGGTACACGACTGTGAGCCTGTGGATCATCGCCCAGCCCATCGTCGAATCGCGCGGGGCGGGGTAGCCATGGGTCGCCGCTTGAGCCGGCGCGATTCCGACGCTACAGTGGCCTCCGTGTCTCGCGCCCTCATCGTCGCGGCCTGCGCGGCCGCCCTCACGCTCGCGTTGGCGTCGCCAGCGTCGGCCCACGCGTACCTGGTCCGCTCGTCGCCGATGGCGCGGGCCATCGTCGCCCGCGCGCCCGAGCGCGTGCAGCTCTGGTTCAACGAGCGGCTGGAGCCCGCCTACTCGCACGTGTCGGTCTGGAACGGCGCCGGCCAGCGCGTCGACGCCGCCGACGTGCGGGTGGCGCCGGGCGAGCCGACGCGGCTGTCCGTCGGCGTGCCGCCGCTGCCGGCCGGGGCCTACACCGTGAGGTACCGCGTCCTCTCCGTCGACGGCCACGTCGTCGAGGCCGGGTTCGCGTTCACCGTGCGGGGGGCGCCGTGACGATCCGCGCGATCTTCTTCGACGCCGGCAACACGCTCATCCACATGGACTACGACGCCATCGCCGCCGCGCTCGGGCAGGAGGGTGTGGCGGCGACGGTGGCCGAGGTGCAGCGCGCCGAGTGGCGGGCCCGCGTGCGCCTGGACGTGTCCTTCCACCCCGGCGCCTCCACCGAGCATCCCAGCACCGGCGCGCGCTATCTCGCCTTCCTGCTCGACGAGCTCGGCGTGCGCAGCGCCGCCACCGTCGCCGCGCTCACCGCGTGGCGCCGCACCTACAATCTCCCGAAGGGCCTGTGGACCGTCCTCGAGCCTGACGCCAAAGCCGCCCTGGAGCTGGCCCGGCGCTCCGGCCTCGCCACCGCCGTGATCTCGAACTCCAACGGCACCATCGCCGATATCCTCGACACCCTGGATCTCGGACGCTACCTCGACTTCGTCATCGACTCCTCGAAGGTCGGCGTCGAAAAGCCCGACCGCCGCATCTTCCACATCGCCCTCGAACGCGCCCACCTTCGCCCCGAGCAGGCCGCCTACATCGGCGACCTCTACTCCATCGACGTCCTCGGCGCCCGCGCCGCCGGCCTGCCGGCCGTGTTGATGGATCCCGGAGGCTGCTGGCCCGCACGCGATTGTCCGACCGCTCAGAGCGTCCTCGGCGCCGTCCGGCTGTTGCTCGACGGCGCCCGGCCGTAGCCTCGCGCTATCATCGACCGACGGAGGTGAACTGATGGCCGCCGACCGGAGCTACGTGGCGAAGAACGACATCGAGCGCGCGCGCCTGAGGGCGCTCGTGACGAAATTCAGCGACGCCGATCTTGCGCGGGCGATGCCCGCGGGCTGGACCGTGGCCGCGATCCTCGGTCACCTCGCGTTCTGGGATCAGCGCGTTCTGATGCTCATCGAGGCGTGGGAACGTGGGGCGCCGCCGCCTCCCGAACACCAGGGGGACGTCGATTGGATCAACGACGCCGGCAAGCCCTTCCTGCTCGCGTTGCCGCCGCGCACGGTCGCGGAGATGGCCGTCGCCATCGCGGATGCCGTCGATCGACGGGTGGCGGCCCTGCCCGAGGATCTCGTGACGAGGAACGTCGCGGCGGGAAG
>Ga0210377_10002592_pt1 | contig 15768 bp, 17 predicted proteins | sample PLM4_65_b1redo_FD_155480 | JGI IMG/M metagenome (GOLD analysis project Ga0210377, IMG submission 155480) | Groundwater sediment microbial communities from an aquifer in East River, Colorado, USA - PLM4_65_b1 redo | ecosystem: Environmental > Terrestrial > Soil > Riparian zone | place: USA: East... | reverse complement strand
TTCACGAACACCGGCTACGAGTACTGGGGACGGGCGGCCTCACTGATCCACACCTCGCCGGACGGGCGGGCCGACGTGGCGCCGCTGCCGAACGAGCGCCTCTACCACCTCGCGGGCGGCCAGCACTTCATCGGGTCGTTCCCGCCCCGGGCCTGGGAGCGGTCGGGCCAGGCGTATCGCGGCAACCCGCTCGATTTTCTCGTCACGCTGCGCGCCCTCCTGGTGCGCCTCGTGGAGTGGGTGGAGGACGACCGGACGCCGCCGGCGAGCGCCTACCCCACCCTCGCGGCAGGAACGCTGGTCCCCATCGGCGGGCTGAAGTTCCCGCGCATCCCCGACGCGACGGCTCCGAGCGTGATCCACCAGGCCCACCGCGTCGACTACGGCCCGCGCTGGCCGGCCGGCATCATCACGCGCGAGCCGCCCGGGATCGGCTCGCCGTTCCCGGCACTCGTGTCGCAAGTGGACGCCGACGGCAACGAGGTGGCCGGCGTGCGAGGCGTGGAGCTGCTGGCCCCGCTCGCGACGTACACCCCCTGGCAGCTTCGCGGCGGTGGTGGAAGCGACGCCGCTGAGCTGACGGACTTCCTCGGCACCTACATCCCGTTCCCGCGGACGGACGCCGAGCGCCAGCGCTGGAGTGACAGCCGGCCAAGCCTCGAGCGCCGCTATGCCGACAAGCGAGCGTATCTCGAGACGGCGGCGCGCGCGGCCGCGTCGCTCGTGGGCGCAGGCCTGTTGCTCCCCGAGGACGTCCCCCGGGTGCTGGAGCGCGCCGAGCAGCACTGGGACTGGATCACGAACCGCTGAGCGGGCGCGAGATCGAGGGATGCCACGGCCTCGCCGGGGCGCCCCGAGCCGCTCCGGGGGGATTGGGGGGCCCGGTCAGGGCCCCCCATGCGATCAAGCGTCAATCCTGGGTCTGGACGGAGTCCAGGAATGTCCACACGCGCTGCAGGCTCGCGGTGTCGAGGTTGTTCCACGGGGGCATGCCCTTGTCGGGCCGGCCGCGTGTGACCGTGGTGAAGAAGACCTCCGCGCTCGAGGCGCCGTAGCGTAGCCGCAGCCGGCGCAGGTCCCGGCTCGGCTCGGGGCTCATCGCATTCGGCGCGTGACAGTGCGAGCAGTGCTGGTTGAACAGGCTGCGGCCCGCCACGATCGTCTCGGCGTCGATCGGCACCGGGGCGCCGCCCGCGAACCCGATCGCCGGCCCCCTCGGGAAGCCGTAGCGGTCCGCGAGCTGACCGATCTCCCCTTGCATCGCGGCGAGCGCAGCGTCGATGCGATCGCGCAGCTCCTCGCTGCCCTTGCGCACGGCGACGGTCGCCCGCCACTGCAGTCCCTCCCCGTCGACCAGGACGATGCGATAGGCTCCCCCGAGTTTTTTCAGGTTGTGGTACCCGGCCGTCGGGCCCCACACGAACGCGGTGTCGACCTCACCCCGCGCCAGTGCCTCCAGCGCGTCCTCGTCCGTGCGGAACGTCGAGGTCTGGAACCCGCCGCGCGTGGCCAGCAGGAGCTGGGGCATCGAGCGGAAGACGACGGCGAGGCGCCGGGTCTTCAGCTCGTCGACCCGCGAGAAGGTCACCCGGGCGGGGGCGATGATCGCCCAGCCGACGTCGAGGAAGGCGCGGGTGACGATGAGGTTGCCTCCCATGAAGTCGGCGTCGGCTGGCAGCCCGAAGAAGGCGTCACAGCGGTCGGCGAGCAGCGTGTTGCGCACCGCTCGCTTGCCGTAGAACGTGTGCCACCAGGCATACTCGGTCCCCACCCCGAGCCTGGCCGCCACCAGCTCGGCGAGGTCGACGTAGAGGCCGCGCTCGCCCGGCCCGGCGCTGCTGAACGGCAGATTGTCGGGGTCGGCGCAGAGGCGCAGGACGCCGGCCCCGGCCTGAGGACTTGCCGGCTCGCCCTCGCCGGCGCTCAGCAGCACGCCCAGCATGATCGGGGCGAGGACGGTGAGCGACCGGAGGCGGTGAAGGCCTCCGGTCGCTCGTGCGCCACGGCTCACTGCGTGGGCAACTCGAAGACGAAGAGGGTGCCGCCCTCCGCGCTCGCCGCGACCATCTTGGCGCCGATGGGACCGAGGAAGAGCGGGATGGTGAAGGTGCGTCCCGACACCACCGCGACGTACTGCTTGCCGTCCAGCTCATAGGTGATCGGCGCGGCGCTGATGCCGGAGCCCGCGTTGAACTGCCAGACGGTCTGGCCGGTCTTCGCGTCGAGCGCCTTGAACCAGCCCTTGATGTCGCCGTGGAAGGCCAGGCCGCCGCCGGTCGTGAGCGTTCCACCCAGCCAGGGCAGCTCGTCCTTGTTGCCCCACACCTTCTGCTGCTTGACCGGGTCCCACGCCACGAGCTCGCCCATGTAGCCGCCGGGCCCGCCCTTGCCCAGATCGAACTCGAACGCGAGATAGAACTTGCCCCGCTGGTAGGCGGGCTCGGCGCCCTCCATGTCCATGCAGAGGTTGATCGACGGAATGTACACGAGCCCGGTCTTGGGATTGAAGCTCATCGGCTGCCAGTTCTTGCCGCCGAGCAGGTTGGGGCAGATGTCCTTGGCCCGCTGCTTGAACTTGGGGCGCTTCTCGGGGACCTCGATCGGACGCCCCGTGTTGAGGTCGACGCCGGTCGCCCAGTTGATCGGCACGAAGGATTTGGCGGAGATCAGCTTGCCCGTCTGCCGATTGAGCACGTAGAAGAAGCCGTTGCGGTCGGCCTTGAGGGCCACCGGCGTCATCTGCCCGCCGATCGAGAGATCGGTGAGGACCAGCTCGTTGACGCCGTCGTAATCCCACGAGTCGTGCGGAGTGGACTGGTAGTGCCAGACCAGCTTGCCGGTGTCGGGATTGATCGCCAGCGTGGTCGAGCTGTAGAGATTCGTGAACTGGCCGTACTCGCTCGAGTCCGGGCCGCGCACCGAGGCGCCCCACGGCGAGGGATTGCTGGTGCCGTAGTAGAGCAGGTTCAGCTTGGGGTCGTAGGAGCCGATGCCCCACGCCACACCGCCGCCGAGCTTCCACGAATCGCCCTTCCACGAATCGTTGCCCGGCTCGCCGGGGCCGGGGATCGTCCACAAGCGCCACACTTCCTTGCCGGTGTCCTGCTCCATCGCGGAGATGTAGCCGCGGGCGCCGTACTCGCCGCCCCCGAAGCCGGTGATCACGAGGTTCTTCACGATCGTGGGCGGCGAGGTGATGACCGAGCCCTGCGTGAAGTCGACCACCGCCGTCTTCCACAGCTCCTTGCCGCTCGCGGCGTCGAGCGCCACCAGGTGGCCGTCGAGGCGGCCGACGAAGACCTTGCCGTTGGCGTAGGCGACGCCGCGGTTGTTGACGTCACAGCACGCGAACTGATCGATGCCGGCCGGCACTTCCGGAGAGTAGCGCCACTTCACGTTGCCCGTCCGGGCGTCGACCGCGAACACGTGCTTGGGGCCGTGGGACGAGGTGACGTACAGCGTGTCACCCACCACGAGCGGCGTGGACTCCTGGGAGCGCAGCGAGCCGAGCTGCAGCGCCCAGGCCACCTTGAGCTTGCCCACGTTGGCGGGCGTGATCTTGTCGAGCGGGCTGTAGCGGGTGTTGGCGGGGTCGCCACCGTACACCGGCCAGCCCGTGCTCTGACCAGAGGCGGAGCCCACGAGTCCCAGAAAGAGCGCGAGTGTGAGCGTTGCCGATACCGCGCGCCGTGTCATCGGGCGTCTCCTCTTCGGTGAGGGCTGGTGCGATGCTCGACCCGTCTGCGAGGGCTCGGTTGTAGACGGCGGGCGCCGAGGCTGTCAAGCTCGGCGCTCACGGCACCTCCGCGATCGCGATCCCCCAGGGCAGCGTCCCGGCCGGGATGCGCCGCACGACCGCGTTCGACTGCGTGTCGATGACGGCAACCTCGTTGGCCCGTCCCACCGTGACGTAGAGGAAGCGGCCGTCGGGGGAGAGCGCCGTCCACCAGCTGCGTGGCCCGGTGGGGATGACGGTGAGGACCCGCAGCGAGTCCGTCTCCAGCACGCGGACGTCGGCGGACTGGCCGTGCGAGACGTACGCGCGGGTACCGTCCGGGCTGAGCATGACGTCGACCGGTCGGCTCCCCCCGGTCGGCGCCGAGCGCACCACGCGCGCCGTGGCGACGTCGATCACCGAGACCTCGTTGGCCTGCTCGCTGGCCACCCACAGCTGCCGCGAGTCCTTGGTGAAGCGCATCCCCCGCGGGTTCTTGGGAACGGCCACCCGCGCCGCCACCGTCTTGCTCGCCGTGTCGATCAGGTGGACGTCGTTGGACGTCTCGTTGGAGACGGCGATCCACTTGCCGTCCGGCGACGCCACCGCCGTCTCCGGCTCCTTGCCGACCTCGATCTTCTTGACGATGGCCAGCGTGGCCCCGTCCAGGATGGTGACCGACAGCTCGTTCTCGTTCACCACGTAGAGCGCGCGGCCGGCTGGATCGAACGTGAGCCCCTCGGGATCCACGCCGGCCGGCACGCTGCGCACGACGGCCAGCGCGCGCGCGTCGATGACGCTGACGCTGTCCGAGTTGCTGTTCGACACGTAGACGCGCCGGCCGTCCGGGCTCACCGTGACCCCGCGCGGCCGCTTGCCCACGGGGATCGTGGCGAGGACACGGCCGGTCGCCGCCTCGATGACGGTGACGTCGTCCGACTTCTCGTTGGTGACGAATACGCGGAGCTCGGCCGCCGCCGGACCGGCCAGCGCGAGCAGAAGGCCGGCCAGAACGGCGGCGACAACGCGGGAGGCCGCTCGACGAGTGGTCATCATGTAGGTGCTCTCCATCCGATTCGCGGACTGTCGGTCATCCGCCGACGGCTTGTCAAGTGATGGTGCTATCGTGGCGATGCCATGGCGCGCGCCTTCATCGGATTCTTCCGGCTCGTCGAGGCGTGCGCGCATCCGGGTTGTCCCGTCTGCCGGTGCGTGACCCGCGATAGTCGCAGCTACCTCGACGCCCTCCTGTACGAGCAGGTGACGGATCCCGACACGCGGCGTGCCATCCGCGCGTCTTGGGGCTTCTGCAACTGGCACACCTGGATGCTCCTCGAGGTCGAGCGCGCGATCTTCGGATCGGCGCTCATCTACGAAGAGCTGGTGCAGCTGGTGCTGAGCCGGACCGAGCGCCTCGGCGAGCGGGCGGAACCGCCACGGCCCCGCGGCTGGCTCTCCACCTTGCTCGGAGGGCGGCGTCGGGCCTCCTCCGTGGAGGGCTACCGCGGGCGGGCCGAGTGCCCCGCCTGCGCAGCGGCCGCCGATACAGAGCGGCGCTACCTCGCGACGGTGGTCACGTTCATCGATGATGGCGACCTGGCGGCCGCGTACGCCCAGTCCGATGGTCTCTGCGTGCCCCACCTCTTCGCCGTCCTGGAACACGACGGGGACCGCCGCGAGACGCGGGTGCTGGTGGATCGGACCCGGGAGAAGTGGGCACGGCTCGGCCAGGAGATCAGCTCCTTCGTGAGCAAGCACGACTATCGAAATCAGGAACCCTACTCCCAGGCGGAGGCCGCGTCCTACGCGCGCGCCTTCGAGATGCTGGCGGGCGCGAAGAGCGTCTTCGGCAACGATCTCCACGCGCGGACGTCGACACGACGCTAGCGCCCCAGCGCCTTCAGGACGTAGCGGTTGTCGAAGAGGCTCTCGGGCTCGATCTTCATGCCGGCGGGGACGGCCTCGAAGACCCGCATCGTCTCGATGACGCGGGCGACGCCCTCCCGGCTGACGAGCGAGTCGGGCGGGAACGCCTCGCGCGCGTGCTCGAACGACTCGGCGTAGAGCTTCAGGTCGCCGCTGAGGTCCTTGGGAAGCGCCCTGGCCAGCTCCTCGCCCGATGAGCCGACGATGAACTTGTTGGCCCTGACGAGCGCGTTCACCATCTTCTGCACCGTGGCCGGCCGCCTGGCGATGACCTCCGGGCGCGTCAGCAGGGTCGTGCCCTGCACCTCGCCGCCCATGGCGTCGACGGTGCCCTTGGTCGTGAACATGTCCACGAGGGCATAGCCCTTCCCCTGCTTGAGGAATGCCGTGAAGAACGGGTCGACCATCATGCCGGCGTGCACCGAGTCCTTCTCGATGGCGAGCGGCATGGTGCTGCCCCCGGCGCCGATGATCTTCACGTCGTCGGCCTTCACGCCGCTCTTGGCCAGCAGGTACCCCAGCACCATGTGGGTCTGCGATCCCGGCGAGGTGACGCCCAGCGGGCGCCCCTTCAGGTCCGCGAGCGACTTGATCTCGCCCTTGTACTTGATGGCGACCACCACGCCCATCACCGGCAGCCGGACGTGCGAATGGACGGCGATCAGGTCCTTCTTCTGCACCTTGGCCTTGATCGCGTGATCGATGGCGTTGGCGCTGAAGTCGACCGAGCCGCCGATGAGGGCCGAGGCGGCCTGCGAGCCGCCGCCCTTGATGTCCAGGATCTCGACGTCGAGCCCTTCCTCGGCGAAGTAGCCCTTGGCCTTGGCGAGCGCGGTCGGCAGATACACCATGAGGGCGACGCCGCCGACGCCGACGGTGACCTTCTCGGCCGCCCAGCTGGCCGGTGCGGCGCCGGAGACGAGGACGGCGACCAGGATCACCACGGCGATGATGCGACGCGGGATCGTTATCATGACTTCCTCCTTCGTGACTGGGGGCCCCGACATGGCCCCCAGACCCCCAATCGGGCGGCTCACTTCGGGACCGGTTTCCAGTAGGAGAAGCGTGCGTCCAGGCGCTTGAGGGCGACGTCGATGGCGATGACGGCCGCCATCAGGACGAGCAGGCCGGCCAGCACGCCGGTGGCGTTGAACATCGACTCCGCGTAGGAAATGACGTAGCCCATGCCCTCGTGGGACCCGAGGTATTCCCCGACCACGGCGCCGATCAGGGCGAAGCCGACGCTGGTGCGCAGGCTCGAGAAGATCCAGGTGAGGGCGGAGGGGAGCAGCACGTGGCGGATCATGTGGCGCGGATTCGCCCCCAGGATGCGGGCGTTGTTGACGAGGTCGCGGTCCACCTCGCGGATGCCCGTGTAGGTGCTGAAGAAGACGACGAAGAAGACCAGGGAGATGACCATCACCACCTTGGAGAGCAGGCCGAGGCCGAACCAGAGGATGAAGAGCGGCGCGAGCACGACGCGCGGCATGGCGTTGAGCGCCACCATGAGCGGGTCGAAGACGTAGGCCAGCGTCTGCCAGTGCGCGAAGGCGAAGCCGACGGCCACGCCGAGCAGGGTGCCGAGCAGGAAGCCGATGATCGTCTCCTGCATCGTCACCGCCAGGTGCCGGAAGATGAACCCGCTCCGGATCCAGTCGGCGATCTGCACGGCCAGCACCGTGGGCTGGCTGACGAAGAACGGGTCGACCCACCCCCGGCGCGTCGCCACCTCCCAGAGGAGGAGGAACGCCCCCAGGAGGACGGCGCGCCAGAGGCGGATCTCAGCCCACGAGACTTTTTTGGGTCCGCTCGTAGCCAATGCGCACCTCGTCCTTCAGGTCCTTCCAGATCGTCTCGTACAGACGGCCGAAGTCGGGATGGAAGCGAATCTCGGTGACGGAGCGCGGTCGCGGCAAGGTGATCGGGTAGACGGACTTGACGCGTCCGGGCGAGGCGGTCATGACCACGACGCGATCCGAGAGCGCGATGGCCTCCTCGAGGTCGTGGGTCACGAACACCACCGTGCGCTGGAACTGGGCCCAGATCTCGAGGAGGTCGTTCTCCATGAGATTGCGCGTCTGCACGTCCAGCGCTCCGAACGGCTCGTCCATGAGGACGATCTCGGGGTCGTAGACCATGGTCATGGCCAGCGCCACGCGCTTGCGCATGCCGCCCGAGAGCTGATGCGGGTGATAGCCCTCGAAGCCGGTGAGGCCGATCCGGGCGATCCATTCGGCCACCCGCGGGCGGGCCGCGGCCGCGGCGACACCCCGGAACAGGAGGGGGAGGCCGACGTTCTGGGCGACCGTCTTCCACGGAAAGATGGCGTCGCGCTGGAAGACGAAGCCCAGCCGCGGGTTGACCCCGTCGACGGGCTGCCCGTCCAGGCTGATGCGGCCCTCGGTGACCGGAACGAGCCCGGCCACGAGACTGAGCAGCGTCGATTTTCCGCAGCCGGAGGGCCCCACGATCGAGACGAACTCTCCGCCGTGGACGTCGAAGGAGACGTCCTGGACGGCGGTGAACTCGCGGTCCTCGCGCGGCAGCGGAAACCGCTGCGTCACCTGCTGGAGGGCGATGCTGCCCGTGCGATCGTCGTGGGTCACGAGTGGGCGGTCGAGCGCCTCAGGCCCGGCGCTCGCCGCCCTCGGGCCGGCGGGTCTCGTCGCGCGAGGGGTAGATCACGCTCTCCGCGTGCCGGTACATCCAGTCCACGGACTCGCGCCCGAGGTAGTGCACCGCCTGGCCCGAGACCGCGGCGAGCTGCTCGGCCAGGATCACGCGACGGATCTCGGACGCGAGGGTGTTGAGCCGGTGGTAGGCTTCGGAGACGTCGCGGCCGAGCGTCGTGACCCCGTGGTTCTCCATGAGGACCGCGTTCGTCCCCGCGATGAACTCCTGGATCGGTCCAACGTCGTTCTCCACGTCGAGATGCGAGGGAACGACGTGGGGCGGCCGCGCCATCACGTAGGGGAACTCGAGCGACAACGGCCGCAGCTCCTTCACGAGGCCGGACGCGAAAAGGCTGATCGTCTCGTCGTGATGGGCGTGGATGACGGCATTGATGTCGGGGCGCAGTCTCAGAATTTCCCGGTTCAAGTTGTGACCGACGCTGGTCGGCACCGTGCCGTGCAGGAGTGCCGGCGTGGGCACATCCGTGATCACCACGTTGTCCAGCGTCATCTCCTCGAGTGAGACCTCGGCGTGCTTCGTGTAGACCACGCCGTGCTCGAACCCGGGGTGCGGGACCCGGATCGCGATATTGCCGAGGGAGTTGTGGACGTAGCCGCGCGCCGCCACCATGCGGGCGTAGTTCAGCAGCAGCTCACCCACGCGCGCGTCGAACGGGACGGTCGTCATGGCCTCCACCTCCGCCGGCTTGCGGCCCGAGTATCGACGAGGAGGCCCCGGCGGACAAGCCCGGGCGGGCTCCGCACCGTCGTCGACCACCGTGACCGCGCCGACGCCTGACGCTACGATCCGATCTCTCGCAGGCGCCGGTCCAGATGCTTCCGCTCGGCCTCGTTGCTTACCTGCGCGAGGGCCCGGCGGTACGACTCGGCGGCCTCGCCGTGGCGGCCGAGCCGGCGCAGCAGCTCAGCCCGGGCGGTGGGCAGCAGGTGATAGCCGGCGAGCTCGCCACCGCGGTCGAGCTCGTCGACCAGAGCGAGGCCGCGCTCGATCTCGCCCGACATCGCGATCGCGACCGCCCGGTTGAGCTCGATCACCGGCGACGGGTGCACGCGGGTCAGCACCCCGTACAGGGCGGCGATCTGCCGCCAATCCGTGTCGGCCGCGGCAGGGGCCTGGGCGTGAATCGCCGCGATCGCCGCCTGCAGCGCATAGGCGCCCGGTGGCCGGCCGCCGGCGCCCAGCGCGGCCTCGGTCAATGCCGCGCCCTCGTCGATCTGCGCGCGGTCCCAGCGCGTACGGTCCTGATCCTCCAGCAGCACGATGTCGCCGGAGTCGTCCAGGCGTGTCGCGCGCCGCGAGTCGTGCAGCAGCATGAGCGCGAGCAGCCCCTTCGGCTCGGCGTGAGCCGGGAGCAGCTCGACCAGCATGCGCCCGAGCCGGACGGCCTGCTCGCACAGCTCGTGCCGCACGAGCCGGGCGCCGAAGCTGGCGGCGTAGCCCTCGTTGAACACGAGATAGACCACCACCATCACCGCCTCGAGCCGCTCGGCGAGGGCATCGTCGGCCGGCACCTCGTAGGGGATGCGCGCGACGCGGATCTTGGCCTTGGCCCGCACGAGCCGTTGCGCCATCGTCGGCGCGGGCACGAGGAAGGCGCGCGCGATCTCCTCGGTCGACAGACCCCCGAGCGTGCGCAGCGTGAGCGCCACCTGCGCCTCGATCGCGAGCGCCGGATGGCAGCACGTGAAGATCAGGCGGAGCTGGTCTTCCGGCACGGGCGCATCCTCCTCCCCGGCCGACAGCTCGATGTGCCGCGCGATCTCCTCCTGCTTCTGCATGAGGCGCGCCCGCCGGCGCAGCCGGTCGATCGCCTTGTGCCGCGCGGTGGAGACCAGCCAGCCCGCCGGATTCGTCGGCGGGCTGGCCGCCGGCCACTGCTCGAGCGCGGTCGCGAACGCCTCCTGGAGCGCCTCCTCGGCCACGTCGATGTCGCCGAGCCGGCGGATCAGCGTGGCCAGGATCCGCCCGCGCTCCGTGCGAAAGATCTCCTCGATGCGCATGGCTGCCTGGTAGGAACGCTACCCCACCAGGCAACCGCGTGCTTCCTATCGACGGCCCGCCCTTCAGGGCCCGGCCCTCCTGCCCCGGAACACGAAGCTGACGTCGACGACGTCACCCACCGGGTTCAGCACCGACTGATAGTTGATCTCGTAGTCACTGCGCTTGAGGCTGAACTCGCCGCGGGCCACGAACCTCTCGGGGGTGACCTCCACCCTCACCGGTGCCGTGATCTCGCGCGTGACACCGCGCACCGTCAGGCGACCGACCAGGGCCACGCCGCCGGCTTCTCGGGCGGCGCGCACGCTCTCGAAGACGATCGTGGGGTGGCGCTCCACCCAGAAGAAGTCCTGACTGCGGAGGTGGTTGTCACGCTTGGTGTTGGCGGTGTCGATGGACGCCGCCTCCACGGTGATGGAGATTCGCGCGCTCGTCGGATCGCTCGGGTCCACGCTGACGTCGCCGCTGAACCGGTGGAAGCGTCCGTCGGCATTGGCCAGACGCGACGTCGCCTTGAACGTCACCGCGCTGTCTGCCTGATCGATCCGGAGGCGGACCACCTCGGCCCGAACCGGATCCGCGGCCACCGCCAGCAAGAGCAGCCCGACACCCAGGGCAAGCGCGCGTCTCTTCATCCTCGACGGCTGGCCTGACCGAGCTTCTCGGCCAGGTCCCGCATGGGCTCCAGAACGTGCGTCAGCTGGGTGAGGAACAGGCCCACGCTGTCGCGAAGCCCGTCGTTCTCCTCCTGGAGGGCCCTGCAGCGACGGGTCGCGTCGTGCAGCTGGGTCTCGAGCGCGTCGTGCTCGGCGAGGATGGCGGGGAGGACGTGGTGGAGGACATACCGGCCTTCCTGAAGCCATGCGAGCACACGTGCTTCATCGACGAGCACACGCTCCATCGTTGGCTCCTTGTCCTGTTCGGGAGCCGCGGCGGATCGTGAGATGTCGCTGTCGCTCGTGGCCGGCCGGGGCAGGGAGAGCGGGATGAGGACGGCGGGATGATGGGCGGGATCCTCCCAGTAGTCCTTCGGACGGCGCCGATCCGCCGACCGCCGCTCAGGAAAGTCGACGTGGGTGGGCTTGCACCGCCGGTCTTGCTCCCGTCGATCGAGCAGGACATAGACCGTCCGATCGTCTCGGAACTGTCTTCGAATCATCCCGAACAGATCCAGGCGCGTCCGCGCGACGACGAAGAAGAATCGAGGCCGCACAGCGTTGTACTCTTCGGAGCCGGCGTCGACGGGCTGCGCCGGCATGTCGAGCATCCTCCGCGGCTCGGTCGCGGACGGGGTGCTGGTCCCGTGGGAGAGCACCATTGGAGAGCGAGAGTAGCGCTGGAACGGGGTGCGGTCAACGCCAGCCTCAAGAGCCGCGGGACCCGCCACGATCCCGACTTCCGGTGCGTGCGCCGCGAGCATCTGATCGAGACGGGCCAGCAGGTGCGATTGAAGAAAGACATCAAGCGCTTCGTCGAGTGGCTCGACACTGGCGCCGACGAGTTTCACTTCTCGTTCTATGTCATCTCGGCCGCGCCCCGGGCGGCGGTCCAGTCCGCGCTCGAGGGCATCGTTGCAGCTCTTTGCCTCCCACGGGCTGGTCTTGCAGGAGGGGACAAGGCCCGCACGGACTGGGTAACCCTGCGGGAGTCTCCGCCATTGGCGTCGTGAGCTGAGCCTCGCCATGATCGAATGGCTCGCCACGGCCGTATTCGCGAGCTCCTATCTGTTCTTCTGCCTTCGCGCAACGCGGGACGGCGGGCAGCTCGGAGGGCCCACTCAATGGGCCACGCTCGGAGTCGGCAGCGCGACCGGAAGCGAGCGAGGTGGGCGGAATGTGAACGCGATGGCCACCGCTCCGAGGCCGATCCCGGACGAGGCGATGAACAGCCAGGAGTAGCTGCCGAACCCGTCGTACAGCCAGCCGCCGGCCACCGGCCCGAGCGCCATGCCCACGGTGGACGCGAAGCCGACCGCGCCGAAGGTGCTCCCCATGATCCGCGCGCCGAAGTACTCGCGCACGAGGATCGCGTAGAGCGGCATCACGCCGCCGTAGGCGAACCCGAACATCACCGCGACCGCGTAGAAGTGCGAGAGCTCGCGGGTGCCGAGGTAGAGGCTGATGACCACCCCCTGGAGCGCGAGCCCCGTGACCAGCACGCGCTTGGCGCCCACGCGGTCGGCCACGAGCCCACAGACGATCTTGCCGCTCAGCGAGGCCAGGCCCGCCACGCTGATCACGGTGGCCGCGGCCATGGCCGTCACGCCGTGGTCGATCGCGTAGGTGACCATGTGGAAGATCGGCCCCGAGTGCGCCGCGCAACACGCGAAGTACGTGAAGGCGAGGGCGGCGAACTGCGGCGAGCGCAGCGCCTGCGCCACCGTCAGCTCGCGGCCGTCGGCGCCGGCCGTCGTCTCCGGCAAGCCCGCGGTCGCCGGCGGCTCGCGCACGAGCAGCGCGGCCGGAATGATGACGAGCCACGCGAGATCGCCGATCACCAGCATGGCCGTGCGCCAGTCGTAGTTGGTGATGATCCAGCGCGCCAGCGGCGCCGTCGTCGTCGAGCCGAGGCCGAGCCCAGCCGAGACGAGGGCGACCGCGAGGCTGCGATGCCGCGTGAACCAGCGGGTGGTCGTCGCCGTCAGCGGCGCGTACAAGCTGCCCGCCGCGAAGCCGACGACCACGCCGAAGTAGACCTGGAACTGGCCGAGGCTGGTCGCCTGGCTCGCCATCACGGTGCCGAAGCCGAGCAGGACGCCGCCGAGGAGCACGACGACCCGCGTACCGAGCCGGTCGGAGAGCGCGCCCCAGAGGAACGATCCGACGCCCATGCACAGGAAGTTCAGGAGCGCGGCCGTCGAGATGCCCGTGCGGGACCAGCCCTCCGCCTGGGACATGGGCTGCAGGAAGACCCCGAGCGAGAACATCGCCCCGAAGCCGACGCAGGTCACGACCATCGCCGTGCCGACGATGACCCAGCCGTAGAAGATCTTCATCGTCTCAGGCCCCGCCCGCGCGATGCGGCGCCAGCCGGCAGCGGCCGTAGGCGACGAACGCCGCGAGGAGCGCGACCGCCAGAGGGATCAGGGCCGGCCCGACCGCGCCGCCCACCAGCGTGACCACCGTCGCCCCGACCATGATGATGACCAGTCCGGCGGCGGCCAGCGGTGTCAGGCCCGGCCGGATGCGCAGGAGCCCGGGGAGGATCAGGCCGATCGCTCCGAGCACCTCGGCCACGCCGATGAGCCTCAAGAACCAGCCCGGCAGCGCCACCGGCCCCGCCATCTGCTCGAGCGGCAGGACCAGCTTCATGACGCCGGCGAACAGAAAGAGGGCCGCGATCAGCCCCTGAACGATCCACAGCGCATGACTCACCGTCGGTCTCCTCCGTGCTGCTAGCCGCCGGCCATGGCGCCGACGATGAGAAAGGGCTCGGCGCCACTCGCCACCGCGTCGGGCAGCGGCCCGTCCGGCGGTTCGTGGGACAGATCCTCCTGGCAGGCGAAGAATCTCACGAACGCGCGGCGCTGCCGGGTGACCTGGTCGCGGATCGTTCCGCGCAGCATCGGATAGTCGGCCTCGAGCGTGTCGAGGACCGCGCACTGCGTGAGCGGCCCCTCGACGTCGAGCTTGACCTCGCCGTCGACGCGCGCGAGCGTCCGCAGGTGGGCCGGGAGCACGACGCGGACGATCATGGCAGCGTCTGGACTTCGACGGACACCACGGACGGAAGATCCCGCACGATGGGCGCCCAGCTGTCGCCAGCGTCGGCCGACACGTACACTTGCCCGCCGGTGGTGCCGAAGTACACGCCGCACGGGTCGAGCGCGTCGACGGCCATCGAATCGCGCAGCACGTTGACGTAGCAGTCGCGCTGCGGCAGGCCCTTCGTGAGCGCCTCCCACTCGTTGCCGCCCGTCCGGCTGCGGTAGACGCGAAGCTTGCCCTCGGGCAGGTAGTGCTCGGAGTCGCTCTTGATCGGGACGACGTAGATGGTCTCCGGCTCGTGCGCGTGCACGTCGATCGGAAACCCGAAGTCGGTCGGCAGGTTCCCGCTGACCTCCCGCCACGACTCGCCGGCGTCGTCGCTGCGCATGACGTCCCAGTGCTTCTGCATGAACAGCACGTTCGGGCGCGAGCGGTGCATGGCGATGCGGTGGACGCAGTGACCCACCTCGGCCGTCGGGTCGGGGATCTGCTCGGACCTCAGCCCGCGGTTCATCGGCTGCCACGTCTGGCCGGCATCGTCGCTCCGGAACACGCCGGCCGCCGAGATGGCGATGAAGATCCGGCCGGGACGGCTCGGATCGAGGAGGATCGTGTGCAGGCACATCCCGCCGGCCCCGGGCTGCCAGAGCGGCGCCGACTTGTGCGTGCGCAGCCCGGTCAGCTCCTGCCACGTCTGCCCGCCGTCGCTCGAGCGGAACAGCGCGGCGTCCTGGATGCCGGCGTAGACCGTGTCGGGATCGGTCAGCGAGGGCTCGAGATGCCAGACGCGGGCGAACTCCCAGGGGCGTGGCGTGCCGTCGTACCACAGGTGCGTGCCGACGGCGCCCTCGTACGCGAACTTGTTGCCCACCGTCTCCCACGTCTGGCCCCCGTCGTTCGAGCGCTGGATCACCTGCCCGAACCAGCTGGAGGACTGTGACGCGTACAGCCGATTCGGGTCAGCGGGGGATCCCTTGAGGTGGTAGAGCTCCCAGCCTCCGAAATGGGGACCGCTGACGTCCCACTGTTTGCGCGTGCCATCCGACGTCAGGACGAACGCGCCCTTGCGCGTACCAACCAGCACTCGTACCTTGCTCATCCTTCACTCCTCCCTCAGCTCCGAGGTGGCGATGGTTGCGGCTTGGGCGGCGCTTCCACCACCGATTTCATCTGCGCCAGCCCCTTCTCGAAGTTGCCGCCGACCATCTTGTCCATGTCCATGAACAGGTGAACGGCCTTGGCGATGAAGTTGTTCTGGCCGGTCATGCTCCACGTCACGACGGTCTGATCGCCCTCCGGCCTGAAGGTGAACTCCGCCAGGCTGGTGCCGCGGAAGGGCTTCAGGAACTCGAGCCTGATCCTGATGAGATCGTTCGGACGGCTCTCCGTCAGCGTCATGCGTCCCTCGCCCACCTCGTTGTTGCCGGCCCACGTGTAGACGGCGCCGGGTCCGGCCGGCGCGCCCTCGTACGCTTGCTTCATGGCCGGATCGATCCTTGCCCACGGGTTCCAGGTCTCCCAGTTGTGGAAGTCGTTCACCTGGGCAAAGACCGCGGACGCGGGGGCAGCGATGGTGGCCGTCCGCGCGACGCGGAACTCGGACGGCCGCGTCGCCACGAGCGCGACGGACCCGATGACGACGACGGCAAGACCGATGAGAATCTTCGTGAGCATGAGTTTACATACTCCTCCATGACGTGGTCACGCCGGGGCACCCTCCCTCACCGG
>Ga0210377_10002591_pt1 | contig 15768 bp, 14 predicted proteins | sample PLM4_65_b1redo_FD_155480 | JGI IMG/M metagenome (GOLD analysis project Ga0210377, IMG submission 155480) | Groundwater sediment microbial communities from an aquifer in East River, Colorado, USA - PLM4_65_b1 redo | ecosystem: Environmental > Terrestrial > Soil > Riparian zone | place: USA: East... | reverse complement strand
CGGGCGATCAAGAAGGCGGTGCCGGACATCATGGTGATCACCGATGTCTGCCTGTGCGAGTACACCGACCACGGCCACTGCGGCGTCGTCGAGGGGGACGCGATCCTCAACGACCCGACACTCGATCTGCTGGCGAAGACCGCGGTGACCCAGGCGCAGGCCGGGGCCGACATCGTCGCGCCGTCCGACATGATGGACGGCCGGGTCGCCGCCATCCGCCTGGCGCTCGACGCGGCGGGGCTCGCCGATACGCCGATCCTGTCGTATGCCGTCAAGTACGCCTCGGGGTTCTACGGCCCGTTCCGCGAGGCGGCCCAGTCGACGCCGCAGTTCGGCGACCGCCGCAGCCACCAGATGGATCCGGCGAACGTCCTCGAGGCGCTGCGCGAGGTCGACCTCGACATCGGGGAGGGGGCCGACATTGTGATGGTGAAGCCGGCCCTGCCGTATCTCGACGTCATCCGCCGGGTGCGCGAGCGCGTGAACGTGCCGGTGGCCGCCTACCACGTCTCGGGGGAGTACGCGATGATCGAGGCGGCGGCGCGCAACGGCTGGATCGACCGCGACCGGGTCATGCTCGAGTCGCTCTACGCCATCCGCCGGGCCGGGGCCGATTTCATCCTGACCTACTACGCCAAGGACGCGGCCCGCCTGCTCCGATGACGATCTCCGACACCCTCTTCGAAAAGGCCCGCCAGATCATCCCGGGCGGCGTGAACTCACCGGTGCGCGCCTTCCACGCCGTCGGCGGCCACCCGATCTTTTTCGCCCGCGGCCTGGGCGCGATGATGTACGACGTCGACGGCAACGCCTACATCGACTATGTCTGCTCGTGGGGCCCGCTTATTCTCGGGCATGCCGAGCCGTCGATCGTGCGCGAGATCCAGGCGGCGGCCGCCGACGGCACCTCGTTCGGCGCCCCCAACCCGCACGAGATCGAGCTGGCGCGCCTGGTCGTCGACACGGTCCCCGGGATCGAAAAGGTGCGCATGGTCAACTCGGGCACCGAGGCGACGCTGTCGGCGCTGCGCCTCGCCCGGGGTTACACCGGCCGCGATCTGATCGTGAAGATGGACGGCTGCTACCACGGCCACGTCGACGCCCTGCTGGTCAAGGCCGGCTCCGGCGTGGCCACCCTCGGCATCCCGGGGACGCCGGGCATCCCGGCGCGCGTCGCCGAGCAGACGCTCGTGCTGCCGTACAACGACCTCGACGCCCTGGCCCGCCTGGTGCACGAGCGCGGCGTGGAGATCGCCTGCGTCATCGTCGAGCCGGTGGCCGCCAACATGGGGGTCGTGCCGCCGAAGCCGGGCTACCTCGAGGGGATCCGCGACATCACCGAGCGTGCCGGCATCGTGCTGATCTTCGACGAGGTGATCACCGGGTTCCGCGTCGCGAAGGGTGGCGCGCAGGAGCGCTACCGCGTGACGCCCGACCTGACGACGCTCGGCAAGATCCTCGGCGGCGGGCTGCCGATCGGCGCCTACGGCGGGCGCGAGGAGATCATGGACCGCGTCGCCCCCGAAGGGCCGGTCTACCAGGCGGGGACGCTCGCCGGCAACCCATTGGCGATGCGCGCCGGGGCCGCGATGCTGCGGGCGCTGCGGGCGCCGGGCGTGTACGAGCGGCTCGAGACCGCGTCGGCGCGCCTCGAGGCCGGCCTGCGGAGCGCGGCGTCGGCGGCCAGCCTGCCGGTCCGGCTGACGCGTGTCGGGTCGCTCATGACGCTGTTCTTCGGCGGTCGCGAGCCGGTCGACTGGGCCTCGGTCGCCGGCGCCGACACGAAGATGTACGCCCAGTACTTCCGGCGTATGCTCGAGCGCGGCGTCTACCTCGCGCCGTCGCAGTTCGAGGCCGCGTTCGTGTCGCTGGCGCACACCGACGACATTATCGACCGCACCATCGACACCGCCCGCGAGGTCTTCAAGACCTTGCGCTGGGGGCCGGAGGCCTGACGCGGCGGCCGGCGTCGCCGGCTGCCGCCGCGCGGAGACGCCATGCTCGAGCTGTACCAGATCGAGGGCTGCTCTTATTGCGAGGTGGTCCGCGAGACCCTCGACGAGCTCGGCCTGGCCTACGTCATCCGCCCGGTGCCGGCCGCGCACGCGCAGCGCGACCGGGTGCGCGAGATCTCCGGCCAGACGCTGGTGCCGGTGCTGGTCGATACCGAGCGCCACGTGGTGATCAACGAGTCGCGCGACATCGTTTCCTACCTGCGCGAGCACTACAGCGCCACGCACTGACGGGCGGGAGATCCGCTCGCGCCGGGCCTTCGGGCGCGCCGCCGCCGGTCGAGGGTCTGGTAGAATCCGCCCACCTGAACATTCCGGGAGGCCGCCATGAACCGTTCGAAGCGCATCTGGATTGGCTTGTCCCTGGCCGTCGCGGTGTCGTCGGCAACCGCCGCTGCCCTGTTCGCGGCCGAAGGACCGGCGGCGCCCGGCGCCGCGCCGGCCGCGACGGCGAAACCGCCGGCAGCCGCGGCCGCGCCCGCGGTGCAGAAGAGCGGCGCCCTGCCGGCGGCAACCGCCTTCGACCGCATGAAGGGGCTCGTGGGGGAGTGGATCGACGTCGACGGCGCGTATGGTCTGAAGAACCAGGTGGCGGTGTCGTACCGGCTGACCGGATCCGGCACGACGCTGGTCGAGACCCTGTTCATCGGCGCGCCGCACGAGATGATGACTCTGTACAGCAGGGACGGAAACGACCTGGTCCTGACGCACTACTGCTCCGGCGGCAACCAGCCCCGGATGCGCGCCACGAGTGTCAGCGGTGACGTGGTCCGCTTCGACTTCGACGGCGGCACCAATCTCGACCCGGCGAAGGACCAGCACATGCACTCGGCCTGGATCGAGTTCATCTCGGCCGACGAGATCCGCGGTGAGTGGTTGGGGTGGGATGGCGGCAAGCCGGCCGCCGGGCACCAGGTGAAGTACCACCTGAAGCGCAAGACGTCGTGAGCGCCGCCCCCTGCGGCTCGGTGGCCGGATCTGCCGGGGAGCCTCCCCGACGCGGGGGTGATGCGATGACCGGGGACGGTCGGGGCCGCGGCTTCGACACCTCGAGGGCCGGGGCGTTCGCCGCCCGCATGCGGGGCGCTTTGAACGACGGCGCCCTGTGCCTGATGATCTCCGTTGGCCACCGCGTCGGGCTGTTCGATGCGCTGCGTGATTTCCCTCCCGCCACGCCCGCGGCGATCGCCACCCGCGCCGGGCTCGACGAACGCTACGTGCGCGAGTGGCTCGGCGCGATGACCGCCGCGCGGGTGATCGAGATCGATGCGGCGACCGGCGGCTTCGTGCTGCCGCCCGAGCACGCCGCGTCGCTTGCGCGCGCGGCGGGCGACGGCAACCTGGCGCCGCTGGCGCAGTACATTCCGATCCTCGGTGCGGTCGAGGAGGCGATTGTCGACTGCTTCCGCGCCGGCGGCGGCGTGCCCTACGACCGCTTCGCCCGCTTTCACGAGGTCATGGCCGAGGACAGCGGGCAGTCCGTGGCGGCCGCACTGGAGACGGCCGTCCTGCCGCTCGTGCCGGGGCTCGAGGCGCGGCTCCGGGCCGGCGCCCGGGTGCTCGACGTCGGCTGCGGCCGCGGTCTCGTGATGATGCGGCTCGCCACGCTGTTCCCCACCAGCCGGGTCACCGGGTACGACCTCTCGGTCGAGGCGATCGCCCACGGCCGCGAGGAGGCGCGGCGCCGGGGGATCACGAACCTGGAGCTCCAGGTGCGCGACCTCAGCGACTTCGATATCACCGCCGAGCCCGCCGCCTTCGACCTGGTCACGGCCTTCGACGCGGTGCACGACCAGGCGCAGCCGCTGCGGCTCCTGCGTGGCGTCAATCGGACGCTCGCCCGCGACGGGATCTTCCTCATGCAGGACATCCGCGCCGCGAGCGCGGTGGAGGGAAACCTCGAGCACCCGCTCGGCAGCTTCCTGTACACCGTCTCCTGCCTGCACTGCATGACGGTATCGCTGGCCCAGGGCGGCGAAGGGCTGGGGGCGATGTGGGGCGAGGAGATGACCCGCGACTACCTCGAGCGTGCCGGGTTCGGCCCGGTCGAGACCCACAGGCTGCCGCACGACATCCAGAACAACTGGTACGTGGTCCGGAAATGAGATCGAAGGGAGGTCTGCAGAAATGATCGCCCGCACCTGGCACGGCCGCGTCCCGGCGGCGAAGGCCGACGACTACCACGAGATTCTCAAGCGCACCGGGCTCGCCGACTACGCGGCGGCACCGGGGAACCGCGGCGTGCTGGCATTGCGGCGCACCGAGGGTGATGTGACCCATTTCGTGCTGACGACCCTGTGGGATTCGTACGACGCCATCAGGGCCTTCGCGGGCGACGACCCCGGGCGGGCGCGCTACTACCCGGAGGACGACCGGTTTCTCCTCGAGAAGGAAGCGGGCGTGACCCATCACGAGGTGCTCACGGCGGCGCTGCCGGCGGGCGGCGGGCAGGGTGGCGAGGGTGGAGCGGGCGGCGCCGCGGGCGCCGGTGGTTCCGCGGGCGCCGGCGGCCCCGGCGGCGGCCGCGACAACTTCGCGACCGGCACACCGTGGGAGCCGATCGTCGGCTACTCGCGCGCCGTGCGGGTCGGCGGCTGGATCCATGTCTCCGGGACGACGGCGACCGACGGCCACGGCGGCATCGTCGGGATCGGCGACCCGTACGCCCAGACGGTGCAGTGTCTGGACAACATCGAGGCGGTGCTGCGGCGCGCCGGCGCCGGGCTCGCGGACGTGGTGCGCACCCGCATCTACGTCGTCGACATCGCCCGGTGGGAGGCGGTCGGCAGGGCGCATGGCGAGCGTTTCCGCGACATCCGCCCGGCCACCAGCATGGTCGAGGTCAAAGGGCTCATCGCGCCCGAAATCCTGGTCGAGATCGAAGCGGCGGCGTTCGTCGGGGAGCGGCGATGATGGCCGCCGCGGCCGGCGCCGCCGCCGCGATCGCGATCCGCAAGGCGACGCCGGCGGACACCCCGGCGATCCGCGCCCTGCACGAGGCGTCGATCCGGGCCGCCTGCTCGTGTCATTACACCCCCGCCCAGATCGACGCCTGGATCGGCGGCCTGGAGCTCGAACCCTATCGCGAGGCGATGCGTCGTCTCGAGTTCCTGGTCGCCGAGGAGGCCGGCGGCATTCTCGGCTTCAGCATCGTCGACGTCGGCGCGGGCGAGCTGCACGCCCTGTACGTAGCGCCCGGCAGCGCCGGTCGCGGGCTCGGGCGGGCTCTTCTCGGGGCGGCGGAGCGACAGGCGGCGTCGGGTGGACGAACGCTGCATCTCAAGTCGGCTCTCAACGCCGAAGGGTTTTACGCCCGGCACGGCTATGTGCGCCTCGGCGAGGGTGTGAGCCACGGCCCGGGCGGTGTCGAGCTGCGATGCGTCGACATGGCGCGGCCCGGGCGGCTTCGACACGCGCCGGCGACGGCCGCCGTCGCGGCGCTGCTGGCGGGGTTCCTGGCCGGCGCGGCCCGCGCCGCCGTGCCTTCGACGCCGGCCACCGCGCCATCACCGACCGCGGCCCCGCGGGCGATGGCGGTCACCATCGACGATCTGCCGGGGGCGGGTGAGGGGTCCGATCTGGCCCGCCTGCGCGCGATGAACGCGACGATGCTCGCGGTGCTGAAGCGCGAGCGGGTCCCGGCCATCGGTTTCGTCAACGAGGGGAAGCTCCAGGCCGACGGCGAGCGCGATGCCCGCGCCGGCATCCTGGTCGACTGGCTCGACGGCGGCATGGATCTCGGCAACCACACCTTCGCCCACAAGGGCCTGACCCTGACGCCGCTGGCCGAGTGCCAGGACGACGTGCTGCGCGGCGAGGTGGTCACCCGGGCGCTCCTCGCCGAGCGCGGGCGCCGGCCGGTCTGGTTCCGCCACCCGTTCACGCAGACCGGCCCGACGGCCGGGATCAAGGCGGCGTTCGAGACGTTTCTCGCCGGGCGTGGCTACAGGACCGCGCCGTTCACCATCGAGGATGCCGACTACATGTTCGACGCGCTCTACGAAGCGGCGCGCGCGCACGGCGACGGCGGGCAGGCCGCCCGGGTGCGGGCGGCGTACACCGCGCACCAGGCCCGCATGCTCGACTGGTTCGAAGGGCTGGCGCGCGGGATGTTCGGGCGCGATATCGCCCAGATCCTGCTCATCCACGTGAACCGGTTGAACGCCGACACCCTGGCCGACCGGGTGACGGCCCTGCGGGCGCGCGGCTACCGCTTCGTGCCCCTCGCCGAGGCGCTGGCCGACGCGGCGTACGCCACCCCCGATCTGTACGTCGGTCCGAACGGTCCGTCGTGGCTGCACCGCTGGTCGGTCGCGAAGGGGACGCCGATGCGGCTTCGGGACGAGCCCGACCCGCCGGCGTGGGTGCTCGAGGACTGGCAGGCGCTGCAGGGACGCGGCGGCGGGACTTCATGAGGGAGGAGGTTCGATGATCGATCGCATCTGGCACGGCTGGACCACGAGCGGCAACGCCGACGCCTACGAGCGCCTGCTGCGCGGGCGGATCATCCCGGCGATCCTCGGGCGCGGCATCGCCGGCTTTCACGGCATCGAGCTGCTGCGCCACGAGGCGGGGGGCGAGGTCGAGTTCGTCACCGTCATGCGCTTCGAGTCGACGGCGGCGGTGCGGGCCTTCGCCGGCGACGACCACGAGAAGGCGGTCGTGCCCGCCGAGGCCCGGGCGCTGCTGGCGCGCTTCGACGAGAGGGCGGCGCACTACGAGGTCCGCGATCTGCCGCGTGAGGGTGTCGTCACGGTGGTGGCGCGCATCGCCGCCCGGCCGGGGATGGTGGAGCGCGTGCGCGTGGAGCTGCAGCGGCTGCTCGCCCCGACGCGGGGCGAAGAGGGCTGCCTGAACTACGACCTGCACGAAGCGACCGATCGGCCCGGGGAGTTCCTGTTCCACGAGAACTGGACGAGCGAGGCGCTGCTCAAGAAGCACCTCGGTTCGGCGCACATCGCGGCGTGGCGGGCGGTCGCCGCCGATCTGCTGGCGCGGCCGATCGAGATCACCCTCTGGCGGCGCGCCGGCTGATCGCCGCGACCGCCGCGATCAGCGCGTCCGGCCGCCGGTCCCGCGGTCGAGGGTGAGCGTCGCACCGGCGCCGGCGGGGACGTAGATGGTCCACGACGTCCGCGTCTTGTCGGGAATCCCCTCGCCGAGCGTGAAGCGGACGATCTGCGGCGCGGTGGGGTACTCGTCGCCGTCGACCTTGAGCCGGTAAACGCCGTACGGGATGGTGTTGAGATCGGTGACCTCGATGCCGTTCAGGAACAGACGCGGTCCCTTCGGCCCGGGCTTCGGGTCGAGACGCAGCGCGAACCGGGCGCGGTCGATGAAAACGGTGTCGGCGTCGGTCGCCTCGGGGACGATGAAGGCCCGGTCGATGTCGCCGCCGCGGCGCCCCTGCACGCGATAGAGGCCGGGGGGCAGCGGCACGGTGAAGGCCGCCTCGCCGCGGTCGAGGGCGGCGCGCAGCAGGGCGTCGCCGCGCACGAGCAGCCGCTCGTCCAGGCTGCCGGGCGGCGGTGGCGACGGCAGGCTCAGGCGCACCTGGCCGAGATCCTGGGTCGTGAAGCCGCGCAGCTCGAAGGAGACCGGCCGGGCGCGGTACCAGATCGATCCGAGGGCCGCCTCGAACTCGTTGAGGGTGAGGAGATTGTGCCGGGTGAGGAGCGCCTTCCCCGGGCGCCCGCTCTGCAGCGACACCCACTCGGTGCGGAACGACGGGCTCTCGACGATGTCCGACAGGGCCCGCGCCCGGGCGATCTCCTGGCGGGCGTGGTCGAACTCGAGGCCGTGGGTCTCGAAGAGCGCCAGGTTCAGGTGCGCCGTCGCCGCCAGATCCTGGAGCTTCTGGCGCTCCGAGGGCGCCGCCTGGAAGATGGCGGCGTTCGCCGACAGCCGGTCGATCTCGGCCACCGCGCGGCGCGCGTCCGACACGGCGCGGCGGATGGTCGCGGGGTCGGGGCGGCGGTCGAGGATGGGGACGCTGTCGCTCAGGATCAGGGCATAGCGCCCGGCCATTTCGAGCACCTCGTCGACGCTCTCCTCGGCGGCGAAGGCGGCGCGCGGCGCGACCAGCAGGAGCGCCGCTGCCAGCGCCGCGGCTGCGGCCAGCGCCCTTCCATAGGCGATCGGTCGTCTCATCAGCGCACCCCCAGGGTCGCGGTTTCGGCCTGGACGCGGGCCGCCAGGCCGTCCTGGCCGAACTGCCGCAGGATGTTGACGTAGTTCTGCGCGAACGGCTGCAGAAGGGCGCCTTCGAGCCGGCCGCGCGCCATCCGGTAGGCGCGCTCGCCGTGCGTGAGCGCCTCGGTCTCGCGCCCCATCTCGGCCGCGGCGCGCGACAGGTCGAAGAAGGCGACCTCCATCCCCTCCCACTCGAAGGTGACCGACTCCTGGGCGCGCGCCAGCGCGTCGCCGTACTTGCCGGTGGCGTAGGCGGCGTAGGACAGCAGGTGCAACGCCGTGCCGTACTGGCGGCGGATGTCGGCGCTGGCGGGGTCGAGGTCGAAGGCCTGCTTGGCGAACTCGGCCGCCTGCACGCGCCGCGCCGGGGTGTCGAGGGTCGAGGCGAAGTCGGACATCTGGCGGTAGACCTCGGCGCGGTCGCGCTTGCGACGGGTGATGTCGGCCGCCTCGGCGAACACCGCCAGCGTGGCGTCGGGGTCGGACCTGGGGTCGCGCATGAGATCCAATCCACGCTGCCAGAGGGCGGCCGCCTTCATGTGTCCGTCGTCGAAATAGGCCAGCTCGTAGATCTGCCAGAAGCGCGCGTCGTAGGCGGTGCCGAAGCCCCAGGGCGCCACCTCCCGCAGCCGCTGGATGTACAGGTCGGCGCTGTCGGACGAGCGCGCGTAGTCGAGGCAGCGCTCGAGGTAGAACAGCACGTGGCGCGCGAACAGCTCGTAGTCGGGCGCGGTCGGCGCCAGGCCGCGGACGCCCTCCTGGCGCAGCAGGATCGACTTCAGCAGGTGCCAGTGGCCGCGCGCCTCGGCGTCGGCGTCGGTTCGGCCGCCCTCCGACCAGAGCGTGTACCAGGCGTTGCCGAGCAGCATGTTCTTGAACGCCGGGTCGTCCTGCAGGATGCGCAGGCTCTCGTCGATCGGCATGACCACGTCGGCGCGGTAGTCGCCGGCGTACCGCGCCGGCTCCTTCTGGTGCAGCTCGTAACGCGAGTGCCCGAGGATGAACGAGATCGCCGCCACCTCGCGGCCGGTGCGCCCTTCGGCGCCCGCCCGCTCGAGCCAGTGGCCGGCGATCGTCGCGGCGCGCGCGTAGTTCTGGGCGTTGTAGGTGGTGATGATGTCGTTGCGCAGCGCCGCCATGTCGGCCGGCTCGACGGCGGAGGGGCGGGCCGGCGCCGCGGCCGCCATGGCGGGCGACGGCATCGCGATCGAGACCGCGAGCGCGAACAGCAGGCCGCACCCCGCCGGCCGGGCGTCGTGTCGGCGGCTCATCCGCGTGTCTCCCGCGCGCCCAGGCTCTGCAGCGCCATGAGGGCACGCTCGGCTTCCTGCACCTTGGTCCGTCCGCCGGCGGTCGCGGCCGCCGACACGAACAGGGCCACCAGGCCGTCGGGTGTCGGCGCGAGGACGTGCACGGTGCCGTCGCGGTACCGGATCGCCACCGCCTCGGCGTCGGCCTGGATGCTCTCGACCGGGTCGCCCGGCGGACCGGGACGCCGGCCGCGGAACCGGATGGCCCGCATCGCCTCGCTCAGCGCCGGCACCAGCAGCGAATAGCGCGCCCCGTCGCTGGTGCGCGAGCCGAGGCGGCTGGCGTCGGTCAGGGTGACGCCGTAGCGGCGCCCGAGGAACGACGCCAGGCCGGCGCCGGTGAACGCACCCTCCTCACGCACCGCGCCGCCGCCGGCCGGCCCGTCCTTGCCGCCGCGGCGGATCGACCCGGGCGGGTCGCCCGCCGGCGGGAGCGCGATCTGATCGCGTCCGGCGATGCCGCCACCCGACGAGCGCTGCCGCGCCGCACCCGGGGTCAGGAACGCCAGCGCCGGCTCCTCGCCGGTGCCGGCCTGTGGTGTCGTGGCGGCGCCGAGCGGGGCGAGCGCCGGGGCCGACGGCGGCGGGGCGTTGTCGCGGATGCGCACCTCGGGGGCGGCGTCGGCCACCCTGATCGGCAGCGGGTCGGGCTCGACGCGCAGCGGCGGCGGCTGGCGGCGCGGCGGCTCGAAGGGGACCGGCGCCGGCGGCCGCACCATGAGCCGGGGCACCTCGGTGGGCCGCGGGGCCGGCGGTGGCGGCGGTGTGTCGGTCCGGTCGCGCAGCGGCACCAGATCCGGCGCCAGCGGCGCGTGCGCGAAAAACCGGATGGTGAGTGGCGGCGGCGGGACCGGCCCGACCTCGGAGAGCAAGAAAACGACGAGCCAGCCGGCCAGGACTGCGTGAGTCGCGATCGACAGGCCGAGGCCGCGCCCGACCCGGCGCGGCGACAAGGCGCCGCCATCGGCCCCGCCGCGCATGACCGCCGAGCGGAACTCGGGCGCCCGGGTCACGGTGTCACCGCCCCGCCGGGCGGCTTGGCCGGCGGCTTCGGCGCCGGCTTCTTCCCACCGCCCCGCGGGGGGGCGGGCTTGGCGGCCGGCGGCGGCTCCGGCGCCGGCGCCGGGGGCGGCGGCATCCGGACGACGCGCGCCTCGAGCAGATCGCCGTCGCGCGCCGGGTTGCGGAAGTAGGGGCGCACGGCGATGACGTTGGTTCCCTCGGCAAGGCGCAGGTTGACGAGCTCGAACAGCACCGGCTGGCCGGCATCGCGGGCCATGGCTTTGTCGCTGTCGGGCAGCCGCTCGCTGACCTCGGCGGCGCCGGCCGGTCGCAGCAGCGCCTCGCGCCCCGACACCTCGACGCGCGATACCGGCTCGTCGGCCATCACGATGCCGCGGATGGTGATCGCCTCGTCGGTGGTGCGATCGGGGAGCGCATCGAGCAGGATGCGCGGCCGCAGCCGATCCTTCTGGATCAGCACACCCAGGGCGCGCAGGGCGTCGGCCGAGGCGTTCCCCTCGTTCTTGGCGATGCCGAGGTGCAGGAAGGCGTCGCGGTACTGCCCGAGGTAGTGGTAGTCGGCGGCGAGGTGCAGGTGCGGCGAGTAATCGACGAGACGGTCGGCCACCACCGCCAGCCCCTCCGAGCGGTCCTTGAGGGTCAGCGCCTTCTGCATCATGTCGACCGACGCGGCCCACTGGCCGGCGTCCTCGAGCTGCAGCGCCATGTGGTAGTACAGGAACCAGTCGGGGATCTCGGGTCGCGGCACGGCCGCGGCGGGCGCCGGGCGCGCCGATCCGCCCTTCGGCGGGGCGGGCTTCGCGGCGGCGCCGCGGGCGGGTCCGGCACGTTGCGCGGCCCACGCCAGGCCGGGACGGATGACCGGAAGCGGCAGGCCGAGCGTGGCCGTGGCGGTTGCGGGCGCCACGGCCCGTGCGGCGAACACCAGCGCGTCGTCGGCGCGCGCTTCGCGGATCGCCGGGGCGCGCTCGACCGCGGCCGACAGCTCGGCCATGGCGGTCTCGAGGTCGCCGGCCCGGCCGAGGACGGCGCCGAGCATGTAGCGCGAGGCAGCATACTGCCCGTCGAGGCGCAGGGTGTCGCGGAAGGCAGCCTCGGCGCCCGACAGGTCGCCGCGCTGGGCGGCCGCCAGCCCGACGGCGTAGCGGGCCTCGAGGAACCGCCGATCGGCGTCGGCCGCCGCCCGCAGCTCGGGTTCGGCGGCGCGCGGGTCGCCGTAGACGAACTCGGTCACGCCGAGGGCGTAGTGGATCTCGGCCTGCGCCGGGGCGGACTCGAGAGCGGTGCGCAGCGACTTCTCGGCGCCGCGCCGGTCACGCTCGCCGAGCGCCGCCAGCGCCAGTCCGAAATGCGCCTGGGCGAGGCGCGGGTCGATGTCGGCCGCCTCGCGGAAACGGTCGCGCGCGGCCTGGTAGTTCCCTTCCTCGATCGCCAGGCCGCCGGCCTGGAGCAGTTCGCGGGTCGAACGCTCGCCGGCGGGGCGCGCCGCCGCCGCCGCGGGTGGCGCGGCGGGGGCAGGGTTCGGGGCCGGCCCGGACTTCGGTTTTTCGGCGGCATGCGCCACGGCCGCGAGGAACAGCGCCAGGGCCGCCGTGGCGGCGCGTCGCCGCATCAGATCCGCTCCAGGCGCGCGTAGCGCGGCAGGAACTTCTTCGAGCCGTAGATCGAGAACGACACCGTGACCTTCTGGGCATCGCCCTGGCCCTCGATGCCGATGACGGTGCCGACACCGTATTCCGAGTGGTGCACCTTGCAGCCGAGATGGTACGGGCTGGGCGGCGTGGCATCGGCATCGGGCGGCGCATCGTCGACCTCGGCCCAGTGGCGGATGGCGCGCTCGGGGTCGCCGCGGCGGTGGTTGCGCGCCATCCGATCGGCGGCCCGGCCGATGCGCGCGGCGTAATCGTCGGGACCGCCGGCCGCGACGTTCTCCCGCAGCAGGCGGGCCGGGATCTCGAGCAGGAAACGCGACGGCTCGGTGGTGCGCGCCTGGCCGAACTGGAAGCGGGTCATGGCGCGGGTCAATATGAGGCGCTCGCGCGCCCGTGTCATGCCGACATAGAACAGCCGGCGCTCCTCCTCGAGGCCATCGTGCTCCTCGGCGGAACGCAGGTGCGGGCAGAGGTCGTCCTCGACGCCGACGATGAAGATGACCGGGAACTCGAGCCCCTTCGCCGAATGCAGCGTCATGAGCCGGACGCCGCCGGAGCCCTGCACGTTGTCGGTCTCGGCGAGCAGCGCCGTACGGTCGAGGAAGGACTGCAGGCCATCCTCCAGTCCGTCATACCCCGCCATCGCGCTCACCAGCTCCTCGAGGTTTTCGACGCGCGCCGCCGCGTCGCCGGGGAAGGCGGCGTGCAGGTGGGCATCGAAACCGGTGCGGCTGATGATGCGCGCCACCAGGCGGCTCGGCGGCAGATCGCGACCTTCGCGGCGCAACTCCGTCATGAGATCAAGGAAGCCCTGCAGCGCCCGCGCCGCCCGCGCCGTGACCGCCTTCGCCTCGATGGCGCGCGGGATGGCCTCGCCCAGGGGCAGGGCGGCCGCGCGCGCCGTCTCGAGCACGGCCTCGATTGTCGTCTTGCCGATGTCGCGCGGCGGCAGGTTGATGATCCGCCGGACGCTGGCGTCGTCGCGCGGGTTGACGACCGCGCGCACGTAGGCCAGCACGTCGCGGACCTCTTTGCGATCGTAGAAGCGGGTGCCGCCGACCATCACGTACGGCACGCCGTGCCGCGCCAGGGCCTCCTCGAGAAGACGCGACTGGGCGTTGGTGCGGTATAGGATGCCCACGTCGTCGAGAAGACGCGGCCCGCGCCCGGCGGCGGTGCCGGCGCGCACCAGCTCGCGGGCACGCTGCACCACGCGCTCGGCCTCGCCGAGGTCGTCCGACGCAACCAGGACTTCGATGGGCTCGCCCGCCGGGGCCTCGCTCCAGAGCGCCTTGTCGATCCGCCGCTGGTTGTTGCGCACCACGGCGGTGGCCGCTTCGAGGATGTTGTTCGTCGAGCGGTAGTTCTGCTCGAGCTTGATGATCCGGGTGCCCGGGAAGTCGGACTCGAACGACAGGATGTTGTTGATGTCGGCGAAGCGGAAGCGGTAGATCGACTGGTCGGGGTCGCCCACCGCGCAGACGTTGCCGTGCACCGACGACAGGTGCCGGATCAGGCGGTACTGCGGCGGGTTGGTGTCCTGGTACTCGTCCACCATCAGATAGCGCACCCGGCCGGCGACCTCGGCCTTCACATCGGGATGATCGGCGAACAACCGCAGCGTCTGGCCGATGAGATCGTCGAAGTCCATCGCGTTGGCGGACCGCAGCTTCTCCTGATACAGGGCGAACACCCTGGCCGCCATGTCGTCGCGCGGGCCGGCCGCCTCGCCGGCCAGGCGGTCGGCGTCGAGCCCGCGGTTCTTGGCGTCGCTGATCCGCGAGCGGAACTGGCGCGGCGGAAAGGTCTCGTCGTCGATGCTCAGGGTCGCGAGGCACTCGCGGATGAGCGCCTGCTGGTCGGTGTCGTCGTAGACCAGGAAATCGGCGCCGTAGCCGATGCGCGGGGCATGCCGCCGCAGCAGGCGCAGGCAATAGGAGTGGAAGGTCGACACCTGCGCGCCGCCGTGGTCGGCGCCGACCAGGGCGTCGACACGCTCCTTCATCTCGCCGGCGGCCTTGTTGGTGAAGGTGACCGCCGCCACCTCGAACGGCGCCGCCAGCCGCCGGCCGAGGATGTACGCCAGCCGGTGGACGATGACCCGGGTCTTCCCCGACCCCGCCCCGGCCACGATGAGGAGAGGCCCTTCGGTGTGCGTGACCGCTTCCCGCTGCTGCGGGTTGAGGGATTTGAGGAGGTGCTCCATAGAAGGGCAAATTATCTCACACGCCCCCCCGCGGCCACCCCCACCGCCCTTGACGACGGTCCGCGGCCGGGCTAGCCTCGGCAATGCGGCTCATGACAGGCCATTCGACCCCATGAACAATCGGACCGCGCGGACCACGACCGGTCCGGTGGCTGTTATCCTGGCCCTCGGGATGTGGATGGGGATCCCGCCCGCGAGGGCGCAGGAGACCCCCACGTCCTTCCGGTGGACTCTGGAGGTGCCCGAAACCGGCACCTTGATCATCGATCTGGCGCCCGGCTGGACGCCCCATTCGCCGCAGGGAGGGGATGGGCTCGCCGACTGGCGGGCGACCACCGCGAATCGCTGCGAGATGAACGTCCACATCGTCGCCAGCCCGGTGCCCGATGCCGCATTCAACGGTCCGACCGCCCTGCGCGATTTCGTGCGCCGGCAGGCCGAGGCGCTCCTTCCGGAGGCGATCGAGGCGCGCTACACGCTCGTGGAGCTGCGCGGCCACGAGGCCGGTGGCTACTACTTCGCGCTCCGGGAGCGGGCCCCCCGGCACAAGCAGGCCGCCTACATCACGCAGGGAGCGATCGGGCTCGGCAATCTCCGGGTCGAGTTCACGTTCAGAGGCCCGGCACCCGACCTTCCCGAGATCCAGAAGGCCCTGTCGGCGCTGGCCGCCGCCCGGCTCGACCGGCATGAGGCCGAAGGAGGCAGCCCTTGATCGCGCGTCCCGCCCGGTTTCTCCTCATCGTCGCCCTTGTCGCGCTCGTGCACGCCGCGGTGCCGGTCGGCGCCCAGTTGGAACCCGGTCGCATGCTCGTCATCAAGGCGGCGGCCGTAACCCTGCCCGCCGGCGGATCGGCCGAAGCGATCATGACGATCACGCTCCTGCCGGACTACGAGATCCTCGCCAGCCCGCCGCCGACGCAATGGGCCACGGGCGCTTCGCTGGCCGTCGTGTCCTCGGGCGATGTTGTTGCCAAGACGGCGGTCTTTCCGGCGCCGCAGATGGTCCGGGACGAGGACGGCGGCAAGGAGATCCCGGTGTGGACTAGCACGATCGAGGTGCGTGTCCCGCTCGAGGCGGCAGCCAAGGCCGCTCCGGGCGACAAGAGTCTCAGCGGCCGTCTGCGCTATCAGGCGCACTTCAAGGGCGAATACTACAGGGTCGCAACACGCGATTTCGAAATCCCGGTGAAGGTCGTGAAGGCGAAGAAGGGGTCCGGAACCGCCGGCGCCCCGGCTACTCGACCGTGACCGACTTGGCCAGGTTGCGGGGCTGATCGACGTCGCAGCCGAGCCGCAGGGCGATGTGATAGGCGAGCAGCTGCAGCGGCACCACGGCCAGGATCGGCGTCAGCAGGTCGGAGGTTTTCGGGATG
>Ga0210377_10002590_pt1 | contig 15770 bp, 13 predicted proteins | sample PLM4_65_b1redo_FD_155480 | JGI IMG/M metagenome (GOLD analysis project Ga0210377, IMG submission 155480) | Groundwater sediment microbial communities from an aquifer in East River, Colorado, USA - PLM4_65_b1 redo | ecosystem: Environmental > Terrestrial > Soil > Riparian zone | place: USA: East... | reverse complement strand
CAGCGACGGCGGCGATCAGCGCCGGCCTCGAGCCCCAGCCCACGGTGTCGTAGAAGAAGCGGCGCGCGGTCGCGCTCGGCGGCTCCGCGAACTCCTCCTGGACCATCTGTCCGTCGAGGCGCGCGAGCAGGGTCGGCAGGAGGCCGCCGAAGTGCGGAACGATGAACCGCACGCTCGGGAAGCGGCGAGGCACCTGGCGCGCGATCAGATGCAGCGCTGCGACGGTGTCCTCGAACGACGCGCCGGCGCAGACGGTCAGGTCCCAGTCGTTCAGCGCGCGCGATCCGATGCCGTCCTGGCACGGATGCAGGAACACAACCGCGCGACGCCGCTCGAGCTCTGCGAAGATCGGATCGTATTCGGCGCGCGCGATCGACTCGCCCAGACACGAGCAGTGCAGGATCACCCCGATCGCGCCGAGCTCGTCGAACGCGCGCGCGATTTCAGCGAGCGACGCGTCGACGTGCGGCAGCGGCAGAGCCGCCCAGAACGAGAACTGCGCGGGCTGGTCGGTGCAGATTCGCGCGAAGTCGTCGTTCACGAGCTGCGCGCCCTGCGTCCCCGACTTCGCGTCCGGTGTGTACGCCGACAGCGCGGCCGACAGGATCTGCCGTCCAACTCCGGCTTCAGCCATCATCGGGAGCCTCGCCTCGAACGGCAGCATCGGCACGGGCGATCGCGTGCGCCGGCCTGCGCCGGGAGCGAGCGGAATCTGCGCGTGCGCCAGGAAGCGCAGCAGCGCGGGCGAGAAGTGGTGGGCGTGTACGTCGGTGATCACGGCGTCCTCGCGCTAGTGTAACCTTGCGCTCGATGGTGGACTCGATCGCGCTGCGGGTAAACGGGCGAGTCGAGCGGATCGCGGTCGATCCGACGACGCCCCTCTTGTACGTGCTGCGCAACGACCTGGGCTTGCGCGCCGCGAAGTTCGGCTGCGGGCTCGAGCAATGCGGGGCTTGCACCGTGATCGTGGGCGGCAAGGCCGTGATGTCGTGCGCGCTGCCGATCGGCCGCGTCGGCGAACGCGAGGTGCTCACGGTCGAGGGACTCGCCGAGGGCGAGACCCTCCACCCGGTGCAAGCGGCCTTCCTGGCCGAGAGCGCCGCGCAGTGCGCCTATTGCGTGCCGGGCATCCTGATGGAGACCGTCGCACTCCTGGCGTGGAACGATGCGCCCGAGGAGGCGGAGATCCGCCGCGCGCTCGACACGCATCTGTGTCGATGCGGGGCGCATCCGCGCATTCTGCGCGCCGTGCGGCGCGCGGCCCGCGCGCTTCGCGAGGCCGGGACATGAACGAGCCGGAGCGCCGGCTGCCGGGCCACCTCGAGCGGCAGCCCGAGCTCGACCGCTGGCTCCGCATCGAGAGCGACGGAACCGTGACCCTGCGAACGGGCAAGGTCGAGCTCGGTCAGGGTCTCCGGACTGCGATCGCGCGGATCGGCGCGGAGGAGCTCGACCTGTCGCTCGCGCGCATTCGCGTCGAGACCGCCGACAGCGCGCGCGGACCGAACGAGTTCATGACCGTCGGAAGCCAGTCGCTCGAGGAGAGCGGGAACGCCATGCGTCTGGTCGCGGCGGAGGCGCGCCAGTACCTGCTCGAGCTCGCTTCGCAGCGTCTGCGCGTTCCCGTCGGACGCCTCGTGGTCGACGACGGTACGGTGCGCGTTCGCGGCGGATCGGACGAGCGCCGGACGACCTACTGGGAGCTGCTCGGGGGCCGCGATTTCGCTCGAAGCGTGACGGGCGAGGGAGTCGCGAAGCCTCACCGGGAGCACCGCATCGTCGGCCAGCCCGGCCTGCGCATCGACCTGCGCGCGAAGCTCACGGGCGGAGCGTTCCTGCAGGACCTGGCGCCGCCGGGACTTCTCTTCGGCCGCGTGCTGCGCCCACCGAGCCCGGGCGCGCGGCTCGAAGCGCTCGACGACACCGCGGTTCGCGCACTCCCGGGTGTTCGCGCGGTCGTGCGCGACGGCTCCTTCATCGGGGTCGTCGCCGAGCGCGAGGAGGAGGCGCTGTATGCGCGAGAGCGGCTCGCGTCGCTCTCGCGCTGGAGCGAAGCGCCGACACTGCCCGGACACGAGCACGCCTTCGAGCACCTCTTCGCGCAGCCGCGTCAGAGCTTTCCGGTGGTCGATGGAACGCCGTCGCGCGCGCCGGTCCCGGCGCACGTGCCCCCCGCGAGCGCTCGAACGACGCACGCCGCGCGCTACCTGCGCCCGTACCAGATGCACGCGTCGATCGGGCCCTCGGCCGCGCTCGCGCAGCAGGGCGTCGAGGGACTCACGGTCTGGACTCACAGCCAGGGTGTGCCGATCCTGCGTCATGCGCTCGCGCGTTCGCTCGATGTCCCACCCGAGAACGTCCGCGTGATCCACGCCGACGGCGCCGGCTGCTACGGACACAACGGCGCCGACGACGTCGCACTCGACGCCGCGCTGCTTGCGCGCGCCGTGCCGGGCGCTCCGGTCCTCGTGCAGTGGACGCGCGAGGACGAGCACATGTGGGAGCCGTACGGCCCGGCGATGGCGATCGATCTCAGCGCGAGCCTCGACGCCGGAGGTCGCGTAGTCGACTGGAGCCACGAGGTCTTCAGTCACACACACCTCGGCCGCGCGATCCCTGCGCGCGGTGCCTCGAACCTGGTCGCGGATTGGCACCGCGAGCCGGCGCTCCCGCGACTTCGCCCCGAGCCGCGCCTCGAGGCGCACGCAGGAATCCACCGGAACGCCGATCCGCTGTACGCGTTCCCGAGCAAGCGTATCGTCAAGCACTTCGTCGAGAACGCCGCGCTGCGCGTCTCATCGACCCGCGGTCTGGGCGCCTATGCGAACGTGTTCGCGATCGAGTCGTTCCTGGACGAGCTCGCGCTCGACGCGGGGCGCGATCCGCTCGAGTTCCGGCTCGCGCACCTCGAGGACGCCCGCGCGCGCGCGGTTCTCGAGGCCGCGGCCGCGCGCGCCGGCTGGCGACGACCCGCCGCGAACGGACGGGGCCAGGGGCTGGGCTTCGCCCGCTACAAGAACTCGAAGTGCTACGCGGCGGTCGTGGTCGAGCTCGAGGTCGACGCGGCGAGCGGGGCGATCCGTCTGCTGCGCGCGGTGATCGCGGCCGACGCCGGCGAGATTGTGGACCCGGACGGGCTTACGAACCAGCTCGAAGGCGGGTTCCTCCAGTCGGCGAGCTGGACGCTCAAGGAGGAGGTCCACTTCGACCGCACGCGTGTCACGAGCCGCGACTGGGACTCCTATCCGATCCTGCGCTTCTCGGAGGTGCCCGAAGTCGAGACTGTCCTGCTCGATCGTCCCGGAACGCCGTTCCTCGGCGCTGGCGAGGCGACCCAGGGGCCGACTCCCGGCGCGATCGCGAACGCGATTGCGCACGCGACGGGTGCGCGCCTGCGCCGGATTCCGTTCACGCCGGAACGCGTGCGCGAAGCGATGCAGAGCTAGCCGCGCGCGGCGTTCCCGCCGCCGAGCGCGACCAGCACATCGGCGCGTCCGCCGAGCGTGTGCGCGATGCCGGAGAGCAGCGCGAACACGCGCGCGACCAACACGAAGTCGCTCGGCACCGAGACGATCGGATTCGTGCGGATCGTCTCCATCAGCTCGTCGGTCACCTCCTCGGTGAAGTCGCCCCGAAAGGTTCCGTCCTCCGACGCGCCGAGCATGCGTCGCGCGATCAGCAGATAGGGCTCGGTGCCGCCGGTCTTGGTGCGGAAGCCGAGCTCTTGGAACGCGCGCACCATCGCTGATTCGTTCTGCGTCATCATCGAGAACATCAGCTCGAAGAGCCCCAGGCCGAAGCCGCGCGGAAGCTGTTTGGCCAGGCCGAAGTCGACGATCACGAAGCGTGGTCCCGGCTGGACGAAGACGTTGCCCGGGTGCGGATCGGCGTGGAAGAAGCCGTACGCCATGATCATCTGGTTCCACAGGCCCGTGAGCGCCTGGACCACCTCGCGCGGGTCGATGCCGGCGGCGACGATTGCGTCCTTGTCGTTCACCTTGATGCCGGAAACGAGCTCCATCGTGATCACGCGCTGGCTCGAGTGCGCGTAGTCGATCTCCGGAATCACGACGCGCGGGTCTTTGGCAAACAGGGCCCGGATGCGGTCCGCGTTCGCGACCTCGCGCCGGAAGTCGAGCTCGAGCGCGAGGTGCGCTTGGAGCTCGTCGAGCAGCGGCAAGAGCGCGAGCGGCTGTGGATCGAAGCGCTCGTAGATGCGGCAGATGCGCCGCAGCGACGCGAGGTCCGTGCGCACGATGTGCTCGATGTCGGGGTACTGCACCTTGACCGCCACCTCGCGTCCATCGCGCAAGCGCGCGCGGTGCACCTGCGCGAGCGACGCCGCGGCGATCGGCGTGGGCTCGAAGCTCGCGAAGACCGCGTCGAGTGGCTTCTCGAGCTCGCTCTCGACCACCTCGCGCACGACCTCGAACGGGCGCGGCGGCACGCGATCCTGCGCCTGCTGGAGCGTCCGCACGTATTGCGGCGGGAACACGTCGGAGCGCGTGCCCGCGACCTGGCAAACCTTGATCAAGAGACCCCGAAGGCGCGTCGCCGTGCGGAAGATCTGGTCGGCGTTGCGCTGGTGGATGCGCGACCAGTCGCGCAAGCCCGGATCGCGTCCCCGCGCGCGGTCCCAGCGCGCCGGAATCTGCACCCGCAGCCAGACACACAGAGCGGTGTAGGCGATGCGCGAAGCGCGGGCGACGCGCTCGAGCGCCTTCCGCGGGAGGATCACGCGAGCAGGAGCTCGAGGCGCTCGTCGTCGGCCCTCGGGAACACCCAGCCCGAGTCGAGCGACTCGAAGCGCCGCGCGAGCGCGCCGGCGCGTGCCTCGTCGGCGAGCGCGCGGTGGATCGCGCCGCGCACGTCCTCACGTTCGCGCGCCGGACGATTCGAGGCGATTCCGCGCAGCTGCGCGGCGAAGATCGCATCGACCACCGTCGCGCCCGGGATCTGGTGCTTGCCGTCGGGGGAGCGCAGCGTGCGCGCGCGAAGCTCGGAGAGGGCGGTGCGCAGGTACTCGACGTGCGGCGCCTCGTCGGCCTGGATGTGCTCGACCAGCGCGCGCGCGGCGCGCGGATCCGCGGACACCTCCGGGTCGCCGAGCAGCTGCTTCGCCCACTCGAAGACGTCCTCTGCGAAGATCTCGACCACCATCACGCTGGCCAGCATCGAGATCGTGTCCTCGATCCGGGAAGAGAGCTCGGGGAAGAGCCGCGTGCGCTCGCCGCGCGGGCGGCCGCCCATCATCATCGCGAGCAGGACGTCTTCGGGGATCTCGGGCTTCGCGAGCCCCAGGTCTCGCGCGGCCTCCCACATTTGCTTGTGCCCGCCCTGATCGCGGAAGCCGGCCTCGTCGCGCGCGTGCGCCTCGAACAGACCCTGACCCAGGTGCGCAAGGGCCGTGCCCGCGATGTCCTCCACCACCTCGGCGCGCAGATCCGGCAGCGGCAGATCGCGAATCCGCGCGCCGAATCCCTCGACGATCGAGATGATCGTGAGCGAGCGCGTGATCGGATCGCGCACGCCTTCCTGCAGCAGCAGCTTCGCCTGCGGGTAGTTCGGATAGTGCGGGGGCACGTACTCGGCCGGCAGGTGCAGGAGCGGCTGACCCTCGCTGCGCAGCCTCGCCTGCCAGGCGTGGATCGCGGGCACGCGATTCCGGGTCCGGGGCGAGACGTAGCGCCCGGCCGCGAATCCACCGTGGCAGCGCACGCCGCCGGCAATCAGCGGCTCGTCGTACGGCGAGTCGCTGAGCAGCTCGTCGCGCGTCCACTCGAGCTTACCGGGTGCAGGTACATGTTCGGGATTCACGAGGTCTCCGAGCGGCGCTTCTGGCCGAGTCTCGCTCACGGGCCGCGCCTGCTCAAGGACGCCGCACACGGGCCACTTCACATACATGTGCGTTTGCGAGCAGATGTCCGCCACCCTGTAGGGATTTCTCCAAGAATTTGCTTCCAAGCGAGTCTGCTTGGGGTGTAGCATCCGACCGCATCTCTCGTGGACCCGTGGGTTCGCGATGACGTTCGAGGGACGGCGACGGTTCGACAGTGGAGGGAGACCGATGTTGATTTCGCGCTTGGGGACGGTTGCGCTCGTGGCGGGTGCGCTTTCACTCGCCGGGCGCGCGCAGGCCGTATCCACTCTCTATCAGTTCACTTCCGGGCAGGCGACGATCACCGTCACCACGGGCGCCACCACGCTCACCCCGCTGGCGCCTCCGGTGCTGACGCTGAACGGGATCTTCGCGGAGTTCAACGACGTGGGGCCGGCTCTCAACGACTTCGAATTCACGACCTCGCCGAATCAGGCGATCACGCTCGTTGCGGCGTACGGCGGCTACGACCAGATCGTGGTCAACAGCGCCTCGCTGACGCCAGGCGTCGGCTACACCCACTATGGTGCGTCGGTAGTCATCCCCGGTCAGCAATACGCCGTCTCGGTCGCGCCGGTGCACGTCGACGCCGTCTACAGCGCGGCGTACTCGGCAGGCCCGCCGCCACCCCCGGCGAGTAACATTCCGCTCAGCTTCGACAACGTGACGCCGCTCGTCGCGACGATCGACATCATCGCCGGAACTTTCACGCTCCAAGGGATTACCCTGGGTGTGCTCGTCATCCCGGGCGAGGCGTATCCGCTGATCGTAAAGGCGGACTTGTCTTTCCAGGGAATCGTGCCGGTGTCGACCCCGGAGCCGGGCGTGCTCGCCTTGGTCGGTGTCGGGCTCGGTTTTCTGGCGGCACGTCGCTTGCGTCGGGTCTGAACGGTCGTAAAGCTGCAACGGGTTCGCGAGGAAGGGAGATCCAGGATGGCTACGAAGTGGCTCAATCGAGCTCTGTTGGGGGCGGGCCTGTTGGCGCTGTCCACGACCGGAGCGTGGGCGCTACCGGTCACGCTGACGGTCGTCGGTCAAGGAATCGTGGCGACCAATCTGACCTACGGCTGCCCGACGGGCTCCGTGAACTGCCTGGCGAGCGCGGACTTCTCGCTGGCGGCTCCGGCGGCGGCGACGGGCACGATTGGTATCAACGCCGCGGGAACGATCGCCAGCATCGACCTCCACGTCGCGAGCGCGACCTTCGACGACCCGGTCGCCTTGGTCTCGGTCACGTTCGCGGGCGTGGACTACACAGGCGACGTGGCCATCCAGACCTTTGGCCCTGGCCTCTACTTTCAGAACGTCGCGGTGCTGAGCAGCGGGACGGTGGATGGCACTGCGAATACGATCGCGTTCACGCGTTCGCCCGGCATCTCCAACCTGAACTGCGCTGTGGTCGGTGGCGCCGGCCAGTGTGGCTTCACGTTTGGCAGCTCGGGCTTCACGAACGTCTCGGGGCAGGACTGGGCGCACACGTTCAACGTGACGGTGATTCCCGAGCCGGCGAGCGCGCTGCTCGTCGCGCTGGGCATGCTCGGCTCGCTGCTTCGCGCGCGCCGCGCCTGAGACGCGAAGAGTCGAGGCAACGCACGGCAGCCGCTAGCGTGGTTGTTGCGGCGTGACGCTGCCGCTCGACACCGTCGCGCGCTACGGCTTCAGCGCGACGCTGCCGGATCCGGCGACGATCCGCTCGACGGTTCGGCTCGCCGATGCTCTCGGCTTCGACTCCCTCTGGGTCGGCGATCACATCGCGTTCCCGGTGCCGATCCTCGACCCGCTGCTCCAGCTGGCGCAGGCGGCGGCGCATTCCGAGCGACTGCTCTTCGGGACGTCCGTTTATCTTCTGCCGCTGCGTCATCCAACCCCGGTCGCGAAGCAGGTCGCGACTCTCGATCGTCTCTGCGACGGTCGTCTGATCTTCGGCGTGGGCGTCGGGGGTGAGTTCCCGCGCGAGTACGAAGCCTGCGGCGTGCCGGTGCGCGAGCGCGGCGCACGACTGTCCGAGGCGATTCCCCTGTTGCGCCGGCTCTGGACCGGTGAGCCGGTCACGAGCGAGGGCCGCTTCTATCCGTTTCCCGAGGTGCGTCTGTTGCCGCGTCCGGTGCAGAAACCGGGACCGCCGATCTGGTGCGGCGGCCGCAATCCGAAGGCGCTCGAGCGGATCGCTCGCATGGGCGACGGCTGGCTGTCGTACGTGGTCACACCGGAGATGTTCCGCGACGGGCTCGCCGGGATTGCAGCTACCTGCGAGAAGGACGGGCGCAAGCTCGAGCGCTTTGGCACCGGCCACCTGCTCTTCGCGCGCATCGACGACTCCTACGAACGCGCGCTCGACGCCGCGACCGCGCACCTCTCGCAGCGCTACGCGATGGACTTCCGCAAACCCGCCGCTCGCTACGCCGCGCTCGGCCGGCCGGCCGACGTCGCCGAGAAGGTCGCTGCCTTTCACTCCGCGGGCGTGCGCCACGTGCTGCTCGACCACGTCGGGCCGGCGCAGGAGCGAGATGCGCAGCTCGAGCGCTTCGCCCGCGAGGTTCGCCCGCTCCTCCAGGGTCTGTGAGAGAATTCGCGCCGGAAAGTCCCGGGGGAGCCGATGTCCGACCCAGCGCCAGCGCCCGCACCGAAGCTCGCCGCCACCATCCTGCTCGTTCGGGACGGGGCGAGCGGGCTCGAGGTCTTCATGGTGGAGCGCCACCACAAGATCGACTTCGCGACCGGCGCGATGGTCTTTCCGGGCGGCAAGATCGAGGTGGGCGATTCCGACCCGGAGTTGCGCGCGCGCTGCGCGGGCGCAGAGGCGCTCGACGCGGCCGCTCTCAGCATTCGCGTCGGGGCGATCCGCGAAACTTTCGAGGAGTGCGGGGTGCTGCTCGCGCGTCCACGGGGCAGCTCCGCGCTCGTCAGCGCTGATCGCCTTCGTGAGCTCGAAGCGCGTTGGCGTGAGCGCCTGAATTCCGATCTGGCCGGACTCGCCGACGTTGCCCTTGCCGAGGATCTCGAGCTCGCCTGCGACCTGCTCGTGCCCTACGCGCACTGGGTCACGCCCGAGATGGTGCCCAAGCGCTTCGACACATACTTCTTCCTGGTCGTGGCGCCGCCCGATCAGGTGGCGCTGCATGACGGGGCTGAGTCGGTGGACTCGGTCTGGACCACGGCGCAGCACGCGCTTGCCGAGGCCGAGGCGGGCCGGCGCACGATCATCTTCCCGACGCTCATGAATCTGAATCTGCTCGGGATGGCGCGCGATGTCGCCGACGCGGTGGCGCGAACACGCGCGCGCAGCGTCGTGACGGTGCGACCGAAGTTCGGGCGAACGCCCGACGGAAAGCCCGAGCTGCTCATCCCGCCCGAGGCCGGCTACCCGCCGCTGCCACCGGCGCTCGCGAAGCTGCCGCCCGCCTGATGTACACCGATGAGTGACGACGCGCCGTCCAATTCCCGGCTCGCGCGCTGGCAGACCGGGCGGATCGAGGTGACCGGCGCCTGGAAGGAGAAGCGGCGCCTCGCCGCCGCGATGCGCAGCGTGATCTCGCGCCTGGTCGAGATCGAAGCGCCCGAGGCCGAGCTCGCCGCGGCCGCGGACGCGCTCGAGCGCTACGCCGCGCGACTCGAGAGTCACCCGCGTCCGAACCGCTACGAGGGCTGGTCCGAGACCTCGGCGTCCGGCGACGTCGGCAGCTTCTTCGACCACAGCCCGTTGATCGGGCTCTCGAATCCGCTCGCGCCACCGATCGAGCTGCGCGCGGACGCGGATGGCCGCACGGTGCACGGAAGCGCGGTCTTCGGCTCGGCCTACGAGGGGCCGCCGGGCTGCGTGCACGGCGGCTTCATCGCGGCCGCGTTCGACGAGGTGCTCGGCTTCGCGAACTCGCTCTCGGGCACGCCCGGAATGACCGGCACGCTCACGATCCGCTACCGACGGCCGACGCCGCTCCACACGGCTCTGCGTTTCGAGGGCCGCTACGAGAAGAGCGAAGGGCGCAAGATCTTCACGACCGGACAGCTCTTCGCGGGCGATGCGCTCTGCGCCGAATCCGACGGCCTGTTCATCTCCGTCGACTTCGGGCGCTTCCGGGACCTGTTCGCGGCGCGCACGAAGCGCGACGCGGAGCGCGACCGTTGACGTCGCCGACCCGAGCGCTCGTCGTGAGTGCGCGCCTGGCGCTCGGCTTCGCGATCTTCCTGGCGCTGGCGGAGATCCGCCGGAACTGGGGCGACTGGGGTTACTGGCCGTTCTGGGTCGTCGACTACATCGCGGTGGCGCTTCTGCTCGCGGGCTGGCGCAAGGCGCTCGCGAGCCCGCCGTCTCCGCGCGGCCCCGGAATTCTCTGCGGGGCCTGGGGTTTCACGTGCGCGATGTTCTACGCGAGCTTCTTCTCGCACCTGCAGCACTTCGGCGCGCCTGATCACGGCCCGGATGATCCGATCGCGCTCACGATCACGATCGGCGGGCTCTTCGTGTTCACGATCATCGGCTTTGCACTCGCGCTCGCGGGCGCGGGATCCCGCAGCCTCAGGTCGTAAGGTTTGCGAGGCGGGTGGCCACGTCGCGGGCGCTCGCGCAGCGCTGCGCCGGGTCCTTCGCGAGCAGATGCAGGATCAAAAGGGCGAGCTCGTCGGGGATGCCCTCGATGCGCTCGCGAGGGTCGGGAATCGGCGAGTGGCGATGGTGATAGACGACGTCGCCCTCGCGATACGGGACGTTGCCGGTGACGAGCTCGAAGAAGGTGACACCCAGCGCATACAAGTCTGCGCGGGCGTCGAGGTTCTCGCCGGCGGCTTGCTCCGGCGCCATGTAGTAGGGCGTGCCACCGACGATCGTCGCCGAGCGGCGCACCTCTTCGAGCATCTTGGCGAGCCCGAAGTCCATTATTTTGACGACCTTGCCGCGCGTGAAGAACAGGTTCGACGTCTTGATGTCGCGGTGCACGATTCGGCGCTCGTGCGCGTACTCGAGGCCCGCGCAGATCTGTACGCCCAGCCGCGCGCAGTCGCGCGGCGAGAGGCGCCCCGCGCGGCGCAGGATCACGTGCAATGGGTCGCCTTCGAGCAGCTCCATCGTGATGAAGAACGTGCCGTTCTCTTGATCGGCGTCGTGCACCGTCACGATGTTCGGGTGGTTCAACGCCGCGGCGGCGCGCGCCTCGCGCAAGAAGAGCTCCACGGCCGTCGGGTGGTCGCGCAGGTTGTCGGGCAGGCGCTTCAGGGCGACCTCGCGGCCGAGCCGTCGGTCGCGCGCGCGGAAGACCACTCCCATGCCCCCGCGGCCGATCTGCTCCAGGATCTCGTAGCGGCTCTCGGCCGGATCCTGCTGCATCGCGCTCGAGATCGTCCGGCTGCCGCTCGGCGTGCGTTCCGACGACAGACGCTTGCGCAGCGAGTCGATGCGCGTCGAGAGCTCCGGCCAGGTGGGCGCCTCGGCACGCAGCTTCTCCCAGGAGTCGAGCGCGCGCGTGAGGTCGCCGCTGCGCTCCCACAGCTCTGACAGGCGCGCGCGCAGCTCCGGAGAGCGGCTCGCCGCGTCGCCGCGTTCGAGCCGCTCGTGGAGCTTGTGAGCGGCGAGGTCGACGTGCCCCTCGGTCTCGAGCGCATCCACCAGCATCAGACACGCCTCGGTGTAGTTCGGATCGTCGGGCAGAACCTGCTGCAAGAGCTTGATCGCTCGGCCGCGGTCATCGTTGTCGCCCGCGAGCTGCGCGGCTTCGAACGTCTCGCCGCGGCGCTCGAGCACGCCGATCACGCGTTCGGTGTCGCGGGCCTCGCGATAGCAGCCGAGCGCGCGGTCGAGCTCCGAAGCCGCCTCGAAGGCCTTGCCGGCGCGGACCAGGTCGCCCGCGCGCTGATACATCTCGGCCGCGCGGACCGGCTCGTCCGCCTTCTGGTACAAGCCCGCGGCGCGGGCCCATTCCTCGAGCTCTTCGCGCAGGCGCGCCGCGTCGCGGAAGTGACCGGCATATTCGAAGTGCTCCGCCGAGCGCGCCTTGTTGCCCTGCTCCAGGTGCATCCGCGCGAGCAGGAAGTTCGAGACCTTGTCCTGGCCCTCGCGCGCGAGCGCGCGAGCGGCGGACTGCACGTCTCCCGACAGGTACGGCGCAACGGCCGGAGGACAACCCTTGAAGAGCACGCCGTCGGACTTGCCGAGGTCCACCTCGAGGACCTGCATCGCGTAGTCGTTCACGTCGATCTCTCGCTCCGCGACGCGGTCGCCCGAGCCGACCGCGATCACGTGGCGGCCGATCGGCAGGCCGATCCGGACCGGCTGTCCGCGCGTGTGGCGCAGCGTGTCGGGCCGGCCGTGCGCTGCGATCGCGCACTCGCGCACGGTCTGGCCGTCCCAGACGGTCCGCACCTCGACCGGGCACGAGCGCGGCCGCAGATCGAACTCGAGCCGATGCGTGTCGCGGCTGCGCACCTGCACGAGCTGTGACTCGAAGGGCTGCTCGATCGGCTCATCGCCCGAGCCCGAGAAGAGCTCGCCGTCGACGGTGATCCAGTAGCGTCCGGGTGCGAGTCCGCGGAACTGCGTCTCGCGTGCCACCAGGTAGTGTTCCGTGCGCGTCGAGACCTTGGCGTGCGCTGCCTCGCGCTCGCTGCGCGGCGCACGCGCGCCGCGCGGCTTCCCGCGCCAGAGCGTGACCGTGAAGCTGCCGCGCAGGTCGTCGGGGTAGGCGATGCACACCACCAGATCCCCGTGTCCACGGGCGGCTCGAGTGACGAGGAGCAGGATTCCGAGGCCGATCACCACCGCGAGCAAGGTGCGCCGACCGCCGGGCCGGGTCGCGACGTCACCCACCCGGGAGAGCCGACGCTGCCACGTGTCGGACAGTCCCGCGTATCTGCGCTGCAAGCCGGCCTCGATGCCAGGCGCCCAGCGCTGCCAGCTCTCCGCCAGGGATGCGCGCGCGTTCGGCGGCACGAAGCGATCGAGCTCACCGAACGACGGCGGCGGTTGCGGTTCGGGGGCGATGCGCGGCTTGACCAGGAGGATGCGCGGCCGCGCGCTCCGCCTCTCGCGTTCCTGATCGCGGTCGACCGAACGGGGCGCTTCTCGCGCGGACTCGTCCGACTCGAGCAGGTTCCAGCTTCGCGCCGGCGCTTCGGCTTCCTCCGCGCTCGCGTCGGGCTCCGCAGGCTCGACGGCGGAGAGCTCCCCGCGCGCCGGCAAAGCGGCGAGAAACAACGCGGCGGCCAGCAGGCTTGCCGCCGATCTTGCGTGTCTCGTGATGCGCATCACGCCACTCAACTCTTCGGTGCCACGCGGACTTCGATTGAGTGGTCGCCGCCTTTCGAGGAGCCGGGGTACGATGGGTCCGGGAGCGAATCCGCATGCGGGAACGGACCTTCCTGACGCAGGAGATCGACCGCGGTCCTGCCGGACCGAAGATCGGCGCGTTCTTCGACGTGGACGGCACCCTGCTCGCGGGCTTCTCGGCCCTGGCGTTCTGGCGCGACCGCCTGCTCTCGGGCCGGATGAGCCTCTCCGACGTCTCCGAGAATCTGCTCGCGTTCGTGGGCTTCCAGCGCGGACGCCTCGGCTTCTCCGGCATGCTCGCCGCCTGGTCGGGCATCTTGCGCGGCACAAAGGAGCAAGAGCTCGTCGAAACGGGAGAGCGCCTGTTCGACTCCGAGCTCGCGGCGCTCGTGTATCCCGAGTCGCGCGCGCTCGTCACCGCGCACCTGCGGCGCGGGCACACGGTGGCGATCGTCTCGGCCGCGACGCGTTACCAGGTCGAGCCGCTCGCCCGGGATCTCGGCATCGAGCACGTGCTCTGCACCCAGCTCGAGGTCGAGGACGGGACGTTCACCGGGCGCTACATCTCGCCCCCGTGCTGGGGCGCAGGCAAGGCCAGCGCGGTACAGGAGCTCGCGACGCGCGATGGTGTAGATCTCGAGCAGAGCTACTTCTACAGCGACGCCGCCGAAGACATGCCGCTGTTCGAGATCGTCGGCCGGCCTCGCCCGACCAACCCCGACGCGCGGCTCAGTCGCATCGCCGAGCATCGCGCCTGGCCGGTGCGGAAATTCAAGAGCCGCGGACGTCCGGGGATCGCGGAGGTCGTGCGCACGATCCTCGCGACGACGTCGGGTGCGACCGCGTTCCTGCTCGGCCTGCCGCTCGCGTTCGTCACCGGCCGGCCGAAGGAGCTCGTCGACTTCTCGCTCGCGGCCTGGGGGGATCTCGGCACCGCGCTCGCGGGCATCGAGCTCGAGGTCGAGGGCGAGCAGCATCTCTGGTCCGACCGGCCGGCGGTATTCATCTTCAACCACCAGAGCGCGCTCGACGTGCTCTTGCTGTGCAAGCTGCTGCGTCGCGACTTCGTCGGCGTGGCCAAGCAGGAGCTGCGGCGCGTGCCGTTCCTCGGCACCGCGGCGCGTCTCATGGGCACGGTGTTCATCGACCGTGCGAACTCCAAGTCGGCGATCAAGGCGCTGCAGCCGGCCGTCGATGCGCTGCGCCGCGGCACGTCGCTCGCGATCGCGCCCGAGGGCACGCGCACGCCGACGCCGCGGCTGGCTCCCTTCAAGAAGGGAGCGTTCCACATGGCGATGCAAGCGCGGGTGCCGATCGTGCCGATCGTGATCAAGAACGCGCTCGACGCGCTCCCCAAGCACGGCCTCGTGATCCGCCCCGCGAAGATCGACGTCGTGGTGCACCCCCCGATCCCGACGCGCAGCTGGACGCGCGAGACACTCGACGAGCACATCGCCGAGATCCGCCGGCTGTACGAGGCGACGCTGGCGGAGTGAGCGGCCCCGCGCGTGAGGTGGCTCACAAGCGCGGCGCCGGATCGAACGATAGTCTGCGCGAGGCGCGCGCTCGCGCTCGGGTTCCCATGACGACCGTCCCTGCGACTCGGAGTTCCTCGGCTCGCTTGCGTCTGCAGGCGGCGCCGCAGCGCGCGCTCTTGCTGCCCGTCGTGACGGCGGTGTGTGCGGTCTTCGTTCTCATCGGGTACGGCGTGCGAGACGAGATGTACCTCACGCCCGAGGAAGGTCTCGGCTACGGGCTCGGAGTGATCGGCCTGGCGGCGCTCTCGTCGCTCCTGCTCTACTCGGTGCGGAAGCGCGTGCGGGCGCTGTGGTCATGGGGCGCGCTGCGGCACTGGTTTCACGTGCACATGCTGCTCGGCGTGCTCGGGCCCGCGCTGATCCTGTTTCACGCCAACTTCGAGGTTCGCTCGATGAACGCTGCCGTCGCGCTCGCAGCGATGCTGATCGTCGCGGGCAGCGGCTTCATCGGGCGCTTCGCCTATTCGCGCGTGCACCTCGGCCTGTTCGGTCAGCGCGATTCGCTTCGCGCCGTGACGGAGCGCGCGGAAGCGAGCCGCAGCGCGCTGCACACCGCGTTGCGCGCCGTGCCCGAAGTCGCAGAGTTCGTGCGCGACTTCGAGCAGCGGGCGCTCGCGCCGCCGCGGGGAGTTCTGTCGGGGCTGTTTCGCGCGCTCGAGCTCGGCCATCGCACACGCTCGGCTCAGCGCCGCGCGCGGTCGCGCTTGCGCGCGGCTCCGCCCGCCTCGCTCCCGGTCGGCGCGGAGGCCGTCTCTCGCGCCCTGCGCGCGCATCTCGCGCTGGTTCGGCGCGTGGCCGAGTTCGGCTTCTACGAGGGCGTTCTCGCGCTCTGGCACGCCTTGCACGTACCGCTCTGCGTGGTTCTCTTCATCGCGGCGGCGATCCACGTGGTCGCCGTGCACCTGTACTGAGTGCGTCCGAACACCGTCCCCGCCGGGCTGACACTGGTCGCGTGTCTTCTCGCCGCACAGGCTCGCGCGCAGACCTTCGAGCGGCTGGTCATGCCCGGGCCGCTCTCGAAGGCGCACGCGGACCTCGAGTCCGACTGCTCGAAGTGCCACACACCCTTCAAGCGCGCTGAGCAGGAGTCGCTCTGCCT
>Ga0210377_10002589_pt1 | contig 15774 bp, 11 predicted proteins | sample PLM4_65_b1redo_FD_155480 | JGI IMG/M metagenome (GOLD analysis project Ga0210377, IMG submission 155480) | Groundwater sediment microbial communities from an aquifer in East River, Colorado, USA - PLM4_65_b1 redo | ecosystem: Environmental > Terrestrial > Soil > Riparian zone | place: USA: East... | reverse complement strand
ATCTTCCCGCTCGAAAACCGGTCGAGGCAGGAACAGGTCGAAATTGTAAAACTCCGGCTCTCCCTCGATCAGCCCGACGACACGGCCCGCTTCGGAAACGGCGGTTGCCTGAAGCAGGGCCAGCCGCACCTCCAGGGAATCTCCGGAAGAGCGGGTCCAAAGCTCGCCCCGGTTTCTTCGTACCGCCTCTCCCAGGGGGAGGGGTTCTTCTCCGGCAGGGCTCAGTTCAAGGGATTCCAGCTCAGCCGGGTCGCCGGCAAAGGGACCCTTGACCCGAAAGGTCGTAACTACGGTCCCATCTTCCACCCTGAGATTCGCGCCGACCTGCGGCTGTCCGGAGCCCCTCTGCGCGATCCAGTGGAGGACGCACTGCAAAGAGGCCACCCATGAGAACGGCTCCACCAGCACAGCGGGAATCGGGTCGCCGCCCTCGATCTCAACGGAGATCCCCGGGACCGAAATCACTGATTCATCCAGGAGCTCCCGGGGATTTGAAGGGATGGCCGGCCAACGCGATGTCCGGGCAGCGCTGGCGGCCTCCTCAATTGCCGTCACCCGCACGCTCAAGCGATCCATCTCCTCTGCCACCGCAGCCAGAAACGCCTGTTGTTTCTCCACCGACATCTGCCGGTGTCGTTGAAGCGTTTCGACCAGGGCGTGGGAGGTTGCCACCGGTCCCCTCAGGAGCTGGGGCATCTCCAGCAGGGTCTCCTCGAACCTTTTGTCATCCCCGGTGGGAGCATTCAGGTCCCGAAACACCAGGAGGAAGCCGGCCCGTTCTCCGCCGGGGCCGGGAACGACCGACAGGGATCCTTTGAGGAGTTTCCCGTCCCGGAGGGGAAAGATCACCTCTTCCACAACCTCACGGCCCGGTTCCCATCCCTGGCGAAGCCGTTTCAGGTGGAAACTGAGCCGGTCGCTGGGGAAGATGCGTGAGAGGGGTGAGCCTATGCCCGAACTGTACCCCCGCCCCAGAATGGCCCGTGCACGCGGGTTCATCAGTATCGTCTCTGCGGCCTCGTTGGCCACTATCACACCATCAACCATGGTGCGCAGCACGGTTGCCAGGCGATTACGCTCCTCCTGCAGGGTCAGGGTCGCTTCGCGCACCCGCCCCTCCAGTTCGTCGTAGGCATTGCTCAGGTTCTCGGCCATCAGGTTGAACTCGATGGCCAGCTCCTCGATCTCGTCCCCTGCATCGACCTTGATCCGGTGGTCAAGATTGATATGGGAGACGATCTCGGCGCCGCGCTTGATCTCCAGGATGGGACGCATGTACTGGTCGGCCATCCACCAGGCCATGGCGGCGACCAGGATGACGAACACGATCGTGAACAAGGCTACCTGGCGGCTCACCGAATGTAAATGATCGAATACCTGGGACGCCGGCTGGACCACTGCAAGGAACCAGTCGCTTGGGGCGACGCCCCCGGGTGTCCGCACTGCAGTCACGCCGGCGAAATAGCTTTCATCGGCGGTCCCGAAGGTCACCCAACCGGGTTCCCCCTCTTCAGCGGGGGGAAGGGGGGTCTTGGGGCTTCCTGTCAGGCGTTGCCCCTTGGCAGTGAACAGCACTACCTCTCCAGGCTTCCCCTTTCGTGACTGCTCCAGGGAGCGTTGCAGCCCTTCCGGGGCACAGGAAATCACCAGCATGCCGAGGTGATTCCCAGTGGGGTCCGTCACCGCAACCCGGTACTCCAACCCTTTTCCGGAGACCGAGGCGAAGGAGGGACCCTGGCCCGGCTCAGCCGGACGCCTCCCCGGAACCAGATCGATCCTCAGTATCCCGGAGAGTGCGTTTCGAGTCGATGAAAAGAGCTTTTCCGGAAAGGGCCCCGATCCCTCCAGAAAGGACTTTACCTCGGGCGATGCCGCCAGGCCGGCCGCAGTCTGCTGGATGCGTTGCAACTCTCCACGCAGATGCTCCGTCAACTGTCGCGCTTCATGGGCGAGCCGGCTCCCATGGATACTCCCAACGTCGTCGCGGACCACGAAGAACAGGGCTGCCAGTGCTGCTAACAGAGGGAGTACCGCCAGTCCTGTGAGGGACACGATCATGCGGTGGCGCAGGCTTCTTTTCCTGCGGGAGGGCCGGGCCTCCTGGGCAGTCGTCATGGCTCTAGCATCGCGCGCATCTTTTCGAGCAGATCCGCGGCACTGAACGGCTTGGTCACGTAGTCGTCAGCTCCCACCTCCAGTCCCTTCTTTCTTTCGAGGGTCTGGCCCTTGGCCGTGAGCATGATCACCTTCGTCCCGGCCAGATCCTCCCGCTCCCGGAGAATCCGGCACGTCTCGTAGCCGTCTTTCCTCGGCATGTTGACGTCCAGAAGGATCAGGTCCGGCCGCACGCGCTCGGCCACTTCCAGGGCCTCATCCCCATCCCGCGCGGTGTGGACCTCATAACCCTCCATCTCCAGGATGAACTCGATGGACATCAAGATGTTGGGCTCATCATCCACGGCAAGGATTTTTTTCTTACCCATTTTTAGTCCCCTCAAGAGATTTTTTGCATTTAAATTACAATAAGATCAATATGTTATTATGACTACCAAGGTGACCGAGCTGCACTACTCCTGCTCGGTGTAAAAGAGATAGGCTATTTTAGCCAGGCCCGATACTGTATCCAATCCGTTTCTGAGCCGTTGCTCCTCGTTTTCGGTCAAATCCTTCGGGTTAATGAAACAGGTGTGCTCATTTTCGCACCCCGTCTTGAGCTGCTGGGCGACCTTCAGGCAGGTAAAATCGTGATAGGCGCGCAAAAGCCTGTCGGTCAGCTCGACGCTGAGATGACCGCGATCCTGAAGCCCCTTGATCCTGTTGATGGTGCTCGTTTCGTGGAGAGCGCAGCTGCTCGCCAGCATCCGGACATTGGTAACAAGGGGGGCAAGGGCAAACTGCTCCAGGTCAAACTCCCCCCGGTGTCTGCCTCTCCTTTCCACCCGCAGCCTTCTGAAGAAATCAAGTCCCGCCGGCATTTCGGGGATTCCTTTTCCCAGCTCCCTCAGCGCCGGCAACGGAAACGAGACCGTGTCGCGGATGCGGGACGTCATCGCCATGCTTTTTGACGTCTCCCGGAGTTTCCCCTGATGAAAATCGAGCATGCCCCAGACAATGCCGATCATTTCTTCCGCAAGCGCTTCAGCGCCATAAATTAGGCGGAGGTCGGCGCGCCGCATCAGCTCGTCAAGCCTTTCCCGCTCTTCCGCCACCGGTGCCGCGACGATCTCACTACGCCACTCCGTCCTGCTGCCGTGCCAGAGGGATTTCATCACGGTCGCCGTGCCGCCGTTTTTCACCAGACCGATTCTTTCCAGGAATGCCAACACCTGATACACGAATTTTTCGAAGTAACCTGCGTCATCAGGCGTGTCACCATATATGAGTACATACGAGGGATCGATGCAAAAGGTCTGCTCCAACCGGCCGGCGCTCCCCGCCGCCAGCCAGCAGTAGGGAACGGGCGGCCGTCCCATGCCGTCCAGCGCCAGCACCTGTTCGGCAAGCAAAAGGGCCTTGCGGACCAGGCCGTCCTGGTAGCTGTTGCAGAGCGAATGGAGCGCCACCACAGATCCGCGCCTCTTGAAATAGTCGGCAGCCAGACGGTGGAACCGGTGGTGCAGATCGGAAAGGGTAGCTGCATCCGCTGCCCGCTCCAGCTCGCTGAGTGCCCCGGTGAACTCCGCCACATACCCATCCTCGAACGCCAGCTCCTCCCCAAGCATCTCCTGCACCCCCCGGAGGAGCTCCAGTTCTTCGTCGGCAAGGAGATACGCCATCTTCTCACCCAGTTTGGCCTTCAGGGTGTTGACAAGTTCAGTGGTCGCACGCAAGGCGAGAATATCGCCCCCCTTGGCGCCAAGAAAAATCGCCATATCAACCTCCAAAGACAATCAGTGTTCGGTGTCAGTCGAAAAACCAATGCACACTTTGTGTGCCGCCTTCACTGACACTCATCCAGATGCCCATGCACCTGTTCGGCAAGAAAACGCCGCATCTCTTCAGGCGGCGGCGGAGTGAGGAGTGAAACCGCAATCATTATCGCAACGACCAGCGGTGCGCCGCACAAGGCCGAAGAAGTGAGCGGAAAAAGCGCCGAGACCCCCGGGATAAATTCGCCGAACAGCGGCTCGGCAAAGGTGACCACGATTCCCGCCAGCATCCCGGCAATGGCCCCCTGGCGGTTGGTTCTTCCCCACCAGATGCCCAGCAGGAAAACGGGAAAGATGGTGTTCCCGGCCAGGGCAAAGGCGACCGCGGTTATCTCGGCAATCAGACCGGGCGGTTTCACGGCCAAGAGAAAGACGATCCCCGCCAGGGCCAGGGTACTCCCCTTGGCGATGGCCATTTTACGTGCCTCAGAAGCCCGCGGGTTGATCAGTCTGTAGTAGATGTCGTGGGAGAAGGAGGCAGCGCCGGTCATGAGCAGTCCGGCAACGGTAAAGAACGCCGCACTGACCGCTCCCGCAGCAAGCATGCCGACCAGCCAGACCGGCAGCCCCCCCATTACCGCCGCCTTCAAGACGACGATGTCCGCCATCTTTCTGGCTGCGACAGGATCGGGGATGGTTCCGCTACGTGCCTCATAAAGCCTGGCAAAGACCGCATAGGCAGGGGCCGACCAGTAAATCAGGGCGATGAAAAAGAGTCCCCAGACAAGGCTCCAGCGGGCGTCACGGATATTGGGAACGACGTAGAAGCGGGAGAGGACATGGGGGAGACCGGCAGTGCCGACCATGAGGGTAAAGCAGAGGGCGCACCACTGGAAAAGTGAGCCGCTGGCAAAGGGTGAGGCGAAGTTGATTTGGAATTCCCTGGTCAGGTCCTGGACGGCTTCACCGTAGCCAAACTGGGGGAGCAGCCAGAAATAGCCGAGTTTGTAAGTAATAAACATGAGCGGGACGATAAATGAAACGATGACAACAAAATACTGCATCTGCTGGTTTCTCGCCACACCGAGCATGCCGCAGATCACCACGTAGGAGACCACCACTGCCCCTCCCACTGCCAGGCCATGGGAATAATCGCTCCCCAGGAGCCAGGCGAAAACCATGCCGATCCCCTTGAACTGGGCTATGCAGTATATTATCGAAATGGTTATGGAAATAACCGCGGCAATGAGCCGCGCCGCCGGCGATGCGTAGCGGTCGCCGACAAAGTCGGGGGTGGTGTATTTGCCAAAACGGCGTATCTGGCCGGCCATCAGCACCAGCAGCAATACGTAGCCACCGGTCCAGCCAATGACATAGGCAAGGGCAAAATATCCCTGCAGATAAATGAGGCTGGCCATGCCGAGGAAGCTGGCGGCGCTCATCCAGTTGCTCGCAATCGCCGCGCCTCCTCCAATGCGGCCGATGTAGCGGCCGCTGAAGCCGTAGTCTGAACCTTCTTGTGCCTTGGAGCGTAGCCCGGCAACGACGAAGGCGACCAGGACTCCTATAACGATGACCAGTGGCCAGATGGAAGCAACAGAATCAGTCATAGGATCTATCTCTCTTGTGGCTGTGACCTTCCGTGACACGGTCGATGTAGATATTGAAGATCACGCAGAGAATAAGGAACCAGAGGGGAAGAAACTGGCCGGTAAACCAGAAGTGGAAGGGAAGGTTAAAGAAAGTACGCAGTGTCAGGAAGCTTTCCCCCTTCGCATCGGCAATCAGCCGGAGCAGGGACTGAAAGCCGAAGGTCACCATCCCCCAGCCAAACAGGACCAGCAGGATAACCCGCACCTCGTCCCGCATGTAACCTTTCTTGGGTTTAAAGAAATTGACCCTGTAAAAATCGGGGTTGTCCTTCATGGGTAAAACCTCCCGGCGTTTGCTGTCCTAAAGGGCGTGCCCTTGCGGTCGAGCTTCTCAAGGGCACTCTCAAGAGGAAGTGCCCAACCATTCTAACAACAAATGATACGCTGTCCATCTCATGAAACCTTCATGATCTCTCGAAGCACCGCTGTGGCATAGGACCCGCGCGGCAGACCGAATTCCAGCACCAGCCCTTCAGCATCCAGCCCAGCCTTCGGCTCCAGGAGCGGCACCCGGAGTGGCCGGCGCTCCCCTTCCATGCGCAGACCGCCGGTCAGGTTGAAACTGTCGGGGGTAATCCCTTCTGCAGCGAGCAGCTGCCATTCCCGTTCCCGGACGCTTCCCGCCGGCTCCGTCATCCGGCAGCCGAACATCGGTCCGGTGGGTGATATGTCGAACGCCGCGGCCCGCGGCGCTTCCGCAGCCGCATCAGTGACTAGAAAACAGGCGCCGTTGTCGTGCTTGTAGGCTAGATCGCCGTCCATCAGCTCATCGAGTCTGTCAAGCCGACCATCGAGCAGCTGGTCGAACAGGAACGACTGGTAGGCAGACAGATAGAGCTTCTTCAGCCGTGGGTGCACCGCACGGAAAGCCTTTTCCCACTCATCCGGCTGTTTCACCAGGCGCTGAAGCAGGTCCCGCTCGCTACGGCAGCCAGCAGGAAAGGTCCGCAGACTTTCCTCCAGGTCATCCCGCTGGTACGCCTCGATGGCGGCGCGCCAGCGCTCGTCACGCACGGCTGCCGGATTGCCGATGAGTGCGTCCACCGCCCCACGGTAGTTGCCACGCAGGAGGGCTCCGCCGATCAGGTGAGAATTACCCTGGGCGCCATAGCGCTGTTCGCCGAAATAGTTCGGCACCCCCCGACTTGCCAGCACGTCCAGCACCGCGGAGGCCTTCGCCACGGCATCGGTTGCCACCTCGCGGAGCCGAAGGCGGAATCGGTTACCCCGCAGGTGGCCAAGCTTCAGCTTGTTCTTGTGTTGGACGGCCGTGAGTACCCTGATTCCCGGCAGCTCCAGAGCCAGTACCCGCGTCGGCGCCACCCGCGGGATCGAGAAGGTCTGGCGGGTTACCCCCCGCGCATCCTTCATCCCCGCATATCCCAGATCCCGTTCGGCGAGGTCGAGAGCCTTCGCCACCCGGCGAAGCGCCTCAAGGGTGGTGATACCCCGTTTCTCGATTTCAGCAAAAGTATGCTCTCCCTCGCCGCAGGGAAGATAGAGGGGAATCTCCGCCACGTGAAAGTCTTCAGGGGTTTCCTTCATTATCCCGCCGGTGCCGGGCAGATCGACTGTCAGAAAGGTGCGCACCATTCCTCCTCGCGCAATGCAACTGTTTCGTAACGTGCCGGCTCATACTACCTGCTGGCGCGCCATCTTTCAACAAGATTACGCAGCCTGCGTGCAGGTGGTCGGAGGGGCGTTGGCCGGCAGGAACTTGACATCTGTCCATTCCTGTGCATAATGCAAGAATAATTCACTACCCGAAGGTGGTAAACGATAATACTCAACCATCCGCGAGGATGGGGCGGAAAGCCTACAGGGTCTCAATGAGATAGCCGGGTTGCCGAAATATCATCGATATTCAGCCCCGGCTTTTCTGTATCTGGACAGAGAAAAACTTGGACTGAATGGGAAAACTCGATGAGGAGGTATCAATCATGTCCGGGAAATTCAGCAAGGTTATCAGTTTGGCAGGGGTAGTTTTAGTGGCGGCACTGGCGATTGCCCAGCTGGCGGGATGTGGCGGCGGTGGCGGTGCGGCAGCTACCGGCACACTCCAGGTAGGTCTGACCGACAAGCAGAGTGACGATTTTCAGCAGGTCGTCGTGACCATCAGGGAAGTACGGGTCGTGCCGGTCGGCCTGGAGAGCGCAGCAGACAACGATTCTCGCCTGCCGGTCATCGTTACCTACAGCACTCCGCGCACCGTGGATATCCTCACGCTGCGCTTCCAGCAGGAGATCCTCGGCACCATCACACTCCCAGCAGGTACTTACAACCAGGTGCGTCTCATCCTGGAGCCGAACCCCACCGGCCAGGGTACCCCGGCCAATTACGTCATCCTGAAGTCCGACCTGCTGACAAAGATCCCGCTCAAGACCCCCAGCGCACAGCAATCCGGGCTTAAGGTGCTCGGACGTTTCGAGGTGAAGCCGGGGATCATCAACGCCATCCTCCTCGACTTCGACCCGAACACGGCCATCGTGATCCGGGGCAACGGCGACTACAACCTGAAGCCGACAGGTATCCGCATCGTCCAGCCGGCCGGCCCCCTCACCAGCTTCTTCGGTTCCCTGTCCGGCACGGTCGTGTCCACCTTCAAGGACTGGTCCAGCGCAACAGTAGCTGTGGTTCCCCAGGCGGGAGTAAACCCGATAGCTGCCGGCACCATCTTCAGCAATCTCTCCGGCAGCCGATGGGAAGGGCCGTTCAGCGCCTTTGTCCCCGGCGGTTCTTACAGGGTGCACGTGCTGGCTAAAGGCTTTGCCCCCTATTCCTCGCCGATGCAAGCGGTATCCACAGGCAGCGATACCCCACTGGGAGAAATATTCCTCAAAAGCCCCTGATCGCCAGACGAAAGGGTGACCTGCGGCCATGCAGGTTCTGCTTAACGCCGGCTTCCATCATGCCGTCGGACATGGACCTGTCGGCCGATGACATGAAGGCCGTTGTCAACTATCAGATCACCATCAGATAAGGGCAGTTCCTCGCACAACAGAGAAGGGCGCTTTCCCGGCGGAAGCGCCCTTTTCATCTCCTGCCCTTTCTCTTCGCACGCCCTCGAAAGGAGGGAACAAGCCATTCCTGCAGACGCAACGGCTGCTGAGCTCAACCTCTATCCTGCAGTATATCTCTCATTTTTTGCAGCAGCTCGCCCGGCCGCACCGGTTTGGAGATTAAGTTTATACCCTCTTCGAGGACCCCTTGCCTGCTGATGACGTCGAATGTGTATCCGCTCATGAAGAGGGCTTTGATGCCTGGCTTCATCTTCGTAAACTCATCGAAGACCTCTTTGCCGTTTTTTTTCGGCATGATGACGTCAAGCAGAACCATATCGATTTTGTCTGCATTTGCCATGAATCTGGCGACCGCCTCTTCTCCGTCTGCCGCTTCTATTATCCTGTAGCCATTCGTTTCCAGGATCTCTCTGGTAAGGGCCATGACCAGTTTGTTGTCCTCTGCCACCAGCACTGTCTCATTATTGCCCCTGGGTAATAATGCTGTTTCCGGTTTACTCTCCTCCACCTGCGAGTCGATTAACGGGAGATATATCTGGAAGGTTGTCCCCCGGCCGGGCGTGCTTTCGACCCTGACGAAACCATCATGCTGCTGGACTATCCCATAGACCATCGAAAGTCCCAGTCCCGTTCCTTTGCCAACCTCTTTAGTGGTGAAAAAGGGATCGAAGACCCTTTTCCTGGTCTCTTCAGCCATACCCAATCCCGTATCTGTGACGGTTATCAACGCATACCTGCCGGGTTTTCGGTTGTCGCCCGCCCGCAGAGAGGCCCTGTCCAGCTCGGCAATCTTCGTCCGGACCGTCAGCATGCCTCCATCCGGCATCGCATCCCGGCCATTGGTGGCCAGGTTTATGATAACCTGGTCTATCAGCCCGGGATCGGTCATGACGACCAGGTCTTCTTCGGCCAGTTCCACTTTGAATTCCACATCCTCGATGATTATTCTCTCCAGCATACTTTCCAGGTTCTTGATAATCGTGTTGAGATTCATCGGACGGGGGTTGATGATCTGCTTTCTGCTGAAGTCAAGTAGCCTCTTGGTGAGAGCGGTCGCACGGTCGCCAGCGGCAAGGATCTGGTTGGCGTAACTCATTAATGAGGTGCCTTCTTCAAGCTTCAGCTGCAAGAGCGTGCCGAAACCCATTATTGCGGTGAGAAGATTGTTAAAATCATGGGCAACGCCCCCTGCAAGCGTACCAATGGCCTCCATTTTCTGGGAATTCCGGAGTTGTTCTTCAAGCTGCTGTTTTTCGGCTTCCCTCTTCTGTAAAGATTCGGCCATGGCGTTGAAGGCGGTGGCCAGATTGCCTATTTCATCACCGGTCTCGACCGGTATCTTCGTGAAATTCCCGCCCCCCCCCAGGGCCTTGACCCCTTCCGTCAACCTGTTCAGCGGTTGCGTTATTCCCCTGACGATAAAATAGGTTATAATCGAGCCGATACAAAGAAAGACCAGCGCCAGGAGCACGCTGGTCACCAGGAGGGTTTGCAGGCGCTGATTGAGCACCTTTTTATCGATTATGAGCCGCACAAAGCCGATGGTACGCTCTTTGGCCTTGAAAGGAGTTTCATCCATTATCATGGCCTCTTCAGTCGGGTACGCAGGGGTTGAAACCACCGGCGCCCAGAATTCAAAGGTGTCTGCCTGTTCAACCACGCGGGGCCTTTGGCTTTTCGTCAGCAAATCAGCCTCTGGCTTCCGCTTGGTTATCACGGTTTTCAGGGCCTCTGCGGAGGGATTTCGCCCCTCTTCCTTGAGGAGTTTCCCTTCCCGTGTCTGTATCGCAACGAAAAGAACCTCCTTATGTTGCATGATGCCGTCAACAGGGTCACGCAAAAGGTCTTCATTTTCGGTAAAGACACCTAGCCGGGAATTGTGAGCCAGAAGCTTGGCAAGCAACTCCCCTTCATTCGCCAGGCTCTGTTTCAGTGATTTGCGCTGCTGCTGGAAAAAAAACGCGGTGAAAGACACGGAGATGAGAATGATGAAGATGGTGAAGAAGATGAAAATCCGTGAGCTGAAGCTCTCGTTGGGGGGTTTCATGATGGTGGAAGATATTCTCGCCATGCTATCTCACTATCCTGGCTTTATTGATGACGTCATCGCTGACGGTTATCCCCAGCTTTTTTGCTACCCTGACATTAATGGTTAAAACAGCATTCCGTCCGTCGAGCCGGGCAATTTCCCTTACATCGGTTCCTGACTCTATCTTCCTGGCCGCCTCACCCGCCTGCTTCCCCTGGGTGAAGGCATCGATGTCCAGGGACATGAGAGCGCCCGCCTCCACGTATTTATTCGAAAAAGCAAGCACGGGTATCCTGTGATCCATGAAGAAGAAGAGTAAAAACTCCATCGTCTCAGGAGTAACCACCGTCGTGTCCGGGATTACCCAGAAGGCCTGGATCATCCCCTTCATGCTGTTTGCCAGTTCGGGAACATCTTTCGGGTTGTGCACCTCCTTTGTCACAAGCTCGATCCCCGCCGCCCTGGCGGCAACCTGCGCCTTTTTGACGAGAGAGCCGCTTTTGTGCGGATCATAGAGGAGTCCGACCCTCCTGACCTGCGGCAGGACTTTCTGGAGCGCTGCCAGCTGCTTTTCGGGGGGAATATTCATGCTGACGCCGGTGATATTCTCTTCACCCTGGAGGATCGTCTGGGGGTTCAACACCATGAGATAAACGATGGGGATATCCTGAATCTTCCTCACCTTTGCCAGGGCTTCCGCGCCGATGGCGAGGACCAGGTCGGGCTTTGCCTCCCGTATCTCGCGGACGGCATCCGCTCCCTCCATTTCCGGGAGTATCAACTTTTTAATCTTACCGGTCCAAACCGATTTAAACCCCCGCAGGGCATCCTCATACGGCTTGACCTTGAGGCTCTGGACGACCACGATTTCCTGGGCGCCTGCCGGTGTTCCCAGCAAGAGAACGATTACCAGCGTAAGTGCAGATAATAAATTAAACATTGCGTGTCCGATATAGACAAATCATATTTGTTGAGTAAGATATAGACTAAATCATATTTGGATAGTATGATACTTTACCATTTAATTAGAATAAAGCCTTATATCACAACATTAAATTGTTTGCATTAAGGATTTTATGCAGAGAATACTTTTTCTTCTCTATACCTTGTCAATTGTCCTATATCTCTCCTCTCCGGCCTTTGCACAGCCGGAAGAGGCTGAAGATGAAATGAAGGTCCTGCGGATGTTCTACAAGGAAAATGACCTTGTGGAGACAGCCTCACGTTATCCCAAACCGATCTCCCAGGTAGCGGAAAACATCACCATTGTCACCGCCGCGGAGATCGAGGCGATCAACGCCCACACCCTGTCCGATGTCCTCAATTACATCCCCGGCGTGCAGCTGGAGATCCAGGGTGGCCCCGGCAGCATAACAAATGCCCATATCCAGGGATCCGATTCCAGGCATGTGCTGGTGATGATCGACGGCGTTGCCCTTAACAACCTGTCCGACAACTTTGCCGACATCAGCGCCATCCCGGTGCAGCAGATCAAGAGGGTGGAGATCGTCAAGGGGCCCGCCTCGTCCTCCTGGGGTTCGTCCCTTGGCGGCGTCATCAACGTCATCACCAAGTCCGCCGATGATGCGCGCAGGTTCGGCGGCACTGCCTCGGCCTCCATCGGCGAGCGGAATACCGGCGATTACCGGGGCGAGGTCTCCGGCAGGACCGGCGCCTTGGGGTACTATCTCTACACGGGCAAGCTCCTCTCCGACGGCCTGACCCCCGGCACCTCCTTTGACGGCAACAACCTTTACACCAAGCTGCACTGGAGTGCATCCGAAGGGACCGGGCTCCTCTTCACCCTCGGCTACACCAGCGGCTCAAGAGGGGTAGGGGTTTTCGGAAACAACGATTTTGACCATCTCTTCACCACTCTCGCCCTGAACCATGCCTTGACAGACGACATGGATATGAACCTATCGCTCAGGACCCTCAACAAGAGTGTCAGGTTGGGAGAAATTACCGCAGATGATCTAAACATCGGCGGGAGCGCCAAGCTCAACTGGCGGCTCGGGGTGCAGAACCTTCTCCTTGGCGCCGATTACGACAACGGGGAACTGAAAACCCCTGTTATTAGAGGCGGCGAACAGCGTCTGGAGAAATGGGCGCTCTTTGCCAATGACACCATCGCCATCAGCGGCTTTTCCTTTACCCCCGGTGTCAGGTACGATCACACGAACACCAATAACGATTTCTTCAGCCCGAGCATCGGCGTCACCTACACAGTGGTAGACCATACCATCCTGAGGGGGTATGCCGCCCGGGGTTTCAACATTCCGCCGCTGGCGAACACATTTGCGGAATTCGTCCAGGAAGCGACGGTTGACACGACTACCATCAGGCTTGTTACGCAGCCAAATCCGGACCTTAAGGTGGAGAGGGTCTGGTCCTATGCCGTGGGTTTGGAGTCCGCACTGCTCAAACAGCTCTGGCTGAAAACCACTCTGTTCAGGCACGACATATCCGATGCCATAGACATTGCAACCAGCTTCGAGGCGTTGCCGGATGGTTCTTTACAGGTTACCAGAAACAGCGTAAACAGCGGTAAACAGCGGCGTCAGGGGATAGAGGTGGAGATGAGGACGGCTCCCGTTTACAACACAACGCTTCTGGCGGGTTATGTCTTTACTGAGGCGAAAAACCGTGACACCGGTGAGAGGATACCGGATGTGGCGCGCCACACCTACGACATAGGGCTCCAATACAATGACCGCCAATCCTTTTCCGGAGAGCTGAGGGGACATTATATCAAATGGGATGCCGACGCATCGCATAACAGTCTTATCTGTGACCTGTATCTCGCAAAAAAGCTCTTTTCCTGGGATGAGAGGGCCGTTGAAACGTTCTTCAGTGCCCGCAACATCTTCAACAGCAGCCAATTCCTGGATCCGCTCTTCAAAACCCCGGGGAGATGGTTCGAGGGGGGGGTCAGGTTCAGATTTTAGCTGCCTTGACGATTTTAACCTTTTTTCGCCCATCCATTGGGGGTGGCAATAACCAGCAAAGGAGACTGACATGGTAAACGAAGAGCAGCAAAGAGTCGCAGCGCAGGATGAGGGTATTGTGGTCCTGGATGACGGCATGGAATCGCCCGATGCCATAAGATGCTGTTTTGCCATTTACGGACCCTTCATCAGTTGAGCACCGGAGCCAGATGAAAGGGGAGATCTCTCCCCTTTTTTTATGCCATTATGCGACTTTCACGTTACGTCAAAATATACCCATACCCCGAAAAGCCCGGTTATTTCCTCCTTTTTTCCACCAGACGGGCCTCCGTCATCCTCCTCAATGAAGCCACGCTAAAGGCCGCGAGGGAAGGGACGCTTTCCCCGGCCGACCGGGAGACCCTGGAGCGCCTCTCTTTCCTGGTGCCGGAAGGGCACGATGAAAAAGAGGAAATGCGCACGTCTTTTGAGCGGAAGAACCAGGCCGGCAGGGCGTTCAGCGCCATGCTGGTCATGAACCTGGACTGCAACCTCGCCTGCAGCTACTGCTTTGAAGGGGGGTTGAAGGGGAAGCACTACATGACGCGGGAGACGGCGGAGCTCTTTTGCGACTTTGCGGAAAAAGGCTACCTTGCCCACGGCAAGTCCGTTGATATTGATTTCTACGGCGGCGAGCCGCTCCTGAGCGTTGATCTGATCAAATACATATCCGGGAGATTAAGGGGTGCCGCGGAGAAGAGTGGTTCGGCATATGGCTTCAGCCTGGTGACGAACGGCACTCTTCTCACCGGCGAATTGGCAAGGGAGCTGGCATCCCTCGGCCTCAAGCAGGCGAAGGTGACCGTTGACGGCCCGCGGGAAAACCATGACGCTTTCAGGCCCTTTACCTCGGGTTCGGGTTCCTTTGATGCCATCGTCAGGAACATCAAGGCAGCCTGCGACGTGGTACGCATCCAGCTGACCGGGAATTACACCCGTGACAATTACCGCTCCTTCCCGCGTCTCCTGGACCATCTCCTGGCCGAAGGGGTGACGCCGGACAGGCTGGCGCTGGTCATGTTCGCCCCCATAACCGGCACCATGGCCGAGTATGGTCTTCCCGAATACAGGGAGGGGTGCGACTCCGCCGATGAACCGTGGCTCATCGAGGCAAGCCTCTTTCTCCGGGAAGAGATCCTGAGGCGGGGCTTTAACACACCAAAGGTGCGACCGGCCTCCTGCATGATCGAATTCAACGATGCCGCGGTCATAAACTACGACGGCGCCATTTACAAATGCCCCGCCCTTATCGGCAGGGAGGAGTTTGCTGTCGGCGATCTTGCCTCGGGGATAGGCGATTACCGGGAATCCCATAACCTCGACCTGTGGAAAAATGAGGAATGCCTTGACTGCGCCTACCTCCCCATCTGCTACGGCGGCTGCAGATTCCTCAAGCTGCTGCGGGACGGCGGGATTGACGGGGTGGATTGCAGGAAGGCTTATCTCGATGCCACCCTGGAGACGTATATACGGCAGGAGTTGCAAAACAAGCCTAAGCCGAACGGCTAGAAGGGAACCGCCGCCCGACAAACAGCGGCGGTTGGGTGTTTTTTCACTCGATACTGCTCTTTGACATAAAAGCCCGCGCAAGCGGGCTTTTATGTTGCGTGGTGCGGAAGGGTGATCCTGTATTATCTCCGGGCAGAGAACATGCCCACTGCCGCATCGTAGGAATAGAGGGCGAGGCCGGTCCAGATACAGCTGAAGCTGGCGAGATGGATGAGGCTGAACGGTTCACCGTAGGCCAGGACGGCAAGGAGGAAGTGGAGCGTCGGCGTAATGTACTGCATGAAACCGATGGTGGCAAGGCGGAGGCGACGGGCTGCCGCCGAGAACCAGAGCAGCGGAATCGCGGTTATGACGCCGGCCATGGGAAGGAGGATATTGTCATGCAGCGCTGCAGAGGGAAATGCCACCTTCCCCGTGAAGCCAAGGTAAAGGAGATAGCCGGAAGCTGCCGGAAAGAGTAGCAGCGTCTCCACGGAGAGTCCGGTCAGGGAGTCGACCGGGGCAATCTTGCGCAGCAGCCCGTACAGGGCGAACGTAACGGCGAGCACGAGCGAGATCCACGGTGCGCTGCCCTGGTGGAAAGTCAGGACGAGTACTCCAGTGAATGCGAGCGCCAGGCTCACCACCTGCAGCCGCCGCAGCCGCTCCCCGAGGAAGATAAAGCCGAGCAGCACCGAAACGAGGGGATTGATGAAGTAGCCGAAACTC
>Ga0210377_10002588_pt1 | contig 15774 bp, 10 predicted proteins | sample PLM4_65_b1redo_FD_155480 | JGI IMG/M metagenome (GOLD analysis project Ga0210377, IMG submission 155480) | Groundwater sediment microbial communities from an aquifer in East River, Colorado, USA - PLM4_65_b1 redo | ecosystem: Environmental > Terrestrial > Soil > Riparian zone | place: USA: East... | reverse complement strand
GCTCAACATTCCACTTATCCGTCGGATCGGCGCCAATGCCGCCCCGGTATTCGCGGAAGACAATATCCCCCCGCATGAACCCGCCCGGCTTCCCCTCGACGGAAAAATCCTGGGAGAAATTCAGATCCCTCTGCCGGTAGTTGCCGACGAGATACAGGGATAAGGGGAGCCTGACCTTTCCTTCGAACCGAAGGTTGCCGGTTTTTCCCAGTTCGTGGGCGTATTTGCCGTAAACGATTTCTTTATAGTCACCAACGATGTACAGTTCGTTCAGCTCTTCGCCGTAATGGACCGGAATGAGGCCGGACTTTCCCGACAGCTGCACGTTGAAATCGGCGGCGTCGTCGATGTAGGAGCGCTTGTAGCCAACCCTGAGGAAATCACAGGGTGCAATTTCCGCTTCGATAGGGACTTCAAGGCCGCTGCGGTAATCGGTGGCGATAACGGATACCCCCAGCCTCAACCGGTCGTAGGCGGAGAGATTGACGCCCCCTTTTTTCGCTTCGAAGTTTTCGTCACCCTTGAGGGTTATTCCCTCCGTGGCATTTTCGGCGCTGAAGTCGAACCAGCGGTACCCATAGCCGGCTGCGACCGTGCCGTTTATCTTTTTTCCCGTCAGGGAAAAGGGGGCGGCAACCGAAGTTTCAAGCTTTTCCGCATAGGCGTGGCTCCTCGCCCAGCGGCCGTTGAATATCCGTACAGTGCGCTGGTTTTCATAGCCGGCGTCGAGGCGGTATTTCCCCTTCGAGTCGAGGAAGAGCGGAGCTGTGAAGTCGAGCGCTTCCTGCTCTTCCGGCAGTTTTCGCACTCCCCCTCGCATCAGGGTCTCTACGCCGTAGTCGAGGAAAAAGTCGACAATTTCGGTGTAGGCAAGTGATTGGTGCGGCAGCAGAAGCAGGAGGACAAACGCAAGGGTGATCTGTCTCATAGTTAAAAAAAGGGCGGCCGGGAGGCCGCCCGTAACCTCATATCAGTTCAAGATTTAGAAGAACTTGCCGAGCAGGCTGGTGAGCTTGGCGGTGCCGCCTGCGGGGGTACCGGCGAACTTCACCAGCTTGGCGTTGTTTACACTGTAGAAATAACCCCCTACGGCAATGGTTTCTCCCCCTCCGGCCGTCACGTAGGAAGCCACGATGCTGCCGTCTGTGGCACTCCGCTTGACGAAGAAGCCTTGACCTGAGGTGTAGAGGAAACCGTTGCTGAAGGTCATGCTATTGACATAATCCTGGGTGGTGAAAATGGTCGCCTCGCTGGTCAGGGTGGACAGCTTATAAACGCTGGAGGTATCGGTAAAGGTCGTCTGGTCCCACGCATTGATGGCATAGTAGATATCCGTGCCGTTCACTGCCGCGCCGCTCACATACGGGTATGAGGAGCCGGCATTTTTCTGAAAGACGGGGGTGGTTGAGATTGACCACGGTGTTGCCGTGGTATCGACCTTATACAGCCCGAGCGAGTTGGTGCTGGTGCCGGTCGTTTGGTCATATGTGCTGTTCGACTGGAAGGCATATAAACTGCCGCCATACCAGACCAGGCGGTCTGCCCAACCCGCCATCGTCCCGAAATCCGAGACCGACCCGCTGGCCGGGTCGATTCTCTTGATGGTGGTGGCGGAGGAACTTCCCGAGTAAGCACCGGTTATCGCATAAATGTAGGTACCGTCGGTGGAGATGTTGTAGTAACTATCGGCCGTGGCCGTGGCCCCGGTCAGCAACTTGCCGTTCAGGACCGGGAGGATGCCGTTGAAGCCAGCCACGTTGTTGAACGCGCTGTTGTTGGGGAGGATGCCGTTCAGGGTGTAATCGGGTAGGTCGGACTTGGGCACGATGTCGCTGGAGATGGGTTGCACCACCGACTGGTAGATCGGTTGGTTTGTGTTGTAGTCCCACCCGACATACCACGGGACGGTTTGTTCCCCTGCCACCGGCTTGTTGTATGTGAGGGAGAGGGTCGCGTCGGGCTGGACGTCATACCCCAGGGTCGGCAGCTTGCTCCGGTCGAGCGGGTTGGTGAAGAACTTGGTGGCGTCGATGGTCACCGGTTTATTGCCGATGGTGACGGATGCCTGCCCGGCCAGGACGCTCTTGGCGGTGGCGAGAACATTTTCAAAATCGGTTCTTGTGACTGTGCTCCAACCGGTGATGTCGAAGGCACCCTGGCCCACTGCGCGCAGCTTGACCACGTTGTAGGCCGCTTCCGCCTTGTCCCGCGCAGCCTTGACGAATGTGAGCGCATCGGCCATCTTGGTCCTGCCGTCCGCTTTCAGAGTGAAGAAGGTAGTCCCATTGAGGGTCCCATTGAGGGTGGCTAGCGGGTCGCGGCTGATAGAGTTGTAATCGTTGTTCGCCACGTCGAAGTTGTAGGCGGTGGAAATTTTCAGGATGGTCAGGATGCCATTCAGGGCGGCATCGAGGGTGTAGAACTCGCCGTCGTCGAGAACGACATCAGTTCCGTAGGTGTTCCCCTGCATCGCCTTGGTGACGGTAAAGGTGTAGCCGGTACCTTCTACCTTGGCCAGTCGCTCGTTTATGGTTTTCACTGCGGGTATGATCACATTGTCGATAACCGTCTGCATCTCGGTGACGCTGGGGGCAGTGGCGGGTACAAGTCCGGTTATCTTGGCAGTAGTCTTGGTGGTCTGTTTCGGCTGGGGGAGCAACCCTTTCAAGCTATTCAAGGTAGAGAGGGACAGTTGCATGGAGTTGGTAGTCGCTGGCTTTGCCGAGGTCTTTGCCGTGGTCTTTGCCAGTGGGTTTGCTGGTACTGAGGTGGCGACCGAGGATATGTTGGTGAAGGGGTTGCCGACCGGGCTGGCGGCGGAGATGACCTGGTTGACCGTGGGCGCCACGACCCCCCATTTTTCGATGATTGCCTTTACGTCGGCATTTTCGATCAGCATGATTCCCTTGGTGATACCGCTACCGAAATTGGCATCCTTGTTGGCCGGATCGAGGGTGAGGGCGGCCTCGAAATTATAACTGGCATTGGCGATGTCCTGTTTTGCCAGGTACGCTTTGGCTGCGACAATATAAGTCGAGGCAAGCTCGCCGTTTGTGGGAGGGGTATAGTTTACAGTGGGGATGACGAGGTTGCCTGACGATACGTTCTGTGATGTGGTTACGGTGTCCGTCACCGTTATCTGAGGTACGGTCACCGTCGTGGGGAGCTGCGTAGGGTCGGCTACCACGCTTTCAGCGGTGATGCCGTTCGAAACGGCTGCTTGCACAATGCTGTATATGTTTATGATGTTGGCCTCGTCCTGGCTAGTGATCGTGCTGAGGTCATTTGCCGCATTATTGACGAGCCCGCTAATCTTGGTTTCCAGCAGTGCGGGTTGTACGCTCGCTGCGATACTGCTGGAGATCGTAGCCAACGATGTCCCCGTGGGGAGCGGGGCATCACCGAGGCTCGGAACATTCAGGATCTTTTCCGCAATAGCTACCGCAGTAGTTGTTGTGATGTCAAGATTCCCCTGCACCGTCGAGCCGGCTGCCACGTCCTTCTTCTCGACCAGTTTCTTGAGGACTTGGTTTCCCCTCGTCACCTTGACCACGTAATCGGCTCCCGGCGGGAGACCGGTGACCTTGTAGCTGTAAATATTTTTGGTGGGATCAGAATCCATCAGCAAATCAGAGGGAGCGACGGTGCCTGCTTCTTTTCCGTTAAGGTCGTACACCTTTACGGTAATACCGGTCGCTGGAATCATGTTGGCAACTACCTTGCTGGTTCCGCCAGCAGCAGCGGGAAACTGCGCTTGGCCGGAAAGGGTGGCGGTGGGAGCAGGTGAACTTCCCCCACCCCCGCAACCGGCTATGGCCATCAGCAGGATGATGGCAACAGGGAGTGCGGTCAATCTGAGAAATCGTGGTACCTTTAACATAAATCCTCCTTTTGCTGCGAATGTAATGACAGCGCCCCCTGGGGAATGTGGCGCTGTCAAAATGTATGGGAAATAAACGGAAAATGCCCGTTTTCGGGCCGAAAACGGGCATTTATCCTCAAAAATCCAAAAGGCTTAACACCCTCTCTTCGGCGGTCCGGCCATCCGTAACTTACGGACCCGTGACTCTGCGTCCCCGGATTGCTCCGAGTTTGCTCTTATCGGTGAGAGTTTTTTTATTCAATTTTTATGTATACAGTATGCAGTGCACGCTACCATATAAACTGTGTCTTTTGCAATAAAAATATTTAAAAAATTTAAGATTTAGGAGAAATCGGCGGAAACGCATCATCACTAAAGCTCACGCCCTGCCGGATAGGGTACTACGATAACAAAAGGGGTGGCAACCGTACGGTTGCCACCCCTTTTGCTGTCTGAAGCGAGTTTTATCCCTGCCTTTATCACATCTTGTTTAACAGCGGCACGATGAGGAGCGAGACGATGTTGATGATCTTGATCATCGGGTTGATGGCCGGACCGGCGGTGTCCTTGTACGGGTCGCCGACGGTGTCTCCGGTTACTGCCGCCTTGTGGGCTTCGCCCCCTTTGCCGCCGTGATGGCCGTCTTCTATGTACTTCTTGGCGTTATCCCAGGCACCGCCGCCGGTGGTCATGGAAATAGCGACGAAGATGCCGGTGACGATGCAGCCGACGATCACGCCGCCCAGGGCCTTGGGGCCGAGGGTAAAGCCGACGATAACCGGTGCAAGGATCGGGATCAGGCCGGGAATGACCATTTCCTTGAGGGCGGTTTTGGTGACGATATCTACGCAGGCAGCATAATCCGGTTTGCCGGTCCCTTCCATGATCCCCTTGATCTCGCGGAACTGACGACGTACTTCCACGACAACCGCACCACCCGCCTTGCCGACCGCTTCCATGCACTGGGCGGCAAAGTAGTAGGGGAGGAGGCCGCCTATAAAGAGACCAACGATGATGTACGGGTCGGAGAGGTCAAATTTTATGATCTCTTTACCGGCAAGTAACAGCCCGTGATTCAATTCGTCAACGTACGAGGTGAAGAGTATCACGGCAGCCAGACCGGCGGAACCGATGGCATAACCCTTGGTAACGGCCTTGGTAGTGTTACCGACGGCGTCAAGTGGATCGGTTACGGCGCGGACCGAGTCGTCCAGTTCAGCCATCTCGGCAATGCCACCGGCGTTGTCGGTGATCGGGCCGTAGGCGTCCATTGCTACAACGATACCGGTCAGTGAGAGCATGGAAACCGCGGCAATGGCGATGCCATAGACCCCGGCGCTGTTAAATGCGACGAGAATGCCGGCGGCGATGACGATGACCGGCAGAGCAGTGGACTTCATGGAGACGCCGAGGCCGGCGATGATGTTGGTGCCGTGGCCGGTGGTGGAGGCCTGGGCAATGTGCTGGACCGGACCGTACTCGGTAGCGGTATAGTACTCTGTGATCCAGAAGATGGCGCCGGTTACGATCAGGCCGACTATGGCAGAGATGAAGATGCTCATGGCGCTGAAGCTTTGACCGGCGGCGTTGGTAAGCCCGGCCGGGAACATCTGGACGGTGACGAAATAGAAGGCTATGCAGGCCAGGATGCCTGAGACGATCAAGCCCTTGTAGAGGGCGTTCATAATCTTCTGGCTGGAACCGAGCTTGACAAAGAAGGTACCGATGATGGAGGCGATGATGGAGATGCCGCCCAGGATCAACGGATAGCTGACCGAGGCAGGATTGCTGGTGAAAGTAATGGCGCCCAGCAGCATGGCGGCGATCAGGGTCACGGCATAGGTTTCAAACAGGTCGGCGGCCATGCCGGCGCAGTCCCCAACGTTGTCCCCCACGTTGTCGGCAATAACAGCCGGGTTGCGCGGGTCGTCCTCGGGAATGCCTGCTTCCACTTTGCCGACCAGGTCGGCGCCGACGTCGGCACCCTTGGTGAAGATACCGCCGCCAAGACGGGCGAATATGGAGATCAGCGAACCGCCGAATCCGAGGCCGACCAGTTGGCTGACCACATCTTTGATCGGAGCTTCGGGCATCAGTTTCTGCAGGATGAGGTAGTAACCGGCAACGCCGAGGAGGCCGAGGCCGACCACCAGCATTCCGGTGATGGCGCCGCCGCGGAAGGCGACGTTCAGTGCCTTGACGATCCCCGACTTGGCCGCTTCAGTGGTCCTGACGTTGGCCCGCACGGAAACGAACATGCCGATGAAGCCGGTGAGTCCGGAAAAAAGGGCGCCTATGGCGAAGCCAATGGCGGTCTTGGCGCCGAGCGTGGCAAAGAGCGCGACGAACATGACGGCGCCGACCACGGCAATAATGGTGTACTGGCGCTTCATGTAGGCACCCGCACCTTCCTGAATGGCTGCGGCGATCTGTTTCATCCGCTCATTCCCCTGGGGGAGTCCCAGAATCCACTTGGCCGAGACGAGGCCGTAAATCACTGCCGCCGCGGCGCAGGCCAGGGCGAATACAATTGCATACTGTTCCATTGAAAATCCTCCTATGTAATTTGCCTTAATTAGGCTGTGTTTCGAGGGAATGACGTTGGTTTGCAAAGCATAAGAAAAACGGAAAATTGTTATAGGAAACGCAGTAGTTTGTCAATCTTTTTTATGTTTATCTGACACCTTTATGTTTCTGAAATGCTGAGATAGTGCGACATCATCTGAGAAATCAGGCGGCAACGCAAACACGAATCACTATTTTGCACAGGGAGAAACCGGTCGACTCGACATCCTTCGATGTTAATTCGAGCAGTGAATAGAATGGATCACGACGACCTGTATCGCCGCAATACTCACTGATAGGCTCAAGTGAAGGGTAGGTGCCCCGCTGCAAATATGTTGTATTTAGCTGATTTTGTGCTATTTTTACAGATAGTTGGTATGTAAGAGCTTGAACAAGGCTGCATCGGGTGGTGTATGGAAAAGCTTCTCGTTGAAAAGATTATTGCCAGCGCAATCCTACGGATTCTGGAAGTAGTTAAACCGAAACAGATAATTCTTTTCGGCTCTGCGGCAAGGGGTGAAATGGGGGAGAACAGTGACATCGATCTGCTCATCGTCGTTCCTTCAGGCATGCATCGCCGCAAAACCGCCCAGACTATTTACAGGAACATGATTGGTTTAGGTTTTGCCGCTGACATTATTGTCGTTACCGAAGATGATCTTGAACTTTACAAAGACCATAAGGGAATGGTAATTAATCCCGCACTTTCGGAAGGAAGGATGCTGTATGCCGCCTAGCCCTGGAGTCTCAGGAACGCCGGAAGAATGGCTGAACAGGGCCAAAACCGAGGATGAATTCAAAGAGTCCTACACGGGCAGGTGAATGTCATATTTGCCGATAGATGCACCGAATTATACAGATAGAGAGCCGTTCTTGTCAGGTTGGTGCTGATGGGGCGGCTTTTTTAACGGCGGAAGGCCGCTGTATTTGCCTTTTGCAGACCCCATTTCGCGCCAAGGGTATTGTATCGGGCAGTGTGACACGGTTGAAAATTGCGTATGGATGACCCCGGAATTCGACCTGGGGGCCTTTAATAGGACTGCGGAATATCTTCCTTTAGATTCACATTGACGACGTCTTGCTTCGGATGATATGTTTCCAATCTAACTGCACGGCGATTTATGAGATTCTCCCGGAGTTGGACATGCAGTATAATTTTGAATGGGATCATCAGAAAGCCAGCACAAATGTCCGCAAGCATGGCGTTACTTTTGACCGTGCGGCTACCGTTTTTCTTGATCCGCGGATACTATCCATCTTTGATCATGAGAATAGCGATGTTGAAGAACGCTGGATCAGTATTGGGATAGATAGTAATGGTGTGCTGCTGTCGGTTTGTCATACATATCGCCAGGAACTGAAAACGTCATTTATCATCAGGATATTTTCCGCCCGCAAGTCAACTGCACACGAAATTGAACAGTACAAGGAGTGACGGCGATGAAAAGAGAATATGATTTTTCAAAGGGTGAGCGAGGAAAGTTCTTTCAGGCGAATGTGACACTCAATATACCGGTATATCTTGAGCCGGAAAACCTGGCTTTTGTAGAACAGATAGCTAAAAAGAAAAAACTGGATATTTCAAGGGTAGTCAATGAGTTAATTAAAAGTGATATTCAGTTGGCAAAGGTTTTGGGGTGATTGTTTCACACGAGTGAAGGAAATTGCACCTTAAGTTATTGACTTTCTGTCGAAAGAGTCGTAACAAAAGTATAAATTTTTAATTTGTTGCGGTTATGGTTTTCTTAGGGGGCAGGTGAATGTCGTTTTTGCCGATAGATTCACCGAATGATGCAGATAGAGAGCCGTTCTTGTCAGTTTAATGCTGATGGGTGCGGCTTTTTTGTGTTTTTGGTGTATTGAGAATAGTGGGAAACAGGAGTGCGGGGGGGATTGAAAGCTGCTTTTCCAACCCCGTGTCGGCTTTGATAGAAAGGGCTTAACTATGCGAAGAGGTCGATATTATTTGGGGCGAGTCATTAAGCTGGGCAGTCTGGACCAAGTCAGACTCATGGACGCCATTGCCGGTGCAGAGACAATAACGGTTGGCAAGGCAAGATGGACAATAACGAACGTCATTGATCAAAGGAATAGCGGACTACCTTTCATCTTTGCAAAGCTGGCCAAGTTTTCACAGGAAGGTCACGTAACCGTAGTGGATACATCAACGAAATCAGAAGTTGATGCGATTGCTACCAATCTGCTCATAGCCAGCACACCGTTCGTCTACTTGCCTGATTACTCTGGTATCGCCTATATGCACTTATGGAATGGTGTTGAAAATGATGTGTTTATCAGGAGATTCAAAGAAATAATTGAGGCTACATATAACCATTTTTTTGTCAATTGTTCGGTAGAGCCGGTTGAGAACTGTATAATTGAGCATGCCAAAGGTGACTTCTACTCTAATTCCCCAAGAGACGGGATTATCTGGATTAATGATGCGTCGCCCACCATAACCGGCTGCACAATAAGTAACAGCAGTGCTCTGATCGGAATCAGGGTTGAAAGTGGCACCCCAACTATAAGCAACAGCACCATCAGCGGGATGACGGATAAAGGGATATATGTAGCGAGCGGCTCCCCAACGATAACCGGCAACACCGTAGCTGGGAATAGTAGTTATGGTCTTTATTTTTCAGGATCCCCCCCCCTCACCGCTACCAACAATAACTGGGGCGACCCATCCGGCCCGCTGGACGATTCCGACGACCGGGCAACCGGCGGCCTTTACAACCCGAACGGCAAAGGAAACAAAGTCAGCAACAACGTTATCTACTACCCCTGGACCGGTCAAACATCAACCAGACAGCCGCTTCTACCGGCCTTTCTGCAACGCCAGGCAACGCCACGGTCAACCTCAAGTGGAATTTAAACAACAGCCCGGACCTTGGCGGATACAAGGTCTATTACGGTACCACCTCAGGCAACTACGCTACTCCGGTGATTGTTGGTAACATCACCTTATACAAACTGACCGGACTATCCAACGGCACCACTTACTACCTTGCCATCAGTGCCATGAACAGCGTTGGTGTCGAAAGCGCCAAGAGTACAGAAATCAGTGTCAAGCCAGTCTATGACGTCGCCGTACCTACTATCACCACCTTCACGGCAACGGCCAGTCCCGGCCTACTTACCGTGGCCATCTCGCTTACAGCTACGGACAACACCGGCGGCACCGGCGTTGCCGATTACTGTATCCAGGAAACCAACTCATACGCCGGTTGTACTTGGAGCGGCACGATTCCTACCCAATACACATTCTCCACAATCGGAAACAAAAACCTCTATGCCTGGGCCAGGGACGGGGCTGAGAATGTCTCTCCAGTAGTTTCAGCCGCAACCATTATTACTCTTGCGGATACCATCGCGCCGGTCATTACCGCCTTCACCATGCCGACCACTGCAAGCAGCCTCACCGTCTCAGTCTCTACACTTACCGCCACGGACGATGTCGCCGTCACCGGCTACCTGCTGACCGAGACGGCAAGCCAGCCACAGGCTGATAACCCGGCCTGGACAGCATCCATTCCGGTCTCGTATACGTTTGCCACGCAAGGCGTCAAGACCCTGTATGCGTTTGCCAAGGACGCTGCTGGAAACATTTCCGTTCCTCTCTCTGCGTCCGTGACAATCGTGCTGCCTGACACAACCGCCCCGACCGTTACCGCCTTTACTCTTCCGGTTACAGCCACAAACCTCACGGTTCCGGTCTCCACGCTGACCGCCAGCGACGCTGTCGGCGTTAGCGGCTATCTGTTCAGCGAGACAGCCAGCCAGCCGCAGGCCAATGATCCAGCCTGGTCAGCAACAGAGCCGACTTCACACACATTTGCCACGCAAGGTGCCAAGACGCTGTACGCCTTTGCCAAAGATGCCGCGGGGAATGTCTCCGCGCCACTTTCAGCAAGCGTGACAATCTCTTTACCAGATACCACCGCACCGGCGGTCACTGCCTTCACCATTCCGGCAACATCAACCAGCCTCACGGTGCCGGTATCCTCCTTTACTGCAACGGATACTGTCGGCGTTACCGGCTATCTGCTTAACGAAATCGTAACTATCCCGTCAGTAACGGATATTCATTGGACAACAACCCCGACCAGCTCCTACACCTTTGCCAATGCAGACGCAAAGACCCTCTACGCCTGGGCAAAGGACGCCGCCGGTAATGTTTCCGCTGCTGTTCCCGCCGCCGTGACCATTACTCTGCCGGATACGGCAGCCCCGACAGTAAACCTGTTTACCTTGCCAACAACCGCTACCAGCCTGACAATAGCAGTTACCGCGCTTACCGCAACGGATGATGTCGCCGTGACAGGGTTTATGTTGAGCGAAAGTGTTACCACGCCACAAGCCGATAATCCGGCCTGGACGTCAACACCTCAAACCTCGTACACCCTTGCTGCGCAGGGCATCAGAACGGCTTATGCCTTCGCCAAGGATGCTGCGGGGAATGTTTCTTCGCCACTATCGGCAACCGTCACCGTAACGCTGCCGGACACCACCGCTCCTACGGTTACTGCTTTCGCACAGCCGACTGCCGCAACCAGCTGGACGGTTCCGGTTTCAGTCTTTTCCGCCACTGACAATGTTGCGATAACCGGCTACTTCCTGAGTGAGTCGATCACCACGCCTTCGGCTGTCGATCCTGGCTGGACTTCGACACCACCGACTGTGCATACTTTCAGCACAGTTAGCAGCAAAACCCTCTACGCCTTTGCTAAGGATGCGGCCGGGAACATCTCCCCACCGGCCAATGCTTCGGTAACCATAACACTTCCAGATACCACCGCCCCGGTCATCAGCGCCTTTACCCTGCCGACTGCTTCAGCCATCCTGATTATTCCGGTCAGCACCCTCGTCGGCAGCGATAATGTCGGAATCATCGGCTGGTGCCTGGCAGAAACCAACAGCGCCACAAGTTGTACTTGGAGTGCAACAAAGCCGACCGCCCATACATTCAACGGCGGCAGCGGCCAGCGCACTTTGTACGCCTTTGCCAAGGATGCCGCCGGCAATGCCTCAATCGCTGTCAGCGCTGGAATCAACATCGCCCTTGGAGACATCGGCGGGGGAGCCGCACAGAACGGTGGTCTGCCAAGCATTGTTGATGCGCTGGATGCACTGAGGATTTCAGTCGGCGCCAAGATACCCACCGCCGCCGAACTGGCCCGTGCCGATGTGGCGCCGATCATCAATGGCATACCGCAGCCGGACGGCAAGGTGGACATTCACGATGTCATCGTCATCCTCAGACGGGTGGTTGGCCTGCCGCTGTAATATAATATCAAAGGAGATCCAGCACCATGAACCATATACGAAAAACACTCACTCTTTTGGCTCTCACTCTCACCCTGGCCGCTTGCGGTGGCGGCGGGACTTCTTCAAGCCAAAACAGCAATCCGCCGCAATCCACCAGCAAGACCGCCACTATCTCCTTCAACGTCATCAGTACTGCGCGGCTGACAGCGCCGGTGCAAGGTGTGCAGATCTCTGCCCTTTTGCCTGCTGGCGTAACCGTTGCCACCGACGCCGGCAGTACAACCCTGAGCAGCGCGGCCCTTGCCACCGGCAACGGCATTACCAGTGCTAACCGGCAAGTGTACGGCACCTATTCAGCAGCTATTCGCAAGGTAAAGATCACCGTTGTCACAACCGAGGATACCTTCCGCGGTGGTGAGTTCGCCAAACTGACGGTGAGCTATCCAGCGACAACCACCCTGACCACTACTGACTTCACTAGCGCTAACGCGCCGTTATTTCCGTTTTTCGAGGCCGGTGGCTATGTTTTAGGTTCTGGCAGTGTTGACCTGACAGGCAAACTGCGGGCATCGTTGGGGGTGGTGTTTAACTGAGAGAGGGCAGAGGTGGATTTGGTGGCAGCAGACGAAAAAGGGAGCCCTGGTGGCTCCCTTTTCTGTAGCATCATATGACAAAAAGCAGAGAGTCTTGGCAAAAGGTCTGAACAGCTACTTGGAACTTTGACGTATCCCTGTTCCAGCCTGCTTAAGGGTTGCGCTTTGGCTGGTGAAAATGTATCATGACAGGGTTATGGAACTTAACTACGGTGACATATCCTTTCCCCTCCACCTCCCTCCGGAGCATCTCCTTGCCGTGATCCGTCCGGTTATTCCTCCCCCTGCTGAAACTGCTGCCGGAATCATCACTAAAGCCCTTGCCGGTTGCGCAGCGCTGGTGTACAGCTTCAAACCCGGCGAACGGGTGGTAATCGTCACCTCGGACATTACCCGCTATACCGGGAGCGAGATATATCTCCCCCTCCTGGTGGAGCGGCTTAACGCTGCGGGAATCAGGGACCGGGACATGGAAATAGTTGTAGCCCTCGGTATCCACCGCAGGCAGACCGAGCACGAACATAAGAAAATCTTAGGCTCCCTGTATGGCCGGATCAGGGTCACCGATCACGACTGTGATGACCCCGGCAAGCTGACCTATCTGGGAAAAACCTCCGGCGGCATTGAGGTTGAGCTGAACCGCCGGGTGGCTGAGGCCGACAGGCTGATACTTACCGGCACCATCGGTTTTCACTATTTTGCCGGTTTCGGCGGCGGGAGAAAGGCTGTCCTGCCGGGCGTGGCATCGCGTCGCGCCTGCATGGCCAGCCATTTTGCCGTGCTGAATCCTCTGCCCGCGAGTGGCAAGAACCCCTGCGCCGCCAGCGGCGTTCTCGAAGGGAACCCCGTCCACGGGGCGATGGTCGAGGCGTGCGCCATGGTGCAGCCCGCGTTCATTCTCAACACGGTCCTTGATCCGGAGAAGCGGATCATTGCCGCCTTCGCCGGTGACTGGCGGCAGAAGCACCTGGAGGGATGCAGATACTACTCTGAGCGATTCTCTTATCCGATCAGGGAAAAGGCGGATATGGTTGTCGTTTCCTGCGGCGGCTTTCCCAAGGACATCAACTTCATCCAGGCGCACAAATCCATGGAATATGGTAGCCAGGCTTTAAAGGAAGGGGGGGTATTGATCCTCCTGGCCCAGTGCCGGGATGGGTACGGTCACGACACCTTTTTCCGCTGGTTCCGCTTCAAAGAGCTGTCAGCCTTCGAAGCGGCGCTGCGCAGCGGTTATGAAATCAACGGCCAGACCGCCTATTCGGTACTGCAGAAGGCGCAGCGCTTCCAGGTAGTGCTGGTATCCGGACTTCCTTCCGAAGAGGTGGAGACCATGGGAATGATGCCCGCAAAGAGCCTGGATGAGGCGCTGGTGCTGGCGGAAAGAATGTTGCCGACGGATTACAGGGCGTACGTGATTCCCGAAGGGGGAACTGTCCTGCCGGTACGGAAACCAGTTCAAGGTTCTATGTTCTAAGTTCGAGGTTGAAAAGCTCATAACCTTGAACGTAGAACGTTGAACGTAGAACTTTTTTGTGTGGAACGAGGAATTTATGCTAGAAGCGCGTGTAATCCAGAAATTGAAGGCAATTGTCGGCGGCGAAAATGTTGCCTGCGAAAAACAGGACCTGATCTGCTACGGCTACGATGCCACCCAGATGGAGTTTCTCCCCGACGTGGTGGTCCATCCGGCCAGCCCGGAAGAGGTTTCGCAGGTCCTGAAACTGGCCAATGCCGAAAAGATTCCCGTGTTTCCCCGTGGCGCCGGCAGCGGCTTCTCCGGTGGAGCACTTCCCAAGGGTGGCGGCATCGTCCTCGTCACGACCCGCATGAACCGGATACTCCGTATCGACAGCGACAACCTGGTGGCCGAGGTGGAACCGGGGTTAGTGACCGAGCAGTTTCAGCTGGAGGTGGAAAAGCTCGGGCTCTTTTATCCCCCCGATCCGGCCTCCCTGAAATTCTCCACCCTGGGGGGCAACGTGGCCGAGTGCGCCGGCGGACCGAGGGCGGTAAAATACGGGGTGACCAAGGATTTCGTCATGGGACTGGAGGTGGTCCTGCCCAGCGGCGAGATTATCCGCACCGGCGGCGAAACCTACAAGGGGGTGGTCGGCTATGACCTGACCAAGCTCATGTGCGGCAGTGAGGGGACCCTCGGCGTCATCACCAAGATCATCTTCAAGCTCCTTCCCTATCCTGATGCCCGCAAGACCATGCTGGCAGTGTTTGACTCCATTGATGGCGCCGCCAAGGCCGTCTCTACCATTATCAAGGGGAAGATCATTCCGACGACGCTGGAGTTCATGGATTACGCGACGATTCAGTGCGTTGACCGGCGCTTCAGCCTGGGGATGCCTGCCGAGGCCCGGGCAGTGCTGGTAATCGAAGTGGACGGCGACCGGGACCTGATCGAGAAGCAGGCGGGGCAGATCCACGAATTGATCAAACCCCTCGGGCTCGTCCAGTTCCGGGTGGCGAAGGACGCCGCTGAATCGGAACAGCTCTGGAAGGTGCGGCGGCTTGTCTCGCCATCACTGCGGGACGTTAACCCGGACAAATACAACGAAGATATCGTCGTGCCGCGGAGCAGGGTCCCGGACGTCATCAGGAAAATCGAGACGATCCAGCAGAAATACGACATCCCCATCGTCAACTTCGGCCACGCAGGCGACGGCAACCTCCATGTCAACATCATGATCGATAAGGAAATCCCCGGCATGGAGGAGAAGGCCCACGAGGCGATCAAGGAAGTATTCCAGGCGGCCCTTGACCTGGGAGGGAGCATGTCTGGAGAGCATGGCGTCGGGCTCTCCAAGGCGCCGTACATCTCCCTGGAGCTTACGCCGGTGCAGATAGCGACCATGCAGGCGATCAAGCGGGCACTCGACCCGAATAATATCCTGAATCCGGGAAAGATGTTCCCTGTTTGAACGGCTTCGCCAAAAGTCCATCTGCGGCGTTGCACTGCGGGCCGTGACACTCAACGTAGCTTTCGCTACGCCTCCTGTCCCGGTCCTCGCGCGCCTTGCATCTGGAGCTTTTTGCTGTGCCGTTTTATGAAAAGACAATTTAAAATTATTGGCAAATTTAAGGTTTGATGCTTTCGCAAATTTGATTTGTCATGCCCGAGTGACTCTATCGGGCATCCATGATTTCAATGGCTTACAGTCTGGATTCCCGATCAAAATTGCTTCGGGAATGACAATCTGCGAAAGCAGCAAGGTTTGCTTTCAAAAAAGTGGTAGATGGTAGATTTTAAAAAGGTATTAAATGAAAATTGATCCGTTAAAGAGAGTTGAAAAAGAGCTGAAAAAATGCGTGAAGTGCGGCGCCTGCCGGGCCAACTGCCCGGCATTCACGGCTTTTCAGCGCGAACCGGCGGTGGCGCGGGGCAAGGTGGCCCTGGCCCAGCACATCCTCAAGAGTGATATCGGTCTCGACGACCAGAGCTACCTGAACATGTCCAAATGCCTTCTCTGCGGC
>Ga0210377_10002587_pt1 | contig 15776 bp, 13 predicted proteins | sample PLM4_65_b1redo_FD_155480 | JGI IMG/M metagenome (GOLD analysis project Ga0210377, IMG submission 155480) | Groundwater sediment microbial communities from an aquifer in East River, Colorado, USA - PLM4_65_b1 redo | ecosystem: Environmental > Terrestrial > Soil > Riparian zone | place: USA: East... | reverse complement strand
CTCCGGCACCATCTCCGGCACCGCGCCCGACATGGCCGGCTCGATGATCGAGCTCACCCAGGGCGGCAAGCACCCGCTGACGCTGCCCTCGGGCGAGACGCGCACTTTCATCGCCGACGGCGACGAAGTGATCCAGCGCGGGCGCTGCGAGCGCGAGGGGGCCGTGGGGATCGGGTTCGGGGAGGCGGCCGGCGTCGTTAACGCTGGGTAAATCGGGGTCAGAGCCCGATCCTTCATTCCCCCGGCTTCAGGCGAACACCACGGTCAGTTTTCCGCCGGCGCGCCGCCGGGGAGCGTTTCTCACGACGATCTCGACGTCCCGCCCCAGGCTGGTCAGACACTCAATCAGCTTGCGCTCGGAGACCCCGCGAAACTGCCCGCGCAGGATGCCGGACAGCTTCGGCTGGGGCAGGCCGAGAATTCGGGCTGCTTCCAACTGCGTCAAACCCATGCCGCGGATGATTTCGTGGATCTTGGCGACGAGCTGCGCCTTGACCAGCATTTCCTCCGCATCGGGAAAGCCGAGATCGCGGTAGACGTTCTCGCTGCCTTTGTGGATCTCGGGTTTCTCAGTGGCCTTGCGTTTGCTCATCTTCCAGCTCCTTGGCGTACCTGTCGGCCAGCTTCAACCGGCTCCTGATCAAGTCCTGATCTGATTTCGGCGTCGCGATGCCGGACCTGGATTTCTTCTGAAATACATGCAGCACGAAAACGCGCACGGCGTAGCGGACCGTGTACACGGCGCGATAGGTACCACCGCGCCAGTCCTCCACGACCTCGAGCACGCCCGCCGAACCGAAACCCCGCAACGGCTTCGTCTGTTCGTGCTTCTGGCCGATTTGCGCCAAGTAAAGGGCGTAGCCGAAGACGTGCACGACTTCATCCGGCAGCGCCTGCAGGTCTTTCTTCGAGCCTCCGACCCATGCCAGAGGCTTCGGCCGGGCGGGCACTCCTTCAGGCATCGCCGCCATTATACCTAAACAGGAATACCCTGACCTGCCGACGGTGCAGCGCGTGCGCCCTGCAGCCGGACTAGACTGTAGGCGGCCTGAAATCAGGCTCTGACCCTGATCTACGGGGCGACTACTCCCGCGCCGCCGCCGACTACACGGTGTCGCAGGACTGGGGCGCGTACAGCGCCGACGAGCACGCCCTCTTCCGGCGCCTCTACGAGCGCCAGGCGAAGCTCGTGGCGCGCTGCGCGTGTCCCGAGTGGATCGAGGCCATCGGGCGGCTGGATGCCGGGCGCGTGAAGATCGAAAATGGGGTCTGACCCTATTTTTTGAATCGGGGTCAGGGCCCGATTGCCGGCGCGCCCTAGGTCCGCAGCCAGTGCTCCACCGGTCGGGCAAGGAACTCTTCCAAGGCGATGCCGTCGCCGCCCACCAGCAGGCTGCGCTTAGGCTTGAACGCCTCGGCGAACGCGTCGAGACCGGGCTGCGCATCCCGGGCGCGGCCGCTTTTCACCTCGACCGCGGCTAGCGTGCGTCCCGCGCGCACGACAAAGTCCACCTCGCGGTTGCGCTCGCGCCAGTAGAAGAGTTCGCAGGCGCCGGTGGCCGCCGCGTTCGCCAGGTGCGCGCCCACCGCTGACTCGGTAAGGCGCCCCCGGAACTCGCGATCCGCTCGCGCCTCCTCAAAGGCCAGGCCGGATTGCGCCGTCATCAGCGCGGTGTTCAGCACTTGGAGCTTGGGGATCGAGCCACGGCTGCGCGCCGCCCCGCCCGCGAACTTCTGCAGGCCCGTGACCATGCCGGCGCCGGCGAGCAAGTCGAGGTAGTGCGCCAGAGTCGTCGCGTTGCCCGCGTCCTGCAACTGCCCGAGCATCTTCGTGTACGACAGGACCTGCCCGGAGTAGCGGCAGCCCAGCTCGAAAAGCCGCCGCAGCAGCGCCGGCTTGTCCACGCGCGTGAGCAGCAGCACGTCGCGCGAGATGGTGGTCTCGATCAGCGCGTCGACGATGTATAGCTTCCAGCGCGCGGGCTCGCCGATGAGCGGCGCCGCCCCCGGATAGCCGCCGTAATACAGGTACTCATCCAGTCCCAGGCCGAACGCTTCGCGCATCTCGGCGAAGGACCAGTGCGGCAGGCGCAGCACCTCGAAGCGGCCGGCGAGGCTCTCGGTGAGACCGCGCTGGATGAGCAGCGGCGCCGAGCCGAGCAGCACCACCTTCAGCCGGCGTCGCGCGCGCGTGTCCTCGTCCCACAGGCGCTTCACGGTCTCCGACCAGCCGGGGATCTTCTGGATCTCGTCCAGCACCAGCAGCGCGCCGCGCTTTCCGGCTTCGAGCCGCGCGGCGTCCCACTGCTCGGCGATCCAGCCGCGCTCGCGCAGCGTCGGTTCGTCCGCGCTGGCGTAGCGCAACGGCAGGGCGAGGCCCGCCGTCACTTGGCGCACGAGCGTGGTCTTGCCGGTTTGCCGCGGGCCCGCGACCACCTGCAGGAAGCGGCGCGGCTCGGCGAGCCGCTTGCGCAGAGCCGCGGCCTGGGGACGGGTGAATTCAGCCATCCTCGCATTTTACTCAATACGGAGAGTATTTTTACTCAATGTCGGGAGCAAAGCGAAAATCGAGGTCAGAAGCCGATTTCCGGAAAACAGGCACAGACCCCTTTTCTTAACGGCGCCGCTATCGGTCGGGCGACTCGTCCGGCGGCAGGTCGCCCCAGAGGTTCTCGCGCACGCAGCCGGCGCCGGCACAGCGCAGCCGCGCCTCCCATCCGGCGCAGCGCGCAGGATTTCCGAAAGACCCGACCCAGGCTTGAGCCTAGCTTTCGCGCGCCGCGTCCTTGGCGGCCTCGCGCTACTGGGCGCTCAGGTCGCGCTGCGCGACGTGCGGCCGCGCCAGGTCCTCGATGAACTTGCTGATGCCGCCCCTGCCGACGACCTTGTGCAGGCCTTCGTACACCGCGTCGTCGATCAGGATGGTGAGCTTCTTGGCCATGGGGGTTCCTTGCCGATACGTACGATCATACGTGCGGGCGGGTTCCGGTGCCAGCCGGACCGCGGGGGGATTCAGTAGGGACAGACCCCCGTCTCGCAGTTACAAGGCTAGAATCCTTGCCATCCGTGCTACCCGGGTGACGACGATGCGCCGCGCTCTCCTTTTCGCCCTTGCTTTCGCGTTTCCGCTTGCCCATGCCCAGATTGGCAGCATGGGAACTGGCACAACGGCAACGGTGCCGCAGGTCACCGTGCAGCCGGTGCAGTCGCCAGTGATCACCAACACGCAGGGTCAGGCAGTGCCCGGCCAACTTCGGCAGGTGCAGCAACCCGCGCTGCTGCAAGTGGTGCCGGATCCGCAGCCTGTAGGGCGGGTTGCCGAGCCCGCCGCCGGCGCGCCCCTCGCCGCCGACGAAAAAAACGACTTCCAGGACTTCGTCAGCCAGTCCACCGGCCAGAAGCTGCCGTTGTACGGCTACGACCTGTTCCGCCGCGCGCCTTCGACCTTCGCGCCGGTGGAGAACATTCCGGTCACGCCGGACTACCTGATCGGGCCGGGGGATGAGCTGCTGATCCGCGCCTGGGGACAGATCGACGTGGACTACCGCGCGACGGTGGACCGCAACGGCGCGATCAGCATCCCGCGCGTGGGCACCATCCAGGTGGCGGGGCTCAAGTACGAGGAGCTCTCCATCGCGGTGAAGAAGGCAGTGTCGAAGAACTTCCGCAATTTCGAGCTGCTGGTCACCTTGGGCCAACTGCGCTCCATCCAGATTTTCGTCGTGGGCCAGGCCCGCAGCCCCGGTGCTTACACCGTGAGTTCCCTGTCCACCCTGGTCAACGCCGTCTTCGCCGCCGGAGGGCCTTCCACACGCGGCTCGATGCGCGCGATCCAGCTCAAGCGCGGCAATCAAGTGGTAACGGAATTCGACCTCTACGACCTCCTCCTGCGCGGCGACAAGTCGAAGGACGTGGCGCTCCTGCCCGGCGACGTGATCTACTTTCCGCCCGCCGGGCCGCTCGCCGCGGTGTCGGGGAGTGTCAAGAACCCGGCGATCTACGAGCTGAAGGGCCCGGCCTCGGTGGTTTCACTGATCGACTACGCCGGTGGCCTCACCACGACGGCGCAGACGAAGAAAGTGACCATCGAGCGGATCGAGAACCGCGACACGCGGGTGGTGGACCAGTTCACCCTGGACGCCGGCGGCATGGCGCGCACCGTGAAGGACGGCGACCTGGTTTCGGTTTACCCCATCTCGCCCAAGTTCGAGAACGCGGTGACCCTGCGCGGCAACGTGGCCCTGCCCCTGCGCCATCCGTTCAAAGAAGGCATGCGCATCCGCGACCTGATCCCCGAGAAGGAAGCCCTCATCACGCGCGACTACTACCAGCGCAAGAACAGCGCCGTGTTGGCGGATTCCGTGCCGCAGGGCGAACTCGCCGCCTCGGTGCGGCGCTTGTTCGACGAAATCAACTGGGACTACGCGGTCATTGAGCGGCAGAACACGGATGACCTCTCGAGCATCCTGATTCCGTTCAACCTTGGGAAGGTGGTGTTGGAGGGAGATCCCTCGCACAACCTTCAGCTTAGGCCCGGCGACATCGTCACCGTGTTCTCCAAGAGCGACGTCAACGCGCCCGCCGGCCGGCGCCCGGTGGTGGTAAGGCTGGAGGGCGAGTTCAACAACGCAGGGGTGTACCAGGCGCTGCAGGGCGAGAGCCTGCGCCAACTCGTCATGCGCGTGGGCGGCGTCACGCCGCAGGCCTATCTGTTCGGGACGGAGTTCATGCGCGAGTCAACGAAGAAGCAGCAGGAGGAACGGCTGCGCCAGGCCCTCATCCAGTACGAGCAGGACCTGCAGCGCGCCGCGGCCACGCGGGCGCGCAATGTCACCAGCGCGGAAGACGCGGCTTCCCTGAAGGCCGAAGCGGAGGCGCAGCAGTCGGTGCTGGCGCGGCTCAAGCGCCTGCAGCCCACGGGAAGGATCGTGCTGGAGTTGGCGGAGGATTCCACCCTGGCGAACATCCCGGAAATTCCGCTGGAGGACGGGGACCGGCTGGTCATCCCCTACCGGCCGGCGATGGTGAGCGTGTTCGGGACCGTTTACAACGAGGCGGCGTTCATCCACAAGCCGGACAAGACCGTCTCGGATTATCTCGCGCAGGCGGGCGGTGCGAGGAAGGAAGCCGACGAGCGGAGAATGTACGTGCTGAGAGCCGACGGCTCGGTGATCAGCAACCGCGGCGGGCTTTTCTCGAGCGGCGTGAACGGCACGCGGCTGATGCCGGGGGATGCGATCGTGGTGCCGGAGGATCTGACGCGGACGACGTGGATGAAGGATCTGAAGGACTTCACGCAGATCTTCTATCAGTTCGGGTTGGGGGCGGCGGCGATTAAGGTCATTCGGGACTGAGCATGGAGGAGACAAGCGCCACCGTCGCCGGCCAGGACGACGACGAGATCAGCCTGCTCGATCTCGCGCTCGTCCTGGCGGAAAACTGGCGAACGCTTGTTTTCGTACCCCTGGGCGCCGGGCTGCTCGCTCTGGGAATCAGCTTCGCCATTCCCCCTACTTTTACCGCCACGACGAGGCTCCTGTTGCCTCAGCAACAGCAGAGCCTTGCCACAGCGCTCGCGAGCCAACTCGGCGCCCTCGCGGGATCGGCAGGCGCTGTGGCGGGCATTAGGAATCCCGCGGACACGTATGTCGCCATGCTCAAGAGCCGGACCGTCGCGGACCGGCTGATCGAGCGCTTTGAACTGAAGCATCTTTACAAGGCGAAGTTCGCGGAGGAAACCCGAAGGGCACTCGAAGCCCGCACCACGATCGCTGCCGGCCGTGACGGTCTCATCACTGTCAGTGTAGACGATCATGATGCTCAGCGCGCAGCCGACTTGGCCAATGGCTACGTGGAGGCACTGGTTGCCCTTACAAAGACTCTCGCGGTCACCGAGGCCGGTCAGCGCAGGCTGTTTTTCGAGCACCAAGTGAAACAATCCAGGGATGACTTGACCCGCGCGGAGCTCGCGCTGCGGAGCGCCGGCATCAACGAAGCCACCCTCAATACCGTTCCCGAGTCGGCGCTGGAGTTTGTGGCCGGCCTGAAGGCCAGAGTCACCGCGCAGGAAATCAAGCTCGCCTCCCTGCGCGGCTTCATGACCGATTCGAATCCGGAGTATCGACAGGCGCAGACCGAGCTCGCAGCCCTACGCGCGCAACTGGCGAAGACCGAGACCAGCGATGGTGTCAAGGCTGGCGAACGCGGCGCTGAGTACATTGGTCGGCTGCGCGACTACAAGTACCACGGGACTTTGTTCGAACTCATGGCCAAGCAATATGAACTGGCGCGGCTCGACGAGGCACGCGAAGGCGCTGTGATCCAGGTCGTGGATAGGGCGTTGGCGCCGGAGCTCAAGTCGAAGCCGCGGAAGGGCCTGATCGCAGTCCTCACCACCTTGGTTGTATTCTTTCTCATGGTTGTCGCAGTTTTCGTGCGCCAAGGACTCCGCCATGCGACTACCGACCCTGAGAAGGTTGGGAAGCTAACGCGGTTGCGCGAACTGCTTCATCTGCGCCGAAGTTAGGCGCACTAGTGGCCAGTACGATCGCTAACCGTTCTGCTCGGCCGACTACGCACGGCGGGTTTGCATTGGAGACAAATGAGGCACGCAGCCTTTTGCGTTACATCTCTTGCCCCAACGGATTTCAGAATGTCACCAAGCAGCGATTCATGGCGGAATGTCACCAAGAAATGGGTAATGGGTTCGTGCTAGCGCGAATCGCGCCAACCGCTTGAACTTCCGTTACCACTAATGCGGCAGCGGGGAACCAGTTCGAAATTACTACCCAAAATAGCACGGCGTTCACCATAGCCGATCCTATTGGAGCAACAGACGGTCAGCGCATCACCATCACCGCAAGAAATACATTGTGGGTGAATTTGGCGCGATTACGTGGGACACGGAATACAAGACGTCCGCGTAAACGAATCCTGCAACCGGATTTGGCTGTTCTATCGACACCAAATGCAACGGAGCATTAGGGTAGAGGTATCGCGCACGCCTGCGGACGTGCTCAACTAATGAGGCTTCTGACCGATCAGGTAGAGGTCAGCGCAAAGCGACGGCCGCAGGCGAAGCAATCTGTCGGAGAGCCGCGCCGTCATGCGCAGAAGCGGATTCGAGTATTCGTACCCGGCGAAGTTGGTGCCTCGAATCTCGACATTCTGCAAATGCAGGTCTCTAGCGATGTATCTGAGGTCTTCCACATCTGGCTCTCGGACATGACTGCGGAAGATTGGCTTCTCGTACCACTCATCCATCGCAGACCACTTCCCTCTGCCAAGGGGCACGGTAATGCGCTTGCGAAGGTTGACGCAGTTTGGCACGCCGATGATCAACATCCCTCCTTGCTTTAGGCATCGCATCATCTGGTGGAGCAGCTCCTTGGGGGAGCCGTGCAAGTGCTCAAGCATGTCGAAAGATGTAAAAGCATCGATGGAGTTCTCGGGAAATGGAAGTCCTTCCTTGAGAACATCGCGCTGGATCACTCGGACGCGGTACTCGGTCGGCATTCTGGCGCGCGGGTCCGTGGTGCTGAAGCCAGGGTCCGCAAAGTCGTCTACCAAGATGGCGTTCATTCCCATCGAGGCAGCGAAGCAAGAGAACGCGCCCCAACCGCCCCCGACGTCGCAAATCGTAGAACCGCGTTCGACGCGGAGCAGGCTGAACTCATACCTAATCTTTGCCGACATCATGTACTGAATATGCGCGGGGTAGCCCTGCCAGTATTTCAGGATGAGGTCCATCGCGGCAATTCTACTCACGCAACCGCCAAGTACGACCTTTACAGTCTCAAAGGACTGGACGACCTACTAAATCCGTGAACGTCAACATCGGTGCCCTTAAGCAGCCACTTGTCCAGGACGACGGAAGCGATTCGTGGGAACGGTTTCTGGTTACAGTGGCATCCATTGATAGTGAGGCCGGGTGCTTCCGGTACGGATAGTGGCCCTCTACGGCACGAACTTGGTCTATTGAATAGGTGAAGGCGGATGTCCTCAACAAACTCTCTTTCAGTCGTGCGACAAGCTTATTCGATCAATAGCGCGTTATTTCTTGCCGGTACAAGCGCCGCACAGGGAAGCGTTTTCGTCGCGGGAATGGTATTAGCAAACATTCTGGGGCATGTGGGCTACGGTGACTACATGCTTACGTACACCACTGTTGTGACGCTTTCTCAGATGGCGCAGTTGGGTATCGGATACATGATCAGTCGATACCTCGCGGAGTACAGACACTCCGCGCCAGAGAGAGCGCGATCCCTCTTATCAACGCTATATAAGGTTGCCCTCGGGCTAGGGGGCAGTGCAACTCTTTTCCTACTAATGGGTGCAGATGTTGTAGCAAGGGACTCGTTCTTGAGGCCCGAACTGGGCGGCAGTATTCGCTTTGCTTCGTTCGCTGTTTGGTTCGCAGCTGTTAATGGATTCCTGTTGGGGGCCTTGGCTGGCTTACAGCGATACCAACATATTGCGCTGTCCCTGGCTGTCGGCGGAATCTCCTACTTGGCGCTTACCACATTGTTGGCGGCATGGTCAGGCCAAACCGGCGCTATAGCCGGATTCGTTGCGGCTCAAGGAATACAGAATCTGGCTCTTACTTTCTCGGTGGTAGACGTATTGCGCAAGCACCATGTGCCAATAAATCCGTCCGATCGCAAAGCCAATGCCGCACTAGTAGTGCGATTTGGCATCCCAGGGGCGCTTAGCGGATTCACTGCGCTCCCTGCGCTATGGTTGGGAAACATGCTTATGGCCCGCCAGCCAACCGGATCTCACGACGTAGCGGTGTACAACGCCGCCTATAGCGTAGCGGCGCTTGTGCTCTTCTTACCCAATGTACTCAATTCCGTGGGGATGACATTGTTGAACACCTACAGAGGACTGGGTGATCGTGATAGCTATCGAAGGCTTTTTCTCATGAACCTGGCATTCACCTTGGCAGTAACTCTATTGGGAATCGTGGCAGTCGGTACCTTAGGCCACGCCATACTGTCCCTCTATGGGCCAGAATTCGCTTTAGGGTACCCAGTGTTAGTCGTTCTCGTCGCCGCCGTGCTGCCCGAGGCACTGACAATTTCAATGAACCAAGTCATCCAGAGCAAAGAGAAGATGTGGGCAGCACTTATTGGTGTCAACATTCCGCGAGACATGCTAATAGCCACCACCTGTCTGATTCTCATCCCAGACTACGGCGCCATGGGCATGGCCTATGCCTATCTCGCGGGTCGTCTCCTTGCGGCATGCACCACGACGGCACTGACATGGCGATTGGGACTGAGGCTTTGAGCGTGCCGTACATCTCGCGACATCGGCATCTTCCTCACTCGAGCTAACTAGTCCTATCTAGTAAGTCTCCTCGTGCCCCACCACTGCGTTCTGTGCAACAGCCGCAATATTGCTGAATACACTCTCGCCTCACGAATGCTCGACCTACCAGGACACTCAGACAGTCGTGTCATGCGATGCAAAGACTGTTCGATGATGTTTCTAGCTCCCTACTTGTCTGACAAGCAGCTGGCGGATCTGTACTCACAAGCCTACTTTTCGCAAACTGAAGAGTCTGCGTCCACTCTTGCGCCGATGCCGAGTACAACATACCGCGAGGCTATTGAGATTCGTACTCCGAAATTCGAGGCGACGCTGGATGCATTACAACGCTTGATTCCTGCGGGTGGCTCGTTGCTCGATGTTGGCGCTGGCACCGGCGAGTTCGTGCACTTGGCGCGTCGAAGGGGTCTGGAGGCAGAAGGGGTGGAATTCTCCGCATTTGCGGCTGAAGAAGCGAGAAAACGATACGGTCTCAATTTGAGCATAGGCCGTCTTGGTGAATTCGCGCCGGCGCGGCAATACGATGCGGTACACCTAAACCACGTTTTTGAACACATTCCCGACCCACACGCTGCAGTCAAGTGGATCGACGCACTTCTTGCAGTTCGGGGGGTTGTGTATGTGGAAGTACCGTTCCAGTTCAATGTTGTAGAGCGTACGAAGTATCACTTACACAGCGCAAGAGCTCCATTCAACTTACATTCGCTTCATCATCCTGTTTTCTTTACACCGCAAACGTTCATCAGATTGTTCTCCCACCACGGCTTCAAATGCATCAAGTTGAGCCTTTTCGACTGGGCGCACTACCCACTCAAGGGAACTCTTTCGCACCTGAAGGCCGTTGTTTGGCGCACTTTGGCCGTATTTGGGCAAGGGCTCTTCATTGAGGCAATTTTCCGAAGGGAGAGAGATTTGTGAAAGTGTTAATTGGATATTCGTGGGGTCCCGGCCCTGTTGACGGGAGGACAGAATATGAGGGATGGATCAGCAGGCTTCGCATTGCGGGCTACGAAGTAGATGGTTTCTGCCTAACTCTGAATCCACCAGCTTGGACGCTGACGTGGACGGAACTAAATTGGCTCTGGAGAACCGCAGACAAGAGTCTAATGACGCTGTACGAACGGCTCGCCAGCGCTTGCGAGCGCTACGACATATTTCTGAACTATTCGGGAATCAATGTGCATCCGGAGTTCGTTTGCCAACTCCCCACATTCAATGTCTTCTCTTGTTTCGACGATCCTGAGTCATCCGAAGAATTGTCAAAGCCAGCGGCAAGTGCTTACGATCTGGCTCTGGTAGGGAATGCCGCTGAAGTAGAAACCTATCGCTCCTGGGGTGTAAAGGACCCGCATTGGTGGCCACTTGGATTCCGAGCAACTGACTTTGATCCTCGACTTCAGGCAGATGACATTCTGAAATCAGATAGGGATATTGATCTCACTTTGCTGTGTGAGCGGAAGACTGCATATAGACGCTCGCGACTAGACCGAGTGGTTCGGGCTTTCCCTCAGGGACGGTTTCATGGTCATGGATGGCCAGCAGGTTTCTTGCCAGAAAGAGAGAGAGTTCCACTTCTGCAGCGCACGAAGATCGGGATGAATCTTCACAACACTACCGGTCCGATCAATTTTCGAACTTATTACTTGCCCGCCAACGGGGTACTGCAACTGTGCGACAACAAGTCCCACTTGGGAAGGATCTATGAGGTAGGGCGAGAGGTAGTCGGGTTCGATTCCATCGATGAAGGGATCGACCTATGCCGCTACTATCTCGCTCACGATCAGGAGCGCCGCGAGATTGCTGGGCGCGGCTGGGAGCGAGCTACACGTGACTACAACGAGGTAAGTTGCTTTGGCCGTCTGTTTTCCGAAGTTCAAGACGCAATCAAATCACCCCAAGCCCCCGCCAATGGCCCTCAGGCCATGGAGTATCTACGGCATCATTCTGAGAAGGCGCACATTGGTGGTTTGCGGCGGTGGTCGAGCAAGATGTGGCTACATCTTGCTTTGCTTGCAAGAAAAATAAGACGACGAGTTCAATCATACTATCTCGCGCTAGCCAGATGATGTACTCGATTTTCCGGATTTCCCTCAGAACAGTGCAGCGTCTTATGGCCGCACTGAATAGACTTGAGTGAGACAGCTGTGACTACCATATTTACCGGTACCGCGGTTCTAGCGTGGTCTCTCGCATTGCTGTTGTTTGCCCTGCATTCTGCAGCTGCCGCTGTGCTTTCGGCACTTGCGGTCGCGCTGATAGCTAGCGCCTTAGCTGCGATACTCCGTCCGATGCAGGGATTGATCTTGTTGCCATTTCCCGCATTGATGGGACCCATCTTCCCACTGCATGTCTCCGGGCTGGGAATACTTACCGCCGCAGATATTCATCTTCTGGGCCTATGCATCGTGTTTGTTCTTATCGATCGCAAAACGGTCGAGCCAGTATTCCTCGGACGCGGTCGTCTTTTTCTGTATGGATTTGCCATATTTTTTCTTCTTAGCTGGGCACTTTCCGAAGATTTAACAAGCTCGAACTACGCACTGGCGAACTTCGTCCAACTTGCTGCCGTGTACTTGCTGACCCTCAATCTATTGAGGTCTGCCAATGATGTTCGCGCACTCTTGACTGGATGGCTCGTCGCCGTAAGCCTATGCAGCCTGCTTACATTGCTGAGGTACTACCAAGGTGAACCGCTCTTGCTTTCAAGTGAATTGCTTGGCGAAGGGCCAGCGCGCGACGATCTCTTGCTTCTTGATTATTTCTTTCGCGCAACATTCTTTTACGCAGGTTTCTTTTTCGCGCTTGCGGTCACTCTCATTGTTGTCCTCTCACGCCTCGCGGGTGGGGGGACATTACACCCTCTAAATCAAGTTCTCCTAATGCTGTCCGGCCTGATCAATGCGACAGCCCTTCTACTGATGAATACTAAGAGCGCAATCTATTCAATCTTATTGATTGGGCCTTTAGTAATTCTCGGAGGTTTAGCCCGGGGAAGAAGGAATGCCAATAGGCCGGCAGGGACTGCGCCTCTTGTAGCCGGTTTGGTGGTGATAACGGTGGGTCTTGTCGTCTTGGTCCCACTATTTCTTGTATCCGAGCAGCTCACCGCACTTTCTGATCGTCTTACAGGAGGAGAGTCATTCGCGCAGCGAATGACCATCTACCGGAACGCTGTACAAGAGATGTTGAGCGACGAGAAGCTACTCGTCTTGGGGCTGGGGCCCGACACAATCGTACGGTCACCACAATTGCCGCGTGTGTCTCGTATTTTGACTGATCCGCTCACTGGCTTGTCAGAAGGCGCGCTCGACAGTACATTTTTGACGGTCTTGGTTGAGTTCGGATTGGTCGCCTTCATGGCATTGGGCTCACTAGTAGCTTTTACGATGTGGTTACTTTTTGCCAAGCGAAGCGTGTTACCCGTAGACATATATTGGGCGATTGCTGGGGGCATGGCCGTATGGCTGCTGACTGCAAGTACGCAATACATGGGCTGGTCAAAGACAAGTTGGCTTTTTGCTGAGTTGGTCGCAATGGCGCATTTCCTCACTAGATCCAGACTCAGCGCCAAACTAGTCAATCGAGCTAGCGAACCAGGGGCGACCAGACCTCAGCGGTCGCCGGCCTGACGATCGTCAGACCCGAGTCGCTGGAGAACAGCTTGCACTGCCTCACTTGCTTTACGAGCTGTTACGCTCAGCGGAGCGCCAATGGATAGCGGTCATGTTGCAGCTCCGCTCGTTGCTGCCGCATGCTAACAATCGTTCACTTGATACCAACGCTTGAAGGCGGCGGCTCAGAAAGACAGCTCGCTATGCTCGCAACAGAGCAAGCGAGGCGCGGGTATACCGTGCATATTGGCTCGCGAAGGGGCGGAGTGCATAAAGAGCATATACGCGATCGCCGCGTAGAAATTCACACGCTGGGTGATCTCAGAGCGCTACACCCAATGCTGATTGCGCACATCGGTTCCTTATTCCGGCGTATCAAACCGGACATAGTGCAGACTTGGTTGCCACAAATGGACATTGTGGGCGGCCTGGTGGCATTGTCCTCGAGCCGCCCATGGATACTGAGCGAAAGGAGTTCTCGCGGAGCATATGAAAACGCTCCGGTGCCGGCTTGGGCGCGCCGGCGCCTCGGACAGTACGCGAAGGCCATCGTCGCAAATTCAGCCGAGGGCGCAGACTACTGGGCCCGTGCACTGCCCGCACCGAAGAACGTGTCGACTGTAGCAAATGCCGTAGATATAGCCGCCATTCGAGACGCCGTTCCAATACCTTGCCAGCCTCAAGGTGAAATTGGACATACCCTCTTGTTTGTAGGCCGATTGGTGCCTGAGAAAGCGCCTGAAATTCTCCTACAGGCACTCAGCCAGATACCCGAACTACACAAGCTCCAGACTCTGATAATCGGTGATGGCCCCCTCAGGGATGAAGTCCTAGCGAGCATTGCAGCATGCGGGCTTGAGAAACGCATGAAAGTCCTTCCATATCAGACAAATTGGTGGGGATTCCTTAAGACTGCCGCCGCAATTGTCAGTACGAGCCGTCTTGAGGGACAGCCAAATGTCGTTCTCGAGGCAATGGCCGCGGAATGTCCCCTCATCGTCAGTGATATCCCGCCGCATCGCGCGATTTTGAACGAGCGGTCGGCGCTCATCGTGCCGCCGGATGACCCGAACGCGCTAAGCGATGCGATTGTGTCGCTGCTGGCGGATCCGGTAGCGGCTCGCGTTCGGGCCAAATGTGCATTCAAGCGTGTTACACCACTTACGATTCAGGCGACCGCTGACGGCTATGAGCGGGTATACGCGAATGTCCTGAACAGGCCAGTTCAATAATGTGCGGGATCGTGGGAACCGCAACTGCGCGCGGCGGCGTCAGTGCGAATGCCATTTGCCAAATGCGAGATACCTTGCGCCACCGTGGCCCCGACCAAGCGGGTGTGTGGTTGTCCCGCGAGCAGACGGTAGGGTTAGGGCACCAGCGGCTCTCGATCCTTGATCTTTCGGAGGCGGGGCGCCAGCCCATGGTCTCCAGCAGCGGGCAACATCAGATCGTCTTCAACGGAGAGATCTACAACTACCGCGAACTCCGCGAGCAGCTAAGAAGCAAAGGACACACCTTCCGCACCGGAACAGACACCGAGGTGATACTTGCCGCGTACGAGACATGGGGCGACGTATGTGTTGATCATTTTGTCGGCATGTTTATGTTCGCCATTTACGACGATCAGCGTCACAGGGTGTTCATCGCTCGGGATCGGGCAGGCGAGAAGCCGCTGTTTTTCTCGCACCGGAATGGCGGGCTGACTTTTTCCTCCGAACTCAAGGCACTACTCGCAAATCCAGAGCAGCCGCGGCGCATCGACCTGGAGGCACTCGACCAATACCTCGCATTTGGCTATGTGGCCGGCGAACGTTGTCTCCTCGCTGGGGTTCAGAAGCTGCCTCCGGCCCACGCTCTCGCGTACGACATCAACCGCGATGAGCTCCGCGTGTGGCGGTACTGGTCTTTGCCCGATCCTTGCAGTGAAACGGACGGAGACATTGACCTATTGGCGGACGAATTGGAGCATCTGCTTGGGGATGCAGTACAACGCCAGCTTGTGGCGGACGTCCCGATCGGGATTCTCCTCAGCGGCGGGACCGACTCGAGCCTCATCACTGCACTAGCGGCCCAGCACAGCACTCGCCCGGTCCGTACGTTCACGATTGTTTTTCCGGATCATCCGGCATATGACGAAGGGCCATACGCAAAAATAGTAGCGCGGCACTTCGGAACCGACCATCTGGAACTCGAGGCGGAGCCAGCTTCGGTAGACCTGCTGCCTACGCTTGCACGTCAATACGACGAACCGATCGCCGACTCGTCGATGGTGCCGACCTACCTCGTGTCCCGCCTTGTCAGAAACCATTGCACTGTGGCGCTGGGTGGGGACGGCGCGGACGAACTGTTCGGGGGCTACAAGCTGTACCAGGTCGTCCAAGCACAGCAGCTGGTACGGGCTTGGTTGCCCAGGCCTATTCGAAGTCTGATCGGCTCCCTTGCCGCTCGTCTGCCAATCGGCGTACGCGGAAGGAGTTACGCCATGACCCTTTCCGCATCGCCGCTCGAAGCCGTGGCGAGTACGGGGATCTACTTGGACCGAACTAGCCGAACGCGGCTGGTTCCGGCGTTGCGATCACTGACTGGGCCACGTGCCGAGCGCCACCGGTTCGACGCCGCATCTCATGGCGGGAGCATTCTCCAGCAGCTCACCTTGGCGGACTTCCACAGCTACTTGCCCGACGACATTCTGGTGAAAGTGGACCGAGCGAGCATGCTGGCGTCACTTGAGATGCGCGCCCCCTTCCTGGATCATCGGATCATCGAGTTTGCCTACGGCCGCGTACCCGACAAGCTCCGGGCCACGGTGCGTAATCGCAAGGTTCTGCTCCG
>Ga0210377_10002586_pt1 | contig 15779 bp, 11 predicted proteins | sample PLM4_65_b1redo_FD_155480 | JGI IMG/M metagenome (GOLD analysis project Ga0210377, IMG submission 155480) | Groundwater sediment microbial communities from an aquifer in East River, Colorado, USA - PLM4_65_b1 redo | ecosystem: Environmental > Terrestrial > Soil > Riparian zone | place: USA: East... | reverse complement strand
TCGTCGTCCTCAACCAGGTCTTTCGCACGCTGCTGCACTCGCGGCTCAAGCTCGGCATCCAGCGCTATCTCTCGGACGACCGCTTCCAGGGAGACATCGTGCTGATCGAGCCGCGCGAGCGCGAGGCCGAATTCTTTGCGATGAACCCGCTCGCGTTCTGGAAGCGCGAGGAGGCGGTGCAGCACGGCTTCGAGTCGGTGCGGATGACGATCGAGCAGAACTTCGACCAGCTCGAATCCGTCTTCCGGCACCACGGCCTGCAGCTGGATCGCGACGCTGCGCGCCGCCGCGCCGACCGCGCCCGGGCCGCCCAGGGCTGGGACCCGAGCGATGCCCCGGAGGCTCCCTCGAGCGAGCCGCCGCTGCGCCTCGTCGGGAACGATCGAGCGTAGGGTAGAGGCCCCGCAACACCCGGGCTGCCGCCCCCCCGGGTGGTAATTTCTCTCCTCTCCGGTATACTGCGAGGCCTGCCAACGGCGGCTCCGGATGCGCGGCCGCACCTCGAGGCGAATCACGAAGCCGTGGGATGTGCACCCTGATCGCCCTCCATCGCTGCATCCCGGGGGCGCCGCTCGTCGTAGCGGCGAACCGAGACGAGTTCGCCAACCGGCCCTCCCGCGGCCCGGCACTGCGCGAATCCGAGCACGGAGTCATGGTCGCACCGCTCGACGCACAGGCGGGTGGCACCTGGCTGGGTGTAAATCCAGCCGGCGTGTTCGCCGCGATCACCAACCGGCGCGCCGAGGCTCCCGATTCGGGGCGGCGCTCGCGCGGGCTGCTCGTTCTCGACGCGCTCGGCGCCTCGTGCGCGGCGGAGGCGGCGGCGGCCGCCCTCGACACGCCGCCCGGTGCCTACAATCCGTTCAATCTTTTCGTCGCGGATGCGCAGCGGGCGTACGCCATCACGTATGGCGCGGCTCCGAAGTGCATCGAGCTCGCGGCCGGCCCGCATGTGATCGGCAATGCCGACCTCGACGCTCCGCCGCCCGCCAAGGTCACACGGCTCGCCGCCCAGGCCGCGCGGCTCGCGAGCTCACCCGCTGGCGCGCTGCTCGATCGGCTCGCGGATCTGTGCCGAAGCCACGACGGCGGCGGCGCAGCGACCGACGACGTGTGCGTCCACGCGGGCGGCTACGGAACGCGCAGCTCCACGCTCCTGCGGCTCGCCGAGACGGCGACCGAGAGCGCCTTGCTCTACGCCGACGGCGAACCGTGCCGGACGGCCTATCGCGATTACACCCCCCTCCTTCACCAGCTCCGGCGCGAAGCGGGCTCGGTCGAGGGAGAGTTCCCTGCGAGGAGACCGAGTTGAGACGCATCGGCAGCAACATCCGCAAGCAGAACACCGACGCCAAGGCCAAGCGCGTGGTGCGCAACATCATCCGCTACAGCACCGAGGAGTCGCCGCGCAACGAGTATCCGAAGCGCATCGTCTCGCCGCCCAAGCCCTCGCGCTGCTGCAGCGACGAGAACCGCTCGATGGTCGGCACCATGCGCGAGGTCGAGGGTTTCAAGTTCTGTTACAAGATCTGCACGATCTGCGGCCACGCGGTGAAGTTCTACTTCCCCGCCGTCGACTCCACGAGCGACGCGGTGAAGGAATACCGTCAGTGGAAGCGCTACATGGTTCAGTGACGCGTTGAGCGTCGGCCCGATCCACGATGCCCCGGCGGCCGCTGCCTGGCTCGAGGGCCTGATCGACGTCGAGAAGAGCCCGGATCTGCCCTATGCGCGGCTCGGGCTCGAGCCGATCCGCCGACTGCTCGCGCGGCTCGGCGATCCCCAGCGCGGCCTGCGCGTGATCCACATCGCCGGCTCGAAGGGCAAGGGCTCGACGGCGCTCTTCGCCGAGTCCTTGTTGCGCGCGGCGGGAGTGCGCGTCGGGACCTTCACCTCGCCGCACCTCGAACGCTGGACCGAGCGCTTCCGCATCGACGGCGCGGAGGTCCCGGGCCCGGACCTCGCCGCGGCCGTGCGCTGCCTGCGCCCCGAGGTCGAGGCGCTGCGCGCGCAGGACCCGAGCCGCGCGCCGACCTTCTTCGATGCCACGACGGCGGCGGCACTCTGGCTGTTCCGCGAGGCGCAGGTGGACCGCGTCGTGCTCGAGGTCGGCCTCGGCGGGCGCCTCGATTCGACCAACGTGGTCGAGCCCGCGGTCGCCTGCATCACGACGATCGAGCTCGAGCACACGGACAAGCTGGGGGATACGCTCGAGCAGATCGCCGGCGAGAAGGCGGGCATCCTCAAGCCGGGGGTGCCGGTGGTCGGCGGAGCGCTGCCCGAGCCGGCCCGGCGCGTGGTCGAAGCCCGCGCACGCGCGCTCGGGGCCCCGCTCGCCTGGCTGGGCGAGGATTTCCGATGCGAGATTCTCGCGGCGGACGCGAGCGGGCTTTCGCTCGAGCTGCGCGACGGGCCGCTCGCGGTCGAGGCGCGGATTCCCGTGCTCGGGGCCCACCAGGCGGCGAACGCCGCCCTCGCGCTCGCCTGCGTCCGGCGCGCGGGAATCTCCGACGCCGTGCTCGCCGCCGCAGCGCCGCGGGGATTCGCCGCCGTCCGGCTGCCGGGGCGCGCCGAGCTGCTCTCGCGCGCGCCGTGGATCCTCGTCGACGGCGCCCACACAGCAAACTCGGCGCGCGCGCTCGCGCGCGTACTCGCGGGCTTGCCGCGCCGCCGCATGCACCTCGTGCTCTCGATCTCGGCCGACAAGGACCTCGGCGCGATCCTCGACGCGCTGCTCCCGGCTGCAAACGAGGTGACGGTGACGCGCGCCGAGCCGAAGCGCTCGCAGGATCCCGCGGCGATCGCAGCGGCCATCCGCCGGGCGGCCCCGGAGCTCGCGCTGCGCGTCGTGCCGAATCCGCACCTCGCGCTGCGCGCCGCGGCCGAGGCCCTCGCTCCGGAGGATCTGCTGTGCGCGACGGGCTCGATCTACCTCGCCGGCATCGCTCGCAGCGTGCTCGCGCCGGGGCCCGAGCCCGCAGCTCTCGGCTCCGGCAGCGGGAGCCGGGGCAGCCTCCCGTAGTCTCGTTCGAGGATCGGCAGCACGACGCAGCGTCCGGCGCCCCGATCGGCTCCGGCGGATGGGGCGAGAATCCGTTAGACGTCTGATTCGATGGCCCAGATGTCCGCGGACGATCGCACCGCCACGGAGCTCGCGGCGCGCGGGCTCCGAGCGACGCGCCAGCGCGTAGCGCTGCTGCGCCTGCTGCGCAGGGCGCGCTCGCATCCTACGGCTGCCGAGCTCCACAGGAATCTCCTCGAAGGGCACCCGAACGTCAGCTTGAAGACCGTGTACGACATCCTCGACTCGCTCGTCTCCGCCGGGCTCGCATCCTGCGTGACCGATGGAGGCGAGCCGTATCGCTACGAGGCCCAGAACGCCCCGCATTACCACGCGCGCTGTCGTGTATGCGGGCGTCTCTACGATCTCGAGGCGCGTTCGGATGGCCACCTCCGCGGCAGGACGGCCGTTCCGGATGGCTTCGTGATCGAGCGGATCTCCGTCACCCTCGTGGGGCGGTGCCCCCGTTGCCGCGACGATTTCTGATCCGGCGCCTTCCCCGCGCGGTTCTTTCTTGACAATGATTGTTATCTGAAGGTAGCATCCGACGCAGACCAAAGCCGGGAGGGAGTGGCCCGATGGCAGTCTTCGAACGCAGGCAGAGGGTGGGCCTCGCTGCCCTCGCTGCGGTATCGGCGCTCGCAGCGCTCGCGTTGGCGGCGAGCGCGCAGACGCTCGATCTGCCCGTGCCGAGCGGCGTGCTGCCTCCCGAGATCCCGGCCGACAATCCGCCGACACCCGGCAAGGTCGAGCTCGGCAAGAAGCTCTATTTCGACACGCGTCTCTCGACCGACGGAAGCGTTGGATGCGTGACGTGTCACGATCCGCGCCACGGTTTCGTCGACGGACGCGACAAGGCCACCTCTGCCGGCGTGGGCGGCGCGCTCGGCACGCGCAACGCGCCGACGGTGCTGAACGCGGCATTTCTCGCCTCGCAGTTCTGGGACGGCCGCGCGGCCACGCTCGAGGAGCAGGCCGTGCAGCCGCTCGTCAATCCGATCGAGCATGGCTTCGCCGACCAGGCCGCGGTGCTCGCGAAGCTGAAGACGCTCGGCGACTACCCGCCGCTCTTCCGGACGGCCTTCGGAAGCGAGGAGATCAGCACCCTGCGCGTGGGCCAGGCGATCGCGAGCTTCGAGCGCACGCTGCTCAGCCTCGACGCGCCGATCGATCGCTTCCTCGCCGGCGATGCGGGGGCGATCTCGGCCTCCGCCCAGCGCGGCTGGGCGCTCTTCAACGGCAAGGCCCGCTGCAATACCTGCCACGGGCGCATCGACGTGATCCCGCTCTTCACCGACGACCTGTTCCACAACATCGGCGTCGGCGTGAAGCACATCGACTTCGACAAGGTCGCCCGCAAGGCCGCGGCCGCCGTGGCCGCCGGCGCCTCCGTGGACCAGCTCGCCCTCAGCAACGCCGAAGCCAGCGAGCTCGGCCGCTTCCTCGTGACCCGCGAGAGCAAGGATCTCGGCGCCTTCAAGACGCCTCAGCTCCGCAATCTGGCGCTCACCGCGCCCTACATGCACGACGGTAGCGAGGCGACGCTGCGCGCCGTGATCGAGTTCTACGACCGCGGCGGCAACGACAATCCCTATCTCGACGGTGGGATGCGTCCCCTGGGACTGACGGAGCAGGAGAGGGCGGATCTCGTCGCGCTCATGGAGACCTTCACGAGCAGCGATCTCGCGCGCTTCGCCGAGCTCGAGAAGCTCGTGCCGAAGTAGGCCGGGAGGAACACGTATGTACCGCAATGACATGACCCGCAAGGAAATCCAGCGGGCGTTCGCCGAGCGCTCCGCCGCGGACGAGCGGCTGCTGCGATCGCTCCAGAACTGCGATCGCCGGCATTTCCTGCGCACGTCGCTCAAATTCGCGGGCATGGCGGCGGCGGCGAGCCTCGTGCCGTTCCACGGCTTCCAGCTCGTGAACGTCGCGCATGCCGCGACGACCGAGGGCGGCGATCCCGACGTCGCGTTCCGCTTCGCCTATGTCTCCGATTCGCACCTCTACGCGCGCGGAATGACGCACCGCTTCGCGAGGGCTGCCGCGAAGGCGGTGGAGGACATGAACGCGCTCGATCCCCAGCCGGATTTCGTGCTCTTCGGCGGAGATCTCGCGCAGCTCGGGCGCCCCGACGAGCTCGCGCTCGGCCAGCAGATCCTGAAGGAGCTCAAGGCGCCCGTCCGGATGATGGTCGGCGAGCACGACTGGTACCTCGACCTGGGCGAGAAGTGGAAGGAGATGTTCGGGCCCGACCACTACTCCTTCGATCACAAGGGCATCCACTTCGTGGTGCTCAACAGCGTGGTCGAGAAGGATTTCTGGACGGCCAAGGGTTACACACCGGAGCAGCGCATGGCGATCGTCGCCGGGCTCGATGACGGCCGGCAGAGCTCCTTCGAGGTGGGCGAGGCGCAGCGGGAGTGGCTGCGCCAGGACCTCGCCAAGGTGAACAAGAAGACGCCGCTGATCGTCTTCTCGCACTCGCCGCTCTACAAGCTCTACAAGCCGTGGAACTTCTGGACCGACGACGCGGAGCAGGTGCAGGCGCTCCTGAAGCCGTTCGCGACCGTCTCGGTGATCCACGGGCACACGCATCAGCTCCTCACCAACCGGATCGGCAACATCCAGTTCCACGGCATGCTCTCGACGGCCTGGCCCTGGCCCTACGCGCCGCAGGGCCTGCCCTCGTACACCGTGCAGATGCTCCGCGCCGATCCCTTCAACCAGTTCGACGGCTGCGGGGACGGGAGCGTCGACGTGCTCGTGAAGGGCCGCGTCGACAAGCACTACAACCCCTGGTCGCGCAACCCACGCGAGGTCACGGCGCAGCAGCTCGCTGCGAAATCCCTCCCCGGTGGCGGCTACCAGGGCCCCTCCTACTAGCAGGGAGATCCCGACATGAAGGCAATACTCGTCTGCGGTTCGCTGCTGCTCGGAGCGGTTGCGCTCGGGATCCTCGCGACCGCTTCCGGCGGTGCTTCGGATGCCGAACGCGCGCGGCGCAGTCTCGTCGGCGCGCAGCACGAGTGGGCTTCGCGAGCGGTGTGGGCCTGCGATCAGCGCAAGCTGGTCGTCGTCGAGGGTGTGCGCCCGGACGAGAAGATCCCGCCCGAGAGGGCCCAGCTCGTCGCCGATGTCCTCACGGATCTGATGCGATTCTGCAACGAGGAGATCACGGCCCGGATCGCGACGAATCAGGCGATCAGCGTGGCCGCCAATGGCAGGGTGTACGAGAACTACGTCGTGGGTGGCCCGCTCCCGATCGTGAAGGCGTCATTCGGCGAGCCGACGCAGCGCGAGCAGCAGATCTGGAAGGCCGAGCTCGACAAGCTCGTGGCCGAGGGCGATCGGCTCTTCCACAGCGACGAGCTCGGAAGCAACGGCATCGCGTGCGCCATGTGCCATCCGAACGCGTCGAACACCCACCCGGAGACCTACCCGAAGTTCCAGACGCAGCTCAAGAAGGTGGCGCTGCTCCGCGACATGGTGAACTGGTGCATCCTCAACCCGCTCGAGGGCAAGGAGCTGGCTCACGACGACGCCCGCATGAAGGCGCTCGAGGCCTACATCCTCGCCCAGCGCAGAGGCAAGGCGCTCGACGCGGGCAAGCACTAGCGCGGGCCGTCGCGGCGCTCGTGAGGTCGGGTGTGGCGGTCGGTCCGAGGCGCAGGGAGGGACTTTCACCCGGAGCCGCCTTCGCTTCGCAGGTGTGAGCGCGCTCGGAATCGACCAGCGCGCAGCGGCGTGCTCGTCGCGCTTCTTGATGAGAAGCCAGGCTCGCTTGCGGCCGCGGCCGCGCATGCGTGTGAGATGGAACTCGCCGCGCAGGCGCCGGCCGCGCAGCCGGAAGGAGAGGTCACCCTGCGCGAGCTGCTTCGCCGGATCTGCCTCGACCACGGGCTCCCAGGCCCCCCGGTCCCATACCACCACGGGCCCGGCCCCGTACTCGCCGGGCGGGATGATGCCTTCGTAGTCCGCATAGACGAGGGGGTGGTCTTCGACCTGCACCGCGAGGCGCTTGTCCGCTGGGTCGAGCGACGGACCCTTCGGGATCGCCCACGACTTCAGCACGCCGCCGAGCTCGAGCCGGAAGTCCCAGTGATGCTGCCGCGCCTCGTGCTCGTGGACGACGAAGCGCAGCCGCGCGGAGTCGCTCACGCTAGCGAGTGCCCGCGTCGGCCAGCGCCCGGAAGATCGTCGCGACCGTGAAGCCCGGGTGCGGCGGCGGCGGTGCGGGCGGACGGTTCGCTGCGAGCGCGCGGGCCGCGCGCCGCAGGCTCGCGAGCGAGCGCGCGAGGCGGCGCCGAGTGATTTCGAAGCCGTCCGGCTCGCTGCGCCGGAGCCAGAGGCGGCGCAGCTCGCGTCCCAGCGCCGCCTGCTCGCCGGCGAGCGCGCGTAGCTCGCTCGCCAGCCGCCGGCGGGCGGCGGCAGCGAGCCGCGTCGGTCGGCGCCGCCAGGCGAGATAGCGCTGCCCGGCCAGCGACTTGCGCACGGCGTGGTGCGAGGCGTCGAGCGCGAGGCGCATCTCCTCCCAGGTGAGCGCTTCGCGCTGGAAGCGCGGGCCGGCCTTTCGCAGCCGCGTGCGCTCGCGATCCAGGCGACGCAGCGTGCGCCGCAGGCTCGCGGGCTTCGCGCCATCGACGAAGAAGGCCCGCTCGAGCTCGTCGAAGTAGAGGAACTGGAGCGGCGAGCCGTTGAACGGCGCGAAGCCCGCGTCGTGGATCCCGCCCAGCGCTCGCACCCGGCGCGTCGTCTCCCCGCTCGCGTCGTCGAAGAGCTGGCGCGCGAACGCGCGGTCGAACGTCTTGGGGGGCACGTCGCCGGACCACGCCTGCTGCGCCGCCCACGCGTAGCCCAAGAAGGAATTGCCGAGCAGATTGTAGTGCCCGAAGTCGCCCCAATCCGTGACGAGCACGCCCTCGGCACCGTGACGCCGACCCGCCTGCGCGTAAAGCGCGATGTTCGCGATGCTGTTCTCGAGACGCGGATAGAGGCTGTTCCACGTCGACGTGCCCGGGCACACCCAGAAGCGGATCCCGTGGTCGGCAAATCTCTCGACGCGATCGTAGTCGTGGTCCGCTTCGTACCACCAATCGAGCAGCACGAGATCGCGCGGGATCTCGGGAATGCGCTCCGGATGCGCGTGGACGACGTCGCCCCAGATCATCGTCTGCTTGCCGTGCTGCTGCGCGAGGCGCCGCACACGCTCGACGTGCTCGAGATAGACGCCGCCCGGCCCGAGCGCCTGCGCGCGCTCGTGCGATCTCCCCCTCTCGAGATCGAAGGGCTCGTCGCAGTTCGCATTGAACAAACGTGACCGGAAGTTCGGAAGGAACTCGTCGTAGAGATCCGTGAGCAGCGCGTAGCTCCCGGGCTCGGCTGGGGAGAGCGTCCAGCGCCGCTCGGTCTCGGCGAGCGCCGCGTAGCGAGGCAGCGAGAGGATGCGCTCCATGTGTCCGAGCGATTGCAGCGACGGGATCAGATCGACGAAGCACGCGACGGCGTGGGCGTCGAGCTCGCGCAACGCTTCCGCGGTGAGCGGCGAGGCGCCGGCGCCAATCTCTGGGTGCCGGCGGAAGGCGAAGGTGTGCTCGACGTACAGCATCAGGACATTGAGCTTGAGACGCACGCAGAGATCGACGAGCTGGTGCAGCGTCGCGAGGGTCGGCACCTTGCCGCGCGAGACGTCGAGCATGATCCCGCGCTTCGGGAAGTCGGGGGCGTCCTCGATGCGGCAGGTGGGCACGCGGCCGCGCGAATCGACGAGCTGCGCGAGTGTCTCCACCGCGTAGCGCAGGCCCGCAGGGCCCGTGGCCGTGAGCAGCGCCCGGTCCGGACTCACGTCGATGCGATGGGCCTCGCCCCGGTCGCCGTCGCGGTGCAGCTCGATGCGGGGTCCGAGGTCCGCCGTCCGCGCGTGCGTCTCGACGGCGAGGCTCGCACCCGAGCGACTCTCGATGGCGCTGCGCAGCGCGAGCGCCGCGGCGAAATCCGCATCGGAGGCGCCGGGGGCGAGCACGATCGGCAGCCGCTCGCGCAGCGCGAGGGAGCCGGGGCGGCGCACCGCGCTGCGAGGTGCGGGCAGGAGCGGCGGAAGCTCGGCCTCGCGACGGGCACGCGCCATGGCGCGTGAGGCTAGCAAGCCGCGGGTTTCGTGAGCTTCGCTCGCCCGCGGCTCGCTGCGCGGGGGGAGCCTTGGAGGCTTCGCTCGCCCGCGGCTCGCTGCGCGCGAACTCGCGCCCGCTGGCTGCGACCGGAGCACCAGCGGGGCGTTCGCAGAAAAGAGACGCCCGGGCCGGCACACCGCACAGGGTGCGATGGGAGGGGTTGCCGGCCCGGGCGTTGCGGATGTCCTGTTCTCAGTTGCACCCGCTAGAGGAGCAAGGGTCGTGCCAGCGTCGCCGTGTCGAGCGGTCGCGGCGCAACTCCCTCGAAAAGCAGTGTTTGGGATCACACGCCAACGTTCGCGGCGGCAACACGCCGGCAGGCATGCGGCGGCGGGTGACGCAAATTGCGTCGAGTGGATCAGTTGTTTCCCTGGCCGAGCAGAAGGCGCGCGATCGCGCGGATGTGGTCGGGCGTGGTGCCGCAGCAGCCACCGACGAGGCGCGCGCCCGCGCCGACCCACGCGACGGCGTGCGCGGCGAAGCGCTGCGGCGAGGTCTCCTCGCTGCGCCGGAAGCCCGTCAGCGGGTCGGGAACACCGAGGTTCGCGTAGGCGCCGAAGGGAAGGCCGGCCGCCGCGAGCACGCCGAGGCATTTCGCGACGTTCTCGGGCGGCAGGCAGTTCACCAGCAGCGCAGCCGGCCGAAACGCGCGCACGGACTCTGCGGCGTCGGCGAGCCGCTCGCCGGAGAGCAGCGTGGCGCCGCGCCAGCAGACGAAGCTCACGAGCACGGGAAGCCCCGTCGCGCTCGCAGCCCGCGCCGCCGCGCGGGCCTCGCGCACGCTGTTCAGCGTCTCGCAGAGGATCGCGTCGACCCCCGCCACCGCGAGATTCGCGCAGTGCTCGGCGTGCTCGCTGGCGAGCGCGGCCTCGTCCGGGACGAGATCCGGGCGGTAGCAGTCCTCGAGCGGTGGATCCGAGCCGAGCACGAGCGGGGGCGACGGCACGCTCGCGGCGGCCTCGCGCGCCAGCGCGACGGCGAGGGCGGTGAGCGCCGCCGCCCGCTGCCCGAGCCCGCTACGCGCGAGCGTGCGCCGCTGCGTGCGGAAGGTGTTCGCCGTGAGCGCCTGCGCGCCCGCTTCTGCGTAGTCCCGGTGGATGCGCCCGACCAGCGCCGGCGCCTGGAGGAGCGCGTCGGCCGACCACAGCGGCAGCGTCGTCGCGACGCCTCGCCGCTCGAGCTCCGTGCCGGTGGCCCCATCGAGGACCAGGGGCGCGGAGCACGCCAAGCGTTCGCTGAGGCTCGCCGGGACCCGCGGCATGCCCTGGTTATACTCTCGCGCTCATGCCGACCGCCCGAGCTGTTGCGAGCCACACCGTCGCGGGTCGCGTGGAAGTGACGCGCATCGCCGTGCGCGCGAACCAGGACACGGTAGCCCCGGCCGCAGCGGGTGCCCCGGGGCTCGAGGAGAGCGGGCCGCTGCGAGCTGGCAGCCAGCGTCTGGCGGGCGTCGAGCTGCGGATCGGGGTCGACGCGGACGCGGACGGCGCGTCGTTCGACCTGGCGGTGAGCAATCCGGGCCCGCGTCCGGTGTTCTTGCACGCGGTCGTGCTGGGCTTTCGCTGGAAGCGATCCGGCGCGGGCTCGCTGCGCTTCTTGCGCCATGGCTGGCAGTCCTGGTCCGCAACCGGTGCGCGCGATCTCGACGACGCCGGCGAGCCGGCGTTTCCGTCCGGGCCGTGGCTGCGCGGCATTCACCACGCGCACGGCGTGCCCCCGGGCGACCGGCTGGGCTGGCACGAGTCGCACCTCGCGCTGGTCGTCGGCGAGTCACCTTTGGGGCCCGCGTGTCTGGTCGGCGTGCTCGAGCGCGGCCGCGCCTTCGGTGTGCTCTACGCCCGCCGCGACGGGGAGGACGTGCAGATCGAGGCCGAGCTCGTCGTCGAGGCGAGGCTCGAGCCCGGCGAGGTGCGCCCGCTCGAGCGCGTGCGCGTCGCGCTCGGGCTCGACGCGAGCGTGCTGCTCGAGGCGTTCGGCGACGCGCACGGGCGGCTCGCCGAGGCGCGCACCGCCAGGCCTTTTTTGGCCGGCTGGTGCAGCTGGTACCACTTCTTCCACGACGTGAACGAAGCCGACGTCCTCCGCAATCTCGAGGCGCTGGCGGCGGCGCGCCCGGGGCTGTGCGTGGACGTCGTGCAGATCGACGACGGCTATCAGCGCGCGATCGGAGACTGGCTCGAGACGAACGCGAAGTTCCCTCGCGGGCTGGCGCCGCTCGCGGCGGAGGTCCGCGCGGCGGGCTTCACGGCCGGCATCTGGACCGCACCGTTCTGCGTCGTCGCGGAGAGCCGCCTGTTCGCGAAGCACGGCGATTGGCTGCTGCGCAGCGGCGAAGCCCCCCTGCGCGGGCTGCTGCACCCCGTCTGGAGCCGCGATGCCTCCGTGTACGTGCTCGACCCGAGCCGACCGGAGGTGCGCGAGCATCTCGAAGCGACCTTCTGCGAGCTGCGGGCGCTGGGCTTCGACTACCTGAAGCTCGATTTTCTCTACACTGCCGCGATGCAGGCCGACGCCTACGATGCGAGGCTCGGCCGCGCGCAGCGCCTGCGCGCCGGGCTCGAAGCCGTGCGCGCCGGCGCGGGAGAGGGCGCCTTCCTGCTCGGCTGCGGCTGTCCCCTCGGCGCAGCGGTGGGCGTCGTCGACGGCATGCGCATCGGGCCCGACGTCTCGCCCTCTTGGCGCGCGGAGCCGGCCATCCGCATCCCCGGGATCGAGGAGACGCTGCCTTCCACGCGCTCGGCCGTGCGCAGCGTGCTCGCGCGCGCCTGGATGCACCGCCGCCTCTGGCTGAACGACCCCGATTGCCTGATGGCGCGCCGGCGCGACACACAGCTCGCCCCCGACGAAGCGCGCACGCTCGCGATCGCGATCGCGGCGACGGGCGGCATGCTGCTGTTCTCGGACGACTGGACGACGCTCGACGCCGCCGGCCGCGAGCTCGTGCGCGACACGCTCGCCGCGGCCCGCGCCGTCGATGGTCTGGGCCTGCCGGGTTGCGCGCGCGTGCAGCACGCGCTCGCGGGCGAGTTCGCGAGCGCGGTCGTCGCGGCGGACGCCGAGGGCGGCACGCTCGCGCTGCTGAATCCCGGCGACGAGGCGGCGGTCGGCGCGCTCGATCTGCGCGCGCTGGGTCTCGCCCCACTCGAGGCGCCGCCCGAGCCGCTGCTCGGATCGCCGGCGCCGCGGTCCGACGTCGCTGGAAGCCTTTCCGTATCGCTCGCTCCGCACGCGAGCGCGCTGTTTCGTGTGCGACGTGCATTTCCGCTCGCCGTCTTCTGCGACTTCGACGGCACGTGCTCGGTGCAAGACGTCGGCGCTACGCTCGCGAAGATCCACGCGGGCGACCGCCGCCCGGCGGTGTGGGCCCGCTACGAGCGCAGCGAGATCACGGCCTGGGAGTACAACCTCGAGATCCTCGACCGCCTGCCGCTGCCGGAGGTCGAGCTCGAGGCATTTCTGAAGACGATCGAGCTCGATCCCGGCGCGGCTTCGCTGATCGCGTGGTGCCGCGAGCACGCGGTGCCGTTCCGCGTGCTCTCGGACGGCTTCGACTACAATCTGAACCGACTCCAGGCGCTGCACGGCGTTCGCTTCGCCTTTGAAGCGAACCATCTGCGTTACGAAGACGGACACTGGCGCATCGCTGGCGCACATCCGAACCCGCCCTGCGGTTGCGGAACGGGAACCTGCAAGCGTGGACGCATCGAGGCCTTCCGCGCCGATCATCCAGGAGCCACGCTCGTGCACATCGGCAACGGCCGCGTCTCCGATCTGTGTGGCGCGCTCGCTGCCGATGTCGCCTTCGCGAAGGATTCGCTCGCCGTCGCACTCGGCGAACGCGGCATCTCGTATCAGCCATTCGATACGCTCTTGGACGTGATCCCGCGCCTCGCGCGTCTGCTCGCCGAGGCCCGCACCTAGCATGGAGCGGCGACACGACAGGATCGTGGTGATCGGCGCCGGGCTCGCGGGCCTCGGCGCGGCCTGGCGCCTGTCGCGCCTGGGATTCGACGTGCGCGTGCTCGAGCGCGAGGCGCGCGCCGGCGGCCGCGCGGCGAGCGACTCGTTCGAGGGCTTCCGCTTCGAGCCCGCCGGTGCGCTGCTCTCGAGCGCCGACCGGGAGCTGCTCGCGTGGGTGGACGAGCTCGGCCTGCGCGACGAGCTGCTCCCGCTGCGACCGGTCGTCCCCGCACAGGTGTACCGAGGTCGGGTGGGCGCGATCGACCCGCGCGGTCTCTTCGGCATCGCGGCGATCCCCGGAATCAAGCGCCTGCACGCGGCGAGGCTCGTGCGCCTACCGCGGCTGCTCGCACGCTACGCCCCTCGGCTCGAGCCCGATGCGCCGGAGCTCGCGGCCTCGCTCGACGATCGCAGCCTCCAGGACTTCGGTTCGCTCTACTTCGGGGCGAGCGTCGTCGAGCGCTGGATGGCTCCCTTCGTCGGGCTGCTCGGCGCTTCGTCCGACACCAGCCGCGCGTTGTTCCTGCGCCGCTACCACGCCCAGGCGGCGGCGCTCCAGGGGCTGCCGCGCGCGACGCTCGCCGAGCTCGCCGAAGCGGTGGCGTCGCGCCTGATGATCCAGACCGGTGTCGAGGCGATCTCGATCGAGCGCTTCGCCGCGGGCGGACTGCGCGTGCTCGTGCGCGAACGGGGCTACGAGCGCGCGCTCGAGGCGGACGCGGTGGTGGTGGCGACCGGGGCGCCGGAGGCCGCGCGTGTCGCCGATGGCCTGATCGGCAGCGCCGAGCGCGAAGGCTTCGCGCGCGTCCGCTATGCGCCTGCGCTCGCATTCGTGCTCGGACTGCGCCGAGCGCTGCATGCCCATCCGCAATGCATCACGATTCCGCGCTCCGAGGCCGGTCCCCTGGGCCGGGTGGTGCTCGAGCCCGGCGTGGCGGGCGGACGCGTGCCCGGGGGCCGCGGACTCGCGCACCTCGAGGCCACTCCAGAATTCAGTCTGGCGGCCGAGGGTGTCCCCGACGAAGTCGTCGCGAAGGAGCTGCAAGAGGTCTTCGAGCAGCTGTTCGCCGGAGCGCGGGGTGTTTCCGAGTGGAGCCGCCTCTATCGCCTGCCTCGCGCAGCGCCGCGCTTCGACGTCGGTCGCTACCGCGAGATCGCGCGCTTCGAGAGCGTCCAACTCGATCAGCGGCGCGCCGGCCGCAGGCTCTATTTTGCGGGCGACTATCTGATGGATCCGTCCTGGAACGGCGCCCTGCTCTCCGGCCAACGCGCGGCTCGCGCCGTGCACGCGGATCTCAGCGGGCGGTCGCCGGCTCGAGACGCGCGATCGTAACGCCCTCGCCTCCCTCGCCAGGCTCGCCGGGGCCGAAGCGGTCGACGTAGGGGGACTCCACGAGGTGTCGGCGCACGGCGTCGCGCAGCGCCCCGGTTCCGATCCCATGCACGACCGCGAGGCTCGCGCTCCCCTGCGCGGCGGCGCGATCGAGCGCTTCGGCCAGGCGAGCGAGCGCCTCGTCCACGCGCAGCCCGCGCAGGTCGCAGCGCTGCGATCCCTCGTCCCGCGCGTCGGCCAGACGCGCGAGAGTGTCGCGGTGCAGGGCGGCGGGCTTCGCAGGCGCCGCCGGCTCGCCGGGCGCGGCGCCAACGAGCTCCATGGCCACCACCAGACGCGCGCTGCCGACGCCGACCGAGACGCGGCCCCGCGAGTCCGGTAGCGAGAGCAGCGGCCCCTTGCCCCCGCCGCGGATCTCGACGAGGTCGCCCACGCGAGCGTGCCGCCAGTCGAGCCGGGCCAGCGCGGGCGCCGGTGTTGCCGAGGAGCCGGCCTCGCGGTCGAGCTCGCGCCGCTTGGCCGCGAGCTCGGCCAGACGCAGCTGCGCGCGCGTGGCGTCGCGTGCGGATCCGCCGCTCTGCAGCTCGCGCACCACGGCAGCGACCTGAGCCCGGGCCTCGCGGAAGCCGCGTTCGAGATCCTCGCGCATCGAGCGGTAGAGCATCTCGCGCCGCTCCTGCAGCGCGGCGAGTCTCACGTCATACTCGGCGCGCACGGCTTCGCTCGCGGCGCGCGAACGCACGGCCTCCTGCTGCTCGTGCTCGAGCGCCGCGCGGCTCGCGGCGAGCTCCGAGAGCATGCGGTCGAGCCGGCGGTCGTCGCGATCGAGCAGCTGGTTCGCGCGAGCGAGCACGTCGGAGCGAAGACCCATGCGCGCGGCCACGGCCAGCGCCGATGACGCGCCGGGGTGGCCGACGTGCAGCCGGTAGGTCGGCACGAGGGTCTCCGGGTCGAACTCGAAGCTCGCGTTCGCGAACCGGGCGTCGACCTCCGCCATCTCCTTCAACAAGTTGTAGTGCGTGGTCGCGATCACGCGCGCGCCGCGGTCGGCGAGCGCCTCGAGGCAGGCCTGCGCGACGGCGGCGCCCTCGCTGGGGTCGGTGCCCGTGCCGATCTCGTCGAGAACCACGAGCGAGCGCGGGGTGGCTTCGTCGACGATCCGCGCGAGGTTCGTCATGTGCGCGGAGAAGGTCGAGAGGCTCTCGCGGATGTCCTGCTCGTCGCCGATGTCGGCGAGCACCGCGTCGAACCAATC
>Ga0210377_10002585_pt1 | contig 15782 bp, 10 predicted proteins | sample PLM4_65_b1redo_FD_155480 | JGI IMG/M metagenome (GOLD analysis project Ga0210377, IMG submission 155480) | Groundwater sediment microbial communities from an aquifer in East River, Colorado, USA - PLM4_65_b1 redo | ecosystem: Environmental > Terrestrial > Soil > Riparian zone | place: USA: East... | reverse complement strand
CGTGGGATGGCACCGCGCCTCGGCCCGGGTCCCGGTGGTGGCCGTGAACGTGCCGGCAGCGGGGTCGTACAGCTCCGCCGTGTTCAGGGGCCCGGTGCCGCCACTGCCGCCCGCGAGCAGCACCTTCCCGTTCGGCAGCAGCGTCGCCGTGTGATCGAACCGCCCCACGGTGATGCTCCCGGTGGTGGCCGTGAACGTGCCTGCAGCGGGGTCGTACAGCTCCGCCGTGTTCAGGTACCCGCCGCTGTTGGACCCGCCCGCGATGAGCACCTTCCCGCTCGGCAGCAGCGTCGCCGTGTGAGACTCCCGCGCCGCGGTCATGCTCCCGGTAGCGCTGAAGGTGGGATCGACGATGAGCGGATACGCGAGCGGATCGGAGCTGACCGTCAGCCAGATCTTTCGCGGCTGGCCGTTTTCTTCGATGACGGTCCACTGTGCCGCGCTCTCCGAGCGCTTCCCGTTTGCGTCGATGACCCAGGGACGATCGATCTGCAGCGAGAGCTGCGGAGTACTGAATGGCCCGCCAGCGATCGGCATCGCAACGTGATCGAGAAGAAACCGGATCGCGCCGTCGTGCAGCTTTACACCGGCCACTCCGCGCATCTCGACGATCTCGTATTCGAAGACTCGTGGAGCGCGCGCGTCGTGAAGGACCAGCAGCTCTTCGCTGCGCCACGTGCCGGGCACCTCGATCACATCGACCGAATCGTGCGGGCTCGAGTAGAAGACCTTCCCTCCCCCGACCGCGGCCGGGGCGAAGCGAGCGCCGACCGCGCGCAGGGTCACGCGCTGCTCGCCAAGCTCGGCCACGAACGCTTCGTCGTACGATCCGGGATAGAAAACTCGGAGCGCGGGCTGTGGTTGATGCGCGCGCATTCCGGAGACCATCCGTCCGGCAACGGATTCCTGCGCCGCTTCGAGCCCGGCCTCGGAGTCGAGAGCGACCGCGGGGAACTGATCGCGCACCTGGCGCTCGATGGGATGCATCGCCTCGGGGCCAGTCAACGACGCGCTCGCGCGCGCGGCATCACCCGCATTGGTCTGCTTCGCTGCCTCAACTCTGGTGGCTGCCACTGACGGCGTGGCCGCGACGAGAGCCAGCAGCAGCGCCACTGACCATCGGCCGGCGCGGTCTCGGCGCTCTCTCCGTGAGGAGCGGAGATGACGCGTGCGGACTGCGACAAGATTCATGACTCGCATCAGAATCTCTCTCACTGCGCAAGATGGTCGACGAAATTTTCGAGGTTAGCCGGCCACTCTACACTCATTAGTCGAAGTCCCTGCATTTTGGGGACAGGTCGTACGGCCTGTCACGCCGGAGGTCGCGGGTTCGAACCCCGTCGGCCCCGCCAGACTCCCTCATTTCACCCCGGTTCGCAGATCATTAATATCAACCGCAGAGATCACGGTTGTTCCGGCGGTGATGGTCGGCGTCGTGTAGCTGATCGCTGGCAGCAGGAGCGATGAGCGCGCCGCGTCAAGGGCAGTGCGTAGCTGCGTCAGATGAACCGCCTTGACCGTCGTCGATCCGGGCGTGAGCGTCGCGTCGGTAAATGAGAACGGAGGAGTCAGGCCCGCCAGCGCTCGCACGGCATTGACGGCTGTTCGCAATTCGGTGAAGTGAACCGCCTTGACGATCGTCGAACCGGGCGTGAGGGTCGCGTCGGTGAAAATGACCGTCGTCGCCAGATCGGGTGTACCGTACGGCGAAAAAGCGGGAGCAATGGCGCGGACCTTGTAGAGATACGAGGTGTTCGCCGCTGCTGTGTTGTCGGGAAACGCACCGCACGTCGATGTGCCGAGCGTCGAGGACACGCCGCCCGCCGCCTGACGAAGCACTTCATAGGTCGCGCCGGCTTCCCCGGTCCAGGTGACCGACACCGAAGTCGGTGTGGTGGCGGTTGCAGAAACATTCGTCGGTGCGGGGAGCGTGTTCGTCAATGCGAATGTCGCTGTCAGCGCGCCCACCACGGCTGTCACGTCGTAGCTGCCGAGAGTGCCGTTGGCCGTGGCGGTGATGCTGGCAACGCCGGATGCGTTGGTCACGGCCGTGTTGCTGGATCCGAAGGTGGCCGAGGCCCCGCTACCCGGCGCGGTGAAGCTCACGGTGACATTCTCGAGTGGGTACCCGGCGCTGTTCCTGACGGTGGCCTGAAGCTGCGATGCGAACGGCGTGTTGACCTGAGCACTCTGCGGCGTGCCGCCGGTCGCCGTGACGGAGTCAGCGCCGCGCCCGCGCCGCTGAGGCTTGGCGGCGCCACACTCATTGCAATGCGAGAAGCGCGGCGGCCGCGAGTGTCAGCAACAGGAGGAGGAGCGTCGTCTTCGACATCGCCGGCACCGCGAGCAAAGTGATCTCGAATTGCGCGAACGACGCGGTCGCGTCGTCAGGGTTGGTCACGACGACTGTCGCAGCACCTGGCGCGATGTTCGGAACGACCGCGTCGATCGTCGTGTCATTCACGAACGTCACGTTCGGACTGGCGACGCCGCGAAACGTCACGGTCGCGCCCGACTGGAATGCAGTTCCGTGGATCGTGACGGTTGTCCCGCCGAGAGCAGTCGGCGGATCGACGGAGAGGATCGCGAGCACCGGATTGAACGTGAACGCGCCGGCGAGACTCGCCGCGCCTCCGCTGCAGCTCACCGTCACCGTGACCGTCCCCGCCGAGTGCGCCGTCGTCGTCGTGGTGATCGTCGTGGACGTCGGAGCCGTGACGGCCGTTCCTGCCGCGCCTCCGAAATCGACCGTGCAGCTCGAATCGAAGTTCGAGCCGGTCAGAGTGACATTCGTTCCGCCGCTCGTTGGACCGCTCACCGGATCGATGCCGCTCAGCGTCGGCGCCGGCACCACGACGTGCACGACTCCGTTCATCGTCGTGCCGCCGTTGAACGCGGGCTGGCTGTGCAGGGTGCAGTAGTACGGATAGTCGCCCGCCGTCATGAACGTATGAAGGAAGGACCCAAAGATCTGAAACCCCGAATCCCACACCTCAGGCCCGCTGTTCGTGTCGCTCGTCGTCGTGTGCGGCGCGCCGGTGAAGTTCCACCGCACCGAATCGCCAGGCGCGATGGTCACGCTGCTCGGATTGAAACTTGAGCCGGGACCGACGGCGACGTCCACGGTCAAGCCCGCGGCGATTCCGAGTGGAACGAACAGCGCAACCGCCGCGATCATCGCGACACGCATCAGAACCTCCAAGTAAACCGTTGCGAAATTGTAATCGCTTGAACCTGCAATACAATCCCGCTCCCTCGATGACACAGAAGTTCTACATCACCACCGCCATCCACTACGTCAACGACGACCCGCACATCGGGCACATGTACGAGAACATCGTCGCGGACGTCATGGCCCGTCATCGCCGACGGATGGGCGACGCCGTCTGGTTTCTCACCGGCGTCGACGAACACGGTCAGAAGATCGAGCGCGCCGCGGCGAAGGAGGGCATTCTGCCGATCGAGCTCGCCGATCGCGTCGTGAAAACGCATCACGAGCTCGACCGCCTGCTCAACCTGAGCAACGATGATTTCATCCGCACGACGGAGGCGCGACATCGCATCGGGGTGCTGGAGCTGATCCGGCGCATCCAGGAAAGACTCCCCGACGACATCTACCTCGGCGAACACTCGGGGTGGTACTGCCAGAGCGAAGAGACGTTCATCCCCGAAAATCAGATCCGCGAGGGACGCGATCAGGACGGACACGCGGTCGAGTGGACGACGGAGCGCAACTACTTCTTCCGGCTGTCACGCTTCACGCAGCCGCTGCTCGAGCACTACCGGAAGAATCCGGGCTTCATCTTTCCGCCGACGCGGATGAACGAAGTCGTGTCGTTCGTCGAGCAAGGGCTGAAGGATCTGTCGATCTCGCGCACCTCGATCAAGTGGGGCATCCCCTTCCCCGGCACGACCGATCACGTCATCTACGTCTGGATGGATGCGCTGACGAACTACATCTCGGCGCTCGGATTCGGATCGGCCGACGACGAGAAGTTCCGGAAGTACTGGCCGGCGGCGCAGCACCTGATCGGGAAAGACATCGTGCGGTTCCACACCGTCTACTGGCCGGCATTTCTGATGGCGGCGGGAGTGGAGCTGCCGAAACGGGTGATCGGCCACGGATTCTGGCTGCGCGACCAGCAGAAGATCTCGAAGTCGCTCGGCAACGTCGTGCGGCCCTACAACATCATTCACGACTTCGGCACCGACGCGCTGCGCTACTACGTGATGCGCGAGATGGTCTTCGGTCAGGACCAGGACTACTCGGACGAATCGCTGCTCGTCCGATACAACGCCGATCTTGCCAACGACCTGGGTAACACGCTGTCGCGCGCGGTGAAGATGAGCGATCAGTACTTCGACGGCAAAACGCCGCCGGTGCCGTGTTTCGACAACGAGCTGATGCGGACGGCGCAACTGATCGTCCCCGAGTATCTGCGCGCGATGGACGAGCTCGCATTCCAGCGCGCGCTGGAGAGCGCATGGAAACTGCTGGTGGCGATCAACGGCTACATCGTGAGCCGCGAGCCGTGGAAGAAATTCAAAGAGAGCGGCGCGGACGAAACTCTGTCGCGGATCATCTGGAACTGCCTCGAGGCTCTGCGGATCGTGTGGGTGATGGTGGCGCCGTTCATGCCCGCGTCGACGGAAGAGGCGCTGAAGCGTCTCGGATCGGATCCGAAGGCAATCGATGCGAAATCGCTCGAGTGGGGCAAGCTGCCGAACGGCGTTCCCGTGCACGTCGCCGATCCGATCTTCCCCCGCATCGACATCGAAGCCTACCTCGGAGGAAAGAAGATGAGTGAACCAGGACCGCCTGCCGGACCGCCGATGGAGACGACGCAGGCTGCACCGCCCGATCTCGCGAGAGTCTCGATCGATCAGTTCATGGAGATCGATCTGCGCGTTGCGGAGATCCGCGCGGCCGAGCGCGTCGAGAAATCGAAGAAGCTGATCAAGATGTCGGTGTTCGACGGCGAGAGGGAACGCACGCTCGTCGCCGGCATCGCCACGAAGTACACCCCCGAGGAGCTCGTCGGACGCAAAGTGGTGATCGTGGCGAATCTTCAACCGGCGAAGCTGATGGGAATCGAATCGAACGGCATGGTGCTGGCCGCATCGATCAATGGTGAGCCATCACTCCTGGCCGTCGATCCGTCGGTCCCAGCGGGGACGAAAGTGAAGTGAGCGGTTCCAAAAACGACAGTGGCGGCAATCGAAGTTCGGACCTAGATTAACGCCGTCGCTGATCTTAAGAAACTTGCAGCGACCCAGCAGGCGCACTCTAGCGCGTCGAGCCCGTTCCTCCGGCCAAGGAACGGGCATTTTTTTTCACTCGACGGCCGGCGCCCGCGAGCATGCGCGCCGATCTTACGGCGCTCCGCAAGTGACCGGGAGAGCGGCCAGGGCCTCGCGCGACACCAGCTCGAACATCAACTCTTTATCCGGATCCTCGGCGATGTCGGTGTATGGAAAGAGGACCGGTCGCTCACCGCCGGAGTAGTAGAACGTCTCCACTGCGCGCGCGTCGACACCTCGGGCGAGAACGAAGAACTCCGCACCGCCGGCCAAACCATGTTTCACGTCCGTCCCGTCTTGGATGCCGACGGCGAACGCACGGAACGATGCTCCTCCGTTCTCCCATCGGCCGAGGGCGTGGATGATCGCTCCGCCGAGCGGGGCGACGATCCAGTCGATGCTGCAGAGGCGGATGTCGCGCACGCCGCGGGCCTCCAGAGACGATACCGCCGACCGGAGCGCGCGCCGAGCCGAGATCGGTTGAGGTCCCCGCCAGGCCTCCGGATACGAGGCCTCCTTGATCGCGAAGCCAGGCGCGAGATGTCGAGTCGACGTGCAGCCGACCAGAACGAGCAGCGCCAGCGCGCGGCGCACCCGGGCGACTACATCCGCATGAGGTGCCACACTCTCTACATCCTAGCGGCCCGCTCTGCGGCGCTGCGGCGGAGCCTGGCCGCGGGGCGTCCAGGAGTTACCGTCGAACACCCACAGATCACTCTGGTAGTGGCCCGCGTAGCCTCCGAAGAGGACGAGCTCGTTGCGGCCCGGATCGAACTCGAACGCGCCGTTTTCGCGCGCGAACGGCGTCCCGTTCGGCGTGAGCTGCTTCCACGACGCGCCGTCCCACTCCCACGTGTCGTTCTTGTAGACCTGCGTCTGCACGGTGCCGTCGGTCTTCACGGCGAGCCCGCCGAACAGAACCACGTGATCATTGCGCGGATCGACGACCACCTGCGCGCCATACCGGGCGCCGGGCGTGCTGCTGATGTTCATGTTCGTCCAGCCGTTGCCGTCGAAGGACCACATGTCGGCATAGCGGGTCGTCCGATCATCCTGCGTGATGCGGCCGATGCCGCCGTACACGACCGTCTTGTTCAACTTCGGATCGAACCACATCGATGTGTTCGATCGCGCTGTGGGCGGCTTGTTCTTCACCCGCGTCCACGCCGCACCGTCCCAGAGCCACGTCTCGTCGAGGTAGTTCGCCTCGTCGTATCCGCCGAAGAGCACCGTCTTCTTCACCTGCCTGTCGTAGACCATGCCGCTGAACCGGCGCAGCGGCGGCGTCGGCTTCAACGATTCGAACTTCTTCCACGCCTCGCCATCCCACTCGTACACAACCGAGTCGGAACAGACGACGACCAGCTTCTGCCTGTCGGTGTCAAACGCCGAAGCCGGCGAGAGACACGACGCCGGCGCGGTACTGTTCGTATTGTCGTAGGTGACGCGCAGCCAACTGCCGTTCACGTACTTCCAGAGGTCGGCAAGCGTCGAAGACTCGTCGATGCCGCCGAACATCCAGATGATCTTGTTGGTCGGGTCAGCGCGAAATACCTGCAGCGAACGCGGGCCGGGCGCGGAGAGATCGGTGAGCGCCGTCCAGTTGCCGTCCTTGAACGCGTAGGTGACCGGCAGGATCTCGCCCGAGGAAAACGTGCCGCCGAAGGTCACGATCTGCTCGCGTGCGGCGTCGTATGCGCTCGCGGCTCCGGCCGTCAGCGGTGCGGCGGTCGTCGGAGTGAGCTTCGTCCAGTTCGATCCGTCCCATTCGTAGGTCCCGGACGTCTTGGACGTGCAGACGCCGCCGGTAAAGATGACGGTCTGCGTCGTCGGCTGGTAGCGCAGCACGCCGTCGTTCACGCACTCGGGCAGCGTCACACCGGTGATCTCGCTCCACGTCCCGTTCGACGCATCGAACCGGAACATGTGCGGCGTCAGCGTCGTCGTCTCTTCCACGATCATCAGCATCTCGTGACGGGCTTCGTCGTACGCGAGAAGAGGCTTGATGTTCTGTGGACCGTCATTGTTGACCTGATTCCAGGTCGTGCCGTCGAACTCCCACGTGTCATACAGATTCGTCGCGGCGGTCCCGTCGGCGTTGCTCTGCGTCCCGCCGAACAAGACAATTCGGTCACGGTCCTTGTCGTACGCCGCTCCGGTGAACGTGCGCGCCGGCGGGACCGTGGCCGGCTCGAGATTCGTCCACTGTCCGCTCGCGTACGACCACATGTCGTTGAGGTCGGTCTTGCCGCTCTTCCCGCCGAACATCAGCGTACGCGCACGAAGCGGGTCGTACACCATGACGTGGATCGACCTCGCGGGAGGAATCGTCGCGGGGAACATCTGGATCCACCGGTCGCCGGTCCACTCCCACGTATCGTCGAGGTCGTAGGCCTGCTTCGTCCCGGAATCAAACGCGGCGAGGCCGCCGAAGAGGACGAGATGCGACGACCGCGCGTCGAATGCCATACGCGACTGCGTTCGCGCCGAAGGATTCGCCGCGAACAGAAGAGGCGCGCCGAGAAGAAAAGCGAATGCGAAAAGGACTGCTTTGCGCGTCGAAACGCTCATCCGTGACATGCCTCGGGTTTGGATTAAATGCAGAAGGAATCGCAAGTTGCGCCGGTTCGAACCGGATAGACCTCAGGACAAATTCCGCCGCGATTGAGACGGATCAGCGAGAAAAAAGAAACGCGCCAGATGATCCGCCGCGTTTTGATGAGCCGGGGACGGCGTCGCCGCCCGATTCGTTACCTTTCCGTGTCCCTCTCCGATGCGCGTCGCGCGTCGCGCTGGTGTCGCCGGCTCACGCCGGCTCGTCGCGTTCGCGAGCGTCGCGAACCCCGGGCTTACGCCCGGGGCTACCCGCGGAACGCACCGCCACGCGGATCCGCAACCTCGCGCGTGTGGCCCCGGGCGTAAGCCCGGGGATGGCGCGGCTCGCGAGCGAAGGCCGAGCCGGCGTGAGCCGGCGGCACCTAGACGCGGATCCGCAACGTCACGAGCGTCTCGCCGAGGTCGAGCTTCCGCGGCGCGCCGACGTTGTGCTTGCTGCGCTCGACCGTCACGTCGACGCCATGGCTGAATCCAACGCGCACGCCGTAGTCGATCTTCGTCCACGGCCACCACACGCTCGGCGCGGGATAGCGCTTGTCCGCGGCCGCCCGGAAGTCGTTCTGCAATCCGCTCAGCCTCGCCGCCGGTTGAATCGATCGGAGCGGCCCGATCTCGAACGGAATCCGGTAGCCGCTCTCGATCTCGTATCCACCGCGTCCCAGACCGGCCACGTGCTGTTTCGTGTATTGCGCGATCGTCGTCATCCCGTGCCACTCGACGTACACCCGCGCTCCGGTCTCCTCTTTCTTCCGGCCGTGAATCGGCAGACCGAAGTGCAGCCCTTCGATGTCCGGTCCATCGAGAAAGTCGATGTCGGCGCCGTAGAACGTGCCGGTCAGTTTCACCTCGTCCGCCATGGAGCGTTTGTAGTGGAACGCGATGACGTCGAAGCCGAACGTCTGATCGTCGCGCTGCCAGCGATATCCGAGCCCTTCGCCGTACTGCACGTGAGACGTGTCGAAGAACAAGCCTTCGACTTCCGCGTTGTAGAGAATCGGAAAGCCGCTTTTCAGCGGAGGATCGGGATTCGGCTGCAGCAGAGCGCGCACGCCGTTGTCGCCGGCGAGCGCGTTCGGATCGCGGAAGTAAAAGGGATTGCCGTTCGCCGCCTGCAGGCGCCAGTAGAGATTGCGACCGATCGTCCCGCCGACGATCACCTGCACGTCTTCGAAGCGGTTGAACGATGTCGCCGCGAGCCCGTAACTCTCGAGCAGTCGGGTCGGCTGCCGCTCCATCTTCGGAGCCTTCCCGGCCTGAAGGAAGAACGAGGTGCGCTCGGGCCGTTCGAGAAACTCCGGCTTTTCGCCGAGGCGAATCCACAATTCCTCCGCGTCTGTCTTGCGGTCCTCACTCGTCGAATTGCGGCGGTACTTGTCCTGTGCATGCACTTTCGCACGCGCGGCAAACCACTTGCCGTAGCCGAGGTCGAGCTGAATGTTGGCGACGCTGAGCTCGGTGTGGCGGCCGGCGTCGACGGTCTCCTCGAATCCGGTCTTCTCCCCGATCGGCAACTGGATCGGCGCAAACGGCGTGCGCAGCGCGAACCTCTCCTCCTGACTGTCACGGTAGCTCGCGCGAATCTCGAGCCGGGCGGCCCAGGTCCATTCGGGCGAGAGCGCGGAGCTCTGCGCGAAAGCAAAGGCGGGAACGAGAGCGACACCGACGGCGATCAGACGCTTCATGCATGTCCTCGGATCGACGGGGAGTCGCGACGGATTGTAGCAGGTGATCAGCGCGCGGCGCGGCGGCGCAGCATTCGAAGAAGCATTCGTGTCGCGCTGAGCGCCGGCAGGATGTCGAGCGCGCCATCGCGCAGATGGACGACCATGGCCTACGCCAGGTATTGCCGGATCGCGTTCTCGATCTGGCCGCGCGGAACGGCCCCCACCACGCGACCGCGCTCGACTCCATCCTTGAAGAAGATGAGAAGCGGAATGCCCTGCACGCTGAACGAAGACGCCGTACGCGGGTTCTCGTCGACGTTCAGCTTCGCGAAGCGGATGTCGGTTCGCTCCTTCGCGAGCTGCTCGATCACCGGGGCGATCATCCGGCAGGGACCGCACCAGCCCGCCCAGAAGTCGACCACGGTGGGACCCTCGCTGATGACGTCGCGAAAATTCGCGTCAGTCACTTCGACGGGGTGACCGTCCGAGTGAGCGGCTCCCGTCAGCGGAGCCTTGCACTTGCCGCAAACTGCCTGCTTGCCGCTTTCGACGGCCGTTACGCGGTTCGCCTGACCGCATGCGGGGCACCGGACGACATTGTCCATGGCGGCGTTCTGTGCGAAACAGAAGCCAACGTCGCCTCTCCGTGCTGTAATCCGCGAATGATCCGCGATGCCTCTCCTGCCGACCTCGCGGCACTGCGCGACTTTCTGGTCCGCGCGAACGACGCCCCCTACGACATCGGCCCGGTCGCCGCGGAGAAGTGCTTCGGTGCGGGATATGCGGGAACGCCGCGGACGCGGATCTTCGAAGAGGCGGGCGGAATTCGCGGCGTCGCCGTGACGTGCGGTCACGCACTGCGCATCCTGGCGGTCGATCGGGACCACCGGCGCCTGCGCATCGGCTCGGCCCTGCTTCGCGACGCCGGATCAAAGGTCCGCGTCGTCTTTGCCGAGGCCGGCAATTACTTCACGCCGGGGATCGTCGAACAGGATGAAGGGACGCGCGCGTTCTTCCGCCATCATGAGTTCCTCGAGACCCGCTGGACGCACAACCTCGAAGCACGCGATCTCCCGTCCGAGATCCCTTCCACAGTGCAGCGGCCGACAGAGCGCGAGAGATTTCTCGAGTTCGTCCAGCGGGAGTTCGGCACGATCTGGAGATTCGAAGCCGCGCGCGCATTCGACACCGAAGCGCCCGCGGCCTTCTGGATTCCGGATGCCGGCTTCACGGTTCACGACGTCAACAATCGCGGCCTTGGCACCTTCGGGCCGACCGGAGTGGCGAGATCCCAGCGCGGCAAAGGCATAGGCACACAGTTACTGCTGGCCTCCCTCGCCGATCTCCGGCGGATGGGCCACCCGCGCGCGATCATTCCGTGGACCGATGCCGTCGAGTTCTACCGCAAAGCGTGCGGAGCGGTGGTGACGCATCGCTTCGTCACGATGTCGCGGGCATGAGGCATGCCTCCGTTGTAGACTCCACCGGCTTGAAGAAACAGCCTCTGAAGCGGACGCGCCCGAAGCGGCGGCAGTCGTTTCTGCCGTTCGCGATCGGCACAACCGGCGGGGTGGCCCTGGCGACGGTCGCGTTCTGGTTTTTCAAGGAACAGGCGGAGCACGTCGTCGCCGGCCGCGCCGATCGCTACGACGACCTCATCATGGATGCGGTTCACCGGATCGACAATCCGGTGATGCACACGGCCATGGAAGCGGTCACGCAACTCGGGACGCACGCCGCGATCGGAACCGCCGCGGGCCTCACGGCCCTGGCCATGCTGCGCAAGGGACGGACGCACGATGCGCTGACGGTGGTCGTGAGCACGGGCGGCGCGATGGCCATCAACACGATCCTGAAGAACATCTATCAGCGTCAGAGGCCGCAGGAGCTCGCGCGGCGGATCAAGCTGCCGACGTCGCACAGCTTCCCGAGCGGCCACTCGCTTCTGTCGGCGGCGACGTATCCGATCGTGGTGCACCATCTCGTGCAGGACCAGTCGTTCGCGACGCAGGCGCTGGCGCACTCGATCGTCGGAATTCTCATCCTGAGCGTCGGCTTCTCGCGCGTGTACTTCGGAGTGCACTTCCCATCCGACGTCTTCGGCGGATTTGCCGCGGGCTTCGGATGGCTCGGGCTCACTTCCCTGTTGCATACGCTCGTGGAAAACGGTGACGCGGCACGCGGCACGCGGCACGAGTCGCAGAGCTTCTAACGCGTGCCGCGCGCCGCGTGCCGCGTGCCGGAATCGCGAGAATGGCCGCGGACCGCAATTGGTTAGGATCTCCGACATGTCATCGGCCACTCAGACTTACGGCGCCAACATCGCCTTCATCGAAGAGCTGTACGAGCGGTTCAAGAACGATCCGTCATCGGTGAGCTCGAGCTGGCGCGAATTCTTCGTGGACTACCGTCCGGAGCTGCAGGAAGAGCTCGAGCAGGATGTGGCGGTCGGCGGAGCACCGGGTGTGGCGCCGCCGACCTCGGCGCCGCTTTTCTCGCCGGCGACGCCGCCCCCCGCCCAGCCCGCTCCCCCACCTGCGCCGCCGAGGGCGGCGGCGCCACACCTGGCGGCGGTTCCGAGCGGAGCGAATGTCACTCCGTTGCGCGGCGCGGCGTCGAAGATCGCCCAGAACATGGAAGTGTCGCTGACGATCCCGACGGCGACATCGATCCGCACGATCCCGGTCAAAGCGCTCGAAGAGAACCGGCGCGTCATCAACAACCATCTCGCGCTCACCGGCCAGTCGAAGGCGTCATACACGCACATCATCGCCTACGCGATCGTGAGGGCGGTGAAGCAGTTCCCGCACATGAACTCCGCGTTCGCGACGCAGGATGGACAGCCCGTCCGCATCGATCGCGACGACGTGAGCCTCGGCATCGCCATCGACGTGGAGCGCAAGGACGGCTCGCGCTCGCTGCTGGTGCCGAACGTCAAACGCGCGCAGACGATGGACTTCGGGCAGTTCCTGAAGAGCTACAACGACATCGTCCGCAAGGCGCGCAACAGCACGCTCGAGGTCTCAGACTTCGAAGGCACGACGATCTCGCTGACGAATCCCGGCACGATCGGCACGGCGGCGTCGGTGCCGCGGCTGATGCAGTCGCAGGGCGCGATCATCGCCACCGGCCAGATCGACTATCCGCCTGAGTACTCGGCCGCCGATCCCTCGGTCCTTGCCGACCTCGGCGTGTCGAAGGTGATGACGATGACGTCGACGTACGACCATCGCATCATCCAGGGCGCGGAGTCGGGCGCGTTTCTCGCGCGCATCCACGAGCTGCTCATCGGCGGCGACGGCTTCTACGAGGAGATCTATCGCGATCTCCGCATCCCGTACGAGCCGGTGCAGTGGGCACAGGACCGCGCGCGTCTCAACGCCACTGAAGATGAGCGCGTCGCGCGCGAGGCGGCCGTGCTGCAGATGATCAACGCGTATCGTGTGCGCGGCCATCTGCTCGCCGATCTCGATCCGCTCGAGTACAAGGTCGGCCGCCATCCCGAGCTGAACCTTCAGTACTACGGCCTCACGATCTGGGACCTCGACCGCGAATTCGTGTGCGGAGGTCTGTGCGCGAAGCTCACCGCGAAGCTGCGCGACATCCTCGACACGCTGCGCGAGACGTACTGCGGAAAGATCGGTCCGGAGTACATGCACATCCAGGAGACGGCCCAGAAGAAGTGGTTGCAGGACCGGATGGAGCCGACGCGCAACCAACAGCCGCTCGACGGCACGACGAAGCGCCGCATCCTGATGAAGCTCAACGATGCCGAAGCGTTCGAGCGCTTCCTGCACACGAAGTACGTCGGCCACAAGCGATTCTCTCTCGAAGGAGCCGAGACGCTGATCCCGATGCTCGACTATCTCTTCAACGAGGCGACAGGAGACGGCGTGCAGGAAGCGGTGATCGGCATGGCCCACCGCGGCCGGCTCAACGTGCTCACGAACATCCTCGGCAAGTCGTACGAACAGATCTTCCGCGAGTTCGAAGGCGACGTCGACCCGAACACGCGTGAGGGATCCGGCGACGTGAAGTACCACCTCGGCGCCGACGGATCACACACCGCGCCGGAAGGCGCCACGATGAAGCTGACGCTGGCGTCGAATCCGTCGCATCTCGAGGCGGTCGATCCGGTCGCCGAAGGCATGGTGCGCGCGAAGCAGGAGCTGATCGGCGATCGCAATCGCTCCTTCGTCCTGCCGGTGCTGCTGCATGGCGATGCGGCGTTCGCGGGACAGGGCGTCGTCGCCGAGACTCTGAATCTGTCGCAGCTCAAGGGATACCGGACCGGCGGCACGGTCCACGTCGTGATCAACAATCAGATCGGATTCACCACCGGTCCGGAGTCGGCCCGGTCATCGATGTACGCGACCGATGTCGCGAAGGCGGTGCAGGCGCCGATTTTCCACGTCAACGGCGACGATCCCGAGGCTTGCATCCGGGCCATGAAGCTGGCGTACGACTTCCGCCAGCAGTTCCACAAGGACGTTGTCATCGACATGATCTGCTACCGCCGCTGGGGTCACAACGAAGGCGACGAGCCGTCGCTCACCCAGCCGAAGATGTACAAGAGCATCAAGGAGCATCGTTCGGTGCGAAAGATCTATACCGAGACGCTGCTGCGGAAGGGCGACATCGATCCGAAAGAAGCGGAGCAGTGGCTCGATGCGTTCCGGGTCAACCTGCAGGAAGCATTCGACCGCACGAAGGAGCAGGAGGTTCCGCACGCCCACACGGATCCGCTCTGGACCGACGAAGAGATCACCGGATTCCAGAGAGAGCCCTCGCCCGACACATCCGTTCCGCTCGACAAGGTGCAGCGCGTCGGCGAGGTGCTGACAACCGTCCCCCCCGACTTCACGATCCATCCGAAGTTGAAGCCGGTGCTCGCGCGCCGCAAAGCAATGGCCGAAGGAAAAGAGCCGATGGACTGGTCCTTCGCGGAGCTGCTCGCGTTCGGGACGCTCATGCTCGAAGGATTCCGCGTTCGCCTCTCCGGACAAGACAGCGGCCGCGGGACGTTCTCATCGCGACACGCGATTCTGTTCGACTACATCACCGGCCGTGGTCACGTGCCGCTGAATGCGCTGGTGAACGAAGCGGCGACCCCGCCGGTCGCTCTCTCGACGGATGCCACCGATCCGAAAGCCGAAGCGAGCTTCGCGGTCTATGACTCGCTGCTGTCCGAGTACGGCGTCGTCGGATTCGAGTACGGATACTCCGTCACCGATCCCGGCGCGCTCGTCATGTGGGAAGCGCAGTTCGGCGACTTCATGAACGGCGCGCAGATCGTCATCGATCAGTTCATCTCCTCCGCGGAGGAGAAATGGGGCCAGCACAGCGGACTGGCGATGCTGCTGCCGCACGGCTACGAAGGTCAGGGGCCGGAGCACTCGAGCGCCCGCATCGAACGTTTCCTCACGCTCTGCGCCGAAGGCAACATTCAGGTCGTCTATCCGACGACGCCCGCGCAGTACTTCCACGTGCTGCGGCGGCAGATGCAGAAGGATCCGCGCAAGCCGCTCATCGCCATGACCCCGAAGTCCCTGCTGCGGCATCCGCAGGCCGTGTCGACCCTCGAGCAGTTGACGAACGGCCGGTTCGAGCCGGTGTTGCCCGATGACGGCGATCGATCGAGCGCGACGCGTGTCGTTCTCACGACCGGCAAGGTCTATTACGATCTCGTCGCGGCGCGCGACAAGAAGAACGCGACCGTGCCGATCGTCCGCCTCGAGCAGCTCTATCCGTTCCCGCAGCCGATGATCAGTCAGGCCCTGGGGCGATATCCGAAGGCGACCGAAGTGATCTGGGTGCAGGAGGAGCCGCGCAACATGGGCGCCTGGCCGTTCCTGCACGATCGCCTGCCGTCACTCCTCCAGCCGAATCAGACGCTGCAATACGTCGGACGCCCCGTATCCGCCGCACCCGCGACCGGCTCGCACCATCGGCACGAAGAGCAGCAGCGCAAGCTCGTCGATTTCGCGATCGGGTAAGCGAACGCGGGGCATGGGGCATGAGGGATGAGGCATGAGTGCTTCGCTCGTCCGCCACTCGTGCCGCATGCCCATCCCAGGGGCGCCACCCTCTCCCGCTCAAGTGTATAGCCCGGGGACATCCTGAACAGTTGTCTACGGACATCCTGAACAGTCAGTAGTAGCGTCCGCCGAGCATCTCATCAAGGCCTTCGGCCTCCTCCGC
>Ga0210377_10002584_pt1 | contig 15783 bp, 15 predicted proteins | sample PLM4_65_b1redo_FD_155480 | JGI IMG/M metagenome (GOLD analysis project Ga0210377, IMG submission 155480) | Groundwater sediment microbial communities from an aquifer in East River, Colorado, USA - PLM4_65_b1 redo | ecosystem: Environmental > Terrestrial > Soil > Riparian zone | place: USA: East... | reverse complement strand
TACAAGGCCATGGTCGAAGGGCGCCTCAAGAAGCCTTTCCCGCAGGACCCGCGCCAGCAGCTCTGGGGCGCCATCGGCGCCGTCTTCGGCAGCTGGATGAACGACCGCGCGATCACCTATCGCCGGCTGCACGAGATCCCGGAAAGCTGGGGCACCGCCGTCAACGTCCAGGCCATGGTGTTCGGCAATATGGGCGAGGATTGCGCGACCGGCGTCGCGTTCACGCGCGATCCCTCCACCGGCGAGAATCGCTTCTACGGCGAATATCTGATCAACGCGCAAGGCGAAGACGTCGTCGCCGGCATCCGCACGCCGCGCCAGATCACGATCGAAGGCAAGCAGCGCCAGGGCATGAAGGACGCGGCGATGGAAGAGGCGATGCCGGCGATCTATCGCCAGCTCGCCGAGGTGCGCGGCAAGCTCGAGCGCCACTATCGCGACATGCAGGACATCGAGTTCACCGTGCAGCGCGGCAAGCTCTGGATGCTGCAGACGCGCACCGGCAAGCGCACGGTCCATGCCGCGCTCAAGGTCGCGGTCGACATGGTCAAGGAAGGCCTGATCGACCGGGCCGAGGCCGTGCGCCGCATCGAGCCGCTGGCGCTCAATCAGCTCTTGCACCCGACGCTCGATCCCAAGGCGGCGGCCAAGATCTTCGGCCGCGGCCTGCCGGCGTCGCCCGGTGCGGCCGCGGGCATCGTCGTCTTCACCGCCGACGAAGCGGAGAAGACGGCGACCGAGGGCCACAACGTCATCCTCGTGCGCATCGAGACCAGCCCCGAAGACGTGCACGGCATGCACGCCGCCAAAGGAATTCTCACCACGCGCGGCGGGATGACGTCGCACGCGGCCGTGGTGGCGCGCGGCTGGGGCCGGCCTTGCGTATGCGGCGCCGGCGATATCCGCATCGACTACAAGAGCCAGACCATGAGCGCCGCCGGCGTCACGGTCAAAGCCGGCGAGCCCATCACCCTCGACGGCGGCACCGGCACGGTTTTCCTCGGCGAGGTGCCGATGATCCAGCCGCGCCTCGCCGACGATTTCGCCACGCTGATGGGCTGGGCCGACGCGCTGCGCCGCCTCGGCGTGCGCGCCAATGCCGACACGCCCGAGGATGCGCGCGTGGCGCGCGAATTCGGCGCAGAGGGCATCGGGCTTTGCCGCACCGAGCACATGTTCTTCGAAGGCGACCGCATCGTCGCCATGCGCCAGATGATCATGGCGAGCGACGAGGCCGGCCGCCGGGTGGCACTGGCCAAGCTGCTGCCGATGCAGCGGAAGGATTTCACCGGCATTTTCGAGGTGATGGAGGGCCTGCCGGTCACGATCCGCCTGCTCGATCCGCCGCTGCACGAATTCCTGCCCCACACCGAGGCCGAGCAGCAGGAAGTGGCCGCTGCGGCGGGCGTCGGCGTCGATGAAGTGCGCAAGCGCGTCGCGGCGCTCGAAGAGGCCAACCCGATGCTCGGCCACCGCGGCTGCCGCCTCGCCATCTCCTATCCCGAGATCGCCGAGATGCAGGCGCGCGCGATCTTCGAGGCCGCGATCGACGCCGGGAAGCAGAGCCCGCATCGCGTCGTGCCCGAGGTGATGATCCCGCTGGCGGCGACGAAGAAGGAGCTCGATATCCTGAAGGCCGTGATCGACCGCGTGGCCAGCGAGGTGATGCGCGAGAGCGGCACCAAGATCGACTACTCGGTCGGCACGATGATCGAGCTGCCGCGCGCGGCGCTGCGCGCGGCCGAGCTCGCCCAGACCGCCGAATTCTTCAGCTTCGGCACCAACGATCTGACGCAGACCACGTTCGGCCTGTCGCGCGACGACACCGCGCATGTGCTGAAGGCCTATCTCGCCCAGCAGATCTTCGAGCACGATCCGTTCGTCACCATCGACGTCGACGGCGTGGGCGAGCTGGTCCGCTTCGGCACCGAGCGCGGACGCGCGGTGCGCAAGGATCTCAAAGTCGGCATCTGCGGCGAGCATGGCGGCGACCCGGCCTCGATCGCGTTCTGCGAGGAGGTCAAGCTCGATTACGTCTCCTGCTCGCCCTACCGCGTGCCGATCGCGCGCCTCGCCGCCGCGCAAGCGGCGCTGGCCGAGAAATCCGGCCAGGGCCTCGCCAAAGTCGCCGCCACGGCGTGAGTCGAATTTGAACCACGGAGGCACGGAGGCACGGAGCAGAAAGTATTGCGCGCCCTTGGCGCGCGTCCTTCCCTTCTCCGTGTCTCCGTGCCTCCGTGGTTCATTCGTCCTTCCGCGATGATCACCTCCGCGCGGCCATTCGTGGCGCTGCAGGCGCTGTTCGGGCATGCCGAGGGGAAGGCCGCGCTGGCGCGGGCGCTGGCCGGCATCGAAACCAAGCCGGATCACCCCGCCATCGCGGCGCTGCTCGACGAGGCCTGGGCCGCGCCGGCGAGCGCCAAGTGTCACGTGATCGGCGTCACCGGGCCGCCCGGCGTCGGCAAATCGACGCTCGCCGGAGCGCTGATCTTCCGCTGGCGGGCGGCGGGCAAGAGCGTCGGCGTGATCGCGGTCGATCCCTCGTCCAAGCGTTCGGGCGGAGCGCTGCTCGGCGACCGAACGCGCCTCCGCACCGATCCCGAGGACCACAAGATCTTCATCCGCTCGATGGCGGCGCGCGAGCGCCTGGGCGGCTTGGCGGCGCTCACGTTTCCGGCGGCGGCGCTGATGCGCGCGCTGTTCGACATCGTGCTGATCGAGACCGTCGGCGTCGGCCAGTCCGAAACCGAGATCGCCGGCGTGGCCGACACGGTGCTGCTCTGCCTGCAGCCCGGCTCGGGCGATTCGCTGCAATACATGAAGGCGGGCATCGTCGAGATTCCGCATGTCGTGGCCGTCACCAAGGGCGATCTCGGCGACGCCGCGCGCCGCACCGCGGCCGATGCGGCGGGCGCGCTTTCGCTCGATGCGTCGGGCTGGTCGCCGCCGGTGCTGATCGTCTCCGCGCTCAAGGGCGACGGGCTCGGCGAGCTTCTCGCCGCGTTCGAGCGCCACCGCGCGCTGCTGGCCGAAACCGACGCGCTCGCGCCCAAGCGTGCCGAGCAGGCGAACGCGTGGCTCGCCGCGACGGTGCGAGAGCGATTCGGCACCGCCGGCGCCGAGCGCGCGAAGGTTTCGCGAGAGGCCGCGAACATTTCGCCCTTCCGGCGTTTGAGAGAGTTGGCTAATCTTCTGACGAAGCAATAGGTGACGACGTCAAACGCGTAGGGGCGCGCTGCGCGCGCCCCTACGTGGAGGCGACATTTCGCGATCGGGGAATCATGCGCAACGACTACACACCTGAGCACTTTAGGAACGCCGTGCGCGGCAAGTACTTCGAGGCCTATCGGCGCGGCACAAACGTGGTCGTCCTGGATGCCGACGTCGCTCGAGCCTTTCCGTCGGAAAAGGCCGTCAATGACGCCTTGCGCCGGTTGATGGCGCCCAAGAGTGCCAAGGCTCCAACTCCGCCCAAGCGCGGCACTCGCCGCCGTGCTCGCTGATCGCGCGATTGACGATGCGCACCGACCCAAACTGCATCTTCTGCAAGATCGTCGCCGGGCAGATCCCGTGCTTCAAGCTGCACGAGGACGAGCACACGCTGGCCTTCATGGACATCAACCCGGGCAATCCCGGCCACGCGCTCGCGATCGCCAAGGAGCATTGGGAGACTCTCGCCGCCATGCCGAGCCATCTCCTCGGCCCCGTGCTGGCGACGGCGCAGCGCGTGGCGAAGGCGGTCGAGGCGTCGCTGAAGCCCGACGGCATCAACCTGCTGCAGGCCAACGGCCCGGGCGCCGCGCAATCGGTGTTTCACTTCCACGTTCACGTCCTGCCGCGGCGCAACGGCGACGAGCTCGGGATGAACTGGGGCCACAAGCCGGGCGACATGGCCGCGATCAAGTCGATGTACGAGAAGATCCGCGCCGCGATGTGAGGGCGGTCTCGGACGGTCGCGTCGGTCGCGCGTCCGACCTTCCCGACCGATGCCGCGGCGGCCCCTTCACCGCGGCGGGTTCGACGCCCGCCATCTGGCCGGATCGGGCGCGGCGAAGGTGATGAAGGTCGCGAGCGCCATGAAGCCGATGGCAAGGATCAGCGGCGTCGTATAGCTGCCCCAGAGATCGTAGGCATAGCCGGCCATGGGCGGACCCAGAAGCGTGCCGGGTGCCACGCCGGTGTAGAGCGCGCCGATGATGGCGCCGGCGTTGCGGGTGCCGAGATAGTCGACGATGACGGCCGGAACCAGCGCCACGAATCCGCCGTAGCAGGCGCCATAGACAAGGGCGAAGATCGCGAGCTGCCACGCTTCGCCGGCGATCGACAATACGCCGAGCATCAGCGTGAGGCCGAGGAACATCGCCGCGAGCGTGACGCGGCGGCCCAGGCGATCCGCGACCGAGCCCAGGCCGAAGCGGCCGGCGATGCTGCCGACGCCGATGAGGCTGGCGAGCAGCACCGCCGTGCCCGGCGTGATCCCGAGATCGCGCGCGATCGGCACGATGTGCACGAACGGCACGAACAGCGGCACCGAGGAGGCCATGATCGCGGCGTAGAGCATGACGAACGGCCGGGTCGTCAGCGCCGGCCGCAGCGACCAGCCTTCCGTGCCGCCTGGGTCAGGCGCCGCGCCGGCGGGCGGAGGCGCAGCCGCGTCGCCGTCGGGCCGCTGGCCGACCTTCTCGGGCGAGTCGATGAGGAATTGGGCCGCCACCACGCCCAGGATCGCGGCGCCGATGCCGATGGCGAGCCAGGCCGCGCGCCAGTCGCCGGCGCCCATGATCGCGTTGGCGAGTAGCGGACCGATGAATGTCCCGACCCCGATGCCGGCCACGGCGAAGCCCGAGGCGCGCCCGCGCTGGCGCAGGAACCAGCGCTGGATGGGGCTCACCGCCGGCACATAGGCCATGCCGACGCCGAACCCGACCCCGATCCCGAACGCGGCGAGCACCTGCCACAGCGTCTGGCCGAAGCTCGCCAGCACGAGGCCCAAGCCGATCAGCACGAACCCGGCGCTGACCACCGGCCGCGAGCCGATGCGGTCGGCCACCGGCCCGGCCACGGCGCCCACCGCGAAGAACAGGAAGCCGCAGACGGCGAACAGCAGCGCGATGTTGCCGCGCGAGCCCGGAAATGCGCGCTCCAGCGGATCGAAGAAGGCCGGGAATGCGTAGGTGGCACCGAAGGCCAGCGTGAGCACGGCGAAGCTCGCGCCGACGACGCGCCAGCCGTAGAAGGGTTGCGCGCTCACGGCTGCCGGCATCGCGCGCGGGTCCGCCGCGGTCAGGGCTTCTTTTTCTTGATGACGCTGTCGGGGTCGCCCGTGTGCGCCACGATCGTCTGCGCCACCTTCTGCTTGAACTTCTTCTTGCCGCGCCAATGAATGAAGCCGAAGACGCCGAAGACGAAGATCAGCACGCCGATCAGGATGTAGGTGAAGTTGATCTTGCCGAGCGCGCTCGCCGCGAAATAGCCCAGCGCATAGCCGCCCCAGGCGAAGCTGTTGGCCCAGAGGAAGGCGGCGACGAAGTTTATCGACGCGAAGCGCGGCCACGAGAGCTCGCTCATGCCCATGCCGAGGCTGGCGAAATTGCGCACGCCGTACATGTAGCGATAGGTCAGGATGAAGATCGTGTGATACTTGTGCAGCATGTCGATCGCGAGCTGCACGCCGCCCTGAATGCGCGGGAATCGTCTCAATATTCGTTTGCCGAATTTGCGGCCGAGGAAAAAGTAGAGCTGGTCGCCGCAGAAGCTGCCGATCCAGGCCGCCAGGATCAGCCAATAGATACTGACCGGCGGTGGCGTGGTGGCGCCGCCCAGCCCCGGCACGGCCAGCGCCCCGGCAAAAATGATGAAGGTTTCGCCCTCGAGGAACGTCCAAATGAAAGTGATGCCGTAGAACAGGTATCCATATTCGTGGATTAGATGGGCAATCTCCTCCAAGGGCGTCTCCTCTCGGCGTCCTTATTTACGGGCTACGCTGGCGGGGAATGGTCGAACGCAGGCGGGAGCGGACCCTACCACGCGGATTTTTGGTTGGCGAGACGACTTGCGGGACGCTTCGTTTTCCGGAAATGCGGGGCGGCCGGCTTGACTGCATGTTAGGCTCGGCGCGGCCGCGAAGGGGCTCGCGAACGGGGCGGCCGGGAGGAACGCATGGCCTATAAGACGCTCGCCTACCGGCGCCAAGGGCGTATCGCGCGCATCACGCTCGACCGGCCGCGGCGCCTCAACGCCATCTCGGCCGCGATGCCGGGCGAGATCGCGGCGGCGGTGGCCGAAGCCAACCGCGATCCCAAGGTCCACGTCATCGTGCTCGCGGGCGCGGGCCGCGCCTTCTGCGCCGGCTACGACCTCGTCGAGTACGCCGAGAAGAAGACGCCGCTCATCCAGACCGAGATGCCGTGGGACCCGATGCGCGACTACGCCGTGATGAAAGGCTTCACCGAGAATTTCATGGCGCTGTTCCGGAGCTACAAGCCGACGATCTGCAAGGTGCACGGCTATGCGGTGGCGGGCGGCAGCGACATCGCGCTCTGCTGCGATCTCGTCGTCATGGCCGAGGACGCCAAGATCGGCTACCCGCCCGCGCGCGTCTGGGGCTGCCCCACCACGGCGATGTGGGTGTATCGCCTCGGCGCCGAGCGCGCCAAGCGCATGCTGCTCACCGGCGACCTCATCGACGGGCGCGAGGCCAAGGCGATCGGCCTCGTCGCCGACGCGGTTCCGGCCAAGGCGCTCGACGCCCGCGTCGAAGCGTGGGCTCGGCGCATGGCGGGCGTGCCGTTGAACCAGCTCATGATGCAGAAGCTCATGATCAACCAGGCCCTCGCCAATATGGGGCTCGAGACGACGCAGATGATCGCCACGATCTTCGACGGCATCACGCGCCATTCGCCCGAAGGCATGGCGTTCAAGCGCCGCGCCGAGAAGGTCGGCTTCAAGCGCGCGGTCGAGGAGCGCGACAGCGGCGCCGCGCTCGACGAGATCTGGGACATCCGGCCGAAACGCCGCTGAGCGCCGGCGGGTCACCGTTGCGGGGCCGCAACCCTCTAGAACGCCCGGCCCTTCATGATCTCGTGGGCGAAAGCGACGAGGCCGTCGGCGGTGGGGCCGAGCGACTTGATGCGCGGGTCGGTCGTCGTGCCGCGGCAATAGCGGGCGTAGATCTGCAGGAAGATGATGTAGAGCTTGAACGCGGTGAGCACGCGATAGAAGTGGAAGTGCGAAACGTCGCGGCCCGTTTTCCGCGCGTAAAGCTCCACGATCCGGCGACGGTCGAGCCAGCCCGGCGTGAGCGCGGTCGGCATCTGCCCCATCTCGTGCATCGCCGCGGGATCGCCGGGCTCGATCCAATAGCTGACCAGCGTCGCGAGATCGAACAGCGGGTCGCCGCGTGTGCACATGTCCCAATCGAGCACGGCGATCGGCCTCAGCGGCCCGCCTTGGGCCGCGGCGGCGTCCCAGATGATGTTGTTGAGCTTGAAATCATTGTGCAGAAGGGAGACTCCGCCGGCGGGCGGCGTCTGCCCGGCGAGCCATGCGCCGATCTCGCGCGCGGCCGGATGCGGGCCCTTGTCGGGATAGACGTCGGCGCTGGCGACGGCGCAGCGCTTGATCCAGCCGTCGACCGAGCGTTTCAGGAAGCCCTCGGGATTGCCGAGCGTGTCGAGGTCGACGGATTTGGGATCGACGGCGTGGAATTCGGCGAGGATGCCGATCAGCTTTTCCGAAAGCTCCGCCGTGCGCGCGGCGACGGCCGGCGGCAGCGTGTCGCGGATCACGACACCGGCGCGGTACTCCATGATGAAGAAGGGCGCGCCCAAAATGCCGAGATCGTCGGAGAACAGCAGGCCCTTGGGCGCCAACGGAAACGCGCGCCAGAGGCGCGAGAGCACGCGGTATTCGCGGCCCATGTCGTTGCCGCCCGGCGGCAGCGGACCCGCCGGCGGGCGGCGCAGCACCGCCTCTTTGCCGTCGAGCGCGACGAGGTAATTCAAATTGCCGAAGCCGCCGGTGAATTGCCTCGGCGGCGGGTCGAGCGCCAGCACGTGGCCCTCTGCCTCGAGCCATTCGGCGAGGCGCGCCCAGGGCTGCGGCTGCTGGTGCTCGGGCGCGAAGTACTCCGCGTCCACGCTCATCTTGGAAGTGGCTTGCATCACAAATCGCGGAACTTGACCACCTGGCGCATTATTGGCGAGATCTACACTCTCTCATAGAAGGCGGAAAGCTGTGGCAGAGCAACACAACTTTGGTTTCAAGCAATTGTCGCTCGAAAATTGGCTTACTCCCGAGGATCTTTCCTTTCTTGTCAGCGTGGACCATGAAACTGGAATTCAATCGTCAATTGACCTGAACGGCTGGGCCGAGCGCTTCTTAAGGGCAACATTGGATTCGACCATCCCTCCTGGGATTAGGGCATTGTTCGAAGTTGCACGAGGAGCGATGCTCTACGGCTGTTTCTTCTATCCATTATTCACCCTTGCCACGGAGCAGCTCTTCCGGGTGCACGAATCTGCCTTGACAGATCGATGCAAAAAGCTCGGCGCATCCGCGTCGGTCAAGACCTTCGCCGATAAGATCGCATGGTTGGAAACAAAAGGAGTAGTCAGCGGCTCCGATGCGTTGCGATGGAATGCCGTGAGGCATCTGCGTAATGCCGCCAGCCATCCTCAAGGCCAAATGATTTTGATGCCAACTGACGCTCTGACAAGCCTTGATACATCAGTAGAATTGATAAACAGAATCTATGTTGCGTCGACATAGTGTCCGTTTCGCCAGCACGGAATCAGGGCTGCGTCCTGGTTGGTAGGGGCGGGTTTCAAACCCGCCCCGGCCGCCGCTTACGCGTTGCGCACGCGCACTTCCATGCGCCCCACCTTCTCCACCTCGGCGATCATGAGGTCGCCGTTCTTGACCGGCCCCACGCCTTCGGGTGTCCCCGACATGATGATGTCGCCGGGCAGCAGCGTGTAGAAGCTCGAGAAGAACTCGATGCAGCGCTCGATGTCGTAGATGAGATACTTGGTGTTGGATTTCTGCCGCGTCTCGTTGTTGACCGTGATCCAGAGATCGAGATTGTTGGGATTCGGAATCTCGTCCTTGGTCACGAGCCAGGGGCCCAGCACCGAGTAGCTGTCGACGCTCTTCCTGACCGAGCGGTCCTCGCCGCCGCGCACGGTCATGTCGAGCCCGATCGCGTAGGCGGCGACGTAGTCGAGCGCCTTCTCCTGGGGGATGGCGCTGCCGCGCTTGCCGATGATGACGGCGAGCTCGACCTCGTGGTCGTTGCGCCGGTCGGTGAAGCGCAACGCCACGCCGTCGCTCGGGCCCACCAGCGAGGAATTGGCTTTGAGGAACGGCCCCGCCGCATCGATGGTCAGGATCGGCTTGCCCTGGCCGAGGCCCTTGTCCTTGGTCGCCTCGTCGATGTGGAGCTGATAATTCACCGGCGCCCCGATGATCTTCGAGGGATTGGCGACCGGGCTCTTGAGCTTGACCGAGGCGAGCGGCTTCGGCGTGGCGGCATGCTTGATCTCGTTGATGCGCGCCACGACCTTGTCGAGGTTCGCGATCAGGAGATCGCCCTGCGGCAACGGCCAGGACAGCTTGGGCAAAACGTCGAGGGCCGCGGTCACGTCGAGGACGCGGTCGCCCTCGACCACGCCCAGGCGGTCATTATCGAAGCGGCAGATCTTCATCGCGTCGTTTCCTCCTCCGCGAGAATTGGGATTGGCCGGGCCGGGCGCTTCAGGCGTCGCCGTCCGGCGGGAGATCGGCGAGCAGCTCGAGCGCATCGAGCACCGCCGCGCGTTTTTCCGGCGGCACCGGCGCCATGATCGCTTCCTGTGCCGTCATCGCGGCCTCGATGCAGGCCTCGACCGCGGCAATGCCGGCGGCGGTGATCCACAGCGTGTTCACGCGCTGGTCGGCGGCGTCGCGCTTCCTCTCGAGGTAGCCGCGCGCGGCCATGCGCTCGATCATGTCGGCGATGGTGCTGCGGTCGATGCCGGTCTTGTCGACGAGATGGGTTTGGTTGAGCCCCGAATTCTGGTGGACGGTCACGAGCACCGCGAATTGCGGCGGGCGGAGCCCGTTCTCGCCCACGGCCTGGACGAACAGGTCGACCGCGCGCTGCTGCGCCCGGCGCAGCAGGTGGCCGGCGGTGTGCCGGATGTCCACCGTGTCGATCAGCCGGGGGATCGCTTTGGCCCGTGCCGTGGCGCTTGGCATTGTGCTTCTTGACCCTGGCAATTTAATCCGTATACTGATGAATTATGCCCGGTGCGGAGGCGCCGGTCCAGAAGAATCGAGCGATACGCGAACCGACGCTTGCGGCGGGTGGGCCGGAGCGTCGCAGAGAGGAGGAGAGCGTCCCATGGAAATCGGCATTCAGTTCTTCCCCGATATCGGACCCAAGGTAAAGTCGGCGCAGGCCTATTGGGACGATGCGCTGCGCCTCTGCGATCATTTCGATGCGCTCGGCTACAGCCACGTGCGCACGGTCGAGCACTATTTCGAGCCCTATGGCGGCTACACGCCCAATCCGCACATCTTCCTCGCCGCCGCCTCGCAGCGCACCAAGAAGGCGCGCCTCGTCACCGGCGCCGTGCTGCCGGTGTTCAACCACCCGCTCAAGATCGCGGGCGAGATCGGCATGGTCGACGCGATCTCGAACGGCCGCCTCGAATGCGGCTTCGCGCGCGCGTTCCTGCCCCACGAATTCGCCCGCTTCGGCATCTCGGTCGACGAAAGCCGCGCGCGCTTCGACGAGGGCATGGAGGCGGTGCGGCGCCTGCTCGAGGAGGAGAACGTCACCTTCGAGGGCAAATTCCACCGCTTCAAGAACGTGACGTCCTTGCCGCGGCCGACCCAGAAGCCGCGCCCGCCCTTCTTCGTGGCGGCGATCGGCACGCCCGAAAGCTTCGAGAAGGCGGGCAAGGGCGGCCACAGCATCATGGCCATTCCGATGGCCGGCGGAAAGATGAAGGAGCTGCTCGGCATCTATCGCCAGGCCTGGCGCGCCGCCGGGCACAAGGGCAATGGCCGCGTGATGCTCGCCTTCCACATGTTCTGCCACGAGGACCATGCGAAGGCCCGCGACATCGCGCGCGAGCCGCTCAACCGCTACTTGAAGTCGCTGGTCGCCGCGGCCTCGGACTGGACCGGCATGAGCTCGAAGGACTATCCCGGCTACGACAAGATCATCGCCGGCATCGCCAACGAGACCTTCGAGACCCAGACCGCCAAGGGCGCCGCGTGGGTCGGCAGCCCCGACCACATCAAGAAGCAGATCGTGGATTTCCAGGAGCTCAACGGCGAATTCGAGATCGCGTCGATCCAGGTCAACTTCAACATCATCAGCTACGACGACGCGCTGCGCTCGATGACGCTCTTCTCCAAGGAAGTCATGCCGCACTTCACCCGCATGGCGAAGGCGGCGGAGTAAGAGCAGACGGCTCGTCTGTTTCCATCCTTCGAGGCCCGCCTGAAGAAGGCGGGCACCTCAGGATGAGGCGCTATTTTGTGCGAGCAAATATGACCTCATCCTGAGGTGCCGCCGCCCTCGCGGCGGCCTCGAGGGATGGACGCACACGAGTTGCCGCGTCGACTCCATCCAATACGAAACGGCTCTACCGCGCGTTTTCCAGCGCCTGCTCGACAGCCGCGATCTGGCGCTCGACATCGATCGCCATTTCCGAGGCGACGTCGAGTCCGCGGTCCTCGTAGACGTTGGCGCGCGGCTTCTTCTTGTGCCAGGCGGCGAGCGCCTCGTCGCGCTTCTTGACCAGCCACTCGATCTGCGGGCGGAACAGCGGAATCATCGCGCCGATCCAGCGGTTCACCGGCCAGGAGGGCTGCGCGAGATCGATCTCGAAGAAATCGAGCATGCGGATCACGTCCTCGGCGCGATACCAGGTCTCGTCGGTCACCCAGCGATTGGTGGTGAACAGCGCCACCGGCGCGCCGAAGCGGTCCATGCCGATCGCGATCAAGTGCGAGAGTGCTGCATTGGGCTCGGCCGGCGGCGCGCCCGCGGCCGGCAGCGGCTTGATCCCGCGCGGCATGCCGGCCGGCCTGAGGAAGGTGTGGAAGTGGCCGTGCTCGCCCGGTCGCTCCTTCTCGGGATGGGCGTGATAGTAATACTGCGCGTGCGTGGCGCGGTCGTAGACGTCGCCCTTGGGGTAGTGGTCCCACTCGTAGAACGTGGCCGTATCGCGGAGCAGCTCGGCCACGACATTGCCGCCGCTCTTGGCCAGTACGCGCATGCAGTCGCGCACCTCGCGGCCGGCGTCGAGCATGGCTTCGAGGCGCTCGCGCCCGAGGACGGCGAAGCGGATCGCGGCCGCTTCCCGTTGCGGCTGCTTCTTGGCGCGCGGGCGCATGCGAAGCGACACGTCAGCGGATCCAGCCGCGTTCCTTGTAGAGCTTGGCGGCGCCCTCGTGCAGCGGCGCCACCAGGCCGTCGGCCGTCATGCGCCGCGCGTCGAGCCGCGCGAAGACCGGATCGACGCGCTGCATGCGGGCGAGATTGTCGAACACCGCCTTCACAGCTTCGTAGACGATCCGCGCGTCGACCTTGCTCGAGGTCGCGGCCACCACGGCGAAGCCCACCGACGCCACCTCGCGCGCCACGCCTTTGTAGAGCCCGCCCGGAATCTGCGCGCGCACCAGGATCGGCTTTTCGCGGTCGAGCGCGTCGATCTCGCGCCCGGCGAGCGGAAGAAACACGGTGTCGCAGGCCTGCGCCGTGTTCCGCACCATGGCATCGGGATTGGCGGCGAGATAGAGGACCGCGTCGACGCGCCCCCGGCAGAGCGCGTCGCTCTGGTCCGCGGCCTTGAGCTCGGCGGCGACGGCGAAATCGCGCACCGCCCAGCCGAGCGCCGGCGCCAGCAGCTCGAACATGATGCGCGGCCCGCTGCCCGGCGGGCCGATATTGATCCGCTTGCCCTTGAAATCCGAGGGCGCCTTGATGCCGGAATCGGCGCGCGCCAGGACCATCAGCGTCTCCACCTGGAGCGCGAACAGCGCGCGCAGATCCTGGTTGGGCCCGCCGCTCCGCTGCCGGCCGCTGCCGCGCACGGGGCTGCGGTCGCGGAACGGGCCGGTGCCGGTCATCGCCTGGTCGATCCAATCGGCGCGGGCGAAGGCGATGTGCACCTCGTCGGCGGCGAGCTCCTGCAGGCTGTCCACCGCGCCACCGCTCTCCTTCACCTCGCAGGCGATGTTGTGGCGCTTCTGCTGCTGGTTGACGAGCGTGCAAAGAAGCTGCGCGAAGGCATTGATGGGCTCGCCCTTGGGGCCGGCGCTCACGACGAGCTTGGCGGGCTCGGCGGCCGAAGCGGCGCCGGCCAGGGCCAAGAGCAAGAGGGGGGCGAATCTCGTCATCGCGATGCGCGTCTCCGCAACAGGCGCGGCTAGCGTTGCGCCGGGGCGGCGAGCAGCGCGCGGGTGGCGGCACCATCGGCCACCGCACGGCCGATCGCCGCCGCGTGGCGCCGCGCCTGCTCCACCAGCGCCGCGTTGCTCGCGGCCACGCGCCCGTCGCCGAGCAGCAGATTGTTCTCGAAGCCGACGCGACTATGCCCGCCCAGGACCGCGGCGGTCAACGCGACCGCGCCCTCCTTGGCGCCGAAGGCGCACACCGACCAATGCCAATGGTGTGGGGCCGCGGCGAGAAAGGGCGCGAGGTCGAGCGGCTCGGAAACCTGTCCCGGCGCGTAGCGGCCGAGCACGTAGAGCACGAAGGGCGCCGCCGCCGGAACGACGCCGCGCGCCGCGAGATCGGCGAACCGGCGCACCTCCTCGACGGTGTAGAGTATGTATTGCGGCTGCACGCCATGCTCGGCCAGCCAGGCGAAGAAGGCGGCGGCCTCGCGCTCGGCGGCGGCGTTCGGCACCAGCTCGCGGATCGCGAGCGAGCACGCCTCGGGCCGGACGTCGCGCACCATCGCCATCTGATAGCCGGGTCGATAGATGCCGAGCGATTCGGTCGAGACCTGCACGACGAGATCGGAACCAGCTTCACGGCGGATGGCGGCGGTCGCGGCGCGATAGGCCTCGGCGTCGAGCAGATGCTTGCCCGCCTTGTCGCGGACGTGGAGGTGGATCATGGCGGCGCCCGCCTCGCGGCAGGCGGCCGCTTCGCGCGCGATCTCGTCCGCCGTCATCGGCAGCGCCGGATGATCGGCCTTGGTCTTGCGCGCGCCGTTGGGCGCCACGGCGATGATGAAGGGCGGCCAATCCTGGCTCATTTTCGCTGCGCCTTGCCGGGCCTCGGGCCTTCGCCTAGCTTCGGGCGCGCCGGTTTGCGCCGAGGGGAAGGCGATCGCCATGGATCTCAAGGACCATATCCGCCACGTGCCCGATTTCCCGAAGAAGGGCATTCTCTTCTACGATATTTCGACCTTGCTCGCCCACAAGGACGCGTGGCGCCACGCCGTGCAGCAGCTCGGCAAGGCGATCAGGCCCTACAAGCCGACGGTGCTGGCCGGCATCGAATCGCGCGGCTTCATCGTGGCGGCGCCGCTCGCGCTCGAGCTCGGCCTCGGCTTCGTCATGCTGCGAAAGAAGGGCAAGCTGCCGGGCCAGACGATCAGATACACCTACGCGCTCGAATACGGCACCGACACGATCGAGGTGCAGGAGGGCGCCGTGAAGGAGGGCGAGACCGTCGTCATCGTCGACGATCTTCTGGCCACCGGCGGCACGATGGCGGCGGCCATACACCTGCTGCGCCTGCTCAAGGCCAACGTCGCCGCCTGCGCGTTCCTGATCGAGCTCAGTTTCTTGAAGGGGCGCGCGAAGCTCGACGTGCCGGTGACGTCTTTGATGCTTTACGATTCGTAGGCGCCGCGGCCGCGAGCGCCTCGCGCGTCTTCTTCGAGAGGCCGGCGGCGACGATGTCGTAGGCGCGCCGGAGATAGGCTTTCAGATCCGCGTCCGGCAGGGCCGCGAGCGGCGCCAGCTTCACCCATTGGGCGCGGGCGAGGTATGGCGCCGGAACGAGGCCGGGCAGCTCGGTCAGCAGGCGGAAGCTCTCGTCGCTGCATTTGAACGAGATCGCGTCGGCGTTCGCCTTGGCGGCGATCACGGCGAACATCTTGCCGCCGACCTTGAACACGCGGTCGTCGCCCCACTGGATCGATTCGGCGGCGCCCGGGAACGCGAGGCAGTGCCTGCGGATGGCGGCGGCGTTCAAGGCCGCTCCTTGAGCGGGCGCTCCTTGAGCACGTCGGGCGACAGCGCGTCGATCTCGTGGAGGATTTCGACGAGCGTCGCCGCCGCCTCGGCGAGGAGCGCCTCGCCCGTTTTCGCGTCGGCGCGCGTGGCGTTCCCCACGGCGCCGGACGGGTTGAGGTCCTGCGCCTGCCAGCCGAAGCTCGCGATGCGGCCATGGGGGCGAAGGTGCTTGAAGCGCTTGGCCATCTCGGCCGCGAGCGAAGGGAAATCGGCGATCTCGGCGCGGCGCACCGTCTCGGCCGCGATCGCGAGCATGATCGAGGTCTCGGCGGCGCCGCCATGCACGCCCTGCGCCGCTTCCTCGGCGCCGAAATGCTTGGCCGCGTTCCAGTAGCGGTAGCCGTTGAGCGGAAAGACGAGGAGGCGGCATTCGCGCCGGAGCTTCTGCGCCGCGATGTCGAGGAGCTGCGGCTGGCCGCCATGGCTGTTCAAGATCGCGAGCTTCCGGATGCCGGCGGCGGCGACGCCGCGCCCCACGTCCATCAGCAGCGCCAGCATCGTCTCGGCCGAGAGCGAGAGCGTGCCGGGGAAATC
>Ga0210377_10002583_pt1 | contig 15788 bp, 7 predicted proteins | sample PLM4_65_b1redo_FD_155480 | JGI IMG/M metagenome (GOLD analysis project Ga0210377, IMG submission 155480) | Groundwater sediment microbial communities from an aquifer in East River, Colorado, USA - PLM4_65_b1 redo | ecosystem: Environmental > Terrestrial > Soil > Riparian zone | place: USA: East... | reverse complement strand
GTGAGGGGGCGGCGGTGAAGTTCGGGATCGTCGTCTTCCCCGGCTCCAACTGCGAGCACGACGTCTATCACGTCGCCAAGCACCTGCTCGGCCACGAAGCCTCCTTCATCTGGCACAAGGACACCTCCTTCGCCGGCGTCGACTGCCTGGTCCTGCCGGGCGGCTTCGCCCACGGCGACTACCTGCGCTGCGGCGCCATGGCGCGGTTCTCGCCCATCATGGGGGCCGTGAAGCAGTACGCCGAGCGCGGCGGCATGGTGTTCGGCATCTGCAACGGCTTCCAGGTGCTCACCGAGGCGGGGCTGCTGCCCGGGGCGCTGGTGCGCAACGCCGGCCTGCAGTACATCTGCCGTGACGTCCACCTGCGCGTCGAGCGCCAGGACACGCCGTTCACCGGCCGCATCCGGCCCGGCAGCGTGCTGACGATTCCGATCGGCCACGGCGAGGGGTGCTATTTCGCCCCCGACCACGTGATCCAGGAGCTCGAGAGGAAGCGCCAGGTGGTGTTCCGCTACTGCGATCCGAAGGGCGAGGTCACGGCCGACGCCAACCCGAATGGCTCGCTGCACGGCATCGCCGGTCTGTGCAACGAGAAGGGGAACGTGCTGGGCATGATGCCGCATCCCGACCGGTGCGCCGAGGAGATCCTCGGCAAGGCCGACGGGCGGCGGATGTTCGACTCGATCGTGCACGCCTGGACGCAGGCGCGCCGCAACCGGATCTGACGGGACGGCGGCAGCGCGGCGCGGGGGACGAAACGAAGACATGGCGACGATACGCGAACCCGAAGTGACCCGCGAGCTGGCGCGGCAGGAGGGGATGACCGGCGAGGAATTCGACCACGCCGTCGCCCTGCTCGGCCGCACCCCCACGTTCACCGAGCTGGCGATCATCGCGGTGATGTGGTCGGAGCATTGCTCGTACAAGAGCAGCCGCGTGCATCTGAAGAAGCTGCCGACCGAAGGCCCGCGCCTGATCCAGGGGCCGGGCGAGAACGCCGGCATCGTCGACGTCGGCGACGGCATCGTTGCCGTCTTCAAGATGGAGAGCCACAACCACCCGTCGTTCGTCGAGCCCTACCAGGGGGCGGCGACCGGGCTGGGCGGCATCCTGCGCGACATCTTCACGATGGGGGCGCGGCCGATCGCGTCGCTCGACTCGCTGCGGTTCGGGGCCATCGACGCGCCGCGCATGCGCTATCTCGTCGGCGGCGTCGTCGCCGGCATCGCCGGCTACGGCAACTGCATCGGCATCCCGACCGTCGGCGGCGATGTCGTCTTCCACCCGTCGTACGACAACAACATCCTGGTCAACGTCTTCAGCCTGGGCATCGCCCGCGCCGAGAAGATCCACAAGGGGATCGCCTCGGGGGCCGGCAACCCGGTCATCTACGTCGGCTCGCGCACCGGGCGCGACGGCATCCACGGCGCGAGCCTGCTGGCGTCGGCCGAGTTCGATGCCGAGTCGGAGGGCAAGCGGCCGACGGTGCAGGTGGGCGACCCGTTCACCGAGAAGCTCCTGCTCGAGGCCTGTCTCGAGGCGATGAAAGAGCGCGGCGTCGTGGTCGGCATCCAGGACATGGGCGCCGCCGGGCTGACCTGCTCGACCCTCGAGATGGCGGCGCGCGGCGGCGCCGGCATGGATGTCGACATCGACAAGGTGCCGCTGCGCGAAGCCGGCATGACGCCGTACGAGATCATGCTGTCCGAGTCGCAGGAGCGCATGCTTCTGGTCGCGACGCCCGAGAGCGAGGCGCGCGTCCGCGCCCTGTTCGAGAAGTGGGACCTCGAGGCCGCGGTCATCGGCCGGGTCACCGACGGCGGCCGCGTGCGCATCACCTGGAAGGGGACGACCGTCGCCGACCTCCCGGCCGCCGCGGTCGCGGACGACGCGCCGCGCTACGACCGGCCGCACACCCGCCCGCCGTGGCAGGACGAGGTCCAGCGCCTGCGGCTCGAGCGCGTCGCCGAGCCGTCCGATGCCGGCGCCGTGCTGCTGCGCCTGATGACCTCGCCCAACCTGGCGTCGCGCGAGTCGATCTACCAGGTCTACGACCACATGGTGCGCACCAACACCATCGTCCGGCCGGGGTCCGACGCCGCCGTCATCAGGCTCAAGGGCGGCACCAAGGCGCTGGCGCTGACCTCCGACTGCAATCCGCGCTACTGCTACCTCGACCCCGAGGAGGGGGCGCGTCTGGCGGTCGCCGAGGCGGCGCGCAACCTGGCGTGCGCGGGTGCCGTGCCGATCGGCACCACCGACTGCCTGAACTTCGGCAACCCCGAGCGGCCCGAGATCATGTGGCAGTTCGTGCGCTCGATCGACGGCATCGCCGACGCCTGCCGCGCCTTCGAGGCGCCGATCGTCGGCGGCAACGTGTCGTTCTACAACGAGACCGAGGGCAAGGCGATCCACCCGACGCCGATGATCGCCATGGTCGGCCTGCTCGAGGACGTGCGCGCGGCGCTGACCCAGTGGTTCCGCAACGACGGCGACGCCGTGGTGCTGCTGGGCGAGCCGGGCGGCAGCCTGGCGGCGAGCGAGTACCTGGCGGTGGTGCACGGCCTCGAGGCCGGCCGTCCGGCGCCGGTCAATCTGAAGATCGAGCGCGCCATCCATGACGCGGTGCGCGCGGCGCGCGACGCCCGGCTCATCGTCTCGGCGCACGACTGTTCGGAGGGGGGCCTTGCGGCGGCGCTCGCCGAGTGCTGCATCACCGCCCCCGGCGGGGCCGTCGGCGCGCGCATCGCCCTCGATGCGACCGGCCGGCTCGACGCCCTGCTGTTCGGAGAGGCGCCGTCGCGGATCATCGTCTCGGCGACCGCCGAGAACCGCGCCCGCCTCGAGACCATGTTCCGCGCCATGGATGTGCCGCACCGCGTCATCGGCGAGGTCGGCGGCGCCAACCTGAAGATCACGGTGGGGAAGAGCGTGGTCGTCGACCTGGACGCCACCCTGCTGCGCACCGCCTGGAAGACGGCCCTGCCGCTGCTCCTGAAGAAGTAGGCGCAGGCCCGGTGCGCGCCGCGCGGCTTTCGACGAACGGGCCGGGAACGGCGGGCGCCTTCATCGGGCGCCCGCCGCCCCCGGCTCCGGGCTCTCAGTAATCCACTCCCTTGATGTAGGTGCGCACCGCCGCCGGGTTCGGCATGACGGCCGTGGGCCGCATCATCTCGTTGTCCTCATGGTCGATGATGTGGCAGTGCCACACATAGCCGTGGCCGCCGTTCGGATCGAAGTCGAAGAAAGCGTCGGCCGCGGGGGTCACCGCGGGCAGGTAGCTGGGCGCCCAGCGGATGGCGATGCGGGTCACCTGCCCGGGGTACATGATCACGGTGTCCTTCCAGCCCGCCTCGTTCGCCGCCGGCGGCTTGGGCACGCCTTTGAGGAAACCGCCGACGGCCGGGTTCCCGCCCAGGGCGCCGTCGGCATTCGGAACGTTGTAGTCGAGCGGCGGGCCGTAGCCGTCCGCGACCGTCCCGCCGAACGCGTCGGCGTATACCTTCAGGTACTTCCTGGTGTCGAGGTTCTGGCGGTTGATGAGCTGGAACTGCACCAGGTGGGTGTGGATCGGGTGGGCGTCGGCGGTGATGTTGATGATCTCCCAGATCTCCGTTTCGCCCTCGCGCGGCAGCTCCGAGTAGCCGGTAGTGATGCCGTTCACCGTGATCGCGGTGAAGTCCGACCGCACCGAGCCGTCGTGCATCGTGCCGTTCCACTTCGTGTTGTTCACCAGGATCTCGAGAGGCCCGCCGGGGTAGGTGATCCCGCCGACGGTCGTCGGCATCCCCATGACTTCGTTCAGCGTCATCTGGCGCGTCGCCTGCGAGGTGATGCCCGGCGCCAGCGTTCCGGCCACGGGGTCGACGAGGCGGACCATCGGGTTGCGCAGCGCCGCCCCGGTGGCGGGGTCGAACGTGGTGTCGGGATCGCCGCTGCCGGCGACCACCCTGAACTGCATGATCCGACCGAGGGTGTTCCCGGGAGGGACGTCGCCGTTCGGGAACGGCGTCTTGGCGGTGTTCTTGAGGATCAGGGTCGTGCCCGCGGGGAGGCCGGCGAAGTCGATGATGATGTCGGCGCGCTCGCCGGGCATCAACACCAGCTTGCTGAGGCCGGTCTTCACGCTCGGGTCGATCTTGACCGGACGATCGAGGTAGCCGCCGTCGGTGCCGATCTGCCACATCACCGGGCCCACGGCCTTGGTGACCTGGTTGACCAGGGACATCTCGTAGGCGCGGGCGTTGGAGCCGTTGACGGCGATGAAGCGGTGGCGCTTCGGCTCGACGTTCATGTAAGGCCATACCCTGCCATTGACCGCGATCGTGTCGCCGGTGAACTCGGGCACCCAGTAAGGGTGATCGGGGTTGCTGATGTAGGGAACGCCGGCGGGGAAATAGAGCTGGCCCTGCTTGTCGAACATCCGATCCTGGATCGCCAGCGGTGTGATCGCCGGCAGGTTGGCGGGCACCGACGTGTCGGAGGGATCCACGAGGATGTAGGCACCGGCCAGGCCGGCGTAGACGTTCAGGCGCGTCGCGCCCAGCGCGTGGTCATGGAACCAGGTTGGGGCGGCCTCCATCTGGTTCGGGTAGCGATAGACGGCGTAGTTCGTGCCCAGGCCGCCGGTCCCCGGACGGCTGTAGTAGGCATGACCCTGGTACCAGCCGTCGCTGGTGAACCACGCGTCCGGCCCGCCGTCGAGCTGCGGCGGGACCTCGCCGCCGTGCAGGTGCACCACCGCGGGGATCGGCCCCTCGTAGTTCTCGGCACACTCGCCCTCGGGAGGCATGCCCATGTTCATCATCGACTCCATCTGGCACGCGTTCTCCTCGTGCCCGAGCGGGTCGGCCCAGTGCAGCGTCTGGTCGGTGGAATTCTTGTAGGCGAGCACGTTCGTGGTCGAGGCGTAGCCGAGGTTGTTGTAGAAGGTCATCTCGGTCGGCGTGCCGCGCAGGGCGACGATCACCGGGCCGAGGTAGGTCGGCTGGGTGGTCGTCGGGCAGGTCGTGCCGACGATGTAACCCCAGGTCCAGGTCTCCGGCGCCACGCCGGGGGCGAATGTCCCGGTCGGCAGCACCGTCGACTTGAATTCGCACATGGTCAGGGTCAGCGGCGCCGTACCGAGGACGACCGGCAGCGACGGCAGCGGATCGACGAACTGCGGCACGGCGTTGCCGGGCAGCGGGACCTGCTGCGCCCAGGCGGCGCCGGCGAACGTGATCATGATCAGGCTGGATAGGAGCGACTTTCTCATGGCGTGTCATCCCCCCAATTCCGTGCTGGCGTGAGTGGAAGATCCTGCGGGCGGGCCGCGCCCCCGTGGTATCGGTGCGCGCAGTCGTTGCGTCAACCCCTGCCGCCCGCGACGGGCTAGCCTGCGGTGCTCCGCAGAAACCGGGACCGACTCGTCATCCGTCTCACTCCTCTCACAAAAGCGGCGCAGGGTCTGCGTCCGGCAGCGTGCGGCAAAGGTCCCGAGAGCGAGGTGGATTACGACTGAGCAAGATTCCGGCCATGCGCAATGCACGGCCGGCGCGCGGGCGTGAGCCGGGCCGCATCGGCCGCGCCGGCGTGACCGATCGGCGCCCATCTCTCGAACCCATCCCCTTGCCGGTGAAGAGGATCTCCGGCCGGGCAGCCCGTCGCAGGGGACGGTTTCGCGTCGCTGCCCGGGGCGACGCCCCAGAGCGGGACAGTCAAGTTTGCGGCGCATGGAGGGAGGAACCGGCAGGTTCTTGCGCCAGGACGCGTGGCGAATTGCGAGGAGCCCGCAGAAAACGGCGGCCCGATGCCGCGGACCGATGCCGCGGTCGGCACAGGTGACGACACAGGATGGGGATGCCGCGGCGGATGGCACCGTGATTGCTGACTGCGACGGCTTTCATCCGTTCGCAGATCCTCGGGGGCGCGTCGTGAGGTGCCGCAGTCGGACCTTCGTACTGGCAGCGTCGGTGCTGGGCCTGCTCCCGCCCGGAGGGGTTGCGATGGCCTCGGGACCGTCGTCGTCGGCCGATCCGATCGCCGCCTGCACACCGGCTGCGGTCGCGGATCGACGGCTGGACTATCGGTTCGTTCCCGACGGGCCGGCGGCGTGGGCCGGCCGCAACGCGGTCCAGCGCTTCCAGGTCGAGCTGTCGGCGGCGGGCATTTTGATGCAGCCGATGCCGTCCTCGGGGCCGGCCTGGGAGTGGCGCTTCGCCCTGGCGCGATCGGGCGGCCCGGCGAGGCTCCGCGGGACGGGGGAGGCGGTCGTGGCGGTCGCCGCAGATCGGGCCGAGCTCCTGCGCGGGCGGATATCGGAGTGGGTCGTCAACAGCGCCAAGGGACTTCAGCACGCGTTGGATTTGCCCGAGGGGGAGGCGGACGCCCCGGCGTGGCTCGATTTTGCCGTCGGCGGGAACCTGACCCCCAAGGTGGGGGAGGACGGCGCGAACGTCGCCTTCGTCGATGAGCGGGGTAATCCGGTCGTCCTGTATCGCGACCTGCGCGTCGTCGACGCTCGCGAGAGGGAGGTCGGCGCGAGGTGGGAGCGCATCGAAGGGTCCGACGACCTCCCGGGGGGGCTGCGCCTCGTGATCGACATGGACGAGCGGCCATTCCCGGCTCGTGTGATGGGGAGGATCGTCGCCGCGAAGGGGCCGCGTGAGCTGGCCGCCGGCAGCGCCGGCTCGCCGGAAACGCCGCGACTCTCCGCGACGCCCGGCTCCGTCGCCGCTCCGCTCCCCCTCATCGCGCCGGGCAACGATCTGTGCGCCGGCGCCGAGATCGTCCCCGATGCCGGCCCCTTCCCCCATTATTCGGCGACCCACGACATCACCGACGCCACGACTGCCGGCGATCCCCCGGCGCCGTCCTGCCAGGCCAACGTGTCGCGCAGCATCTGGTTCCGGTTCACCCCGGCCGCCGGCGGCCTCTACAGCTTCTCGGTCTGCCAGGATGCCGCCGCCGGGTCGTCGGTGAGCGACACGGTGCTGGCGATCTATGCGGCCGCCGGCGACTGCTCGGGGCTTGCCGAACTGGCCGGCGGCTGCGACGACGACACCTGCTCGATCGAGGACTTCCAGTCGGTGCTCACCGACCTGAGCCTGATCGCGGGCGCGACGTATTACGTCGTCGCGTGGCAGTACGGCAGCGCCGCGCCCGATCCCGGCGCCGCGTCGATCCAGATCCGGGTGGACCGCGCGAATCCCCCGGGGCCCGCCCCGGCCAACGATCAGTGCGCCGGGGCGGAGACGATTCCGGGAGCCGGCCCGTTCCCCTGGACAACCATGCTCGTGCCCGACATCGGCGGCGCGGGCACCGCGGGCGACCCGCCGGCGCCCTCCTGCCAGGCGAACGTCTCCCGGAGCGTCTGGTATTCGTTCACCCCCGCGGTGACCGGACGCTACACCTTCTCGACCTGCGCCGACGCCCCCACCGGCACGACGGTGAACGACACCGTGATGGCGCTCTACGCCGCCGCCGGGGCCTGCTCGGGTCTGGTGCAGGTCGCGGGCGCCTGTGACGACGACTCCTGCGGCAGCGAGATCGCCCAGTCGGTGATGACCGGCGTCACGCTCGCCCCGGGGACGACGTACCATCTTGTCGTCTGGCAGTACGGGACCGTTCCTCCCGCTCCCTCCAACACCGCCGTCCAGGTGCGCGTGAGCGATGTGCCGGGGCCGGCGCACGACACGTGCGGCACGGCGGCGTCGCTGGCGATCGATGCGCCCGTCGCCGGGTCCAGCGCCTCGGCGGCCAACGACTACCAGTTGCCGGCCGGTTCGTCCTGCTTCAGCGGGATCGGGCAGACGACATCAATGGCTGTCGGCGGCGATGTCGTCTATCGCTTCGCGGCGCCCGCGGCAGGGAAGTACTCGTTCCGCGCGAGCGGCATCCCGTCGACGCGCAACGCGGTCCTCTATGTCACGACCGACTGCCCGTCCGGTGCGCCACCCCTGCTCCCCGCCGGCTGCCTCGGCGCCGCCAATCGCAGCGCCACCGGACCGGCGGAGGAGGTCCGCTGCCTCGCGCTGGCCTCGGGCCAGACGGTCTACCTTTATGTCGACGAAAACGCGACGACCGCCGGTGGCGCCTTCACGCTCGAGGCGAGCGCCTGCTCCGAGGAGGCGGAACCGAACGATGCCGCGGCGCCCGGGGCGTTCGCATGCGGCATCGAGGGGGCCATCGGGGTCGCCGCCGATGTCGACTACTTCAGCCTCGGCGTGCCCGAAACCGGTGCGCGCCTCTTCGCCCTCGCCGACGGCGCGGCGGCCAACAGCACCGACTTCGATCTGCGCCTCACCACCGCCACCGACACCCTCGAGTACGACGACCAGAATAATGACCCGCTGTTCGGCGCGGCGGCGCCCAACCTGGCCGGCACGCCGCTCGGCGGCGCCGCGTCGTTCCTCCGCGTCAGCCACTACAGCCCGGCCGGCTATGCGGAACCGTACCGGCTCTATGCCGCCGTGCAGGGCCCGGCCGCGGCCGCAACCGCCGAGGCCGAGCCGAACGACACGCCGGCCACGGCCACCGGCGCCGCCAACCGGTACTACGCCGGCGCCCTGTCGGGGACGACGGATGTCGATCACTTCGCCTTCCCGGCCGCGGCGGGCGACCTGGTCCTGATCGGTCTCGACCTCGATCCGCTGCGCAACAACACGCCGTTCAACGGCACGCTGGCGCTCCTCGATCCCGCCGGCGCCACGCTGGTGCAGGTCAACGACCCCGGCGCGACGTCGTCGATTGTCCCCGGCACGGGGTCGCCCGGCGCCTCGACACCCTATTCGCCGGGCGAGGGGATCGTCCACCGCGTCCGGACGCCGGGCACCTACTACGCGAAGGTCGCGCCGTCCGGCACCTCCATCGGCGATTACCTGCTCTCCATCGGCCGCGACTGCAGGGTGCTGCCGGGCACCGACCTGTCGGTGACGCAGAGCGACACGCCCGACCCCGCCGACCCTGGGGCGGCCATCACCTACACCATCACCGTCCGCAACCTGGGCGGCCACCCCGCGACCGGTGTGACCCTGCGCGACGAACTGCCCGCAGGGGCGTCGCCAGGAACGGTGGCGCCAAGCCAGGGGACCTGCCAGGGCCTGTCACCCGTCATCTGCCACCTGGGAACGCTGGCTGCGGGGGCGACCGCCGTCGTGACCCTGGCTGTCACCGCGCCCGGAGCGCCCGGCAGCATCGTCAACCAGGCATGGATCACGACGTTCGTCGCCGACGACCAGGCGGCAAACGACACGACGACGGAGGCGACCCTCGTCGGCTCGCCCGACACCGACGGTGACGGTGTCGCCGACGGATCCGACTGCGCCCCCGGCGATCCCGCTGTCTGGGCCGTGCCCGGAGAGGCGAGGAGCCTGACATTCCCTTCGGGCGCCGACACCACGATGATGGAATGGCTGCCGCCGTTGTCACCGGGCGGAACCCTCGTCTCCTATGACCTGCTGCGCAGCGCGGAGCCCGGCGATGTCTCGGGCGCCGCCTGCGTCGCCTCCGGCCTCACAACGACCGCCGCCTCCGATCCGGCGGTCCCCGCCGTGAGCTGGTTCTACCTGGTGCGGGCGCGCAACGCCTGCGGCGGCAACCTCGGCGCCGCTTCCGACGGCACGCCGCGCGCCGGCGCCGCCTGCCCATAGACGCAAACCCGCGGGCCCTGACCCCCCGGCGCGGGAAGCCCATTCGGCATCCTCCTGCTTGGCGTACAATGCGCCGGCTTCCGGGGGGGTTCCGCGTGACCCGCAGTCGAGTCCTGATCCGCGTCCTGTGCCTCGTGCCGCTCCTCGCGCTCGCCGGCTGCTCGATGGCCAGCCGGTCGATCCGCAGCACCTTCGCCGACTACAACCAGACAGTCCACTTCAACGAAGGGCAGGAGATGCTCCTCAACCTGGTGCGCATCAAGTACCGCGAGACGCCGCTCTTCCTCAAGGTGGGGGCGCTGTCGTCGTCGTACTCGTTCGAGGCCACGGCCGGCGCCAACTTCGGCAAGGCGACGGGGGGAAAGGCGTACGGGCTCGACATCGGGTCGAGCATCTCGAGCCGGCCGACCATCACCTACACGCCGATCGAGGGGAACACGTTCGTCAAGCAGATCCTGGCCGAGATCGACCGCGAGACCTTCGTCCTGCTGGTGCGTTCGGGATGGCGGATCAGCACCCTGTGCCACGTCCTGGTCGAGCGCATCGGCGACAGCCTCAACGACGACGATGCGCCGTCGTACGAGCGCTTCAAGTCGGTCGTCGCGACGCTGCAGGAGGCGCAGGACGCCAACCACATCGAGTTCACCCTCGAGAACGACGTCCTCGGGATGACGGTCCTCACAAACAAGGCGGCCCTCGGGAGCGACGAGCAGAAGGGGGAGATGCAACGCCACGTCGTCGACTTCAAGATGGTGCAGTTCCGCTCGCTGCTCGACGTCCTCTACTACCTGTCGAAGAACACCGAGATCCCCGAGGCGCACCGCACCTGGGTCAAGCCGAGCGATCCGAACGGCTGGATGCGGATCAAGGTCAGCGAGGACGAGCCGGAGGATGCGCTCGTCTGGGTGCGGCACGAGGGGTACTACTACAGCATCGCCCACGACGACCTGAAATCGAAGGACACCTTCGCGCTCGTCCAGCTGCTGTTCCAGATGCAGTCGGGGGACATCAAGAGCGTCCAGCCGATCCTGACCCTGCCGCTCGCCGCGCCCTGATCGCCGGGGCCGGCGCGCGATCCGCCCCGCGGGGTCGCCGCCCGGGCCCGGCCACTCAGGCCAGCAGGTGGCGGAACAGCGCCTTGACGATATCGATGTTGTTGGCCAGCAGGTCGAAGAAGTCCTCGGCCTCGATCGCCAGCACCAGGCTCTCCTTCGCGGCCACGGCGCTCTCGCCGCGCAACCTCCCGCACAGGATGTCGCGGACGCCGAAAGTCTGCAATGGGCCCACGAGGCGCTCCGGCCCGTCGGCGCCCTGCAGGCGCACCTCGCCGTGGACGACCGCGTACAGGCTGTCGGCCGGGCCGTTGTGCGGATAGATCGTCTCACCCTCGGCCAGCGGACGCTCGCGGGCGATGCCGGCGAGACGCAGGACCTCCTCCGCCCTGCAGAAGGAGAACAGGTCGGTGCTCTGCAGGCAGAGGACGATCTGGATCCGGGTCAGCTCGGACATGGCGCCCCTTCCCGGAGGCCGAGCCGGCGGGCGACCCAGGCGGCGGTCTCGCAGACGATCGGATCGCGGCCGCCGCCGGCGAGCGGGCCGACGCGCGGGTAGAGCTCGGCCAGGCGCTCGCTGTAGACCGTGTACAGCGCCGCCACCGTCAGTGCCGGACCATCGGCGTCGCCGTCGCCGCGGCCGTCGAGGAAGCGCGCCACCGTGGCGGCGCGGCTGGTGACCTCGACGCCGTACGGCCGCGCGGCGCGGCGCAGGCGTTCGTCGATCGGGGCGTCGTCGAGGACCGCGAGGACATGGCGCCGGACCTCGCCGGCCAGCGTGTTGTCGAGGTACTCCAGGGCGCGGGCGCGCAGGTCGGGACGTCCGGCGGCAAGGCTGCGGCGCGCCGCGCCGACATCGCGCGGCGGGTAGAGCAGCGCCAGGAGGCCGAACAGCGTGGCCAGGTGGTCGTCGTTGCGCTCGGCGATCATCTGGGCAAGCAGGTTGAGTTCGCGCGCCTCCGGGGCGGCGGCGGTCGCCGCGCCGCCGGACGCCGCCGCGTCATCGCCCGCCAGGGCGCGCAGGTCGCCGAGGCGGCGCAGGTAGACCCCGGCCTCGGCGGCGATCGCCGCTTCGACCCGCGGCGCGAAGCCGCCGTCGCGCACCTCGTCGCGGCGCAGCGCCAGCGCCTCGACCACCGCGGCGCGCAGCAGCGCATCGTCGGCGGTTTCGAGGGCATCCAGAAGCGCCGCCACCGCCGTGCGCCCCGGGAGGCGCGCCAGTGCCTTGGGAAGGGCGCGCCGCACCGCCACCGACTCGCCCGGATCGTTCATGAAGTGCACCAGCGCCGGCACCACGGCCTCCCCGAACGCCACCAGCGCCTCGCGCACGTCGTGCTTGACCCGGCGGTTGGTCAGCAGCGCCACCAGGCTCGGCACCATCGCCGGGTTGTAGCCGTCGCGCGCCACCATCCGCCGGACCGCCTGCACCGCCTCGCGGACAACCCGCGGATCGTGGTCGTACAGCGCGGTCAGGAGCAACGTCTCGGCCTCGGGATCGCGCAGAACCCCGAGCACCTTGACCGCCTCGCCGCGGCGCTCCGGGGCGGCGTCGGACAGCATGTCGGCGAGGGCTGCCCGGGCCTGGCGCCGCATCGCGTCGTCGCCGTGGTTGACCAGGCAGGTGATGGCCGCGCCCCTGACCCGCGGGTCGGGCTCCTTGAGGCGCGGCAGCATGACCTCGCAGGCGTCCCGGGCGTTGAATGTGGTCAGGACGCGGATCGCCTCGGCGCGGACATCCGGGTCGTCGTCGCCCAGGCGGCGCTCGACCAGCGCCGTGGCGTCGGTGCGGCCGGCCGTGGCCAGCACCTGGAGGGTGCGCCGGCGCACCTCGGCGTCGTCGTGGTACAGCAGGAGCGGCGGCACCAGATGGCCGCGCCCGTTGGCTTCGAGAATCTCCAGGCTGTGAAGCACCTGGCGCGGGTCGGCGCTGCCGAGCGACTGCACGACGATCTCGATCGTGCGCATGTCGTCGAGTCGGATCGGCACCGCGGCGTCGACCGTGTGCTCCTTGAGGCCGGCGCGGAACGACAGCACGTAGGTGCGGTAGGCGGCCCCCGCCGCCAGCAGCCACCCGAGCGACAGCGCCAGGCTCAGCCACCCCGACTGCGGCACCGTCATCAGCCCGAAGGTCACCGGCAGGAGCAGCAGCGCCGCGATGGTCTCGCCGGCGCGCTGCACGAACATGTCGATGAATGCCTTGGCCTTGGCGCGGACTGTCGGCGGCAGAGGGACAAAGAGCAGCTCGCGCGTCGACTGGTCGAGAGAATGCCGCAGCCCCGTGTCGCCGATCTTGAGGGCGAGCGCGGCGCCGACGACCATCTCGGGCGCCACGGCGGCCGCCACGAGCAGCGCGACGGTGCCGAGACCGAGGGTGATCGGCAGGGCACGCAGCGCCGCCCCGACCCCGGCCGTGCGGTGGATGCGCGCCGTGAACAGTATCTGGAACAGGAAGGCCGCCACGCCGGCGACGCTGAAGAAGTTGCCGAACCAGGCGGCCCGCTCCCCGAGCCCGGTCGTCGCCTGTTCGACCGCCCAGTTGAACTGCAGATCGATGATCTGCCCCACCGCCACGCCGAGCAGCAGCGCCAGCGACGTCGCACGCAAATGCGCCGACCCGAAGAGCAGCGCCAGACCGCTGCGCCCGGCCGCGGATGGCGCCGAAGCGGCGGCCCCGGCGGCAGCGCGGCCGGTCGCGTGGGCAGTTGCTTCCGTGCCGGGCTGCCGGCGTTGCAGTGCCGCGGTGACCAGCGCGGCGATTCCGAGGATCGCCGCGGCCAGCAGGAGCGCGGCCCGCGGGCTTCCCAGTGCCGCGGCGAGGCGCGCCGCCTGCCCGCCGGCGATCCCGCCCAGCAGGCCGCCGGCGCCGACCAATCCGAACAGGCGCCGCGCCTGACGCGGATCAAGAAGATGTCCGGCGAACGACCAGAACTGGCTCACCGTGGTCACGAATGCGACCGACGCGAAGACGTAGAACGCCGCCGCCACCCACGGCTGCGGCGATCCGTACAGCCACCAGAAGGCGCACAGCCCCGTCGCGACGCCCCAGCAGGTCCCGGTGATCATGCGGTGGCGCGGGATCCTGTCGGCGTAACGGACATACAGCGCCAGGAACGGCCAGCCGCAGGCGGCGACCAGCAGGTAGGCGAGCGGCAGGCGGGTGGCGCCGAGCGCGTCGACGAAGGTCGACTGCCGCACCGTCCGGGCCACGTACTGGAAGGTGATGAGAAGAAAAAAGAGGGTGAACAGGAGCGCCGCAAGCCGGCCCTCTCCGGGGCGAATCTCGACGCCCGCGCGGCCCAGCGAACGCCGCCAGAAAACCGTTCCCTCGGCACCGGCCATGATCGGCGCACTCTAGTCCAGGTGGGGGGGAGGCCGCCACGGTGAAGGGCCGGCCTGACGGCGCGCCGTCAGTCGAGCGGCAGCGGCGTAATCAAACCGTCACGACGCACCCCGAGCCGGATCGGCCGCGGCGGACCCGCGCGGGGTACTGTCACCTCGACCCAGAGCGTCTCGCCCTGAGACCGTCGTGACGGATCCTCGACATGTTCGGGGATGAAGAAGGCCACCGGGTCGCTGAGCGCCGGAATCCACGCCTCGCCGCGCCTCATGAGCCGGACGGCAGGCCCGCCGTAGGCGCGGTCCTCGGGGTCGCTCCGGGCCACCAGGCGATCGCCCTCGACATGCAGCGTAACGGGGTGCCAGGACCAGCGCTGCGACTCGTTCACGGGCGGCGCGATGTCGGGTGCGTCGACGATGAGACGCAGGCTGACGTAACGGCCGCGGATCGGCAGGTCGGGATCGTAGGGGGCCGTCTCCATCCAAATCCGCGGCCGGGTGGCGCGGTCGTACAGGAGCTTCGCCCCGAGGCTCGAAACGATGAGCACGTGAAGGGCGGCCAGCACGAGGCCCTTGAAGAAAGTGCCCCGATGGGACGTGGCATTCATGCCGGTCACGGCCGCCCTCCGTCGAGGTGGGCGATCAGACGCCGCCGCGTGCGTTCCAGCGCCCAGCCGCCGAGGATGAAGAGGGCGCCGAGCCCGATCAGGCTGGCCGAGCGCCCGAGCTTGTCCATGACGCTCGAGAAGTAGAAGAAGATGACGGTCAGCGCGAAACCGGCGACGCCGAGGTTGATCCGCTCGCGTCGCGCCTCGGCGAGACCCCAGAGGACGAGCGCGACGGCGCCCAGGGCGCACCAGGCGTACAGGCCGACCTCCGGCCAGAACGGCGCCACGGCGACGGCAGGCGCGCCGCCGTCGGGCCCCGCGCTGCCGCCGGCCACGCCGCCACGCCACGCCGCGTTTTCCGCCAGGACGGCGAGAACGATGGCCCATCCGGCCGCCACGCCATTCATCCAGGCGGCACGGCCGCGCAACATGACCGCGAGACCCAGGGGCAGCAGAAGCCCGATCGCCCACGCGGCGGTCCGGAGCCCGGGTGTCAGGTCGGGCCGGGTGGCGTGGTTCCAGTCGTCCAACACCGTCACGAGCACCGTCGGGATGAGCGCCAGCCCGCCGATCCAGGCGAGGGTCTGCCGGACCGCCCCATCCCGGCCCGGGGCGCGCGCCGAGAGATAGCTCGCCGCGAGGATGATCAGCCCCTGGCCGAGCAGCCGCATGCCGCCGTCCAGCCGCTCGGTGGCCACGACCCATTCGCCGACAAGCCAGGCCGGCGCGAGCAGCGCCAGGAGCGCGGCCTGCGGGGCGTCGCGCAGCAGCCAGCAGCCGAGCGCGGCGCCCAGGGCCCACAACATCACCCCACCCGGCCAGTGCTCCTCGAGGTTGAAAATCTGCCCGGACATGAAAATGCCGGCGCCGAGGGCGGCGGTGCCGACGGCGTGCAGCACGGTCGCGAGGGCCGCGAACCGGCGCCCGACGCAGGCGGCGCCGACGTGGAACACAAGCACCATCGACAGCACCAGGGAGAAACGGCCCGCGGGAGAGAGGCGATCCCAGTGGGCCGAGACGAAAAGCAGGACCCCGGCGCCGAGGAGGAGCCCGCCGAACGCCAGCGCCAGGATCACCGGCCAGCGCGCGCCGTGTCGCGGCTGCTCACGCGCCTCGAACTCGTGGATGCGCGCGGCGGTCGCATCGTCGATGAGGCCGGC
>Ga0210377_10002582_pt1 | contig 15794 bp, 16 predicted proteins | sample PLM4_65_b1redo_FD_155480 | JGI IMG/M metagenome (GOLD analysis project Ga0210377, IMG submission 155480) | Groundwater sediment microbial communities from an aquifer in East River, Colorado, USA - PLM4_65_b1 redo | ecosystem: Environmental > Terrestrial > Soil > Riparian zone | place: USA: East... | reverse complement strand
AGGGGAAGAATCTGGTAATCGACAGGCTTAAGGCCCGCTTGACTCAGTGCATAGAGAGCTGCGGTATGGGTCGAGGAGCCGACCCGGGTGATACCGATCTTTTTCCCTCGAAGATCACTGATCCTCTTGATTTCGGGCTTGGCCATAAGAGAAAAGACCATATGGTTCGTTGCGCCGACGACAAAGGCTAGGTTCGCGCCCTTCAAGTTCGCCTGCGCCTCATTCAAGCCATCCATGTACGAGAAGGCAATTTCTCCGGCGAGAATCGCCTGAATGCCCCTGGAGCTAGAGGGAATATGGATCAGCTCCACATCAAGACCATTTTTCTTAAACAGTCCTTCCTCCTTGGCGACATAGGCGCCACTCTGCGCACCGGTTACCGCTGTCCAGTTTATCCTGACCTTGCTCTGCGCCCATGCGCTTGGGGCAAGCGAGAAAAAGACAACCAGAGTAGCCAAAAAAATTGTTTTAGTTTTCATCTTCTCTCCCTAGTTCGAATCTCATTACCGGATAGACTATAACAGAGCAGCCGGACGTGTCAATTATCTGAAGTGACGGCGCTCCTTTGGAAACTCCGCCAAACCGTGATAGATAAGCCGCATGTCTAAAGTACATTTAACCTTGGCCTGCGGGGATTACGAAATTATCCGCGCCCTGATGGACGGCAGCGTCAAGCCGGACGGCATCGATCTTACCGTGCTCACAGACATGACCTCGGATATCCGCCACTGGAGGATGATCCGCAATCGCGAGTTCGATGTCGCAGAGCTCTCCATGTCCAGCTACCTGCTGGCTAAATTCATGGCTCAAGCTTTCGTCGCCATCCCGGTTTTTCTCCATCGCAGGTTCCGCCACGGCTTCATCTTCATCAATAGCCACAAGGGAATTCAGAAGCCCGCAGACCTGATCGGAAGAAACGTAGGTCTGCGCAACTTCCAGGCCACCACCAACCTCTGGATCCGCGGAATTCTCGAGCATGACCACCAGCTCCCCCACAGAAAAGTCCATTGGGTTACGCAAGATGAGGAGGAGGTGCCCTTCACTGCGCCGAAAGATCTCATGCTCCAGCGAATCCAGACGGGAAAGAAAGTCGAGCAGATGTTGGTCTCGGGAGAGCTCGATGCCTTGATCCACCCGGAAGTGATTCAGCCGATTTTGGACCGGGATAATCGGGTGAAACGGCTTTTCGAGAATTACAAAGAATGGGAGATCGACTTTTACAAAAGAACCGGCATCTTCCCCATCATGCACACAACGGCGATCAAACAGGAGGTCGTCGACCGCTACCCTTGGGTGCCCGCCAGTTTGATGGAGGCATTCGAGCTGGCCAAGAAACGCGCCTACCAAAGAATGGAGAATCCCAGGAGGGTTCCGCTCGCTTGGTTTCGCCACGCACTTGAAGAACAGGAAGATATCCTGGGCCGGGATCCCTGGGTCTACGGCCTCGGGGAAGCAAACCGAAAAAATCTCGCAACCCTCATTCAGTATTCTTACGAGCAAGGTTTGATTGGAAGAATGATCCCTTTAGAGGAGCTTTTCGTCGAGACCACGTTGAGGTAGTAATGAGTGGAAAAAGCCATCGTTGCCGCCAATCCTTCCGCATGGAAGGGATGGGCGCGGGTGACGTGTTCGTAATAATTGCGCTGCCATAATCGGCCCCAAAACGGTATCCAACCCAACGTTTTAACCCCATGCATGTATTCGTTCGTCGTCATCGTTTTAAACCATTGAATAATGGTCGGTAGGGGCGCACCTATGTGTGCGCCCTGATGGGTGGGGTTTGCACCCGTTTGCACGGTCGGTACCCTCGTACGGCCGTGCCGACACGTGGCACAGGGCCGACACGCAGGTCGGCCCCTACGGCAATGACGACAATCCCGTGGAAATGATTTGGCATGACCACGAATTCGTCGGTTTCCGACCGTGGGAATTTTTTGTTCAATTCACACCACCAACGTTCAATCACGCTACCGGTGTCGTTTAACTGCATCCGCCCATCGACAATTTCCCCAACTAGACACTCCCTATTTTGGGTGCCGTTTATGGTAGGGGCGGGTTTAAAACCCGCCCCTACGACTGTAATCGTACCCACCGAGCCGGATGGATCGACGATGGTGTTTTTCAGGATCGTATCTCATAAAGAAAATCCGGCAACGACATCGTAGGGGCAACCCCCCGTGGTTGCCCATCTTCAAGGCAGGCACGGGGGCCTGCCTGGTAGGGGCGGGTTTCAAACCCGCCCCTACATCACCACAACCCGACATCATCGAATAACTCAAATCACCAAATCACTAAAGCCCATCAATCCCCTGCCCACCGCGCACGCACCAGACGAATTTGTCGTTAGTCTTAAGGCCGGTGTTCACGATGCCATTGCTGAAGTCCACGACCCACGCGAAGCTCGTATCGCCGGCGACGGTAGTAGCCGACCAGTAGTTGGACGACTGCACATTAGTAAAAGGATTACTGGCGGGGAGCGTCAGAGCAGGCTGCGATGTGTCCACCAGGCTCGCCAGCTCCTCGATCGTCGGAACCCGCCAGCCCTTACGCCCTCCAACCTCTAGGTTGTAGCAGCGGGTAAGCCGATTAAACCAGTCGCCAGCGCCAGTACTTGGCTGCTTCTCCCAGACACGCCCGGTCTCTTTGTCCAAGACCGCGTCGCCGCCAAACTGGTTTAGCACCTGAAATCTCCCTTTGCCGGCGATTTTCTTGTCCCACGGTGGATGACCATCTGCCGCAACTGCCAGTGGGGCAAACACAAATAAAGCAACGATAACAATCAGAATTGAATATAGTCTCTTCATCGAAAATCCCTCCTCTTTAAATGCAGTTATGAGCCTTTAGCCATCAGCGTTTCACTGAGTGCTGACCGCTGATAGCTTATTCCAACCCGAAATTCGAAACCTAAAACCGGCCTTTGGCTTGGTGGGCCTCGGCTCCGATCTTCGAAGTTGCTTTCCATGAAAACCACGCACGACATAAGACCTGTCCTGAGTAGCGTAAAGCGCATATCGAAGGGCCTGTCCTGAGCGCAGCCTGTCCTGAGTCAATCGAAGGGTCGAAGGAACTGCTCCACAACGCGAGAAATGTAGGATCTAGCTCGCTCGTAAAAAACTGATAAGTTAAGCACCCTTAAGTGCCTTGTCAATAAAAACGCCCCTTGTTGGCGGAATTTTTTCCGCAGCGTAATCAATCAAGCCACCATGGCGAATCTGCCCGATTCCCCAACAACTCAAAAAGACTTGACTTTGTTCGCAGATCAAAATTTCGGGAAATTCTGACCGGGAAAAGGAAGAGGGGGTCATTGAGCTTTTTGGACTCCATCCCTATTTGGAAAGTCAGGGCAAACCGTGATAGACAGCCATCATGGAGACAGCCATTGTTGCGGGAGTCGGCCCTGGACTGGGCGCTTCCCTCGCCCGGGCATTTAGCGGAGAGGGCTACTCGGTTGGCCTTCTCTCACGCCGGGCCGAATCCAGCGAGCCCGTTGCCGCTCAGATTGCGGCTAATGGGGGTAAGGCCTTGGTAATTCCGGTGGATGTCACCGATCGCAAGGCGGTCTTTCAGGCGGTGGATAAACTCCGCGCCGAGTTTGGGCTGATCAGTGTCTTAGCCTACAATGCGAGCGGCTTTGGTCGGGGTCCTTTCCTCGATCTCGACCCAGAAGTGATCCGACAATCGTTCGAGGTGGGGACAATGGGTGCGGTCCATTTGGCCCAGGCGGTCATTCCAGACATGCTCAAGGTCGGGCACGGTTTCATCTCTTTAACCGGAGCGACGGCATCTCTGCGCGGCCGCGCCGGTTTCGCACCCCTGGCGATTGCCAAGTCCTCGCTGCGTATTTTAGGCCAGTCGCTCGCCCGTGAATTTCACCCCAAAGGGATTCACGTCGTCCATGTAATTGTGGATGGCCAGATCGACACCCCCAGGCTGCGAGCGCGGGAACCGAATCGCGCCGCAGAAACAATCATCCCTCCAGACGCCATCACCGATGCCATTCTCCACGCTTTCAGGCAGCCTCGGAATGGCTGGACACACGAGATCGATATCCGCCCCTGCGTTGAGAGTTTCTAAATAGCCGTCCTCCCCGAGGTAGATTTGACCTTTTATCCACAATCGCATACAGTCATTCTTGCTTAAGACTTTTTAGAAAGTTGAGTTGCTCCAGGCTCCGAAGGACTTTCTAATGCCTTAGGGGGTTTATAATGAGCAAAAAACCAAGGAGGTACCCATGCACGGACGCGACGTAATCAAGGAAGACCAGACGACTTTAAGAGAGATCATACGAAGCATTGACAAGAAGCTCGACTTTGCCGTGCGTGACGGGAGCGAGGTCGACGGACCGAGCTTCATCCTTCATCTAACCATGCAAACCAAGGAGGGGAACGTTAGCCTCTCCATCGATGATGTGAAGACGGCGAAAACCGACCTCGCGCGGCGGCATGAAATCCGCCAAAAAATCAAACGGTTGCGGGATCACATGCGCGACGCCGGCTTCTTAAAAGACGTATTGGGCACGAAGGCCGCCAAGATATTGCGGCAATCATCCAAGCCTGAGGAGAGTTTCCATCGTCAAGGTTTTCGGCAGTCCCCCAGGAGATAGATTCAGCCGCCATTTTATAGCCATCCTTTCCCCCAGTAGAGAACCAGACCGGCGTACTCGTAAAGGACGTTATGGAACAGGTGGAAACGCCCCAGACTTGGTCTTCCCCATATTGCCGCTAAACGGTCCCACGGTACCGGTGCGGGATAAACCGTAAAGCCGGCCTTCTCAAAGGTCCACCTGGCACGAAGCATATGGTTGGGGTGTGTGACCAGAAGGATATGACGGACTCCCTGGGGCTGAAGAATCCGCGCACTCTCGTTGGCGTTACTATAGGTCCTGGTGGAGCGGTCTTCTGTCTCCAAGACCCTTGGTGAAGCCCCTATATCCTGCAAGAGCTTCTTCATCGCTAACCCCTCCAGTCCGAACTCAGCGGAGACTTGACCGCCTGAAAGAAAGAGACGGGGGGCGTATCCAGCCCGGAAAAGCGCGAAGCCATAGACTGCCCGCGTCAAAGACGAAACCGAAGGGAGCCCGTCTTTAAAAGCTCCCCCACCCAGGACCACAATAGCCTCTGCCGGCTTGAGCTGCGCTTCTAAGCGCAAGGGTTGGGCGAGGTATTCGGATATGGGTGTGGTAACGATCGCGGTACTAAACAACCCGATCATAGTGAAAATAGCTGTGACCCAGCGGCCGATCTTCTTTATCATCGCTACGACTCCCGTGTTACAGAATTCACGTTAAGCCTGGACAATAACTTCCTCGGCATCTTTCCGTCGTTCCTATCCTTTTTGCTATGGAACCAGTCTGTTTTAACTTTCGGTCCTGGGCGGGCCACGCTCGTTTACAACACGATTCCTTTTTTCGCTATCATCTTGTCGACGATTTTTTTGGGTGAGAGGCTGTTGCTCTATCAGGGGGTAGGTGGAGCTGTTATCATCGTGGGGGTGGTTATCGGCACCTCGGACCACGTCTCATAGCTCAATACAAGAGTTGACGCTGTACTGAGCTACAATCTCATCGGCATAACTACGTAGAGATAGCCGTCATCCCCCCCTTTTTTGAGAAGGCTGGGACTGAGGGCATCCTTAAAAGATATCTCTACTTCTCCTCCAGTCTCCAACACAACAAGGACATCAAGCAGATAACGAGCATTAAAGCCGACCACTAAAGACTTTCCTTGATAGTCCATATCTATCTCTTCGACCGCCTCGCCCAAATCGGGATTGTTGGCAGAGATGGATAGCTTCCCCTGTTTAAGCTCCATTTTTATTCCCTTGTAGCGCTCGCTGGAAAGAATGGACACGCGCCGAAGCGCATGTAAAAGCTCGTCTTTTTCAATCCTTACTACCTGCGTGTTATCCTTTGGGATAACCTTAGTATAGTCTGGAAAGTCTCCTTCGATCAGTCGCATAAAAAGCTCTACATCGTCCTTGACTATCAACCCCATATTTTCCCTAAACCCCATTGACACTACCCCATCTCCGCCTCCCTCCAGGAGTTTCCTTACCTCCGCCAGCCCTTTGCGCGGAAGAATTACTCCCTTATCTAGATTAAGAGAACCTAGCGCTCGCTCGATGAGAGCCAAGCGATGACCATCCGTCGCCACCATGCGAATTTTGCCCGAGCCCGCTTCCTCTACGAATACCCCGTTAAGGCTGTAGCGAGTCTCATCCATGGAGACCGAGAAAATAGTTTGTTCTATCATCTCACGCAGCAAATTCGCCGGAACAGTAGAGAGTTGCTCCTTCTCGAATTTCGGAAATTGAGGAAATTCGCGCGCCTCCATCCCGACAATCTTAAAAACCGACTTCCCGCTTTTTATCTCTAACCAGTCATTTTCAAGCCGTTTTAATTGAAGAGTCTCTTCGGGGGCCTCGCGCACGATCTCGTATAGCTTTTTTGCGTTTACAGTGATTGTGCCTTCCTCGGACACCTCCGCATCCAACCTTCCCCTTACGCCGACCTCCAGGTCTGTTGCTGTCAGGCGAACATCACTTTTAGACGCTTCAATGAGAACATTGGCCAAAATAGGCATAGTGTTGCGCCGCTCAACAATACCCTGGGTCCAATAAAGCGTTGCGAGAAAATCCCCTCGCTTAGCTCTGAATTCCATAATTCCTCCTACCTATTACTATCCACCTTTTATAAGAATCTTAACAGTAATAGCAATAGAGGCTGTGAATATTGTGCAAAAGGGGGAAATAGTTAAGCCGATTAAAGACTTTTGGTTGTGTTTAACGCGTAGTAGTTATCCCCGCTATTCACCGGAAGACCGTGTAATAGGGTTAATGAGCCATTTTATCCACACGGCGCATTCCGCTAAGCACAGTTTATCCCCTCCTACCTTTTGTCTTTTAAGTTTTTTTCTAGCTTGTCGATGGTCGCCTCCATATGCGGATCTTCTTTGATCTTCTTCTCTATGGTTTTTGAAGCGTGGATGACCGTCGAGTGGTCCCTCCCGCCAAACTTATAGCCGATGGCAGGGAAGGATGTCGAGGTGTATTTCCGGCAAAGATACATGGCCACTTGTCTAGGGAGGGCGATATTCCTGGTCCTTCTCTTGGCTTTCAGATCTCCCATCTTAATGTCGAAGTAATCGCAGATGGTCTTCTGGATGTTTTCTATGGTTAGTTCTCTGTGGGCACCGCGCAGGGTGTTTTGGAGCACCTCTTTGGCCAGGTCTATGGTGATGGGCGCCTTAGTCAGGGAGCCGAATGCCCCCAGGCGGGTAAGCGACCCTTCGAGTTCCCTTACGTTCGAGTCGATGTGGGTCGCGAGAAAGAGAGCAACCTCATGTGGCAATTGAACGCCTTCCAATTCCGCCTTTTTTTGTAGAATTGCCACTCTTGTCTCCATGTCCGGAGGTTGAATGTCGGCGATCAGCCCCCATTCAAACCGGTTCCTGAGCCGATCCTCTAAGGCTGGGATTTCCTTGGGAAACCTATCCGAGGTGATGATGATCTGCTTGCGGGATTCGTACAGGGAGTTAAAGGTATGAAAGAACTCTTCCTGGGTTCTCTCCTTGCCCGCAATGAACTGTACGTCGTCGAGAATTAACACGTCAAAATTACGAAAGCGGTTCTTGAACTCGTCCATTCTATCCCTTCTGAGTGAGCCGATCAGCTCGTTCATGAAGGACTCGGAGCTGAGATAAAAGACCTTTAAGGCAGGCCGTTTCTCGACAACCCTGTGGCCGATGGCGTTGATCAGGTGGGTCTTGCCCAACCCCACCCCTCCGTAGATGAACAACGGGTTGTAATGGTCTCCCGGCTGGTTGGCCACGGCGAGAGAGGCGGCGTGAGCGAATTGATTGCTGGCGCCGACAACGAAGTTTTCGAAGTTGTATTTCGGGATGAGGTTGTTAACGCGCGATGGCTTAGGTTTCTCGCGTTCCGGTTTCTTTTCGAGAGCGCGGCCTTTCTGCAACTGCTGGTTCACTGTCACAGAGAGCTTAACGTTCTGTTGGGAGAGAATAGACAGGGTTTCCTGAATCGAGGTGAGAAAATGTTCCATCAACCAATCGCGGAAAAACTTATTTGGCACCTCGAGGGTAATTTCTGCCCCATCCCTCGCCCGCATCCGGATCGGCTGGATCCAAGTCTCAAAATTCTGTTTTCCCAGCTTTTCGCGGAGTTGCCCTAGTGCCTCTTCCCACAACTCGTCCATAACTATCCTCGTCTAAATTCGAGCTAACACTTTGGTTTCTTTGAGCAAAAAAGGGAATAAGTTACAAACAGAGTTATCCACAGTTGTGGATAACTCTGAAAATCCCAAAGAGATATTTGGCTTACGGATAGGATCGAACATCACTACGAACGGAGCGATATCCGTCCGGGGACTACGCTGCGAGTTAGAAAATGTCCAGGAAGAAAGACGACCGCCGGGTTCAAGGTTCGGTGAAAGCATCACGTGTCGTTCAGATTTCTACATGCAGCGAGCGAATCAAGAGTAAAATCGTTTTCGTTTGTAGTGAGGAGAACTTCATAAACCTTTTTATTTCTCATTGCAAGAAAAAAATACAGAAAAATTTTTTTCCGAAAGGCAATGACCTTGACACCTGTCGAAGCGAGTGCTAGGGGATTTTTGACTGATGAACGCGACGAGATCAAAAGCGCTGTGGAAGCGAGCGCAAGAAAAAATTCCCGGCGGAGTCAATAGCCCGGTTCGTGCCTGGAAAGCTGTCGGCAAGTCGCCGCGATTCATCTCGCGTGGAAAGGGAGCTTACCTCTTTGACGTCGACCGGAAACACCTACTCGATTTCGTGGCCTCTTGGGGCCCGCTGATCCTGGGGCATGCCCACCCTAAAATTGTCGCGTCACTCAAAAGAACGCTGGAAAAAGGCACGACGTTCGGGGCCCCAACGCCGGGAGAGGTGGAATTGGCGGAGTTGGTTTGTAAGCGAGTCCCCTCCATCGAAAAACTGCGCTTGGTTAGCTCAGGCACCGAGGCGACGATGAGCGCAATTCGCCTGGCGCGCGCCTTTACAGGCCGTAGCAAGATCATCAAGTTCGATGGCTGCTACCATGGACATGTGGATGGGCTGCTGGTCCGGGCCGGCTCAGGGCCGGCGACGTTATCTCTTCCGGATAGCCCTGGGGTCCCCGCTAGTTTCACCGCTGAAACGGTGGTCGCGTCGTTTAATGATGTGGCTACCGTTGAAGCCGCTTTTGGTCAATATACCAGCACCATTGCCGCGGTCATTGTCGAGCCCGTTTGTGGAAATATGGGCGTGATTCCACCATCAACAGAGTTTCTGCCGGCCCTGAGGGAGGCGACGACCAGGCATGGAGCGCTTTTGATCTTCGACGAGGTAATCAGCGGTTTTCGTCTCTCCCCAGGGGGAGCGCAGGAGCTCTACGGGATATCCCCGGATATTACTTGTTTGGGGAAGATATTGGGCGGAGGGTTGCCGCTGGGGGCCTTCGGGGGAAGGAGGGAGATCATGGATCTGTTGGCCCCTGAAGGTCCCGTGTATCAAGCCGGGACGCTCTCCGGCAATCCGTTGGCAGTTGCTGCCGGTCTGGCCACTCTCAGAGAGCTCTCCCGCTCTGGAGTTTATGCGGAGCTGGAGGAAAAAGGGAAAAAGTTGCAGGAGGGCTTGGAGGCTGTCCTGGATCAGCATCGTCTTTCAGGCATGGTCAACCGGGTCGGTTCCATGCTGACGCTGTTTTTCGGTGTGGATCGAGTACAGAATGCCGCCGATGCCCGCTGTTGCGATCGCGATCGTTTCGCCCGTTTTTTCCACGGCATGCTGAAGCGCGGCGTTTACTTTCCACCGTCTCCGTTTGAAGCAGCTTTCATCTCGCTTGCCCATGGTCGGCGTGAACTGGAAAAGGCGCTGCAGGCCTTTGAGGTCTGGGCGCGGAGAGAGGGCCAAGGTTGACCACCCGGCGTTTTCCGTGATATGGAATTCCGCCAGTGAAGCAAGAAGGGGAGCGTGATGGAAGGTCAAGAAAGGAAGAACCCCTTTTTGTCAAGGTAGGTAAATACGCGGCTATCGGACTGGAGTTTCCTAGCACCGTTCTCGGCGGGTTTTTTTTGGGTTACCTGCTAGATAGGTATCTTAGCTCCTCCCCTTGGTTTATGGCCTCCTTCACGATCCTGGCTCTGATAGGGGCGTTTATCCGTCTGGTGCGGTTGCTGGAACGCTTTTCTGGGGAAGACAAATGAACGGGGAATCGCGCGGTTCTGCCATCCTTTGGATTGAACTGTGGCACGGACTCTTGGTGCTTGCCTTACTGGTCTGTCTGGTCCCACTGCGGATTCTAGACCCATGGGGCCTGATCCTGGGCGCGCTATTCATGGGGGTGAACTTCCTCTTATTGGGCTACGGTGTCCGCTGGCTCCTGGGCCCTTTTGCGGCGCGGGGGAGAGTTCGAGCAGGGATTTTTTTACTCTTTATAAAATTTATCCTCTTCTTGGGGTTACTCTCGGCGCTGCTATTGCGGATCCAGTTGGAGGCCCGCTCTTTTGCCGTCGGGGTTTCCTCTCTGCTCGTTGCCATTATCATGGAGAGGGTTTGGGCCTCTCAGCGTGAAGGAGAGTAAATGGAACATCCGTTCATGTGGTACGACATTTTGCCCTCGCCTCTGAGACTCTTGCCTCAGCACACCTTTACGGCCCTGTTGGTTATGGCTCTGCTCTTAGTCCTGGCCTGTCTGGCTAGGCGATCCCTCTCGCAGTCTGCCGATCCGGTAGTGCCAGAAGATGGTGTTAGTATAAGAAACGTTTTTGAGCTCCTGGTAGAGCTTATAGTGGGGTTGAGCGACGGCATTATTGGCTTGAAGGGCCGCAAGTACGTTCACCTCTTTGGAAGCTTTTTTATCTTTATACTCACCGCGAATCTCTTTGGTCTGCTCCCCGGCTTCTCGCCTCCCACCAACAATCTCAACACCACCTTGGGGTTGGGACTGGTCTCTTTCTGTGCCTACCATTATTTCGGCATGCGTGAGCATGGAGCAGGATATATCAAGCAGTTTCTCGGCCCTATGCTGGTTCTGGCGCCCTTTTTTTTAGTCCTCGAAGGGATCTCCCATCTCGTGCGCCCTTTTTCCCTTGCGCTGCGGCTTTTTGGCAACATGTTTGGCGACCACTTGGTCGTGGAGATCTTTACCGATTTGACTAAGGTTGGAGTCCCGGTACTTTTTTACATTTTGGGGGCCTTGGTCTCGGTGATCCAGGCCTTTGTCTTTACATTGTTGAGCGTGATTTATGTGGCCATGGCGATAAGCCATGAGCATTAAGCGAAGGGCTCGTGTGCGAGGAGGATGAGAGAGGGGTGAGCCGGTATTCGCTAGAAAGGAGGCAGGTATGAAGAAGTTGCTGTTAGTTCTCAGCGTGGTTGCCATGGGCCTTCTGGACTCCGGAGTGGCTATGGCTGCCGCCGAAGCGGCCGAAGGCGCTGTCGGGGCGAAGGCCGCCATTGCTATCGCCGCTGGCTTGGCCATCGGTCTGGCTGCCTTTGGCGCCGCCCTTGGTCAAGGGCGCATGGCAGCGGCCGCGATGGAGAGCATTGGGCGCAATCCCAATGCGGCACCCAGGATCCAGCTGCCCATGATTCTGGGCTTGGCCTTCATCGAAGCGCTGGCCATTTATGCGCTCATTATCGCTTTTGCCCTTCAAGGGAAGATCTAGCGTTGAGCGCCGGGAAGCGGAAAGGGGGCGAGATCGTTTCTCGCCCCCTTTTTTAGGGCAAGTCTACTTTTTCGAGCTGGACCTGGGTATAGCGGCGAAGCTCGTCCAGCGTGTGGAGCTTGTAGGGTTTCTCATAGTAGATATTTTTGATGCCCGTGTTGACGAGTACCTTGAGGCAGTGAATGCAAGGCGTGTGGGTGATGTAGATCGAGGCATCTTTAATGGTTGCGCCGTTTTTCGCCGCCTGAGCGATCGCGTTCATCTCCGCATGAATAGTGCGGAAGCAGTTCTCCTCCGTATCCCCGTTGGGGGTCTTGGATTGATAGATGAGGCAGCCCGCGTCTGTGCAATGGGGCATTCCTGCCGGGGCGCCGTTGTAGCCCGTCGCCAGGATATTCTTGTCGCGCACGATCACCGCGCCTACCTTTGCGCGGTTGCAGGTGGAGCGCTCTGCCACCTGGCGGGTAATGGTCATAAAATATTGATGCCAGCTCAGTCGCTCAGCCATGGGAAGCCTCCCTGGGCCCTTGCTTCGACCAGAGGCGAGCTCGCAGGCTTCGGCTGGAAGCGTTCCTGGCGCACTCTCGGCTCTTGGATCGAAAAGGGGATAGGAATAAAAGTAACAGCCAGGATGGCCAACATGAGCCATCCCATAAACCTTCTTTTGGCGTCGAGCGGGGTATAGGGATCGAGCGGCGGCGGATGACGTAAACCCATAAAGAGGAGGAGCAGACCCCAGACTAACCAGCCGTCCCACCAGCGTAGAAATCCCAGCGAGAGCATAGCAACTAAGGCCACGCGCCCTATCCAGATATGTCTCTCGCCGAAGAGGGCATAACTCACGTGGCCGCCATCGAGCTGACCCACCGGGAGGAGATTCATGGCGGTCACTAACAGACCGATCCATCCGGCAAAGCCGATAGGGTGCATCAGGATATTGGCCTCGTCGGGCAGAACCCCCAGGGTGATCTTACTAAGAAAGCTAAGAAGGAGAGATGAGCCTAAGGCGATGCCTCCGCCCGTTCTCTCATCCGGTGAGATGGTAGAGAGTTGTAGGCCAACAATGACGGCGGGTATGGCCAATACCAGACCTGCCAGTGGGCCCGCAGCGGCTACGTCAAAGAGGGAGCGGCGGTCTGGAGGAGGAGAGGTCATTTTAATGAATGCGCCAAAGGTCCCGATGAATGATGGGGCTGGAATGAAATAGGGGAGAGTGGCCTGCACCCCGTGGTGGCGCGACATGAGATAGTGGCCCATCTCGTGCACTAACAGAATGGTGATCAACGTTACTGCAAATGGAAGTCCGGAATAGATCTGCCACGGGTTGGAGAGAGGATCAACGCCGTTTTGCATGGCCCCAGCCATAGTAGTCGTGATCAGGGTGAGAAGGAAAAGCAGGATATGGAGCCAGGGCTTTTTTTGCTGCTTCATCATATTTTTGCCTGGGCTTGCTTCTCGCTCTCTTGGCTGTTTCGGACCAAGACCTCGTCTCCTACCTTTGCCCCACATAGGAGTTGGGCATTTCCCTTGAAAGAGGAGATTTCCAGGAGACCCCAGCTGTTGATTAGCGCCGTGTAGCCTCCCTCCTGGCCGCTGCTGTAATGGGACGCTAATCCCTCGACGGTGACGCCGGCGACTGAGATCATGGGCTTTTCTGGATGAAGCGCGCTGACATCGCGATCGCGGACGTTGGTAATCAAGTTGCCAAAGGCGTCGATATATATGACCTTGCCAACGAGCGCGCCTCCCGTCTTGGTGACTTCAGGCCAGGGGAGGTGGGCAAAATCATGGACCGTGGTCCCGAAATCCTCAGGCGGGATACCCAGGGAGAGATAAGCGGCAACCGGAGCAAAAACGTCTCTCCCGTGAAAAGTCGTGCTGGCGGGGTTTAGGTGGTAGAGTTTGTTGGAGAGGTCGATCATTCGGCTGATCTTTTTTCCTTCCAAAGCTAGGCTGAGGATGCCGTTGTCCGGTCCGGCAAAGAAGCTTCCTTCCGACTCGATCAATAAGGGCCGCCTGCTGCTCCCCACTCCCGGATCCACTACCGCCACATGGATCGTTCCCCCGGGGAAAAAAGGAACAGCATAGCGAAGTACCAAGGCCCCGGCCAGGACATCTTGAGGCGAAATCCCATGGCTCAAGTCGATGATGGTTGCGCTCGGGTTGATCCCGAAAATAACCCCTTTCATGATCCCGACGAAGGGATCCTTGTGGCCGAAGTCCGTGATCAAAGTAATCAGTTTAGCTTCCATGACCTTTTGGCGCAATCCAATGTAGCCAAAAATCGGCAGACGGTAAAGTGGCGCTTTGGATGCAGGTTATTGGGCAGCCCTTAGAGGGGCTCCGGCCGGTTGGGGCTGGAGTGGAATCGGAGCGCTCTGTTGGCAGGGGAAAAAGAGATCCTTCCGTAAACCCCGTCATAGCCGGCTTCTACCTCGACCTCCTCCCGCCGTACCTTAAGGATTCCTTCGCAGACACGAGGCGGACAGCTTTTCCTTAGCTCCTCCTCCTCGACATCGAGCAGGATTTGCAGCTCCGAGCCTAAAAGCGCGGTGAGCCTTTCGTACTCTTTATCCACCGTTTTGGTTCCTGGCCTAGCCCCGAGCGCATCGGCGAGGATCTCTTCCAGGGGAACGAGATGTTTAGCCGGTATGGCCCGCGAAGGCACATACCCCTCCTCCCGGTCTGCGAGATCGCCAACTCGGTGCATGACGCCGATGGTGACCGCCTTACCGCAGACAGGGCAGAGCCCCTTGTGCCTCTTAGTCTCGGCAGGGCTCCACCTGACGCCGCATTTGCGGTGGCCATCGTAGTGGTATTTTCCCTCTGCGGGAAAAAACTCGATCGTGAAGAGAAACTTTTGTGGATCATGGCTTTTGAGGCTGTCGACAAGATCTTTATAAGCGGGCTTGCAGTTGAAGACGTTTGCCTCGCGCGCGATCTTGCGCGGAGAGTGAGCATCGGAATTGGAGATCAACGTGATTCGGTCGAGGGCGGAAAGACGCCAGTTCATCGCCGGGTCCGAAGAGAGGCCGGTCTCGATAGCGTGGATATTGGCGCTCTCTTCTTCGAAGCACTCTTCGAGCGAGTCGAAGCCGGACTTGGAGCCGAAGAGAGAGAACCACGGTGTCCAGGCATGGGCCGGGATGAGAAGTGCGTTGGGAGAAACATCTAAGACGAGCTTGACCAAATCCCTGGCTGAAAAAGTAAAGGTCGGACGGCCATCCACGCTGAGATTCCCACGGGTGCGAAGCCGCTGGTTGATCTTTTCTACAACCTCGAGGCTCGGGGCGACAATGAGCGTATGAATTTTACGCAGCCGGCCAGCCTGGTGGTAGATGTTATTTACCTCCACCGTGGGAATGAAATAGGGCCCCTGGCGCTCTCCCTTCAGGCGCAGGAGTCCGCCATCGGTCGTCTCCAGTTTGGCTTTGAGTTCCTGAAAGTGGAGTGGATGCGTAAAGTCGCCGGTCCCTAAGAGATCGACTCCTTTGATCCTGGCCCATTTAGCCAAGGTACTAACTTCCATCTGCTGGCTGCAGGCGCGACTGTAACGGGAGTGAATGTGGAGGTCGGCAATAATACGCATGAGTATGGCCGCGGAAAGCATAGACCGCTTGGAGAGGAGATGACAAGGAAAATTTCAGTCGGACAGGAGCGGCGGGACGCCGCGCCAGCCGTTTAAGGGACAGGAGGCGCAGAAAGGGCGCTTGCGGCAGAAATCCTTGCCTATGTTGACAAACATACCGTGGTACTGGTTGTAGAGAGTCACACTACGGGGGAGCTGTTTCACAAAGAGCCCTTGGAACTCGTCATAGCTTTCTTCATAAGGCAAGATGCCGTGGCGTGAGAGGATCCTTTTGGTATAGGCATCGATGACAAAGACGGGTTTTTCCCCGGCGTAGAGCAGGATGGAATCTGCCGTCTCAGGGCCGATACCATTGACCGAGAGAAGTTCTTCACGGAGCCGGAGGCTATCCCGCTTAAACATCTTTCTCAGGCTGCCGCCATAACGGTGTTGGAGAAAGGAGAGAAAATTCTTGAGCCGCCGGGCCTTGACATTGAAGTAGCCCGCCGGTTGGATGAGACGGGCGAGCTTCTTGTGAGGTAAGCG
>Ga0210377_10002581_pt1 | contig 15796 bp, 16 predicted proteins | sample PLM4_65_b1redo_FD_155480 | JGI IMG/M metagenome (GOLD analysis project Ga0210377, IMG submission 155480) | Groundwater sediment microbial communities from an aquifer in East River, Colorado, USA - PLM4_65_b1 redo | ecosystem: Environmental > Terrestrial > Soil > Riparian zone | place: USA: East... | reverse complement strand
CGAAGCGGATTCGGTTGCCGCGCGCGTGAAGGAGCTGCTCGCCGCGCCGCTCTCGGTGGATGACGCGGTACGCATCGCGCTCCTCAACAACCCCGGGCTGCAGGCGCGCTACGCCGAGCTGGGCATAGCGGAAGCTGACCTGGTGCAGGCCAGCCGATGGAGCGGGCCGACGCTTTCCTTCGCGCGCCTGCGGCGCGGCGACGAGATCGAGCGCGAGGCGAGCATCTTCTTCGACGTGCTGGGCCTCGTCTCGATTCCGCTGTCGACCAAGGCGCAGGGCGAACGTTTCGAGGCAGCCAAGCACCGAGCCGCGGAGGACACGCTGAGGCTCGCGCTCCACACGCGCAAAACCTGGTACGGTGCGGTCGCGGCGCAGCAGGCCGCGCAGTACATGCAGGACGTGAAGGAGGCGGCGGAGGCGAGCGCGGACCTCGCGCGGCGCATGGCCGAGGTGGGCAACTGGCCGCGCCTCACCCAGGCCCGAGAGCAGGCGTTCTATGCGGACGCGACCGCGCAGCTGGCGCGCGCGCGCCAGTCGCAGATCGCGGCGCGCGAGAAGCTCACACGCCTGATGGGCCTTTGGGGCGATCAGGCCGGCTACGTCCTTCCCGAGCGCTTGCCCGAGCCGCCGCCCGCGGTGCGCGAAAGCATGGAGCTTGAAGCCCAGGCGTTGCGCCAGCGCCTCGACGTGCAGGCCGCGCGCCGCGATGCGGCGAGCCTCGCGGCGACGCTGCAGCTGACAAAGGTGACGCGCTACGTGAACCTGGTCGAAATCGGTGCGCTGCACAACGCCGAGACGGGGCGGGAGGACCAGCGCGGCTGGGAGCTCGAGCTGCGCATCCCGATCTTCGACTTCGGCGGCGCGCGCGCGGCGCGCGCCGAACATCTGTACATGCAGGCGGTCAACCGCGCGGCGGATACCGCGGTGCAGGCGCGTTCCGAAGTGCGCGAGGCCTATGGCGCGTATCGCACGGCGTTCGACGTCACGCGGCACTACCGCGACGAGATCGTGCCTTTGCGCAGGCGTATCTCGGCGGAGATGCAGCTGCGCTACAACGGCATGCTGTCCTCCGTCTTCGAGCTGCTCGCGGATTCGCGCGAGGCGGTGGCAAGCGTCAACGCCTATCTCGAGGCGCAGCGCGACTTCTGGCAGGCGGATGCCGATCTGCAGATGGCGCTCACCACCGGCACGCCGGGGGCAATTGCCGCCTTTGTGAAGTCCGTGCTGCCCGCCGCGTCCGCCGGCGTCGGGCATTAGGGAGTACACGCCGATGACCACACGCAGACACTTCATGCGCGCATCCGCGGCAGGCCTGTTCGGCGCCGCGCTGGTTTCGCGGGTGCAGGCCGCCTCGCTGCCCGAAGCGCCCATCATGGACAAGCCCGACATGGCGCCGCCCCTCGCGCCGCCAAACGGCCGGCCCTACAACCCGGTGGCGACGCTGAACGGCTGGACGCTGCCCTGGCGCATGAAGGACGGCTGGAAGGAATTCCATCTTGTCGCCGAACCCGTCCGGCGCCAGATGGCGCCGGGCATGACTGCGCAGTTGTGGGGCTACAACGGCCAGTCGCCGGGACCGACGATCGAATGCGTCGAGGGCGACAAGGTGAGGATCTTCGTCACCAACAAGCTGCCCGAGCACACCACCATCCACTGGCACGGCATCCTGCTGCCCAACGGCATGGACGGCGTCGGCGGGCTCACCCAGCCGCAGATTCCCGTGGGCAAGACCTTCGTCTACGAGTTCCAGATGAAGAAGTCGGGCACGTTCATGTACCACCCGCATGCCGACGAGATGGTGCAGATGGCGATGGGCATGATGGGCTTCCTGGTGGTGCACCCGAAGGATCCGGGCTTCATGCGCGTGGACCGCGACTTCGTGTTCCTGATCAACGCCTACGACGTGGACCCGGGGAGCTACACGCCGCGCGTGAACACGATGACGGATTTCAACCTGTGGTCGTGGAACTCGCGCGTCTTCCCGGGCATCGATCACCTGGCGGTGCGCAAGGGAGACCGCGTGCGCATCCGCATCGGCAACCTCACCATGACCAACCACCCGATCCACCTGCACGGCTACGACTTCGAGGTGACCGGCACGGACGGTGGCTGGGTGCCGAAGTCGGCGCGCTGGCCGGAAGTCACGACCGACGTGGCCGTCGGCCAGATGCGCGCCATCGAGTTCACGGCGAACGAGCCGGGGGACTGGGCGTTTCACTGCCACAAGTCGCACCACACCATGAACGCCATGGGCCATAACGTGCCCACCATGATCGGCGTGGACCACCGGGATGTGGCGCGGAAGATCATCAAGCTGGTGCCCGACTACATGGTGATGGGCGAGCGCGGCATGGCCGACATGGGCGAGATGGAGATGCCGATTCCCGACAACACCCTGCCGATGATGACTGGCCAGGGCCAGTTTGGCCCGATTGAGATGGGTGGCATGTTCAGCGTGGTCAAGGTGAGGGAAGGCCTCGCCCGCAATGACTACAAAGACCCCGGTTGGTACAAGCATCCAGCCGGCACCGTGGCTTCCGCATGGTCCGGCCCGCCGCCGCAGGCGGAGCGCGTTGCACCCGATGTCAACGCTGGCGTGGACTTGCGCGTCAGGAAACCGGGCGCGCATGGGAACCACTGAAGTACTTGTGAAATTTTTCGTTACTCACCAATCACTACTTGTCGAGGAGAAGTGCCATGTACCTGCGTAAACTGACCCTGGTGGCGGCGGTCGCCTCCCTTTGCGTCTTGTCTTTCCTCCCCGCTTCCGCGTCCGCCCACGGCGCCAGCCACAAGAAAAAGGCCGCGGCCAAGCCTGACCAAGTCAACGCGGAAGAGAACGCCTTCGGTCGTGCGGGGGACCCAAAGCAGGCCGGTCGCGCGATCCGGATCGGCATGGATGACAGCATGCATTTCATCGCCACCGCCAGCGCGCGGCCGGATCGCACGACCGACGCGCTCACGGGCGGCGGCGCGCATTTCCCCTCCGGGGACATCGTGGTGAAGAGAGGCGAGACGATCCGCTTCGTCGTTCGCAACGACGGCAAGGCGATGCATGAGATGGTGATCGGGACGATGGCGCAGCTCAATGAGCACGCCGAGCTGATGCGAAGGTTTCCCGGCATGGAGCACGATGAGCCGTACATGGCGCACGTGGCGCCGGGCGATGAAGGCGAGATCGTCTGGCAATTTACGCGCGCCGGCGAATTTCACTACGCCTGCCTCGTCCCCGGACATCTCGAGGCCGGGATGATCGCCAGGATCATCGTGAAGTGAGAGCGACGCTGGCAGCGTTGCTCGTCGGCGTGCACGCGGCCGTCACGGCCGCGACGCCGGCCGATCCACGCGCCACGGCTGCGGAGACGCAGTTGTGGCGCGTGCTGGCGAGCGTTTCGGCGGGCCGGCTCAACGCGGCGCTCGACGAGGTCGATGGTTTGATCGGGCGATATCCCAACTTCCGGCTGGCGCACCTAGTGCGGGGCGACCTGCTGCTCGCGCGCGCGAAGCCGATCGACGGCTTCGGTAACACGGGCCACGCCGCGCTGGATCGTCTCGAGGGGTTGCGGGCCGAGGCGTTTGCGCGGGTGCGCGGGCTGAGGGAAGCGCCGCCCGCGGGGTCCGTGCCGCGCGACCTCCTGGCGCTCGCCCCGGCGCAGACGCACGCCATCGTGGTCGACGCCAGCCGCTCCAGGATTTACGTGTTTGAAAACAGCCGCGACGGTCCGCGGCTGGTCGCGGATTACTACACCACACTCGGCAAGCGCGGCACCGACAAGCTGCGCGAAGGCGACCAGAAGACGCCGATCGGCGTCTACCACGTCACCTCCAGCATACCCGGCAGCAAGTTGCCCGATCTCTACGGCTGGGGCGCGTTTCCGATCGACTACCCCAACGCATGGGACCGGCGTTCGGCCAGGACCGGCTATGGCATCTGGCTGCACGGCGTGCCCGCCGAAAATTATGCGCGCGCGCCGCTGGCGAGCGACGGCTGCATTGCGCTCGCGAACGACGAAATCGCGGAGCTCGCCAAGCGCGTGCGGCCCGGCGTGACCCCGGTCCTCATCGCCGAGCGCCTCGAGTGGGTGACGCCCGAGGCCTGGCGCGCCGAGCGCGACCGGTTCCTCCGGGGACTCGAAGCCTGGCGGGCCGACTGGGAAAGCCTCGACCTCGAGCGCTATCTCTCCCACTACGACGGCGGATTCCTGGCGGGCAGCACCGATCTCGCGGCGTGGAGCGTGCACAAGCGCAAGGTCAACGCCGCCAAGAGCTGGATCAAGGTAGGGCTGGCGAACCTCAGCGTGCTTCGCAGCGCCGGCCGCGGGGGCGTAGTCGAGGTCACGTTCAACCAGGACTACCGCTCGAGCAACCTGTCGCAGCGCGCGCGCAAGCGGCAGTACTGGGTGGAAGAGGGCGACCGCTGGAAAATCGCTTACGAAGCCAACGTAGGCGGTTCGAAGCTGCTTCTGCCGGAATCGTTTCCGAAGGGCAAGAAAGAGACCGACACGAAACCAATGCTGAAAGGAGCAGGAAGATGACCAGACAAATCGCGGCCGTGCTGCTTGCCGGCGCGTTTCTCGCACCCATCGCTTTTGCCGACGACACACACCACAAGGCCGGCGCCACCATCGCGCAGGCGGACACCGCGCTCAGCGACGGCGAAATCCGCAAGGTGGACAAGGACGCGAAGAAAATCACCATCAAGCACGGACCGATGCAGAACCTCGACATGCCGGCGATGACCATGGTGTTCCAGGTCAAGGACCCGGCGATGCTGGACAGCGTCAAGGCCGGCGACAAGGTCAAATTCCGGGCCGAGAAGTTCGGAAGCGCGTTCACCGTGACGAAGATTGAGGCGGTGAAATAGGGCATGGCCGCGCGGTCGCTCGCGTTCGCATTGCTGGTGGTTATTCTCGCCATCGTCGGTGTTTTCCTGTGGGCGGTGATCCGCCCCCCTGCGCCGGTGACCCCGGGGATCGAAAACGCAGGCGGAATCCCGGTAGCTGGCGAGAAACAGATCGACGGCGCGGCCGGTCCGTGGATGCTGTACGCGTGGGCCATTCCGGGCGCCGATCGCACCCTCGCGGTCACGGTGTCGGCCAGAGACCTCGCAGAGCGGCCAGTCGCGCCGACCGCCCCGCCGTCAGCCGTGTTGCGCATGCTCGATATGGCCATGGGACCGGAACGGATCGTCCTGGCGCAGGAGAGCCCGGCATTCTGGCGCGGCTCGACCCAGCTGCCGATGGCGGGTCGCTGGAGCCTCCAGGTGGATTTCAACGGCGCATCGCTGAATGTGCCGTTCGAAATCGGGGCCCGCTAGGAATGCAGCCGGCTTACTGCGCCGAGCTTGTGCCGCGGCAGGAAATCGAATGATGACCATGCGCTTGCCGGCTGCGGTGGCGCTGCTCGCCTCGGCATTTGCTGCCGCGGCCGACGAGGCGGCGGTGCGCCGCATGCTGCAGGACAAGCTCGGAGGGGGAGGGCAGATCGAGAGCGTGCAGAAAGCGCCGTATGCGGATTTGTACGAGGTCGTCGTTCGGTCGCCGGACGGCGCAATGATCTACTACGTGGACGGCCGCGCCACGGTGATCATCTCCGGCAGCGTGATCGACGCCAAGAGCGGTCGAAACCTGACCGAGGAGCGCCAACGCAAGCTGGACACGGTCAAATGGCAAAGTCTCCCTTTCCATTGGGCGATCACGACCGTGCGCGGCACGGGGCGGCGCAAGATCGCCATCCTGTCGGATCCAAACTGCCCGTTCTGCAGGCGACTGGAAGAAGGCTTGGCAAAGCTCGACGACATTACGATCCACATCCTGCCGTACGCCATTCTCGGCGCCGATTCGGTGCGTCAGTCCGAGGCGGTATGGTGTTCGAAGGATCGGGCGAAGGCCTGGAACGACCTCATGTTCCGTCGCATCGAGCCGCGGCCCGAACGCGATTGCGACACGCCGGTCGAGGAGCTGCAGGATTACGGCCGCCGTATCGGCGCGCGCGCGACGCCGACCTGGTTCCTCGAGACCGGGGAGCGCTTCAGCGGTGCAATGCCGCTCAGCGAAGTCCGGCGCCTGCTGGACGAGGCGTCGCCGGGCAAACGCTGATGAAGACGCTGATCGTCGGCGCAGTCATCGCAGCATTCGCCGCGCTCGCGACGGGGCCGGCGCTTGCTCATCACTCCGCGCTGCACTTCGGCGGAACGGCCGCAGAGCTGCTCGAGCCGGAGAAGGCGTTCGCCATGTCGGCGCGCGCGCTCGATGCGCACACCGTGGAAGTGAGCTTCGCGATCGCCGACGGCTATTACATGTACCGCGACAGGTTCCGCTTCGCCGCGGATCCCGGATCGACGGCATGGCTCGGCGCGCCGCAGCTCCCGCCGGGAGTGAAAACCAAGGATCAGTTCTTCGGAGAGACGGAAATCTACCGCAAGCGGGTCGCGGTCCTGCTGCCCGTCGACGGGGCGCCGGGCAAACTCAACCTCAAGGTCACGTCGCAGGGTTGCGCCGACATCGGCGTGTGCTACGTCCCGATGGACAGCAGGGCATCGATCCACCTCGCCGCGCTCGACGAGGCGTCGCCCGGCACGCTGCGGCGCGCCGCGCCGGCGCGCCTGTCCACGCAATCCAGCGACATCGAGATCGCACGCCTGTTCGAGTCGGGCGGCTTCTGGATTGCGCTCGCTAGCTTTTTCGGCTTCGGCCTGCTGCTCGCGTTCACGCCGTGCGTGCTGCCGATGGTCCCGATCCTCTCAGGCATCATCGCCGGCGAGGGCAAGGACCTCGGCAAGCTGCGCGCGCTTTCGTTGTCGCTTGCCTACGTGCTTGGCATGGCGGTCACTTACGCGGCAGCGGGCGTTGCCGCCGCTTACACCGGCTCGCTCATCGCCGCGGCGCTGCAAAACGCCTGGGTGCTCACGGCGTTCGCCGCCGTGTTCGTGGCGCTTGCCGGCTCCATGTTCGGCTTGTACAAATTGCAGCTGCCCGGATTCCTGCGGCATCCGCTGAGCGCCGCCCATCAGCGGCTGGAAGGCGGAAAACTGGTCTCGGTCGCGCTGATGGGCGCCCTCTCGGCGGTGATCGTGAGCCCCTGCGTCGCCGCGCCGCTTGCGGGGGCGCTGCTCTACATCAACCAGACGAAGGACGTCATGCTGGGCGGCGCGGCGCTCTTCGCGATGGCGATCGGCATGGGCGTGCCCCTCGTGGCCGTGGGCGTCTCCGAGGGCGCCTGGTTGCCCAGGTCCGGGCCGTGGATGCTGGGTGTGAAGAAATTCTTCGGTGTCCTCCTGCTCGCGGTGGCGATCTGGATCGTCTCGCCGGTGCTGCCGCCGATGGCCGTGATGCTGGCGTGGGCAGCGTTATTCATCGGCTCGGCCGTGCTGCTGGGCACACTGGGTTTCTTGCAAGGCCGGGCCACGGCTTGGGGGCGCCTGTGGCAAGCCGCGGGCGTCATGTCGCTCGCCGCTGGTGGCGTGCTGGTCGTGGGCGCCTTGACGGGTGGCCGCGACCCGCTGCGGCCGCTCGCGGGTCTTGCTGGTGAGAGCGCACCCTCGGGTGCCGTGCAGACGAAATTTCTGCGCGTTTCCTCGACGGCCGAGCTCGACGAGAAACTGCGCGCCCCGGGCCGGCCGGCGATGCTCGATTTCTACGCCGACTGGTGCGTATCCTGCAAGGAGATGGAATCGTTCACTTTCAGCGATGCGCGCGTGAAGGCCAAGCTCGATGAAATGCTGCTTTTGCAGGCCGACGTCACGGCCAATACCGAGGCCGACAAGCAGCTCTTGAAGAGGTTCTCGCTGTTCGGGCCGCCGGCGATCATCTTCTTCGACGCGCAGGGGCGCGAGATCAAGGGGCTGCGCGTCATTGGCTACCAGAACGCGGAACGCTTCCTCCAGGCGCTCGATTCCGCTGTTCGCGAGCGGGGAAATGGATCATGACGGGTTTTGACCTAGATCAAGCGCCTTTTCGCTGGTCGGCGCACATTTCGCGCAAGGAGCGATGAAAGGCGAGATGGCTCCATTGGCAACTCTGAGGGCATCGAAACTGCGGTCGGCAGGAGCGGCGTTCTTTGCGCTGTTCTGCGTGGTGCTGCAGCCGGTTTGCGCCGCGTACGATCGCCACATGGTTGCGTCGCATGCCGCTTCTTCCGCGGCTACCCAGGACGCCGCGCCTGCTTATGAAACATCGCCTGGGTCGCCCGACCGCCTGTCGTGCTGCGCGGAAATGCGGGCTGACGCGACGGCATCGGCATCCTCGGCGGCACCCGACAAGAATTTCCCCGCCACGGAGATAGCTGCCGCCCTGCCGCTCGCGCTGATTGCACGACGTGGGTTGACCCCGCCTTCTCTCCAGGCGTGGAGCACCCAGCCACCTCACCCGCTTCCGTATCACGCCCGCTCAGCGCGCATTCAGCGCTGAGATCCCTTTCGTCGTCCCGCCGCGCCGGCGTGCAACGCCGTGGCCGCGGTTTGTCCGTTCCCTATGGTACGAACGAAAGGATTACGTCATGGAAGCAACTCGAGCAGGTATTGGACGCGCGATCTCCTCCGGCGTGGCGCTAGCCATAACGGTCGGCATCGGCTACACGGCGTGCGCGCTCGCTTTCCGCGCGGCGCCGGATGCGGCAATGACGTTCATGAACGCGCTATTCCACGGCCTGGACTTCCGCAAACTGCAGGGTGGTCCGGCGCTGTTCGACTTCGGCTCGTTCTTTTTTGCGCTTTTCGTGGCAGTCGTGTGGGCGTTCCTGTTCGGCACCGTGTTCGGATGGATCGTCGACCGCCTGCGGCCGGCAGCGTGAAGATGAACGAACCCGGCCTCCGCGGCGACCGGGCCGGCCCGGGCGAGCTGGCCCGGCTTGCGGCGATTGCGAGTGTCGCGGTCGCCAAAGGCTGGGGTCGCTACGTCGAGCGGCTCGGCTTTGCGGGTCCGGCATCCGCCGACACGGCGCCGCCAGCCAGCGACGCGCGCCGGCTGCGCGATGCGCTGGAGGAACTGGGACCGACGTTCGTGAAGTTCGGGCAGATGCTGTCGCAACGCGAGGACCTGTTCCCGTTGGAACTGGTTTCCGAACTTCGCGCCCTGCAAGACCGTGCGGGATCGTTTCCGGCGGAAATCGCGCGGCGCATCATCGAGGAAGACATCGGCCGCGCGGTCACGGATCTCTTTGCGAGCTTCGAAGACCGGCCGATGGCTGCGGCCTCCATCGCGCAGGTCCACTGCGCGACATTGCCGGATGGCACCGCAGTCATCGTCAAGGTGCAGCGGCCGGGGATCGCGAGCACGGTCGAAGGCGACATCGCCGTGCTGCGCAGGCTCGCCAAGCTGCTGCCCGTCGCGATGCCCTCGCTGAGGACATTCAACCTGGCGGAACTGGTCGACGAATTCGCCGCGACGCTGCGCGGTGAGCTCGATTTCGAGCAGGAGGCGCGCAATGCCGAGCGCTTCGCCGAGGCGAATCGCGACGAGCCGCTCGTCTTCGTGCCGAGGATCTTCCGCGAGTTGACGACGCGGCGCGTGCTGACCATGGAGCAAAGCCCGGGCCATCGCATGGATCAGGACGTCGATCTCGCCGGAAGTCCCGGCATTGCCCGGGAGCTCATGCGCCTGTTTCTCACGCATGTCTTCGAGCACGGCGTATTCCATGCCGATCCGCATCCGGGGAATGTGTTCCTGCTGCCGGACGGGCGCATCTGCTTCCACGACTTCGGCGCCATCGGCGATCTTTCCCCGCGCGTGCAGGAGAGCCTGCGCCAGCTGTTTCTCGCCATCATGGCGCGCGACGCGGGCTGGGTAGCGAGCGCCTACCTCGGCATGGGCGGCGCCACGGCGGAGCTCGACCGGGCGACATTCACGAGCGATCTGGCGGTTTCGCTCGACCGCTACTACCGCGAATCGGGGCTGGGCAGGCAGTCCTTCGGCGCAATCTTGCAGGAGTTCATCTCCCTCGGCCGCAAGCACCATATCCGGTTGCTGCGCGAGACGGCGATGCTCGTGCGCGCCTTTGCCGAGATGGAAAGCCTCGTGCGCAAGCTCGATCCGCAGTTCAGCTCGCTTGCCGCCTTCCAGGCCTACAGTGGGCGGCTGCTGAAGCACGCGTTCCTACCGGAAATGGGCGTGGGGCGCATCGCGCAGGCCTACCGCATAGCCTCCACGCTGCGCGAGGTGGTGGGCGAGGCGCCGATCACTCTGCGCCGCTTGATGGGCCGGCTCGAGCGCGGCGAGCCGCTGTTCGACGTCCGCCACCAGAGCGGCGGTTCGCTGGAGCGCCACCTGCTGCATGCGAGCAACCGGCTGGCGTTCGCGCTGATCGTCGCTTCCATCGTGATCGGCTCCGCGATCCTGATCTCGGCACATACCGGTCCGCACTGGGAGGAATTGCCGCTGCTCGGCATCGGCGGCTTCGTCATCGCAGGCGCGCTCGGCATTGCCTGGGCGGTGCTGGCATTGAGGTCGGGAAAACTGTGAACCGCTTTCCGAGGAGACAAGCATGAAGCGCAAGACGATCGCCATGGCAATCCTTGCCTTGGGCTTGGCGTCCGCTGCGACGTCTTCCATCGCGCAGGCGCCGGACAAACCAGCTGCCGCGACTACGGGCTCAGCGCACGAACTCGAGACGAGAACGAGCAGCGCTGCCGGCGTCACGGTGAAGGTGACGCCCAAATCTGTCGCCTCCGGCGCAACTGCCTGGGAGTTCGCAGTGGTGCTCGATACGCACTCCCAGGCGTTGGACGACGATCTGGTCAAGAGTGCGGTCCTCGTCGATTCCCAAGGCGTGCGCTATGCGCCGCTCGCCTGGGAGGGCGCAGCCCCGGGCGGCCATCATCGTGAGGGCGTGCTGCGCTTCAAGCCGCTGTCAACGTTTCCGGGCGCGTTCGAGCTCCACGTCAGCCGGCCGGGCGAAGCGGGGCCGCGCGTCTTCCGCTGGACGCGGAACTAGGGGGCGAGCCATGGCGACGGACCCGGTCTGCGGCATGAGCGTCGATCCTGCGAAGGCGGCAGGCAGTTTCGCGTTTGAGGGTAGGACTTATTACTTCTGCTCGCCGCACTGCCTGAACGCGTTCAAGGCGGAACCCCGGCGCTATCTTCCCGGCGGCGGAGGAGCCCAGAAGCTTGCGTTCGCCGGCGCGCATGGTTCGAGCCACGGCATGCCGCTCCAGGCCGCGCAGAAGAAGCCGGGCGGCAATCTCGCCAAGGATCCGATCTGCGGAATGATGGTGGACAAGGCGACTGCGCTGAAAGTCGAGCGCGGCGGCCGCGCATATTACTTCTGCAGCGTCGGTTGCCAGCGCACCTTCGAGTCGCCCGAGCAGGAACTGAAGTCGATGAAGACGCGGGTGATGATCGCGCTCACCGGCGTGCTCGCGCTCGCCATCCTGCGCGCCGGTGCCTTCATTGCCCTTGCGGCAGGAGCCACCATCGTCACCTGGGCGCCGATTCCGGCTCTGCCCTGGTTCACCTGGGGGATGTGGCTCTTCCTCCTGGTAACGCCGGTGCAGTTCATTGGCGGCTGGAGCTTCTACGTGGGCGCCTGGAATGCGGTGCGGACGCGCTCGATCAACATGGACTTCCTCATCGCGCTCGGCACGTCGGTCGCCTACTTTTATAGCGTGGCGGTGCTGTTCTTCCCCGAGGTGCTGCCGGTGAAGGTGGAGGAACGCGACGTCTACTTCGAGGTATCGGCGGTGATCATCGCTTTCGTGCTCCTCGGCAAGTACATGGAGGAGATCATCAAGACCCGCTCCTCCGCCGCGGTTCGCAAGCTGCTCGACCTCAAGCCCGCGACCGCGACGGTGCTGCGCGAAGGCGCCGAGATGGAAGTGCCGGTGGAAAGCGTGATGGTGGACGAGATCTGCATCGTGCGGCCGGGCCAGAAGCTGCCGGCCGACGGCGTGGTCGTCGAGGGGACTTCGTCGGTCGACGAATCGATGCTCACCGGGGAATCGATGCCGGTGGAAAAGGGCCCGGGGGCCACGGTAATCGGCGGCACCCTCAACCGCTCCGGAATGCTGCACTGCCGGGCAACGCGCGTCGGCGCCGACACCGCGCTCGCGCAGATCATCAAGCTGGTCGAAGAAGCCCAGGGCTCGACCGCGCAGATCCAGCGCATCGCCGACCAGGTGACGGCTTACTTCGTGCCCGCGGTCGTCGCGGTCGCCTTCCTCGCATTCTTCGGCTGGTGGGTTGCCGGCAACTTCCCGCAAGGCCTGCTCGCGTTCATCGCGGTGCTGATCATCGCTTGCCCCTGCGCCCTCGGCGTCGCGACGCCTGCCGCCCTGATGGTGGGCGTCGGCAAGGGAGCGGAGGCTGGCATTCTCATCCGCGGCGCCGAGGTGCTCGAGCGCGCGCGGGCCCTGACCACCGTGGTCTTCGACAAGACCGGAACGCTCACCCGCGGCGAGCCGAACGTCACCGACGTGTTGCCGCTCGCCGGGCACGAGGAAGCCGAGGTGCTTCGCATAGCGGCGAGCGTGGAGGCGGGATCCGAGCACCCGCTCGGCGAGGCTGTCGTGCGCGGCGCAAGACACCGCAATCTCGCGCTCGGCAAGGTCGAGGGCTTCGAGGCGGTGGCGGGGCACGGCATCAAGGGCAGGCTGGACGGCGTACCGGTGCTGCTCGGCAACCGCAGGCACCTGCAGCGGGAGGGCATCGACCCGTCTGCGGCCGAGGAAATCATGGTGCGGCTCGAATCCGAAGGCAAGACCGCGATGCTGGTGGCGGCGAAAGGGTCGCTCGTCGGCGTAATCGCGGTGGCCGATACGCTGAAGCCCGAAGCTGCCGAAGCGATTGCGCAACTGCAGGCCGAGGGCGTCAAGGTCGTCATGCTCACCGGCGACAACAAGCGCACGGCCGACGCCATTGCGAGGCAACTCGGCATCCATCAGGTGATCGCCGAGGTGCTGCCCTCTGACAAGGCGAAAGTGATCCAGGGGTTGCAGCAGCAGGGAGAGTCGGTGGCCATGGTCGGCGATGGCGTGAACGATGCGCCGGCGCTTGCCACCGCGCACATCGGCATTGCCATCGGCTCGGGTTCGGATGTGGCGAAAGAGACCGGCGGCATCATCCTGGTGCGGAATGACGTGCGGGACGTCGCGGCGGCGATCCGCCTGTCGCGGGCCACGATGCGCAAGATCAAGCAGAACCTGTTCTGGGCGTTCGCCTACAACACGCTCGGCATCCCGGTCGCCGCGCTCGGCTTGCTCAATCCGATCATCGCCGCTGCGGCGATGGCCTTGAGCTCGCTGTCGGTGATCGTGAATTCCGCGCTGCTGAAGACGTTCAAGCTGGCGCGCAATTAGGAGGCGCACATGGATCGATGGCTCTGGATCTGCCCAGTGCTCGGCCTCGCCGCCGCGGTTGCGGCGCTGTGGCTCTTCGGGCTGACCTGGCTGTCGGCCCTCGGCATTGCATTCATCCTGTCCTGCCCGGCGGTTGCGATCTGGACGCTGCGCGAAGCGCGCGCCACGTTCGGGTTGCGCGACCGGCTGCTCGATGAGCTGACGCGGGGAAGGCAGAAATGAAATACCACTACGTATGGCTGCTGTGGTCGAGCGCGTTCCTCGTCCCGTGGTTCGCGCTATACATTGCGGCAAGAGCGTTTCGCCGCCAGATGCTGATGGTCAGCCTGGGGACGAGCCCCCTTGGTCTCACCGAGCCGATCTTCGTTCCCGAGTACTGGAACCCGCCGAGCCTTTTCGAGCTTGCGCAGCGCACAGGGTTCGACATCGAGAGCCTGATCTTCTGCTTCGCCATCGGCGGCATCGGGGCGTTCGGTTACAGCGCGCTCGCGCGCCGCGAGATGAAACCAATCTCGCACGGCGAGCGGCATAGTGCCCGCCATCGGTTTCACGGCTTGGCGCTCGCCGCGCCGTTCCTCGTATTTCCACCGCTGTACTTGCTGCCCTGGAACCCCATCTATCCGGGGATCGTCGCGCTGCTGATTGGCGGCGCGGCCAATGTCCTATGCCGTCCGGATCTCGCGCGCGGCACGTTGTTCGGCGGGGCGCTGTTCGCCGGAATGTACGCGGTCTTCATGATTTTCCTGATCGTCTCGGCGCCCGGTTACGTAGAGCAGGTCTGGAACCTGCCCGCGCTGTCGGGGATCCGCATTGGCAAAATCCCGTTCGAGGAGCTGGCCTTTGGCTTTGCCTTCGGCACCTACTGGACTGGCGTCTACGAGCATTTCACGTGGAAACGCGGTGCGCCCTCCGGCGCGCGCGGGCAGGCATTACATGGAGGCCGACATGGCTGAACATTCGCATGACAATCGTGATTCTGGAGGCGGCAGAGCAGGCCGCTGGGTGTTCATCGGATTCGTCCTGATCGCCGGATACTTCCTGCTCACCGAGCACCGGGCGCACGCAATCCAGTTCCTGCCCTTCGCGTTGCTGCTCGCCTGCCCGCTGCTGCACATGTTCCACGGTCATGGCGGGCATGCAGGCCACGGCGGCGGCGAGCAGCGCGGCGAGCAGGACGAAAAATCGGGCAAGGACGCCGCAGCGGCAAAGCCCGAGGATTCCAAGCAGCACGGCTGCCATTGAAACTGAAAGGTCCAAGCCATGAATGATTCCAGCCCCATGCAGGCGTACGGATTGTGGTCGCTCGTGATCATCAATTCGCTCGTCTTCATCATTTTCGCCTTCAGTTTCGCCAGGCCGCAGAGCAAGCGCGACTGGCGCTCCTTCGGCGCGTTCTCCGCGTTCCTGGTCGCCCTGTTCACGGAGATGTACGGCTTTCCGCTGACCATCTACCTGCTTTCGGGATGGCTCTCGAGCCGGTTTCCGGGCGTCGACTTCATGTCGCATGACGCCGGGCACCTGCTCGAAGTCATGTTCGGTTGGAAGTCCAATCCGCACATGGGGCCGTTCCATATCGCGAGCAACATCCTCCTCGTGGCTGGCTTCTGGGTGCTGGCCGTGGCATGGAAGGTGCTCTACGAGGCACAGCGCGCGCACCGGCTGGCGACCACTGGCGCCTACGCGCGCATCCGTCATCCGCAGTACGTCGGCTTCGTGCTCATCATGACCGGGTTCCTTCTGCAGTGGCCCACGCTGGTGACCCTCGCGATGTATCCGGTTCTCCTGTTCATGTACGCCCGTCTCGCCAAGCGGGAGGAGGCGGACATGCTGGCGCAGTTCGGCGACGAATACCGGCGCTACGCAGCCAAGGTGCCGGCGTTCATTCCGAAGCTCGTTTCGAGCGAAACAGCTTCTCAACCTTGAAAAGGAGATTTGAAATGAAACGGATGCTCATAGCAGTGCTTACAGGACTCGCGATCGCAATGCCATTGCTGGGAACGGCAGCTCCCGATGAAGCACAGAAGCAGCTCATCCAGCGCACGCAGGACGCGAAGAAGAAACTTGCCGCGGCGCAGGCCGCCTCGGCCGCCGAGCGTCAGAAACTGCTGCAGGAGCACATGAAGATGATGCAGGACATGATGACGCAGATGCAGAAGGCCAAGCCGGGCGGCGGAATGTCGCCGCAGCAGATGCGCGAATGGATCGACGAGCATATGAAGCTCATGCAGGAAATGATGGGGCAGATGATGGACGAGCACCACATGATGATGCAGGGCGGTGGCATGCAAGGCATGGGCATGAAGTGATGCGGACATACGGCGGTGCAAATTGACCGCCGAGCTCACGTTCCTCGGCGGCACCGGCACTGTGACCGGGTCGAAGTATCTGCTGCGCGCCGGCAAGGCGGGCGTGCTGGTCGATTGCGGCCTGTTCCAGGGCTTGAAAGCACTGCGGCTGCGCAACTGGGCGCCGCCGGCGGTCCCGCCGAAGGATGTCGACGCGGTGGT